>Ga0207891_1000348_pt1 | contig 34040 bp, 36 predicted proteins | sample LinPmetageLP50_FD_184061 | JGI IMG/M metagenome (GOLD analysis project Ga0207891, IMG submission 184061) | Marine viral communities from the Pacific Ocean - LP-50 (SPAdes) | ecosystem: Environmental > Aquatic > Marine > Oceanic | place: Pacific Ocean | collected 2011-08-27 | reverse complement strand
GTCACTAGCGATACCGCTTCCAGTTTGAACTCTGATGTAAAGGACGTACGTTTCTTGCTCATAGACACCTCGTTGCTGGCGTTATTCTAACGCCTTATTGGGTGTCCGGATTCATTAAGCCACTACAAGGTACACGCTAGCTAGTTCGGCGCAGACGTAAAGCGCGAGGTATATGGATCCTCAATCGAGTTGAGGATGACGGCGGGTTAGAGTCCAAAGCCTGAGGCCTGAAGTACGTCATCCCCGACCCCGATCGGGGATCCAGATGAGCAAACGTCGGAAGTCATGCGACTGACGATAAAGTCAAAAGTAGCCCTCGGCGTGATTCAGTGTCACTGACTAAGTTAGCGGCGGCCTTTCTGCCAGACTTCAGGCTTCAGACGTCCGACATCCGACGCATTCCGCGTCTCCCGTCGTGAGCCATTACTTTTCCCCTCAATATTGCTAGAATGGCGCCAACAATCTCCGGATAAGCGCCCCGTGAATCAGGCCTTATCACCGTTATCCGACAAGCAGGTGGTCCATGGACACTATTGAAGCAATCAAACAGCAAATCTCAGCAAACCCCATCATCCTTTATATGAAAGGTTCTCCGAATCAGCCTCAGTGCGGATTTTCGGCGCGTGCATCGCAGGCATTGATGGAATGCGGCGAGCGTTTTGCGTTTGTAGATATTTTGTCTAATCCAGATATTCGCGCAAAAATGCCAGAGTTTGCTAATTGGCCAACATTCCCGCAGTTGTGGGTTGCGGGAGAGTTGGTTGGTGGTTGCGACATCATTTGTGAAATGCACGAAAGCGGTGAGTTAAAAACCTTGGTGCAGGAAACAGCGGTACAAGCTGCTCAGTAATTCCCCCTCTTTTAAGTTTAAAATGATTAGAAGCCCGGCCTGTAGAGCCGGGTTTTTTTACGTCTAATTTGCTAAGTAAGAATAATTTCTATTTAGATTTGTGTTTGTACTTGCTAATATCCGCGCAACAAAAAAGCATTAGGCCTTTTGCTGAGGAAGCATTTGGCCGGTAATACAAATATCTAGGGGTGTATATGCGACGTTTACTATTTGCTGCCGGTGCCTTATCTGCGGTTTCTGCGGGCTGGGCTGATATAGCCACCAAGGACAATCGCGAGAACCTAAAGGTGGAGCAGATTACTATCGTTGGTGAGCGAGTAGATGATATTGCTGGCTCCGCTTATGTGCTGGATAAGTTAGAGCTTGAGAAGTTTGAGCATGTTGATATCCACCGTATCGTACGTCAGGTGCCGGGTGTCTATTTTCAAGAAGAGGACGGGTATGGGCTGCGCGCCAATATTGGTATCCGTGGCTCCGGTAGTGGCCGTACCGAAAAAATAACGCTTATGGAAGATGGTGTGTTAATCGCGCCGGCGCCTTACGCAGATCCAGCCGCGTATTATTTCCCCACCAGTGGCCGTATGGCTGGGGTGGAAGTGTTGAAGGGGCCTCAGACGTTGCTCTTCGGTCCCTATACCGTAGGTGGCGCGTTAAACCTGATATCTACCCCTATCCCCGAACAGCGAGAAGGCTTTGTAAATATCGAAGTCGGTGAGAACAGCGCCCAGAAATCTCATGTGCACTACGGCGCGACAGAGGGGCAGTGGGGCTTCTTGTTGGAGAGTTATCAAGAAGAAACCCTTGGCTTTAAGAGTATTGATCGCTCTAAAAAAGATACCGGCTATGACAAACAAGATTACGTCGGTAAGTTGCGCTGGCGCAGTGCTGAAGGAGCAACCTATGCTCAGCAGCTCGACCTAAAGTTGAATTACACGGAAGAGCAGTCTAACGCTACTTATTTAGGCGTGACTGACGCGCAGTTTGATCGCAACCCTTACCGCCGCTATGGCATTACCGAATTAGATCAGATGAGTACCCGTCAGGCTGGGGTGTCCTTGCGTCATACTATTGATTTCAATGAAAATTTGACCTTGAGCAGCTTGGTTTACCGCAATAATTTTAAGCGCAACTGGTTCAAATTGGATCGCGTGGGGGGTACCAGTATTGGTGCGCTTATCGACAATGCCAACGACGGTGATGCCTCTGCGCTGGGCATATTGGAAGGCACGGAGGATGCCACCGATGTGCAGGTTAAGAATAATGCGCGCAACTATTACGGTGAGGGTGTTCAATTTGAGCTGGCCGGTAATATAGAGGCCGCTGGTGCTAGTCATAACTGGGTAGTAGGTATTCGTCAGCACGAAGATGAGTCGGACCGTTTTCAGCCCGTGAATGTTTACAATCAGGTCAATGGTAGTCTGCAGTTTGATTCTATCATCCAGCCCGGCAGCGGTGATAACCGCATAGACGAAGCTGAGGCCTTGTCGTTGTGGGTAATGGACCGTATCAATTTAGGCGATCTGGATGTCACGGTGTCTTTGCGTCATGAAGATATCGATACCGAGCAAACTCGCTACGGCGCGCTAGATCGGAGCTCAGTGGCTAGCACTCGTAAAAACTCGGTCGATGAGCTTATGGCGGGGCTGGGTGTTACCTACGCGCTGAATGATAGCTGGCAATTACTTGGCGGTGTCCATCAGGGCTTTGCGCCTCCGGGCGGCGGCGCGACGGATGGCACGGGTGCAGAAGAGAGTCTTAACTATGAATTTGGTGGGCGCTACCGCAGCGGTAACTTAAGCGCAGATGTGGTGGCTTTCTTTAGTGATTATCAAAACACCGTTAACAATTGTTCTATTGCCAACCCTTGTAGCGGCGGCGCTGAGTCGGGTACCGAGAGCTTTGGCGAGTCTGAGATCAAAGGTTTGGAAGTGAGTTTGCGCACGGTATTAATGGAAGCGCCGGCCTTTCAAATTCCCTTCACTTTGGCTTACACCTATACCGATGCTGAGGTCACCAAAGACTCGGACTCGGGCGATGTACTCAAGGGCGATAATCTTCCGTATCTGCCAGAAAATTTGTTGAATATGAATATCGGTATTGAAGATACTCGCGGGCGTAAAGTTTACCTGTCAGCCACGTACATTGACGAAATGTGCAGAGACAATCAGTGTGAGCGCCCCGTCCCGCAGCGCTATCGCAGTACTGACAGTTATGTGTCGATCGATCTTGCTGCCAGCATGCCTCTGGCCGACAATGTAGAAGTGTATACTCGTGTCGACAATTTAATGGATGATGAATCCATTGTGTCGCGCAGCCCAGCCGGGGCCAGAGTTAACCTGCCGCGCACGGCATCTGTAGGTCTTCGCGTAAACTTCTAATCTGATGGCGCCCACTCGCTTTCGGTGGTGGGTGCCATTTTTTGTTCCCTCCCAGTTGCCGGCTTGCCGGGGCGTTTAGTCATAGCGGCCAATGCTTGTGGTGGGCGGTCGTCCTACTCTGATACTCCCAAACCCGTGGAGTGATACCCGTGAATCCAACATTGAAATTATGGCGCAAACTCTCTGCGCTTCCCGCTGGCAGACTGCTTTTTTCTAAAGGCGTTTGTATAAAAGCGCCTTATTTCGCAACCATTAAACCTGTGTTTGAAGAACTGGAAACCGGGTATGCGGTAGTGCGAATAAAAGAGCGTCGCGCTATTCACAATCACATTAAAAGTGTTCATGCGATTGCGCTGTGCAATCTCGCGGAGATTGCCGGCGGTGTTGTTAGCGAAGCATCTATGCCAGCAGGTATGCGCTGGATTCCCGCCGGTATGACTGTGCGTTATCTTGGCTCCGCCAAAGGTGTGTTGCGCGGCTATGCCAGCATGCGCAAGATTGTGCCTGGTGAAAAAGGGGTCGTGCCGGTAAAAGTTGAAGTGAAAAATGAAGTCGGTAATATCGTATTCGATGCAGAAATATCGATGCATATATCGCCGAAGAAATCCGTATCTGCCTAGCAGGGTGGTGTTGGGGCAATAGATACGGCGTCTTCGGTTTAAGGTGCCATCATTGATCTAAATTGACTAATGATATCTAAGCGCTTGATTGGCGTGTTCGACTTCGCATAGTGTTGACGTAAATCGTGCTTGTATTGTTATTAGACATTAAGGAGTTTAGCTATGTCTCAGCCGCCCACTACTCGTGATCCAAAAGAAGGTGTCTCTGCGCTATTTTATGAGCGCTGGTCGCCGCGCGCATTTTCCAAAGCGGAGCTAGATGAGGCGACGGTTGCGCGCTTAATAGACGCTGCGCGCTGGTCCCCCTCTTGCTTTAACGCCCAACCTTGGCGTTTTTATACTGCCAATGCGGCGAGCAATCCAAGTGGCTTTGCGGATTTTGTAAACCTTCTGTTGGAAGGCAATCAAAGCTGGGCGAAAGACGCGTCGGTCATCGGCTTTCTTGTTGGTAAAAAGCACTTTGAACACAACGGTAAACCTAATGCCAGTTACGCCTTAGACTGCGGTGCGGCTTGGATGGCCATGACACTGCAGGCTCGGCAAGAGGGTTTATATACCCACGGGATGGCGGGAATAAAGCACAAGGAAATTGCAGCGCACTTTGGCCTTGATCCCGAACAATATGAGGTTCTTATGGGATTTGCTATTGGCAAAATAGGTGATGCGTCGCAACTTGACGAAGGCTTGCAAGAGAAGGAATACCCATCGCCGCGCAAGTCTGCTGACGATATTTGGCTGCATCGCTAATCACATTTTTCTGTTTGCCTAGTCGATTTTAGTTTGTGTTGATCGGCTAGCCTTGCAAAGGCTGAGCGAGTATCCAAAGGCCTGCGCCTGTGAAAATCACCATGAGCAGTAACATGGGGAGCTGGCTGATACTTGCTTGCCTTGCATTTGGAAAGCTCCGCAAGGCTTCGGCATGGGCCAGATAAACACTGGCAACGTGACCGATTAAAATCAGCCAGACTTGGCTGTTCCATACAAATCCCATGTCTGGCAGTATCGGAATTCTACCGCTGATCGCGGTGCCGAATAGATCCCAGCCCCAGCCGAAGGGGTCTGAAATTAGCCCGCGTATTTTTAGTCCTTGGCTTAGCACCAAAGTGTAGTAGTGGGTAACGTGATAAACCAGTGCAATGGGCAAAAGACTGTAGCCAAAGCGCAGCGATAATTCATTTACGCTAAGTTCGCTGCGAGTAATTTTTTTCCCCAGCCATAAGAAAAATAAAAATAATCCTAAATAAATATAGGGTGAGATTAATAAACACACAGTTTCAAAACCAATATACCAAGGCCGCAACAGCACGTAGGCGTGCAGTGGGTGCTGGCCGAGTAGCGGTTCTAAAATATGGAGCGGGTCTTTCCAAAAAATATTAAACCACAAGCTGGTTTCGCGCAGTCCGTCGTAGGCTGTAGAGGACAACATAAATAGAATAAAAACCAGCAGACTGCGGTGCTCTATGCGCTGCTGCAGTAGTCCGCTAAAAGGCAGGCGCAGTACAAGATTATGTTTCCCTTCGTTGTCGCTTTGGAAATGAATCGGCGCCATTTTGGCGATGAGGGAAAACATCACTGAGAATAATTCGCCGTAGCGAAACCACGCTTTGCTTCCCACTAAATACACGCACAAAACGTTGATCGCGGTGTACCCTATTAACACCAGCGACAGTGAATAGGGCCGCGTGTTGCCAAATAGCTCCAGGCAAATAAATACCATGTATAAGGTCACTGCCGGCCAGTAGGCTAGTTTTTCCGGGTAGCGGTAGCGCCCTTGTTTAAAGGCGCGGAACGGTGAGCACATTGACCGCCAAGGATTGAGATAGTCATACCAATTGCCAAACACCGCACTGAGATAACTGGCGCCCAGTGCAAAGCTGATCCAAAAGAACGTCATATTAAAATTGCGATAGTGGTCTTGGTTGCCGATGAGTCCACTCACTACCGCGAGGCCAAAACTTAAAAACACGCAGATTTTTAATATGCTAAGCAGTCTGAGTTTACGAGCTATGGACGTAAGCGTAGTGTGCTTAATATCGAGGTATCTTGGTGGGCGATTCGCGTAATCTGCGTTGTAAAAAAAACCTAAAATTAAAAATGACAGAATAAGTGCCGCCATTGCCCCGTAGATATACATCCAGTAGGGCATAGGCAGTTGATAGGGTGTGCCGAAGGAGTGCGCAAAACCTGTGTTGGCTAGCGTGGCAGTAAGGAAAAATAAAAGCGCCGATTTACAGCGCATTAGCGCGGATAGACCTCAATCGTGCCAAGCTGTATTTCACTGTCGTGAACTTCAAGCATGAAGCGTCCAGCTTGGTCCGCGACAAACTCAACCCGAGTTTTGACGCCCGCGTTTAATACGATGTGCTGATCAATGCCATGTATATGCACGGCGGCATCTTTGTCGCTAACAAAATCCAGTAGCGCCGTGTCGCCGATTTTTAATTGCATTACCATTGGCTCGGGCGTGCTGCCACTCAGAATAGCGAAGTAAAACTCCTTCGTTTCAGCTGAGTCATTTGGCAGTGTGTCTGGCTTCATCACCTGCCATAGGCCGGCGAGGAGCAGTGCTGCACAAAATAGAAGAATAAATTTTTGGCGCATGGTTTAGTTTCCGTTGCGGTTGTAGGCGCGCTCCCACATTTGGACATAGCCTTCCGCAGAATTATATAAAGCGTCCAGTGCTTCTTTGCCACCTTCTAAGCGGACCTCTTCGACAAAGTCGGCGACCAGTCCGTAGTGCGACATCCCCGTTTCATCAATATGCCAGTATTTGCCGCTTTCTGGAATAACGAGCATATCGACTGTAACGGGCGAGAAGTTCGCGAATTGTGGGCCCCAGTCGTCGCCACTAAATAGTGTGATGGGGTATTGCACTGGCTCGGAATCGCCGCCGCGTGGACCGGGGTGGCCGCCAAAGCCATTGGCGTCAGCGCCGTAACCCAAGCCCAAAATTTGGTCGTCGCTGCTGATCCCAGCTTTGTTTCGCCAAAACTTCAATTTCTCCAGAAACTCTATGTGCTTGATGCCGTTACCTTTATAGGGGTAAACGGTACCGCCGTTCTTCAGCATGCGTACGACTTGGTCGCTGGTTAAGCCGCCGTGGGCGTCGTGGGAAGATGCTAGTGGGTAGGCAGGTGTTTGCTCGTCGGCGATGTCGAGCATGATGTCTTTGCTGTGGTAGGCCGCGTGGTCGATGTCGATCACCATGCCGCGCTGCATTAGCGCGCGCAGTGCATATTCACCTAGATCGGTCACGGTGCGCGCATTACAGCGTTTGCCTGGGGGGTACAGCGGCGTGACTCCACCGGTAGCATCAAGCAAGGCCTGTGTTAGCGGGTCGCTGCCAGTGCCGGGAATCGCTGTGGTCATCTCAGTACCCGGGGTGCGAACCGAAGGTTCGTCTACAGGGTAGTCGCGGCAGGTGGTGGTTTTCCAGAAGGAGCCAGTGTCGAGGAAGTTGAGGACATTGATGACATCGCCACTAAATATACCAGCACCGCCTAGCGAACTGTCGATATCGTGGAAGGGGTAAACGTGTCGTACACCCAGATCCCATAGGCGCTGAATTTCACTGTCTATTTGCGCTTGGTCACATTTGCGCTGCTCAATGTTGCCGAGCAAAATCGTGACACCGCAGTTGAAAATTTGTGCAACCTCGACACCGAGTACCACGGCCATTTTGCCATCGTTAATGACTTCGCGTGCTTCCTGCGGACTTTTAACTATGCGATACCAACCTTTGCCGGGGCCGCCGCTTTGGGCGTCGACATAGTCTTGCACGTCGTATAGGTACTCGACCTGCTTGACCGCGACGCTCATATCGTTGCAGTCAGCTTCTGGGCTAGCAGCCAGTACTTTGCCGACATTACACAGCGCTGCGATATTGGTACCGTGGTTCACCATAAGCCGCAGGCCAGACAGGTAGGCGCGTTCCACCCATTTGTAATACATCACTTGGTGCGTTAAATAATCGCGACGTGGCCAATCGACAAAGCTGGGCCAGCCTTCGGTGTTATGGGTGTCGGTGGGATTCATACTCAGAACGTTGTTGCCATCGCGAATCCCATTTGGACCGTGGAAGTCTTCACAGTCTTCCAGGGCGTGGTCAACGCCAAAGCGGTGAATAACTTCACCGTAGAGAACGCCACCTGCGGACGGGCCAACGTCGCCGGCATAGGACATCTCGCTCGACATGCCCATATGGGTGTGAACATCGGCAAAGCCTACGATAGGTTTATCAACACCATTGCCCTTGAATGTTTGACCCGACACCGACGTTGGCATTTCTGGGTAGTTGCTGCAATTGGTGGTGGGCACAAATTTAAACTGACTTGCTGGGCCGCTGACGCTGTCGGCGGTTATCAGCTTGCCGCTGTCATTCACCTGCAGGGTTTGCGCGGTGTCTTCTGATACGACGGTGAAGCTGTCGCTACCTTGAACAATATCGATGGTCCAAATCGCGGCGTCAGTGGGCACGCTCGCGCCGCTCACGGCGCCAGAGCCTGCGGTAAGTAGCTTCTGATCGGCGGTGTAAAACAGGTATTTACCTAGGGTTGCCGGTTGCATGAATAATGCATCGGCGCTCGCTGCCGTGCTGGCGCTGCTGCTGTAGCCACTATCGGTGTCTGCGGCTGTGAATTTCTGTGTTTGCATTGACTGCATTGCGTAGCAGCCATTTGCCATATCGAATCGGGTAATCGGTGTTTCCGCGGGCGGGGTTGGGTTGCCGCCGGAGCTGCCACGGCCTGAAGAGCTTGAGCCACCACAGCCAATGATTAAGGCGCTGCTGAGGATGCTTAAAATTATTAGGCGAGTCTTCATAATAGTTACCGGGAGTCTGGACGCTAAATGACAAATGACAGTTAAGTTTAGCTGCGAATTGGTTTTTTTAAAATTTATATGTAATCAGTGATTACCTAATACCGTAAAATATCAAAAGCACAGAGTGGCTTGCAAGTGAATTAGCGGTAATCAGGCGCCCCTAAGCCGTGTGGACTAGTAGTCTCGGTGGCGTTGATGGATTAGTGTGGCGATGTCTGATCGGCGGGGCAAAGTTGTAAGGTGGGCGGTCTTGGCGCCAGAACTGAGACCTTGAATGCCTCAGCTCCGACGGTGCTTGTTACTCACGCCTAGGAAGATAACCGTGCACATGCACGTCCTGTTGCGGATACGGGATGGTGATTTAAAGGCATCCCAAATGGTGAATCGTAATTGCCAGCGCAAATCTGGTGGCCGAGCTTGCTGCCATCATGCACGAGCGTAACACGGTATTTTGTGACGGATGGTCGTCAAGGGCGGTGTAGTAAAAAATGGTGCATCAATTATTCCCTATAAATGTCTGCATGGTACTTAGCCAATCACTGCTGCGAGTTATTTCTAGCAAGCTGAGATTGAGGTTTTCACGAAACTCAAAGCCAGATCGCAAACCCAAGGCGTAGTCCTGTTTGCTGCCTGAAAAATTCAGCACATCTATTTTGGCATCGTCATTGCGCAGCAAATAGCGAAGTACTGCCTCGTCGTAAACTAGGGCATCTGCTTTGCCGGATTTTAGGGAGTTGAGGCCATCTTCGGGGGTGGCGATGGCAAGAGACCGCACACCGCGTGAGGCGAGAACCTGTTCACCGGTTGAGCCACTGACCGCCAAGGTGCGGACACGATCTAAATCCTCAACGCCGTCTACAGCGGTGTGAATTTGATTCAGGGTTACCGAGGAGGCAATCGCTGCGGTAAAACTTGAAATAGTGATGACACTGACAAACATCCATATTGTGGCTAATAGCCGACCAGCGCGGGTGATAGGTGCTTTGTCGCCGTAGCCGACGGTGGTCATGGTCACCGCAGACCACCAAAAGCCGTTGCCGATGCCGTTCGAAAAACTGCCGCCAAATTGTTCTGGATTGCGTTTGCGTTCAACCAGCCAGAGCAGGGCGCCAACACTGAGCAGTAATACCGCGAGAATGCCAACCGCACTTAAAAATGCCGGCGAAACAAGTTGGACGAGTAAGGAGGTCCAGCCACTGTCTTTAAGCGGGGTGGCAATACCTAAGCCGGTTGAGAAAAATGAATAACTAAAATCAATTAATTGTTCGCGCTCGGGCGTCATCGACAGCGCGCCAACAGCAACGTCAATTTTTGATTCCGACAAGGCGCCTATTTGCGCCTTTGCTGAATTAATCGGCACCCACTCTGTTTCCCAATTTTGTCGTTTGGCAATTTCTTTCCAGAGCTCTACTGAGATACCGGTCCATTCTCCGCTTTCAGATTGCATCGCAAACGGGGGGACAGATTTAATACCGACCCGCATAGTTTGTTCAGCGTAGCTAGCTGAACTGAGAAAAACCAAGACGAATAGGGTTTGCCAAAGCAGTTTCATTAATCCTCCAACATGTTTCGGGAATGTGTTTGGGCGACGGTTTCGACATGAATCTTTGGCCGCTTTATACGTACAGTTAAGGATAGCAGATCGCTTTGGCGCTAATTAGCGGGTGTATCTACCTTTGCTGTCGGTGGATCTTGTTATATTTTTAGGTACTACCGCATTGATCGCTCATTTCCCTGACTAGATTCTTTTGAATAAGGGAATGTGGCGTACTAGCGTTGCTCGGCAATGACATCCATCGCGGGGAGAACCACGCCGCAGGCAACACGAGCACCTGCGTCACCAGAAGGCTGGGTCCTCAAATCGTCCTTGTCGGCGTGAACCACTACCGCGCGGTGAAGGATATTGTTCGGGCCTGAAAAAGCCAGCTGCTCGGTCGTGATCGTGGTTTCCACCTTTCCGTCTTGGTCGGCAGTAATATTGCCTAAATCGCCGACGTGTTGGCGTTCACTGTTTGGGCTGCCATGGGCTACCTCGTAAGGATTAAAGTGCCCGCCGGCAGACTTACCCTCATTGCCACAATCCGGCTCAGAGTGGATATGAAAGCCGTGCATACCAGGATTTAGACCCTGGATTAAAACGTCGACTCTCATGCGGCTTTCACCCTCATCAGGTGTGAACCGAACGTTGCCGCTTATCTCGGAATCACCCGTCGCCGCAATTTCGGCATTGGCGACACCTATCCGTGCAAATTCGTCCTGCCCCATTTCTGCTGGCTTAGATTCTTCGGAATCGGCTTCCTTCAATACTGCCACAGTTTTGTCTACCGCCTTCTGATCGGCGACCCGTTCTGTCGCGCGGGGCTCGGGGCGTTCGCAGGCAGTGGTGCCCGCGACGCACAATAATGTTAAGACCAGTATCTTGCCTGCAGTTCTCATTAGAATTCCTCCTAAAATTGGTATCTACGTATAAAGTGACATCATCGCGCGGGAAGAATTCAACAGGGCTCGCCTGTCCTGACTCGTCATAGCATAGTCGTTTATTAGCGGAGCGCGGCGAGGGACGGAGGCTTTGTGGCCGGGTAGCCTAATTAGAATAATACTTTGTTGATGTGGCCTTAGGTCATGCTTAACAGAAGGGTTATTCGATACGTTCGCTGACGAGATTGTGCTGAATGAGTGAATATAGCTGCTCTGCAAGGGCTTTGAGTTGCTGTGCATCTTGAGGCGTCATTTTAATTTGGCAGCTGATATTGTCCGGCGTTTGTTTGGCTTGCTCGGCCAGTTGTTTGCCCGTTGCGGTCAGTAATACAAGCTTTTGGCGTGAATCACCGGTGGCTTTGGCAGTGCTCACCAGGCCTTTGGTTTCTAGTCGCTTCAGGATCGGCGTGAGTGTGCCGGCGTCAAAACGGGTGCGCTGAACCAGGTCTTTTATGATTACCTTGTCTTGGTCCCATAGCGCTAGCATCACCAAGTATTGGGGGTACGTTAGGTCAAGCTCATCTAAAAGTGGCCGATAGGCGCGAATCAGTGCATTGGTCGCCGAATACAAGGAATGGCAAATCTGGTTTTTTAGCTTAAGTGCGGGAATATCGGTCAAGGTTGCTCTCCAAAGTCAGAACTATTTTGCGCACAAATCATTGACGGGTCAATTTACAACTGTCATTATTTTGCGCGCAAAGTAATTTTGTGGGTGGTGGAGTGTGAATTCGTTATGGCGTGAGCAATCACCGTTGAGCATAGAAGCAAATATTTCTAGGAGTTAGTCATGTTAAAAGCACAATACAATGAGCGTGGCCCAGTGCCCCAGCAATCGATTACCGCCGTTGAATTTGAAGCGCCGACGCTGGCCGACGATGAGGCGCTGGTTGAGTTGATTGCCTCGCCAATTAATCCCTCAGATGTCCTTACCCTCACCGGTGAATACGGCATATTGCCGCCGTTACCCGCCATTGGTGGCAATGAGGGAGTAGGTAAAATTGTAAAGCTAGGTGGCAAAGGGCCTGCTATCGGCCAAACCGTCTTGCTGCCGGCGGGCAGTGGTACTTGGGCTACCCACATGGTGTGCAAAACAGCCCAGCTTATCCCCGTGCCGAATGAGGCTGACGCTAAACAGCTGGCCATGATGACAATCAACCCGCCAACGGCTTTATTAATGCTCGAAGAATTTGTCGATTTAAAACCGGGTGATTGGGTAATTCAAAATGCCGCCAACTCTGGTGTTGGCAGCTACCTTATACAGCTGGCAAAAATTAAAGGTCTTAAAACCATCAACGTCGTTCGCCGCGAATCCGCTGTTGAGGGTGTAAAAGCGCAGGGTGCAGATGTTGTGCTAGTCGATGGCCCTAAACTTGCGAAACAAGTTGCTGAACTCACCGGCGACAATCAGCCTAAGCTAGGCATTGATGCGGTGGGTGGCTCGTCTACCGATAGAATTGCCGCGTCACTCGCGATGGGCGGCACATTGGTTAACTACGGATTAATGAGCGGTGAACCCTGTCAGGTGTCCGCGAACTCATTTGTCTTCCGCGACGTTACATTAAAAGGCTTCTGGTTAGCGCGCTGGTTTCGCAATGCCGCGCCAGAAAAGCAAAAGGCAGTCTTTGGGCAAATTATTAAATACATCGCAGAGGGAAAGCTGCAAACCAAAATACACGCCGAATATCCGGTGAGTGAAATCAAGCAAGCCGTTGCCGCTGCGGCCGAGGGTGGCAGAGAGGGGAAGATATTAGTCGTGGCGTAAAAGTTTGGTTTTAAATTACAGATAATAAAAAAGGCGAACTGATCCCAGTTCGCCTTTTTAGTTTGGTGGAGCCGGCGGGAATTGAACCCCTTCCAATGTGGGGTAACGTGTGCCAATGTGCCACAAATCAGAGACATACAATATTTAGTGCCACATTGAGTACCTGTAGAACCACTGTTGTGTAGTCACAAGGTAGTCACTGCCAATCCATAGGCCGCAGGTCAGCATAGCTGACGTATTCGGCGTAAAACCGGCGAACTCAGAACTCTGCAAAAAGGGCTGCACGTTAAAGTGTCTTTAAGCAGGTGTGCTGGGTTAATAATGAGGCGCGGAAGTTGTTCTCAGAAATTTCCCAAGTTTTGATTTTAGGCAGTTCTGACAAAGATCGCATTGGATCAACGTGCCGTCACCGAAAATTGAGCCGTAACCGGCGGTACGGTTTATAAACAAAAATTCCTGAAGCTCAATTGGGTCGTTAAAACTCCTGCCGCAGGAATCGCAAGTAACTACTGATCTATATAAAGGCTCACGGCTATCTGGGCGAGTTTTTGTCATGAGATAAATCCTGCAAAGTAAATTCACAAAGGAATAGATTAAGCGGATATATTTCAACGTGCAAAATTACAGTGAAGTGTATGTATTGTATGTATGTACGGTACATACAATACATACACTGGTAAAATTACGAAAGCGAGTTTCGCTAGCGAAATCGCGTAAATCGGCGAAAGAAAGTTAGTCTTTAAATAAAAAATTGATCAAGGTTCTGATGCTATCTCAGACTATTAGCAAGAAGGTTTATCTGTAGATTAAAATTCACCATGTTTTGTTGCCGTCAGTTTTAGTCGTGCAAACAAATTCGCAGTGAGTTCTGCCCTGGCCAGTCGTGACGCCAGCGACAAAATTGAAGGTAGAAGAAGAGCCTTCAAATACGCACTTAGAAGTTCCAACGGGGTTAGTGCTGATACTTGAAAGAGCGCAAAAGGAAAAATGCTGGTTGAATATTGCGGAATCAATACTGGCGACGCAGCTTTTACCAAATTTGCTCTTAGCCGCTGGAAATTCAAAATAATTATCTTTTGATGCCTTGCCTATTTCAAAAAATTCACAACCCTCAACTGAATCGCTGTAATCTAGGTAAAAGAAGGCTAAGCGTCCTTGCGCTAGTAAGCTCTGGGGGAAACTTGCTGCTATAAATAAAGCTGTGATTAATATTAGACGATTTAGAAAAGAAAGAAATAACACTGGTTTGGTGATGAAAATCATTTTGGTACACTCCATTGTATGACGTAGTCCATTGCATCAGCATATTATGAGAAGCGCCATGCAATAATTTATTGTAGCCTCGAATGAGTTTTTCTGGAATGTGTATGTGCCGTAAATACAGCGTAGTAAGTAAATTCTAAAAGCTGGGTGGGGGGAGTAAAAGTTTAGCCAGTGCGTGAAAAATGCTTATAAATTGATAAGTTACAGCGCTTTACGCTACGCTTGAAGCGCTGTAATTTATCAATTGGTGGGTGTTTGAGCGACAAGATTTTCAACCCACCCCTTCTTTTCTTCTGGGCTCTTACAGAGAGCAAAACCTGAAAAATCAGGGCCGTTTACTTTCACCATGCACTGATTGATAGGAACGATAGCGTATTGCATCTTTTTTAGGTCGTTGATCGACAGCCGGGTTTGTGTGTCGTCGATCTCTACCATAAAGCGATATTCGATATTGGGATAACGGCCATTGTTGTACGTGATGTGGAATTTATCTGCCAGCGATAGGAATTTAAAAGCTGGAGGTGTTGCGGGGCGCACTTGTAAAGTTTCTTTTGCTGGGACTGTGCTAAGTTGAGTGGATTGTTCGATATCTTGGCTATTGGTCATCCCGGCGAACATTTGACTGGACAACATAGATTTTGCACCGAAGTAAACACCTGTGGCCGCGACAACAAAGGCTACAAGAGCAATCTTGAATGATGCACTCCGAAAAACTGAGAACCGCTTGTCTGTTCTTGATTCATCCCCTGCATGACCGGTTTTAGACTTCGTATGGCTTTGGTATAGTGCGTAGACTTTCGATTTAAAAGTGCCGTGAATCTCGCTTTCGCGCCTAGATATTGGAGGGCTGGGGCCGGTGACTGGCCCTGAGTATACATCTACGCGGAATTTTTTGTTTAAACCAACTTTTGATAGCTTTACTACCCGAAAAGTAGTCTCAACAAGATTTCGAGCAAAATTGGCGATTTGTGCCAAATCCTGAGTAACCAAAATTATCTCGGTGCTATGGCCGTTTTCACCTACCATATGCCTGTGCTCAGCCAAAAAGGACTTGTCTTCATTACGAATTGACGCGGCTTTTAAACCGTTTGGCCACAGTCGCCAAACCTCATCTATAACAATAATAGAGCCAGCCTCAAACACCTCAGTCCACCAATGAGGATTATCGATGATTTCCTGTATGTGGAACTGGTCGGCGGTGAAAGCGAATCTTTCCAGACAAACGTCAATGTTAATAGGGATGTTTGTATAAATCCTGCGTTTTTCTTTGAGTGCTTTGCATATGACGTTATCTACTACGCCATAGCTTTTTCCGTGGCCGGGTAGGCCCGTGTATGCGGTGATACTCATCAGCCTATGAAAGGAATTCTACGGAGGATAAATCGCGCTGTGTAGGCTGTCACGATGATTCCCACACCGGATGGAATTTGAAAAGGTTCAGCGGTCCATAGAACGCTGGGTGGCAAACTGAGGGAGGGCAAACTCTCCAGAAAGCTGGGTACCGGAATTGATTCGTAGACGAACGCTAAACCATTAAGAAGCGCCTCTAATAGGTAAAGAGCCCCATTTCCCATTGCTTCCAAGAGCCATAAAAGCCAGCATCCAACATCGTAAAAAGAACATGATTCCATAATTTAAGAGCTCGCAAAGATACGAAAGCCAATGAATGTATATATGACCAACATAACGGCGCTGATTGTTGGTGAAATAATATCCATGAGATCACAGTGCAAAGTGGTTGTTATCGTCTCATTGATGGGGGAAGGTAAGTCGATAGAGAATGAGGGACAGTCGCCAGCGTCCGCACTTACTAATTCGCTCATATTTGAAAATGCCAGTGTTATCGGGGCGTTGTCTATTCGAGATTTGTAGTTAAATAATGCCTCTCCTGTATCAGCAGCGATGGGCTGAGGTTGCTGGGGAAGCGGTGAGCCTTGTGGAGTTAGGCAATCTAAGTAATCGGGCTGTTCTGGATCGCAAGGCCCAGATTGTGATAATAGGTCTGTAATGCCATCGAGTTTATCGCCGAGAGCGGAGAAACCTTGTGAGTTTGCTGACTGCAATGATCCCACTTCGTCTGTGATACGAGTAGTGTTATCAACTTCGCTAGCGATACCGTCTCGTATTGCTCGCTCGACATTACCGAAATCGTTTTTTAGCTGGTTATCTATCGCTGTCGCTAAAGATTGGGGATCTGCGTCTGCGACGGTTGGACTTGATCCCTCACCGGAGACCGGCGTGTTTGGATCATTGTAAGGGTTGCCGTCAGCGTTGCCCCCTTGTGCAGTGCTGTCAGGTGAATCAATTGGTGGCTCTGTGCAGACGGTTTCCCACTGCTGAGGATTGATATAGTTAAATTCAAAAACGCTACCAGTGGAGCATCCAGATTCAGAATACGCTAGAGAGAAGCAACTGTCGTGATCCCAACATTCGAACTGGTTGTTAACTCGGCAGATCCCGTTGCTTTCGTTAACATAAGTTCCGTCATCGCAGGAAACGAGACGGGGACGATCACAGCCGGGGTATCCGTTAAGATTTTCAGGAAAGCCATCATCACAGACTACTGGTGGCTGTGAGGCTTCGCAGGTTTCGATATCAGTAAGCTGGCACTGTCCGTTCACTAAAGCGTATCCAGCGGGACAAGTCATTGTGAGCTGTCCAGAAATGTACTCACAGTCTCGTATTGGAAAAGGGTTGTATACGCATGTGTTGAGTGGCATGCCCGATTCTATTTGATTCGGTGGCGACTCGCCATCAAAGCGCTCTTTTCTTACCTTCACATATGCGTTTGTGGTTTGACCGTAGAAGTTGTATGTCCCCGGCGCGTACGAACTGTTTAATGTGCTGGTTATCTCCTGTTGCGGATTCTCGTTAGTGGCTGTGAACTCCTCGCAAGCCGAGTTGGCATATTGCGATATAGCTAGCGTTAGAAATAGGAATAATATCTTCAGATTTTTCATTTCAGAATAGACGCAGGCAAATTGCAGAGGTTGTGAATCCGCATATAAAGAATGTCCAGTAATAAAGATCAAGCATTAGAACGACCTCTAAAAAGGGGCTTTCGCCCCTTTTGTTTAACCGCCGCGAATCATTCCCAAGAGCATTTTTGCACCCTTGACGGAGATGAGAACCAATGCGACCGCTGCGGCAATGGTGCCAATACCGGTTACAATGGTTGAAAAATCGACCGCTGACGTGATTGAAGTTACTGCTGTTGCATCCATAGTTATTACCTCAAAAGTTTAATGAGTTGTGAAAATCCCCAAGCTGCTGCCCAAGGTGTGATTAGCAAGACGAATCCTGCTGCGAACATAGCCGTAGCGACTTGTGGGTCGATCTGGCTAAGTTCAAACGGGGCAACAGCAGGTTGCTGATACCAACCGGTTGAACACTGCGCATAGCCGAGTATGCTATTGGTGATGTTTCCGTCACATATGGGCATAGTGGCCATGAACTAATTACTTCCCAGTTGCACTTGTGGCGGATTTCGCTAGCGAAATCGGAACCATCTTCATACCGAAGCGGTTTACTTCTAGATCGCCGTACTGACCGACGCGGAAGCTTTCTGGACTTAGTTCATATTCACCGGGTCCATAGGCAGCAGCAGGTGACTCAAGGGTGATTTTCATCTTGCTGGGGTATGCGCCGCCGAGGTGAACGTATCCGTCCTGATTCCACATGACACCATTTTTCGTGGTACGTGATATAGGTTGGTGATGACCTTCGATAATGCTGATTTTGAGCATGGATATTTCCTTCTTTCAGTTTGTGGACTCTTCGAGGTGAGTGCCGTGAATAAATCTTTTAAGTTGCAGCTAGTGGAGATTTTCCAAATTATGGTTTGTCATGTTGATTTCTATCTGAATGGAACTTCGCAGGTCGCGAGCAAGATACGAACTGTCTTGGCTAATCAGAAATAAATCACGACCAAGATTCCTGTAGATGCTGATGCAGTCCTCTGGGATCTCATTCAACCGCTGAACTTCGTCTAATATGAGAATTTGGTTGTCCGCTGTGAAATCTTCAACGGAAACAGGATCTCGAGATAGGTCTAGATATTTCGAACCAGGGATTTTGGAGAGCGCCCTAGCAAGATGCGTTTTAAATGTTCTGGGTTTTCCTGTTATCGCAATAATCATTACATTCTCCGTACAGTTATTGATAATTATCCAAGGGCCGCACTTCGTGCGACCTCAAAATCAGAGCTCTTATGTTTATGCTTAACTTCGTTTGGTGAGAGTATTCGCCAAGACTTTTCCCGAGTCATAACGGTTGAAACAGAAAACTGACCTGAATCCATTTCGTGTAAACAGCGGCGCATTACTAGTCCACGGATTTCGTAAATGATCTCGCCGTAATCATTTTCCCCACGCTCTTTGCGTAGTGGCTTAATCGGTTGGTCTTCGCGCCGGACACAAACGCCGCCCATCAGTTCGACGAATTTCCCCCAATTGCCAGAGCAAGCGGCGTCACGAATATCTGAAAAATCTTCGGCGGACACTTCACCTAAGTTCTTTTCGCGTAAGCGACGGAGCTCACGCCAGACGGTCACAGAGGGTTGGCCAAAAAACTGAAATTGCCGAACTGAGTATGTCGATGCCAATCGCCTCGCGGAGTCAACGCCCTCATGAATTGGTTGTCCGGTTTCATCAGATATGTCGCTTGAGCCGACGACGTTCTTAGTTAAATATTTAAATAAATAAGTACGCGGAGCAGCGCGTGTACAGTCAATTACTTCGGCATGGAATCGTGCTTTTCGTCTTCGCTCGGTTGTTAATTCGTGTGCATCTTCTTGACAGGAGTAATGACGGCAAATCTCAATAAATTGTGCCAATTGATTTGGCTCGACGTAACCGAGAAGATGCCAATGAAACGTGCCATCTTGGTGGGGCTCGCTTACTCTCATTCCGAAAGCGTGGATATCAGCGCGAGCTAACGCGGCTCTTATTCGTGCCCACACACGACGAAGGTAAACTTGGCTCTCATCAGGAGTTGAACCATCAAAATGTGAATTCGGGTATGAAAAGTCTCCGCTAACAGTGCGTGCATGAAATCTCGAAGGTGCAGTCATGGTCAAAAATACTGCTGATAAACTAAATTCCTCTCGAATCCTGTCACAACCAACCGCGCGAGCGTAAGTTTCTGAGATACGATTTCGAGGATTAGCCAATGAGCTTGCGTACACGTCAGCAAGAGAAAGGACATCCCCCTGATCGGACTCAACTTCACACGCATCCATAAATTCCCTTGATGCACGCTCACGGCTACGAAGACGAGAGTTTGTATATGATGAAATGTAGGGGCTAATTCCCTTGCCGACTCGGCCAGATGAACGCATATAGTTTTCCGCTGTCCGGTGGCAGAGGTCTCGTAGTTTTTTTCTCCACCAGCGTTCTTTACACATGCGAGCAGCTGCACCTCGGACTCGAGCCCTAAAATGCTGTTCTGTCTCACGATCATGGATGGTACGTGGACGAAGTGGAACAGGAATACCAGTGAAACTTGTATGTTCGGAAAGGGATTCAGCGAAGTCTATTACGCCCTTAAGGGGCAGCCTTGATGACCCATATGATGATTTAAAAGATTCAACCATGCGCACATAGTCTTTCGCATGTTCTAGTATTTGATCTTCTGTCGCGAATGCGAAGAGGTCTGACTCGCCAATGCGAACTGAGTTTATGAGAGGTTCGAGGACGGCGTCTATTTCATATGTTGAGTATGATTTAAATGAATGTGCGTTAAGGGCAGATATCACACTGGGTCGAATTTCAATTACGGGGAGCACTTTGCGAGCGACGTATGAAATCTTCTCAATGGAAAGCTTGTTTGTGAGGCTTTCATACGCCGGTGGCGGAACCATAGAGCCTGAACGGACTTGATGCTTAGGGCGCGCTGAATATTTTGGTTCGTGCTGCTTAAAGTTAGGAGAGTGTCCAGTTTCGCGCGCGAAATTGAAGCTGTGTCGATCCTCGGGTGAATCCAAAGGTACAGAAATTTCGCTAGCGAAATTGGCACTGTTTGTTTTCTGTAAGTACATATAACCCCCACTACCGATCGAAATCGGCTTCCAATGCGTCCCTTGTTATAATTGCCAAGTTGACGAGTCGGTGTTTCCCAATTTTCACGGTTGGAAGATACCCACGCTCGACCTGTCCGCGAATCGTTTCCTCGCTCAATCCGCTCATTTGCGAAAACAGCCGTTTTGTAACGAGAGGGCTGGGGATCAAAGGAAAAGGCTTGTAAGTGGACTCGTCGGACACGTTTTGAACCTCGTTATTGCACTTTTTCAGACAAAGCTTCACTATTAGTGCATAAGTATTATTTACATGGTGCAAGTGCGCTATTTATATGGTGCAAAAGCACTACAAATATGGTGCAAGAGTACCTTTAAGGTTTTCGACATGTCAATATCTATTGCTGAAAAAATTGAAAAAATACGTATTGAAAAGGGTCTTACGCAGCCGGTTTTTGCGGATGAGATAGAAGTATCTGTTAATACTTATAGGGCGATTCTGAAGAGAGGAAGCTCGCCTAGGTTTGATGTTGTGGAAAAAGTTGCGAAACGTTGGCCTGATTACGCACTGTGGTTACTCATCGAAGAAGATGCGCCATTGGCTGGGCAGCATATACCTGGCGCCAACATCAGAGCTAGTAGAGGGGCACCTTGGTGTTATCAAATCGTTGACATACTTGATCGTAACTTAGACGCCTCAGTCATCAGGCCTTCTGTGATTGATTCGGCTATATTTTTACACACAACGACTGAGGTGCCGGTATCTAAGAGGGCGCAGCGGATTATTGATCAGATGGGGTGGGGGACAGTTAACGTACCTTTTCCTCGTGATTACAACAGCGAGGGAACAGCGATATTGCTAACGGTAGCTGGTGATGTTGGTTCAGGCGTCAAACGTGCCGTACTGCTTCCAAATGAAGCCTTTGATCTGAGAGAAATTGAGCAAAAAGGTGGTGTCTTTGGATCACTTCTTGAATTAAAAAACTGGCTCGATACAAATGGGATACGAAAATTTGAAGTCGTGGGTATCAGCGAGAAAACAATAAAGGCAGTAGTGGCTGGTATGGGGGAAATTAAATTAAGTGAACTCCAGTCTCCACCTGAAGATGTGAGAGAGTCATTTAATTTATGGTGTAAATCTTTTCAATCATGACCATCAAGAAGGTCGGAGAGCAATGGCTAGTAGATATCTACCCTGAGGGCCGAGGTAGTAAACGAGTCAGGAAAAAATTCATCACAAAAGTCGAGGCTAGCAGATTCGAGAAGTTGGTATTGAATCGTGCACACGAAGGCAAGCCGTGGAATGATTCACCAAGCGATAAAAGGCGGCTAAATGATTTGGTTTCCAGCTGGTACGAAGTGAAGGGAATGTATCTAAAAGATGCGGTGAAGCGGAAAAACTGTCTTTTAGCTGTTTCAGAGTGGATGGGTAATCCCATAGCATCGAAGCTATCCCCTAGCGATTTTCTGCGTTATTCGGCATACCGAAAGGAAGAGGGCGCTTCAGAAAAGACTATTAACAATCATCTGGGATATCTGAATGCGGTATACAACTATCTCCGTAGTATCGACGTAATCGACTATGAAAACCCACTGGCTCGGGTAAAGATGATTAAGATAGATGAACGTGAGTTATCGTGGTTGTCCCGTGATGAAATTGCTCACTTACTGGACACGATAGAAAATTTTGCGGGTAATCCGCATGTTCTTTTGCTTACGAAAATATGCCTTTCAACGGGTGCGAGGTGGGGGGAGGCCGAAGGGCTGACAGCGCGCAATGTTACGGACAGCAAGCTTCATTTTATCGGCACTAAGAGTGGTAAAAGCAGGAGTGTTCCAGTTTCTGAAAAGCTTCATAATGAAATTCAGGAGCATTTGAAGAAGCATAAAAGTTTTTCGGCGTCACATAGCGCTTTTCGTCGCGCACTAAAATCGTCGAAAATTCAGCTCCCAAAGGGACAGGCGGCCCACGTACTTAGACATAGTTTTGCCAGTCATTTCGTGATGAATGGTGGCAATATTTTAACACTTCAGAAAATACTTGGGCATTCTACAATCGTTATGACCATGCGTTATGCGCATTTGTCACCTGATCATTTAAGTGAAGCAATAAAATTGAACCCTTTAAATAATTTAAGCTAAAAGAGGTTGCTACATCTCCCGCCCTTTTAGGATTTTATCGATAATTTCAGAGCCGTATTTTCCTCTTAGGCGTGATATGAACAGAGGCTCTATATTTTTAGCGTGAGCTAAGTGCCCCTGAAGGTTGCATCTCTCTTTGGCGGAAAGTGCTCCTTGGGTGTAGCGATGAATTGTGGCGCTAAGTGTGCGCTTCTTATCTCGACCAATAGACAGTTTTTGATCATTAGTTATTATGATCCCTGTTATATTGCGAGAATGTTTCTTGGAAAGAAATATGGTTTTTTTGTGATTTATTCGTAAGTTTAGGTGGGCTACCTTTCTTTTTGACTTGATTAATAGTTGCTCGACATTTTGCAGCTTGTCCTTGTTGCTTGAGGAGAAAGTCATGTCATCCGCGTATCGAGTATAGATGATACCGTTGTCGTTACAATATCTAGATATTTCACTGTCAAGATCAAATAGTAATATGTTGGATAGTATTGGTGAGCTTGGCGCGCCAATGCTGAGGTTCTTCCCTGATGTCTGCCTGTTATGAATGCAGCAAATTCGGACGATTACTCGTAAATCTTCGTCACTCAAATCGGATGATTTACTTTTGAAGAACAGGTTAATATTGTCTTCTTTAATTGATGTGAAGAAGTCTTTGAAATCAAATTTTGCAATGTAAGCGTTGCTCTTGTGACGATTGGCATTGTCAATAATGCTCGCGCCTTCTTTGTAGGCGGTTGCAGCGTCGTGTATGGGAAGTGCGCTGAATACATTCTGGATGAGCCAATATTGTATGGCTTTAGTTTCTCTCGCGGGTTGCGAGATAACTCTGTGTCCCTTTGTTTTTTTCTTGATGGTGTAGGTTTTATACGCGTACGGAGCCCGTGCGACAATTCTGGTAACCCAATTTTGATCTATTCCGAGATCGTTTGCGATTCTTTTGCTGAGGCTCAAAATTTGCCTCCCACTAAATGACGATGTTTTTTAAGTAAGCCGTTTCTGTGTCGTTCCGAGTCGTTGCCGCTGTAGTACTTCATGCAATCCATTTTGATTCGAATGTAATCTAACGGCTTAGAAGTTTTGTTGTCGGAATATTTCGTTGACAGCGTCATATGGTGATAGCTGTTTTTTCCTATTACAAAATATTCAGCGTCGCTATATTGAAGTTTTTCGATAATTCGAAATTTTTGCATTAGGAATAGTCTTGCTTTGAGCTGACCTAGCGTGAATTTAAACTCAAGCATTTCTAAGTAAGTTTGGATCTCAGTAATCTTAAGGGCAATGAATATATTAGTGACCTGATAAATAGCTGCAATAAGGTGTGTTGTTTCGGATTGATCTAGCTGATGCTTTTTGGGAAGGTGCTGAATTTCTTCCTCAATATCTTTGATGATATCGTTAAGCATATCTAGCGTAATTGAGCTGGCTGAATTGATTTCCCATGGATAACTTTTCACCGCAGGTAGTCTTTTCTTGCTCATCCGAACGTCAGAAAGGTACCTAAAAATACCAAGGTTGATAAAAGAGCTCTCGGAGCTATGCTTAGCTGTAGAGAAGACCAGTGTCTTATGCGCGATGGCGTGCTGTGAGAAAAACGAGAGTTCGGCGATTGACCCTGAGCTTTCTGACACGATGACTACCAAGGAGCATATGGCGGCGAGATCGGATTCAAAATCAATCAAATTTTTATAAGTACTATCGTGCAGCCAGTCCCCTATATTTTCGGGATAATAGGCGTCGAAACTGTCACACCGTCGGTGAATCGCGTCTCGCATTGATTTGTATGGTGGGTCGGGGTCATCGGGCTTTTCTTTTGGTGGCGCCACTTTTCCGCCAAATAAAAGAACGACTGGGTCTTCTGTATTGTAAATTATATTGCTGCTTTTGCAGTCGATACTGCTAATTACTGTTGGTCGCGGATCGTCCATATGATTCTATTTTAATAAGGTTCTTACCTGAACCGGCCGCAGATATGCTTCTGTGGATCGGAGGGAGTGCCCGCACCGTAGAGCCACAGAAGCATATCTGCGGAACTAAGTGGGCACAATCAAACAAAGTCTAGCGAAACGCCCGACTAAGCTGTAATAGCTCTACTCGCGTAAGAACCAGTGCAGTATTCCTTTCTCTTAAGTCCCTGTCAATATTGCTGAGATACCGTTAGGGTTAATGTCGTCAAAATGTAGTCAGTGACTACGTCTTTCAATGTGTAGGCATAAAAAAACCCCAACAAAATCAATCTGTTGGGGTTTATTTTTTGGTGGAGCCGGCGGGAATTGAACCCGCGTCCGTCAGTCCGCCACTCAGGGCTCTTCACATGCTTGGTCTCCGTCAATTGATTTAACCGCAAACAGCCCGACGGTCAGGACGTTATTGGCGATTCTGATTAAGTGTTTCGCGGCTCCGCCTCAGACAGGCTTTGCTCGCTAGCTTGTTCTATATGACAGTCGCGTCCCATTTACAAGCATCTGGTAGCGACCGCTAACCGGGGTTTAAGCGGCTAGAGCGTAGTTGTCGTCGTTGGCAACTATTAGGTTTACAGCTTTGGATTTACGTGATTGGCTGTCATCACGGCATGCACCTCAGAGCGTTGTAACCGGCGTCGAATCCAAATCGGCCCCAGATCGCTAAGTGTAACGCTTTGCGTTGCTTGCGGCCAGTGAGTTGCCGACTTAGTTTTTGCGTTCTATACGTAGTTTGATGTTGAGCGACTTATTGAGAAGCTCGGCTTCGTCTTCAAGATCGGCGGCAATAAGCGGATTTATGTTGAGCCAATCTTCGGGGATTGAAAGCGATAGTTCGTCTGGGCCACTGCTGCTTAGATTGATTTCCTCAGGCAGTTTTTTGGGTTGTCGGCGTCGATAAAAAATACAGGCGAGGCGGAGTACACAGACCAGCGGCCAATCAGCAGTGACACCGTAAGTTGCGGTGTTGAGTTGTTTGGGTTTGCGGCGATGGTTGGCGACTAAAAAGCTGAGTCGCGCTTGTTCTTGACGGGAAAATCCCGGCATATCGGCGTTGCCAAGAATGTAGGCACCGTGTTTGTGGTAGCCACCGTGGGCGATGGCCAGGCCGAGCTCGTGAAGTTGGGCGGCCCAGCGCAACAGGGCATCTGCTTCTGATTCCGTCGTGCTGATGTGATTTGCCACCGCGGGCAGGAAGCGTGAGCACAAGTCGGCAATGCGGTTGCCCTGCGGGCCGTCTATGCCGTATTGAATGATAAATTGTTTGATGGTGTCTTCGCGTTTGTCGCGGTGGTGAAGGCGACCGGCGAGGTCGTGGATGATGCCTTCCCGAATCGCGTAGGCTGAAACGTGTAGGCCTTGCATGTCGAGTTCTTGAAATAGTGCATAGAGCACCGCGAAGCCGCCGACAAACACGTCTTTGCGATCGTCGCTTAAGCCGGGGATATTTAGGTTGCGGCTGTTGTCAGTTGCTAGTACCTGGTCTTTGAGCTTTTCCAGGCCGTCAGCGGAGATGTAGCCGGCTTCGCTGAATTGTTGTTCTGCGAGAATTTTGCCGATGCTGCGGATAGTGCCCGACGAGCCGACGGCTTCATCCCACTGCGCGCGAAAGGGCTCTACGTAGGGACCGATCATTTGGCGTGCGGCGTTGACGGCTTTTTTGAAGGCTTTTTCGCTGATGTCACCGTTTTTAAAGTAGCGCATGCTGAAGCTAACGCAGCCCATTGGCAGGCTTTCTAGTTGACGTGGCGTGTTGGTGCCAATGACGAGCTCGGTAGAGCCTCCGCCAATATCGAGGACAAGCCGGCGTTGTTTTTCCGGTGCGAAGTCGTTGGCGACGCCTAGGTAAACTAAGCGGGCCTCTTCGGTGCCGGAGATAATATTGATGGGCAGTCCGAGTACGGCTTCGGCCTTTGCCATAAATTCGTTGGCATTGCTGGCGGCGCGGAGGGTGTTGGTACCTACGATGCGAATTTGCCGGCGTGGCACACCGCGCAAGCGGTCCGCCATTTTTGTTAAGCTTTCTAGGGCGCGCTCTTGAGCGGCGTCGCTGAGGCGACCATCGTCGTCCAGGCCAGCGGCAAGTCTAACCATGTCTTTGTGGCGATCTATGACGCGGAGTTTGTCGTCATGAAAACTGGCAATGAGCAGGTGAAAGCTGTTTGAGCCCAGGTCGAGGGCAGCGTAGGAGTCGCTATTTTGGGCCATTGTAATAATATTTCCTTGGTGAAGGTTTAGTGTATCGGCTGGGCAGGCCAAAATCGACTGCTTATATGTGTCATATTAGTGACATGATTTTTTATTAAGCTGATGTGTTGTTTTTATGACACTTTTAAGTGGAAGGGCGGGTAATGAGCGGGCAGAGCGAAGTGACGGCGTGGGTTGCTAAAGAGCTGAGTTGGCTTTCGTTTAATGAGCGGGTCTTGCAGGAGGCCGCTGATCCTGATGTGCCGGTAATTCAGCGCATTCGGTATTTGGGGATTTTCTCAAATAATCTGGATGAATTTTTTCGGGTGCGGGTTGCCGATGTTCGGCGCTTAGCCGCATTTTCGCCGCCATCCAGGCAAGAAGAGTTCAAAGTCTTGCTAGAAGAAATTCGCCAGAAGGTGATGAAGTTACAGCAACGTTTCGACGTGATGTACCGTGAAAATTTGAAAGAGCTGCGGCGCCGCAAGATCTATTTGATCAATGAGCGTCAGCTGGATGAACCTCAAACCAGGTTTGTGCGCAGTTATTTTCATTCGCACATTCAGCAAGAGTTGGTTCCTATCATTCTCGATGATGCCAATCCGATTCCCGAACTAAATGACGCGTCTATCTACTTGGCGATTAAGCTGAGTAGTGAACAGCAAACCCGTTTCGCCCTGCTTGAAATCCCGACCACCCGATTAGATAGGTTTATCCGCATTCCGGGCCGTAAAGGCAAGCGTGGCAAAGTGCTCATCGCCTTGGAAAATATGATTAGAGTGTGTTTGCCCGAGGTTTTTCGCGGAATTTTCCCGATGGATGAGACGGCGGCCTACACCATAAAGTTAACCCGTGATGCGGATCTGGAATTGGGTGAGGAAGTAACCCATACCTTCGTTGAAAAAATGACCCAGAGTTTAAAGCGTCGCAAGAAAGGTGACCCGGTTCGTTTTGTATACGACAGCGCGATGCCGAATGACTTGCTGGAATATCTGGTTAAGCGATTGGGCTTGGGTCGATTAGACTCTATGATTCCAGGCGGCCGCTATCATAATTCTAAGGACTTTATGCGCTTCCCTAACTTGGGGCCGGCGTATTTAGATAATAAGCCGCTGCCGGTCATTCCGGTGCCGGCGATTGATCAGGCCGCAAATATTCTGGCGTGTTTGCGCGAGCAGGATATTCTGCTTCATTACCCCTACCACAGCTTTAATTATTTAACCGACTTGCTCAAGACTGCGGCGATTGACCCTGCAGTAAAAAGTATAAAGGCCAGTTTGTATCGGGTGGCGTCTAATTCTCATGTGGTGGACGCCTTATTAAATGCGGTCGCTAACCACAAAGAAGTGACCGTGGTGGTTGAGTTGCAGGCTCGCTTCGATGAAGAGGCCAATATCGCTTTATCTCAGCGTCTTACCGACGGTGGTGTGAATGTGATTTTGGGTGTGCCGGGACTGAAGGTGCACAGCAAATTGATTTCGATTGTGCGTCAGGAGGGCAGCGTTCAAAAGTTTTACTCTCATATCGGCACGGGTAATTTTAATGAGAAGACCGCCACGGTTTATACCGATTTTAGTCTACTGACGTATGATCAAGCCATTGGCGATGAGGTGGCGAAGGTCTTCGATTTTATTGCCTACAACTACAAGCGTCATGAATTTCAGCATCTGGGTGTGTCACCGCTAAATAGTCGCGAGCGCCTACTGGGCTTGGTTGAGACAGAAATTCACAATGCTAAAAAAGGCCGTGAATGCGGGATTACGCTGAAGTGCAATAATTTGGTCGATCGCGAATTAATCGATAAATTATATGAAGCCAGTGCTGCGGGTGTGTCGGTGCGTCTGATTGTGCGTGGCATGTGTTCGCTGGTGCCAGGTGTTAAGGGGCTGAGCGACAATATCGAAGCGATTAGTATTGTCGATGGCTTTTTGGAACATCCCCGTGTGTATATTTTCCGCAATAACGGCGAGCCGCGTTATTTTATATCGTCGGCGGATTTGATGACGCGCAATATTGATTTTAGGGTGGAGGTGACTTGCCCGATCTACAGCAAGCCACTGCAGCAAACCCTGCAGTCTATTATTGATTTGCAGTGGGCCGACAATGTGAAGGCGCGAATTATTGATGCGGCGCAAAGCAACTCGTTTCGGCCGCGCAAGGCCAGTGCAGCGAAAATTCGCTCTCAGTTATTGACGCATAAATTTTTGAGTACAGGGAAGTTGCCGCGAATGGCAAAGCTGGAATACCGCTCAAAAGCTAAGATAAAAACCGCTAAGTCGAAGGCGAAGAAATAGGTCTTACTGGTGAATAATCAGCAGCTCGCCGCTCATTTCGGTGGGACTGCTGATTTCGCGTGAAATTAGCGTCGCCCCAAATGCTTTTTGACAGCGCTTAGCTAATTTGTGGAATGGCGATCTGCCTGGGTCTGCAATAATAATTGTGCCGACACCGGCCTCCCGTGCCGCCTCAATTGCTGAAAATAGCGGTTTGACTAGCGCGTCCCAAAAGCAAATGTCGCCACCCAGCATGAGGCTGTGGCCTTTCATATCTGCTGGTTTTAAGTGTTCGTAACGAGCTGTTCGGGTTTTTATTTTTACGTCGTTTAGCAACGCGTGGGCGTCTAGATAAGGAAAGACGTGCTCGTCTGCATCAATCGCAGTGACTTTGGCTTTAAAGTGTTGCGCGCATGAAATTCCTAATATTCCCCAACCGCAGCCGATCTCGGTGATTTTGACTTTTTTCTTGGGCGGGTTTTCGAGTAGGTAGTCCATGATTAGAAATGATGAGCCCCACACTTGATCGCCATGGATTTCTGGGCCAGGTAGTGACCTTTGCATGCGACGAATAAGTTTGTGGTTTTTCTTTAGGATGAGTACGTCATTAACAATGCTGATATCTTTTAATGCGGGGTGGGCGGTCATTGTTAGTTCGAGTCCTTGGTCGCCGGCGGCGTATTATCGGAATTGCTTGGGGCGAATAATATCTGAAAGTTTAGCGCTGTCGGCTCTAAGCTGATCCCAGTATTCGATGTTGATCTCTAGCTCTAAAAATGTGCAGGTACCGAAATGCCCAATCTTGCCGTCGTATAAATAATTTGCCAGTTCCGCCAGGGCGGGGTTGTGACCGATGATCACGGCGCTTTCGATTGCCTGGGGCAGTTCCTTTAGCCAGGCCAGCAATTTCGCCGCTTCAAAGGTGTAAATAGCATTGTCGTGGATGATGTCTGCGTCATCAAACACATTAGAATCTATTTGAAAGCGTTTCAGGGTTTCTTGTGCGCGCTTTGCCGTGCTGCAAAATACGTGGCTGAAACGGCGCTCAATACGTTGAAGCTCTGCCGAAACCAGTTGGCAGTCTCTTTTTCCGCGTTTGGTTATGGGGCGGTCTGCGTCAGTGAGTTTGTCGTCATCCCAGTCTGACTTGGCGTGGCGCAGTAAATAGAGAGTTTTCATGGTCGCAGGGCGTTTAGCTCTTATTAGTTATGGTCGCGCACAATGCGCATTTTTTGTCGTTCCCAATCTCGGTTCTTCTCAGTTTCACGCTTGTCGTGATCCTGCTTACCTTTGGCTAGACAGATTTCTGCCTTTATCAAATGTTTTTTCCAGTACAGCGCTGTACACACGCAGGTGTAGCCTTTTTGTTGAACCGCTTCCTGTAGTTTGCTCAGTTCTTTACTGTGTAGCAATAGCTTGCGGGTGCGGGTTGGGTCCGTTACAAAATGGGTTGAAGCACTTAATAGCGGGGTAATATTACAGCCAAGCAAAAATGCCTCGCCATCTTTTAGGATGACATAGGTATCTGTAATTTGAATTTTGCCTTGGCGTAGACTTTTGACCTCCCAGCCGCGAAGCACAATGCCGGCTTCAAATTTGTCGGTGAGGCTATAGTCGTGACGTGCCTTTTTGTTTTGGGCGATGTTGCCGCTGGTGTTTTTTGATTTGTTTTTGCTCATGCGGACGATTATAGAGGGAGTTGCTGGCAAAACCTATTGGGGTCAGGTAAAAAGATGGCTGCTTTGCGGAAATTGATGTTGTCGGTGTATGGCCTTAAAGAAACGAAAAATACAGGGAATCTGGTCTAGCCGTTGGACGTTTCTTGCTGCCGCCACGGGTTTGGTAGTCAGTCTTGGAAATTTCTGGAGGACGCCGCAAGAGCTCGGCCAAAACGGTGGCGGCGCCTATCTCATCGCCTACGTGGCGTGCCTGTTCTTTATTATGCTGCCGATCGCAGTAGCCGAAGTGCGTATCGCTGTCCGTGCGCGCGGTAATCCCGTGCATGCGATTGACCAGTTGGCCCACTACGCCAAAGCGAGTAAACACTGGTCTCTGGTGACCCAAATAGCGAGTATTGCAGCGCTGTTGCTGGCGGCTAACTATTCAATTGTGTCTGGTTGGTTGCTCGCTTATGTCGCTAAGATGGCGACCGGTGTGATGGATGCCGCCAGTTTGGATTTGGTGGCCGGTGAGTTTCAGGATTTGTTGGCTGCACCGGATGTGATGTCATTTTGGCAGCGCATTTTTTTGGTTTTAGCCATCGCCTTGTCTGCATTAAATGTCGTGCGCGGTATGGCTGCGGTGTTGCGGGTTTTATTGCCGGTGATGTTATTGGTCTTGCTGGGGCTGCTTTATTACGGCTATGCACTGGGGGATTTTCAATCAGCGCTGAGCTGGATGTTTGAATTACGAGTTGAGGATCTGAGCTGGCGAGGTGGCTTCTCAGCATTACAGCATGCCTTTTATACCCTGAGTATTGGTACCGGCGCCTTAATGGCGTATGGCGCCTATTTCCCCTCAGGCCGCTCGGTAACCAGGCAGCTAATTGCCTTGGCGGTGTTCGACACCGCAGTATTGATTATTGCCGGTGTGGCGATTTTGGCCTTAGTGTTTGATCAGCATATTGTCTCTGGCTCTGGGCCGGCGCTGCTATTTATCAGCTTGCCGTTTTCATTCGGAAATTTAGTGTTTGGCGATATTGCGGGCACGGCATTTTACGTGCTGCTATTTATTTTGGCCTTGACCACGGTTGTGGCCCTGATGGAGCCGGTGGTCGCATACTTGGTCGAGCGCTGGGGGCTAATGCGCTGGTCCGCAGCGCTCTTGGTCGGTGGCTTGGTGTTTTTGGTCGGTGATTTGTCGATATCGTCTATGCAAGCAAGTTCGGGCATGCGTTGGCTTTCGCGTAGTTTGATGGAATGGTTGGATATTCTAGCCGCCAATGTTTTGCTGCCGCTCACCGCCTGGTGTTTTGTTTTGTTTGCCGGATGGCGGGTGCCGAAGCGGGTCTACGGTGTTCGAGATGGTTGGTTTGAAGGGGTATTTTTTTGGCTTTGGCAGGCATTGTTGCGGTATATTGCGCCGCCAGCCGTGTTGACCGTTTTGGTTGTTGGCTTGTATTTGCGTGTGACGAGCTAGCTATAGTCGGTGGCTCGGAATGATTTAGGACCCCAGAATGAACGAGATTCGACGCAGTGCCTTGCTGCCGTACTCTGCAGATATTATTTATCAGCTTATTAATGATGTAGAAGCGTATCCGCAATATATGGATGGCTGTGTTGGTGCCGAAGTGTTGTCGCAAACCGACGACACGATGGAGGCGCGTTTAGATTTGTCCCGCGCCGGAATTCGATTAAGTTTTGTAACTAGCAATATATTGACGCCGGGTCGCAGCGTGAGGCTTAAATTAATTGAAGGCCCCTTTGAGGATTTGAGTGGCGAGTGGTCCTTGCTTCCTCTGGGTGCCGATGCTTGCAAGGTGAGTTTGCATTTACGGTTTGCCCTCGCTAATAGTATTGTTGGGGCTGCAACGCGGCAGTTGTTTAATTCCGTGGCAAATAACTTAGTTGATGCACTTGTAAAAAGAGCGAATGAGCAATATGGAAAATAAAAGCAATACTATTCATGTTGAGGTGGCATATGCTCTGCCTGATCGGCAGCGTATTGTGGCGCTGGAAGTGCCAGATGGTTGTACTGTGCGTTCGGCTGCGATGCAGTCCGGTTTGGATAAACAGTTTCCGGATCTGGATCTGACGACTGCAGATTTGGGGATATTCGGTAAATCCGTTAGTTCGCCCGACAGCCAAACACTAAAAAGCGGTGAGCGGGTAGAGATTTACCGGCCTTTGATCGCGGATCCCAAAGAGGTTCGCAAGCAGCGAGCCGCCAAAGTGAAGGCTCGTAAAGACGGTACTCCTTCAGCATGATATTGCGGTGTTCAGGCAGTCTTATGGCGGTTCATTGCGAGGCGTTTTCTCGAAGGCATAGTGGGTGGTACGGCATTCCGGCTATGTCGAGAGGAAATAACGAAGTAATGGGCCGCCATAGGGCTGACCCTTCGGGCGCCGAGCATGCTGCCCCCGCCGCGCTGCACTGACTTGAGTAGGCCCACTGTGCACTGCGCCAGCGCGCCCTTGCAGGAAACGGCATGCTAGGCGCTGAATGCGGCAATATCATGTTGAAGGAGTACTAGTTACTTGGCCTCTTGCTCGGCAGCAGCTGACTCAGCAGGCTTTTCCTCACTTGGTTTGATGTCAGTGCGAAATTCACTGAGCTTGCCGTCTTGAAAGAACACGGTTAGTTGGTGGTGTTCTTGTTTGTCGTTATTACGATCATTCAAGGTGTATATGTAGTCCCAGCGATCTGGGTTGAAGGTGTCGCGCACCAGCGGTGTGCCCATTACATATTCAACCTGACTGCGGGTCATGCCAATCTCGAGCTGATCAACCATTTCCTGAGTTATAATGTTGCCCTGATCAATGGAAAGACGGTAAACACCAGGAAATTCCAAAGAGCTGCAGGCGGCCAAAGATAGGACTAGGCAGGCTGTGGCAAGTTGTCTATACATGCTAAGGGTTCCAATCGCTTATAGAGGCGTGGGATAATAGCGCAAACCCAATCGCAACGCTAAGGTCCAGGGCATATGTCTATAGAAAATCAAGAGCTTCGTAAAGCAGGCCTCAAGGTTACTCTGCCGAGGGTGAAGATTTTACAGTTGCTGGAGCAGGCTGAGAGTGATAATCAGCATTTTAGTGCAGAAGATGTTTACCGCGCTTTAATGGAGTCTGGGGAAGATGTTGGCTTGGCGACGGTATACCGAGTGCTGACCCAATTTGAAGCGGCTGGCCTAGTGACTCGTCATAATTTTGAGACTGGTCACTCGGTGTTTGAATTAGAAAAAGGTGATCACCACGACCATATAGTCTGCATGGAGACGGGGGAGGTTATCGAGTTTTTTGATGAAGTTATCGAAAGTCGTCAGCGTCAGTTAGTTGCTGAGCGCGGTTTTGAATTGGTAGATCACAGCCTTGTTTTATATGTGAAGCCCAAGAAGGGCTAGTCGGACGCCTAGTGTCGGAAGGCGCACGAAAGGGCTGGTGCTTGGTCTAAAGTTTGGTGTTGGAGGGCTGGCGGAAAACCAGAATTGACCTTGACGCCGCACTGGAGCTAAATTTCAATCTTCCGACTTCCGACTTCCGACTTCCGACTTCCGACTTCCGACTTCCGACTTCCGACTTCCGACTTCCGACTGAGCTAGTGCCTTATCCCCAGCATTTCCCGCGCATGTGCCAAGGTGTTTTCGGT
>Ga0207891_1000347_pt1 | contig 34094 bp, 28 predicted proteins | sample LinPmetageLP50_FD_184061 | JGI IMG/M metagenome (GOLD analysis project Ga0207891, IMG submission 184061) | Marine viral communities from the Pacific Ocean - LP-50 (SPAdes) | ecosystem: Environmental > Aquatic > Marine > Oceanic | place: Pacific Ocean | collected 2011-08-27 | reverse complement strand
CTATATACAAGTAACCTATTTAATTATAGGTAATATTTTCTTAAACGTAGGCGTAGCTGCAGTTTTTGTCCATTGAAATATAATAATTTCTGCACATGAAATTACCGCTCCGCCATGCTTTAGCTGTTCTATTGCGATACTTTTATGCTCAGCATTACGAGAGCCTATTGCATCTGTTACTAAAACCACTTCAAATCCATTTTTTAATAAATCAATACACGTTTGTAAAACACACACGTGCGCCTCAGTACCCACTACAACAATCGTTTTTTTGTTAAAACTAATTAACTTATCTAAGAAGCCAGCTTCTTCACAAGCACTAAAATGCACCTTACTAAAATACGTAGCACGCGGTAAAACAGATTTAATTTTGTTGTCGGTTTCTCCTAATCCTTGAACGTACTGCTCTGAGATAAGTGTTGGTATATCGTGCACACAAGATGCCTGCGCTAATTTTAGTGTATTTTTTAAAAGACTTTGAAAATCACTAATCAAGGGGGAAAGTCGCTCTTGAATATCTATGATCAGTAAAAGACTATCTTTGGCTTGTATGTTTGTTAAAGCCATTTTAAGACCTCCCTAAAACCCTTAAATAGTGTTAAATATTAGTTCATTGCATTAAATTTGCACTGACAAAATATGTTTATTTTTTGTAAAAACAAAATAAAAACTGTGCTATATTTAACACTTAGCTGCATGTAGCTGCACCTGTTTTGGAGATCGGTCATCAGTGCCAATAAGTAAATTATCCTTTTTTTTTCTATTTATAATGTTGTGTATTCCTCATGCATTTGCATCGCAAAATTATGCCCAACAGCTACAGCGTCTTTCTACCGATGAAGGCCTCTCACAAAATTACGTTGTAAAAATACAAGAAGATGAGATTGGCTTCATCTGGATTGCTACACAACAAGGACTAAATAGGCTTGATGGCTATAACGTTGAAACATTCGACGGTGGTTTTGAGCTAGACAAACATTACATTTCTACGCTGTTAAAAACACAAGACGGTAAGTTATTGGTTTCAACTGATATAGCTGGGGCATTCATAATAGATCCGCAAACTTTAAAAACAGAAAAAATTTACTCTGGTCAGCTCGATAAAGAAAAACAGATTTATTCACCTGTTGAAGCAATGGCTGAAAAAAACGAACTTTATTACTTAGCAATTGATAACCAAATAGTCACTTACAACAAAATTACTGGAGCTTTTACACAAACAGCTGCTTTAGCTGAAAAAACTTCGTTTATTCGCGCTTTAACACTACACAATAATACACTTTTCATTGGTGCCAATAATGGGCTATATACGCTCAACCTTGTAAGTAATCAGCTTACAGAAATACCACTTCACTCTGTCGAACACACAACAATAGACAACATTAATGTAAAGTTTTTGCAGGTAGATAAAGAGCTTGGCCTTCTAATTGGCACGGTAGAAGGGCTTTATAAATTCGCATTTTCAGAAGATAACCTTGTACTCAGTTCTAAAATAACGACGCTTATTCCCGATCTTAATATCTGGGATTACATTAATTCTGACCAGGGTGAGTTTGTAGCAACAGAAAAAGGGTTATATAGTTTTAGCCGGGTAAACGGCGAAATAGAGTTCATTTTAAATTATGAAAAAAGTAAATTTAATATAAACGATAACTCAATAGACGATTTAACAATAAGCCAAACAGGAGTACTTTGGTTATCATCAAGAAGCCAAGGGGTATTCACGTGGCCCATTAATACAAGACGATTTAAAAATATTAAGTTGCCCGTCAATAATACTATAAACAAAATTCACGAAGACGAAGATAATACTATATGGTTTGGCACAAACGATGGCCTAGCTCAATACAACCCTAAAACAAAAACTACGCGTACTTTTTTAAACTCAACTGACGCAAAAGCAGTGTTTGGTTCGTCAGCAGTCTATGATATTTTTGCTTCCTCCCTTGGAAACAACCAATATTTATGGCTGTCTACATACAATGGGTTTGAATTGTTTGATAAAAGTAGTAAGCAATTAGTATCAAACTTAAGTACTAATAACGATTTACTTACTCAACCAACTGTTTTTGGTTTTGCCAAAATTGGCACTCATCAATATGCATTTGCAAACGACAAAAACTTTTACCTATTTAACGAAAAAACGGGTGATATAAGGGTTGTTAAAGGACTTAAAAACTTTCTAGACCCGGTATATGCTTATGTGTTGCTTCCGCCAATGGAAACACACCCAAATGAACTTTTAATTAGTATGACCAACAGCCTATATAGGTATAACGAGTCAACACAAAGCTTAACCCAAATATTTCAGTCATCAAAGAATAGAGACGATATCTATTACACTGTAGATAGTTATTACCTTGACTTAAAAAGAAATGTTTTATGGCTTGCAACTACTTATGAAGGCTTAATTGGCATAGACCCACAAAGCTATGAGCGTAAACATTCTTTGGGGCTTAAAAGTTCTTTAAATTCAAATTCAATTTTGTCTTTAGTGCCTGATGAAAACAAGTATCTTTGGGCAAGCTCTGAGAATGGGCTCTACAAGGTAAACCTCAACACACTTAATGTTACAAGTTTTTCTGTTAAAGATGGTTTAAGCACCAATAAATTTACAGACTACACGCAAAGAAAATTGAATAATGGGCAAATAATATTAGGTAGTAATGCTGGCGCCCTTCTTTTTAATCCTGCTGATTTCAATACAAAAGCAACAACTAAAAAACATAAATTAGCAATTACAGATGTCAGTCTATTGACAAGAGAATTACCTTTTTCGCCTCTTAAATACAGTAATCAACCCCTCAAATTGAGCCATGATGATATGGGGTTAACGGTAAGCTTTTCTGACTTTTCTTACCCAGATACAAATAAAACGTTATATGATGTGGTTCTTGATGGCCCAACATCACTTACCTATGACAACTTAAAATCAAATCAGGTGTTTTTTACTAAACTTCAACCAGGAAGCTACACTCTAACCATAAACGCTCACTTTAAAGATGGTGTAATTAAAGCCCAACCAGTTAAGCTGAGCATGAATGTAGCCTATGCTCCTTGGGAGTCACCCTTTGCGATATTCACCTATATTATCGTTATGTTAAGTCTCTTCGCTTTATTTTTCTGGCAATACCGTAGCCGCCAAAATGTTATTCAACAAGCGCATACAGACACTATAAATTCGAAAAAACAAACAGAGCTCGCTCTTAAAAATAATAAAAGTGGAATATGGGATTTTCGATTTAAAGATGGTTCTGTAAATACCTTACGCGGCATAGAACTGGGTTATGAGAACCTTGAAGAACGAGTATCGATAGAGCTGTTTTTTTCTATTATACACCCTGACGATAAGCGTCGATTTGAAACCAAATGGCAAAGCTTTATAAGCAAAAAAAGTAAAAATAAAAATTGGCAATTAACATATCGTCTCCGCCATAAAAATGGGCAGTGGTTGTGGTATCAAGACACTGGCCAAATAATTTTTGACACTCAAACAGGCAAACCTTTGTATGTATCTGGTATTTATACCAATATTACAGAGCAGCGTGCTAATGAAGAACAAGCCAAAATACTAGGTGAAGCATTTAGCCAAATAAACGATTGGTTACTGATTTTAGACGATCACTTAATGCCATTTTCAGCAAATAATAGTTTCATAAGAACGTTCTCTGATTCTGAGGAATTTACAAATATCAGCCCGAAACTATTTATAAAGTCTATTGGTAAAGAAAACTGTAAAGAGTTCGCAAAAATACTAAAAAAATTGCAACCAACTGAAAACTGGCATATTGATACGTTAATAAAAACAGCTAAAAGCAGTAAGCACCCAGTGCATATTAATGTGACTGCTGTAGCAAAAAGTACAACAGAAGTAAGCTACTATGTAATTGTTATTTCTGACCTAACAGAGCAAAAAAGAGCTGAAAATGAGCTGCGTTATTTGGCTAATTACGACGCACTAACAAAACTACCAAATCGTAGTTTAATGTATCAAGAAATTGAGGAAGCCATTAAACAAGCCGAAAGTTCAAATACACATTGCGCACTCTTATTTATAGATTTAGATAAGTTTAAGCCAGTAAATGACTCTTTTGGTCATGCTGTAGGTGACAAGCTTCTTTGTAATATTACTGAACGGGTGAATAATATTCTTAACGAAAATGCACAGCTTGGCCGCCAAAGTGGAGATGAGTTTTTAGTTCTTATTAAAAATGTAGAATCTCAGGACTCATTAAAAGAAACAGTTATGCTAATTAGTAAAGAATTAGCAAATAAAGTGATGATTGAAGACTTTGCGATTAATATTTCTGCCAGTATAGGCGTTGCTTTGTACCCATTTGATGCAATAACAACCGACATTTTAATTCGTAACGCAGACGTCGCTATGATGCAAGCAAAGCAAAATGGCAGGAATGGTTTTAGCTTCTTTAGCGATGAAATGAACGAACAAATAAAACAAAAGCTAATGCTCGAAAATGATTTAAAAGATGCAGTAAAAGCCGACTTATTTTTTAATCATTATCAGCCAATTGTTGATATTGAAGCAAGAACAATAAATGGTGTAGAGCTACTAATGCGCTGGAAAAACAAAGAACAATTTGTTTCACCCGCAGTGTTTATTCCAATTTCAGAAGAAACCGGTTTGATCGAGCGCTTAACTGAGTTAGCCCTTAAACGCGCACTTATTGAATTAGCGCCACTACTGAATGACAATCCATTATTTTATATTTCCTTAAACCTATCACCAAAACATATTTTAAAGGAGAATATAACCGAACGTTTACAATGCATACTAGCAGACGCGGGTATTCTGCCAAAGCAACTGAGGCTCGAAATTACAGAGACTATATTGCTTGAAGATAAACTGAAAGCTGCTAAGCAGTTACAAAAATTAAAAGCAGCAGGATTTAAATTATTGCTTGATGACTTTGGTACAGGCTATTCATCGCTGACTTACTTAAGCCAATTCCCAATTAACGTTATAAAGATAGATCAAAGTTTTGTAAATAGTATTGGTGAGGACAAAGGAGACGAGTCAATTATTAAAACTATTATTTCTTTAGCTGAAAATTTAAACTTATATTGTATTGCCGAAGGCGTTGAAAATCGTGACCAAATGGAGTTTTTAGTTAACGCTGGTTGCCATGTGCTTCAAGGTTACTACTTTGCAAAACCAATGAGCGCCGAAGCACTTAATGAAAATAGTTGTTTTAGAAAAATTATTGAGCTTACTTGAAGCAACTAGCAAGGCATTAGAACCCCCATCCACTAACACACAGTTCTAATGAGCTTTGTTGGTTAAATTTTTTTAAAACTAACAGCGGTTTAATCGCAGCACCAGGTTGGCTACTACTCCTGCACTACTCTTCAGCCTTTACACTGTGTAACAGTAAACCAAAGCCGAGCAACAAGAAGTAAACTGCCCCGGGAGATTCCTTTGGGGCCGCGTCTGCTTGCATTAATTATGCGTTATCAACTATTTGTGAAGGTACACACCTTATGTGCACTGTCTTGCCTAAGCACCATGTAGGCCGTTGGAATTTAACTTTGAAAGGTTAATAAACTCTAGTGAATATGATGGCATTCATGGCTTTCAATTTGCAGTACGCTACTCGTTACTCTAAACCTTTCAGCAAGCAGATTCTCTACCTTCAAGCGACATGCTTCGTCATGCTTTTCAATAGTACAGTGCTTTTTGAGTACCACATGAGCCCCCACCACTAGGCCATCGTAATTACGTGTTACAGTTACATTATGTACGTTATGTACGTGTTCTATGCTTGTGATTTCGCTTTCAATATCTGCTACCTTAGGAAGTTTTGCTTTATTTAAACGCAAACCTTTAATACAACTTATAATTACTTTAATGCCCGTAAACAATACAAACGACGCTATAAGCATACTCGATAAAATATCGATGACCGCAAGGCCTGTGAAATATATTAATACACCAGCAACAAAAGTGGACACAGTAGAAATCAAATCAAAAAACGAATGTAAGAACACGGCATAAACATTAATGCTTGCTTTTCGTCCCTTGTATAACACCCAAGCAGCGGCACCGTGGAACAAAAAGCCCAGCCCCGCAATTACCGACATTAAGTAACTATTTATCTCAAGTTCGTTACCTTCATGCTGATGAATAAATCGCTCCCCACCTTCATATAGAATCACCAAACTAATTGCGAGATATAAAATGCCATTAATAAGCCCACCCATTAACTCAGCCCGTTGATAGCCATCATTGAAAGTTTTAGCTAAGTGAATAGCAAAACTTGAAGCAATTAAGGCAATAAATAGCGAACTATTATGCACAAACAAATGTCCTGCATCAGCTAATACAGCAAGCGAATTAGCATAATACGCGCCAATTACTTGTATGATCATAAATGAGCATGTTATTGCAAGCGCAATGAGTAAGCGCCTACGAGAAGCTTGGTGTGTTGTAATTTCGGTCATGAAATACTTGGATTACCTATACTTAAAATGCAAGTAAGCCGCTAAAGGCTCACTGAAGAAAGGAGTAATGATATACAGTATCAATTATAATGCGTGACTCACATAAACGCACTAAAAAAGTTAGTAATATCAACAAAACTGTACTAAAACTATATTATAAGAATAAAAATCAATCGGATATGTCCTATCTTTTATAGAAAATGAGGTAACTTAAACGTTGAACTCGATTAAAGAGATCTGGAGTACATTAAAGTGTCTCCCTTTTGCTGTTTTGGTCCACGACTCAAAAACACGCAACTACAAAGCAAACGAATCCGCGTTAAACCTGTTTAATTTAAAGCAGCATTCTGACTTGAATGAAAATCACTTTGGTCACATAAAACTAATAAGCCCTTTAAGTAAAAAAACTTTATTATTACAAAACCTTTTTGATGTTTATCTTATACCTAATGTTCAAAATAAAGTGGTGCTTGAAGTAGGTAAAACAGCCTTCTTACTGAACATTAAATTTGCCAATATTACCGAGACCGTTTCAATGATCACCTTTGAAATAGAAAAACAAACAATTGATGAACAATATAATTTTGATGTTGTTATATCGAATATATCAGCCGATCTCATTGATATTCAAAACGACGATGTAGACAAACATATTAATTATGCATTAAAAGCAATTGGCACTGTATGCCATGCAGATCGCAGCTATTTATTTAAATTTAACGACGAAAACACACAAATGAGTAATACACATGAATGGGTAAATACGGGAATAACACCATTCAAAGATTCGTTGCAAAATGTACCTAAAAGTGAACTACCCTACTTTTTTAAATTAATGAACGACACTTACCTTTTTAAAGTAAATGATGTTGCGGATTTACCAGCCTCTGCAGGTGGTGAAAAAAAAGAATTTGAACTACAAAAAATCAAATCAGTAATGTGCATTGGCTTAAGCTACGAAAAAGAGCTTGTTGGTTTTATTGGTTGCGATTGTGTAGCAGTAAAACGTGAATGGACAAACCTTGATTTAATCAGAATAAAATTAGTGGGGGAAATACTAACCAACGCGTTCAAAAATATAAACTATAAACAAAAATTAGAACTTACTCAGCAGCAACTTATCACAGCCAATCAAAAATTAAGTGAGCTGGTCAATACAGACGGCTTGACTAATATAGCTAATCGTCGATGCTTTGATCAAACTATAGACGACGAAATACAACGATGCGTTCGTTACCAACAACCCATTAGTTTACTTATTTGCGACATCGACTTTTTTAAAAAATACAACGATAGTTATGGTCATCAAAAAGGGGATGAGGCATTAAAACAAGTTGCTGAAACACTGCAAAATTTATGTAAGCGCCCCGGCGATCTAGCAGCTCGATATGGTGGTGAAGAATTTGCACTTATTTTACCCTGTACCAATACTGATAATGCATATTGCTTTTCCACTCTAATTCAAAAAGAAATAGCCAAGTTGGACATAGAGCATAAATATTCAGAAGTAAGTGATATGCTTACTTTAAGCATTGGTTTTTATAGCCTAATTCCTAACACAAAAACAATAGCAGAAGACATTATTGCAAAAGCAGACGCTGCTCTTTATAACGCTAAAGAAACTGGTCGAAATAAAATTTCCGAGAGCCCCCCTCGATAATATGTACTTCTTAAGTGCCCACTTTTTGTAGGTAATTACATTGAAAAGTGGTAGTCTTTATTAGTTTAAAATTAAAACAACACACCATTTTATGATTAATTATTATAAGGAATATTTAAATGGATCCAGTGTCACAAATTCTCGATGTCGTATTTACTGTTGAGGCATTTTTACTCATATTTGTTATTGTGCTTCTAAAAAGCAGTGTTAAATTTGTCCCTCAAAATAGAGCTTGGCTAATTGAACGTTTTGGTAAATACCAATCAACCAAAGAAGCCGGCCTTAATTTTATTATTCCGTTTATCGATAGAATATCTGCCGACCGCAGCTTAAAAGAACAGGCCCAAGATGTTCCATCTCAATCAGCTATAACAAAAGACAACATCTCGTTAATTGTAGATGGCGTATTATACTTTCGAGTATTAGACCCGTACAAAGCTACCTATGGTGTTGACGATTATACATTTGCGGTTGTTCAGCTTTCGCAAACAACAATGCGTTCAGAGCTTGGTAAAATGGAGCTAGATAAAACTTTTGAAGAGCGTGACCTACTAAACACAAATATCGTAGCTGCAATAAACCAGGCATCTGAGCCATGGGGTATTCAAGTACTGCGTTACGAAATTAAAGATATTGTGCCACCGAACTCGATTATGGAAGCTATGGAAGCACAAATGAAGGCTGAGCGTGTAAAACGTGCTCAAATTTTAGAGTCTGAAGGTGACCGTCAAGCAAATATAAATGTCGCTGAAGGTAAAAAGCAAGCACAAGTGCTTGCTGCAGAAGCAGATAAAGCTGAGCAAATTTTACGTGCGGAAGGTGAAGCTACCGCAATTACAACCGTCGCTGAAGCACAAGCCAATGCACTATTAAAAGTCGGTGAAGCCGCTGATACAGAGCAAGGGCAAAAAGCGATTCAACTTGATTTAGCAACTAAAGCCATTTCGGCTAAAGAAGCCATTGCACGTGAATCATCTGTTGTTCTTCTCCCTGACAACGCAACAGATGCAAGCTCAATGGTTGCGCAAGGCATGGCAATCATTAATAGTTTAAACAAGCAAAATAAAGGTTAACACCTAAAGAGGTTTGTATGGATTTTATTATGCAAAATTTACCACAAGCACTTATGGTGCTTGGTATCATTGCCTTAATAATAGAAGTAGCCGTGCTGGGTCTCTCTACTATTATTCTATTATTTTTTGGCTTATCACTACTGATAACTGGTTTTTCAATGAGCATAGGAATATTGCCTGACTCATTAACAACTGCACTATGGAGTAACACAGTAGTAACGGCTATTTTAGCCATTGGCCTGTGGAAACCTCTAAAAAAAATGCAAAACCGTGTGGATACAAAGGCCGTAACAAACGATTTTGCAGAGCTTACGTTTACTCTAGATAACGATGTTACCGAGCAAGGGTTAACTACTTATAATTATTCAGGTATTAGCTGGAAATTAAAAAGTGAGGAAGCAATTACTGCAGGCACTCGCGTATACGTTATGAAAAAAGATGTTGGCGTAATGTGGGTCAAACCGGTTTCACAGTAATTTGTAAGCTAATTATAAAATAACGGGTGGCTCTAGTTGCCCGTTTTTTATCCCGCTAATTTGAATTGTCGTCCCTTGTATATTTTGTAAGTCCTTATTAGACTCGCACACTGCTGAAGTCACAAATAGCAGCTCACCTTGTTTGCCGCCAAATGCTGTACATGTAGGATTGAGGTTATTTACTTTTATTGTATGAATTACTTCTGCATCAGGCGATAAACACATAATACAGCCCATTCCCCATACCGCTAACCACAAGTTACCAATACTGTCGATTACGCAACCATCGGGATCTACATCGGTGTTATTAAATTGATAGAATACCTTCGCCGTGCCAGCAACTTCACCTGTATTAACATCAAGGTCAAGAAAGTAAATACAGCTTGTAAAAGAGTCACAATAGTAACCACGAGAGCGAGCTTTATCAAAACACAAACCATTAGGAATGGTTAAATCAGTCACAATGCAATCTAGCTTTTTATTGTAATAGCGGTATATCTTGCCCTGCCCTTTTTCGGCAGTCATATCCATTGTACTTAACCAAAAACCACCCCAGGGATCGGCACGCCCATCGTTTGAGCGCCTATTCGTGTCGCCACTTTCAAGTTCCGTAATTAACTGAGGTATTTTACGCTTTATATTGTAACGATAAATCCCAGATTCAGTTCCTAAAATTAAATGCTCTTTATCTTGCCAAGCTATAGCTGTCACTATAAAAGGCATTTCAACCGAGTAAGCATTTGCTGGTTTACCGAGTGAGCAACAAAATAACAGTTTTTCATTGATATCAACCCAAAAGAGTTTTGCCAACATTGGGTGCCATAGCGGACTTTCGCCAAGCTGATTTTGCGTATTATTAAATAAGGTGATTTTAAAATCGCTCATTTTAGAGTTTATTTACCTTGTAGGAGCAAACTATGACCTTAGTACAATTAATCGCAGCACAAGGTTCTTAAATAACGGGCTCGAAAGCAACAACGGCTAAATTATGCTGACTTACGTTCGCGATATAATAACTATAACAATGTCAATTTATGCAAAAACATTGACGCGTATTATCCATCTTAATGTTGCAGTATCAGTAACCCTTTTAAGGTTTATTATTAACATAAGCTTAAAGCCTAACATTAACAAAAAATATAACTCAGTGCGATGTAATTACAGCCATAAAATTTCTAAAAATAGTATGCCGATTAATTAATATATTAACTACCAACATATTTATTAAATTAAATGTCTTATTTATTGCTTTTTTATTATTGAATTAACTTTTAATAGGAATGCAACTTATTGATAATATGTGTTTTATAAGTCGCCCTCACTCGCCATAGTTGGTAACATAAAGTCAGATTAAAAGGAGTTACAATTATGGCTAAAAATATAAAACATGCACTTGTAGTCGAAGGTGGCGCAATGCGCGGTATATTTGCTGCAGGCGTCCTTGATGAATTTTTATCACAAAATCATCAGCCCTTTGATTGTTACTTTGGCGTTTCTGCAGGAGCAACAAATGTAGCTGCATTCTTATGTAAGCAACCCATGCGAAACTACAAAGTGATAACAGATTATTCATGTAGGCCGGAGTTTATTAATCTGGCTCGGTTTTTAAAAGGTGGTCACTTATTTGACCTTGATTGGTTATGGGAAGAAACTATTCGTGAAATTCGTCTACAAACCGAAATATTTGAGCAAAACCCACAACCGTTTTATATTGTTACTACCGCCATAGATTCAGGTAAAGCCTATTATTTAGAAGCAACAAACGACAATATGGTTGAGCAATTAAAAGCATCCTGCGCAATTCCTATTGCATATCGTGATTACCCGATTATAAATAACACACCTATGACGGATGGTGGAGTTGCAGACTCTATTCCTGTCATCAAGGCCTATGAAATGGGGGCGCGCGAAATAACGGTTATCTTGTCACGTTCACGAGGGTACAAAAAAAAAGCGACAAAAACGTCTTGGCTCACTAAACAAATTTATAAGGGCTATCCTGCACTCATAAATGCAGCATTAAATAGAGCTGACGTTTATAATAAAAGTATCGATTTTATAGAAAACCCACCCAGCGATTGTATAGTTAATATTATTGCACCACCAAAGCACTTTAAAGTGGGCAGAACCACTAAATCGTTTAATATTTTAAATAACGGATACCAAATGGGCATAGCTGAGGCACGTGCTCACTTGCAAGCACCCTAAAATAAACAATTAAAGAAAATACTTCAACCGCCGATATTAATTTAGTCAGGAGAAAAATATGAGTGAAAAAATAAATGACGATGCACTTCATGCTCTTAAAATAGCGTTTACATATATGCCAAAAGCTATTGAAGTGACTAAATATGAATATGGTGAGCGTTATCAAACGGTCCTTGATCATATAGAAGCCGTAAGAGAAACACTGCTGATAAACGATGTTGATCCAGAAGAAGTTGATGGAGATATCAACCCAGAGTACACACCTAACTCAACATACTAAATTAAAAATTAGATAACGTGCACACAGATACGCTAAATCTATATTTTAATCAAATCGTTTTTTTTGTATTTAGTTGCCGAGATACTAATAGCTTTTTATCACTTTTTAACGTTATTCTAAGCTTGCTAAATAAAGTTTTAAAAAAATTAATACCATAGGGTTTTTCTATTGAATTTTCTTAGGCAATTTCACGACATAGTCTCTGATCAAAGTTTATCATTTGACAACAAAACGCAAAAGCTTTTAACGTTTGGGCTTAACGTTTTTAATCTTGATTTAGCTATCATCAGTAAAGTTGAAGACCAGTGTTACACTGTTTTATATGCGGTTACCCCCAACAATGATCTTGCTATAGGTACACAATTTGACCTACAAGGTACTTACTGCACACACACCCTCAAAGCAGGCTCAGCCCTCGCTTTTCACAATGTATCTCAGAGCGAAATTGCAGACCACCCTTGCTTTGCTAATTTCCAACTGGAATCCTACATTGGTGCTCCTATTAAAGTAGGTAATAAAGTGTTTGGAACCGTTAACTTTTCTTCTGCTGCTTCATCGCCTGTTTTTACAGACCAAGCCTATGACTATATAGAATTATTTGCACAATGGTTAGGTGCGGAATTTGCCAGAAGCCAAACAAAAGATCGCCTAATAAAAAATAGTAATAGCCTTATTAAACTTGAAAGTGTTGCGAATATAGGAACTTGGGAAGTCGATATTGCTCATAATAAAATTTATTGGAGCAAGCAAACCAAACTAATTCACGAAGTTGATGAAAACTATCAACCTATGATGGAAACCGCAATTAACTTCTATAAAGAGGGATCAAGCCGAGAAAATATTACCAAAGCAGTAGAGTTAGCCGTTAGCAAAGGCGAAAAGTGGAATTTAGACCTTGAAATTGTTACTGCAAAAAATAACAACATTTGGGTATCGACCTTTGGAGAAGCTGAATTTGAAGGCGACACCTGCGTAAGGTTATTTGGCACGTTTCAAGATGTAACAGAGTCGATGACACTTCGTGAAGAACTTAAAAGCAAAAAAGCAGAGGCTGAACGCTTACTTTTTGATAGAAGCATGCTTTTTGCAAAAATTAGCCATGAACTTAGAACGCCACTCAATGGTATTACAGGCATGCTCACCACCTTGATAGATGAGCATGATGAAGAAAAAAGAACAGAAAAAATTAAAGTTGCGCTACGCAGCTCAGACATATTATTGAATATTATTAATGAGGTTCTTGATTTCTCTAAAATTAATCATGGCGAGCTTAAGCTTGAACCAAATAATATTTTATTAAAAACTGTCTTCACCGACCTTTTCTCTCTCTATACCCCTTTATTTAATGATAAAAACATAGTGTTCGAAGTTAATAATGAGATAGCAGATGACTGCTGGGCCTATTGCGATAACACCCGATTAAGCCAAATCACCTCTAATTTATTAAGCAATGCGTTAAAATTTACAGAGCAAGGTTTTGTAAACTTAGACACGTTTTTAACAAAAAAAAATAATGCGCTTGCCCTTAATATAAATGTAACCGATTCTGGCAGAGGGATGACAGCGGCCTTTCTAGAATCACTATTCTCTCCTTTTACGCAAGAAGTCGATGCTAAAAATACAAAAGGCGGCACAGGTCTAGGCCTAGCAATTGTAAAAGAACTTGTTCAGTACATGGGCGGAAAAATTGAAGTTACTAGCGAAGTTAATAAAGGTACTACATTTTCAGTTTATATCCCTATAACCCGAGGTGAAGAGCAAGCACTTGAAAATAAACCGCTCGCTAACATTGATTTAAACACAAGCGAGTTATCTGTGCTTGTTGTTGATGACAACGACATCAATAGATTAGTGCTTAACGCATCCCTAAATAAGCTTAATATACACCCCGACTTTGCGGTTGATGGTCAAGACGCTGTTTTAAAATGTAAGCAAAAGCCGTATGACCTTATTTTTATGGACTGTATTATGCCTATTTTGGACGGTTTTGAAGCAACTAAGCAGTTAAGAGAGCAAAAAATTTGCCCCGCAGATAAAACGTATATTGTTGCGTTAACGGCTAATACGTCGTCGCAAGATAAACTTGCCTGTAAACAAGCTGGCATGGATATGTTTATATCAAAACCTTTTAAAATGTACTCACTTGAGCTCGCTATCGCATCAGCAATAAAAACCGTTAAGCCAAAATTACATTAAATGTACCTGACAGTAAGTAAAAGGAAATAACAATGAAATTAATAGCTCGGACCATTTTGATTACTATTTTAGCTTTGTCACTTTATGTCGGTTATTCGTCACAGGATTGGCAGTCAATCATGGTAATTTTAATTGTTAGTGGCTTTTTGCTACTACTTACCTTTGTCACTACAAACTCAAAACAAGGTGCAACCACATATAATACTAGTACAAGTTACTCTGATAATAATTGCAGCGGTTCAGATTCTGGCTGTGGTGGCGGTGGCGATTAACCTATTTATATATGATTAATTACGCCATAAAAAAGCCGCCTTTGGAGAGGGCGGCTTGGGTTAACAAACAGCGATGGGTGTACCTTGCTGTTATATCAAGAGAGGTTTTGCACGTTAAGCAGCTGTTTTGTCTTGCTCGCTTTCTTCGCTGTTGCGAATTAAGTAATCAAAAGCACCTAAACTTGCTGTTGCACCGCTGCCCATGGCAATAATAATTTGCTTAAATGGGGTATTTGTAGCATCACCTGCGCCATAAACACCTGGTAATGACGTAGCACCTTTTGCATCAATTAATATTTCACCAAATTTACTTAGCGCTAAGTCACTAATTTTTAACCATTCAGTGTTAGGAATTAAGCCTATTTGTACAAAAATCCCCGCTAGAGTAAGTGCCTTGCTATCACCTGATACTCGGTCTGTGTAAGTGAGTCCTGTTACCTTTTTACCATCGCCAAGTACTTCTGTAGTTTGGGCGTTTTTAATAATAGTAATATTATTTAAGCTTTTCGCTTTGCGAATAAGTACTTCATCTGCGCGTAGTGTATCTGCAAATTCAAGCACTGTTACGTGCTCAACAATGTTTGCTAAATCGATTGCAGCTTCAATACCTGAGTTGCCACCACCAATTACAGCTACAGGCTTACCTTTAAATAAAGGACCGTCACAATGTGGGCAGTATGCTACACCGTGCCCACGGTACTCTTGCTCACCGGGTACGTTCATTTCACGCCAGCGTGCGCCGGTTGCTAAAACAAGCGATTTAGCTTTTAAAGTAGCCCCGTTTTCAAGCGTAATTTCGTATTTGTTATTAACGCGTTCAAGCCCTGCTGCACGTTGGTTATGCATTACATCAACATCGTACTCTTTCACATGCTCTTCAAGCTGTGCAACTAGCTTAGGACCTTCAGTGGCTTTAACCGAGATAAAGTTTTCAATAGCTAATGTGTCTGCAACTTGCCCACCAAATCGCTCTGCAACAATACCGGTATTTAGCCCTTTACGTGCAGAATAAATTGCAGCTGATGCACCCGCAGGTCCGCCACCTACTACTAGCACGTCAAATTCATCTTTTTCACTCAGTGCCGCTGCTTGGCGTGCTGCACCTTTACTATCTACCTTGTTTAAAATGTCAGTTAGGCTTAATGCACCTTGGCTAAATGGTTCGCCATTTAAATAAACAGCCGGTACGGCTAAAATGTTGCGCTCTTCTACTTCCTCTTGAAATAGTGCGCCATCAATCATTGTTGCTTTGATTTTGCTATTAGTCGCGGCCATTGTATTTAGCGCCTGCACTACTTGAGGGCACGTTTGGCAGCTCAAGCTAATGTAAATTTCAAAATTAAGTTCTTGATCAAGTGATTGTATTTGTTCAATGTCTTCGCTTTTTGCTTTACTTGCGTGTCCGCCAGTGTGTAAAAGCGCCAACACTAAACTTGTAAATTCATGTCCCATTGGTACGCCTGCAAACGTAATATGGGTATTTTTAACCGGCGAATGTACAACCATAGACGGGCGGCGTGCGCTGGTATCTGGGTTGTTAACTACCGTAAACTTATCGCTTAATGATGCTAAATCATTTGCTAAGCCTTCTACTTCTGTTGATTTTTTGCTGTCATCCAAGGCAATAAGCAGCTCAACAGGTTGAGTAAGCGATTCGAAATGGCTTTTTAATTGATTTTTAATGTTGTTATCTAACATGGCTTAACCCTTTTTAGGAAAATTTAAACAGCAAGCCTCCCATGCCAATTAATGCATGTGCTTAACCATCAAATTGAGATAGGAGGCACCAATAAACGAATATTTATTGGTTTAAGGGCAGTTACCTGCCCTTATAGTTGAGGTAATCTATACTTAGATTTTACCAACTAGGTCTAGTGAAGGAGCAAGTGTGTCTTCACCTGGCTGCCACGATGCTGGACAAACTTCACCGTCGTGAGTTGCAATGTATTGTGCAGCTTGTACTTTACGCACTAGCTCTTTAGCGCTACGGCCAATGCCTAAATCGTGAGTTTCAATTACTTTAATTTCACCTTCAGGGTTCATTACAAACGTACCACGAAGTGCTAGGCCATCATCTTCAATCATAACGCCAAAGCTGCGAGTAATACGGCCTGTTGGGTCGCCAATCATCGGGAATTTAATTTTACCGATTGTGTCTGACGTATCGTGCCATGCTTTATGAGTAAAATGAGTATCAGTTGACACTGAGTAAACTTCTACACCCATTTCTTGCAGTTGCTCGTAGTAATCAGCAACATCGCCAAGTTCAGTAGGACATACAAATGTGAAATCTGCTGGGTAAAAGAAGAAGATTGACCACTTACCAAGTACATCTTTTTCAGATACTTCTACAAAATCACCATTGTGGTATGCAGTTGCGTTAAAAGGTTGAATTTTTGTGTTGATTAATGAAGTGCTCATAGTATTCCTCATTTATGTTTAATGTTTTAATTTAAGTTACCAAGCAAAGCGAAATTTGTTGGCTAACCTTGCTGGCTTGATTAATACAATAAGCCCATCGATAAATTAAATAAAATTGATTGTTTAGATTAAAACAATCGATTTTTAGGATGAAACTAAATAATAACTAGATTCGTAGTTAATTTATTGCAATTTATCGGTTTGCGCGCGTAAGGCTGATACAATTGCCTCGCTTACTATTAAAAATACTCAGGGCACACTGTTATGAACAAGTTTATCAATCACATCCAATTAGGCTATCTTGGCCTAATACCATTTCTAGCCTGTTTAGCGTGGCCGCTGATGCTCGGTAGTAACAGTGTTAACTTAGAGTTTTTTACGTTTTATAGCATTGCTATTCTTGCTTTTATGGCAGGTAATCTTTGGCATGCCGGCCAGCAAAGCTATGCTGATGCAATAAAAGCGGTACTACCTGTTATTCCGGTACCATTTTTAGCATTTTTACCTGTTGAATGGGTTTTAGGGTGGTTATCGCTGAGTTTTTGGCTTGTTCTACTTTTTGAAAAATCAACATCACAGTGGCAAACCTACGACAAAGACTATCAAAAAATGCGCTTTGTGCTGACGTCGGTCGTGTTTGTATGCCACATATTTATTATTGGTATGAGTATTTACCCAAAATAGTAGCTATTACCTTAAATATTGCGCGGTAATAATGTACCATCCGCGCACAGCTATTTGAGGACTCACCATGATTGACCAATTACGCCAGCAGCTTGACGAGCTTGGCGAAAACTATGTAGAAAAAAACGCCGCTTTCAAAATCAAGGTCATTCCATTTTTTTGCGCTATTAGCATTAAAAAAGATCACAAAAATGAAAACCGCCTCAACTTTTATTCAAATCAACTTATTGAGATATTTTTAGTTGTTTTGCTCATATTATTTGGCGTAACGTTATATAAAGCGGACGGTGGGTTTACAGATGGCCCACTGCATTTTGCATTTGCAATTGTAATCACTTTTAACTTAATTATTAAGCAAATAGCCATCGAAGGCCTAAAAACAAGGCTTGCTTTTGAGCGTTTAAATACGGCGAATAAGCAACTTCAAAACGTTAATAAGCAAAACACATAGCAAAGTATGTACTTAAATCCTAATTGGCGAATACTTACTGTTGGCGATGGCGACTTATCGTTTTCTCATGCGATTTTTGAGCACGTAAAACCAAATAAGTTAGTCGCCTCAACTTACGATAGCGCACAAACCATAGAACAAAAATACCCTGATAACGCTTTAAAAAAATTGCGTGAATGCAGTGTTGACGTTCTTAATAATTTTGATGTGACGAGCAAAGCGTGTTGGCAAACATTAAAAAGTAACAACCAATACTTTGATGTAGTCATTTTTCAGTTCCCACTTATTCCTGCATTTGTAGGTAAAGAGGCGTTTGAAGCTAGCACTCGTCAATCAAGTATGAACGTTTTAAACAGAGCCCTATTACATCAATTTATTAAATATGCCACTGAGTTTGCGTTAAACCCAAATGGCCCAATGCTTTGCTTTATAACCTCTAAAGATGTAAAACCTTATCGTGAATGGAACATAGAAGGCAGTTTAAACGAACGTTTAAGCAGCAAATATTGTGGCCAAATGCCATTTGATATAACACGTTTTTCGGGCTATAAAATTCGTAATGTTGACCGTGACAAACACGTCAAAGACACAAGCGGGATCACGTATGTATTTAGCCCAAAAAGTAGCACCTTAGAACCCCAACTAGCCAAACAATTAACCAAACCCAGCTACTTAACATCAAACCATTGCGCGCTTTGCCGAGTTGGACCGTTCATCGCAGAAGAAGACCAAGCAAAACATCTTAAAGCTAAAAAGCACTTGCAAATGTTACGCCTAGAATCTGATTGGCAACACTGGTTAAACACCTTTTACAGCTAACTATTGGCTGCCTTAATTAAGTCAGCCGCTTTTTCTGCAATCGCTATAACAGGGGCATTAGTGTTACCTGTGACAATTGTGGGCATTATCGACGCGTCAACAACACGTAAATTATTAACGCCATGCACTTTTAACTTGCTGTCAACAACCGACATCTCGTCCTTACCCATTTTACATGTCCCAACGGGATGATATTCAGTGTCAGCTGTTTCACGAATAAACTCTATTAACTGCTGATCATTATTTATATCGAGTGGATAAACCATATCTGCACGTATTTCATCAAAGGCTGGGCTATTCATTATTGCGAGTGTTTTTTTCAAACCCAACAACATTATGTTTAAGTCATCTTGATGGCTTAAATAATTAGGATCAATCAGCGGTGCTGCATAGGGGTCATTGTTTGCAAGCTTGATAGTCCCTCTACTTTTAGGTCGCATAATACTGCTATGAATACTGTACCCATGCCCATAATGCAACTTGCGACTATGATCGTCTACTAGCCCAATTACAAATTCGAGTTGAACATCAGGTGCCGGCGAATCTTTAAATAATTTAATAAACGCATGAGACTCCGCAAAGTTACTTGTTAAACATCCGTTTCGTTTACTAAACCAATCTGCAACCCCTTTGGTAACTTGAAGCGCACCTTTTGGGCTTATACCAAACGTACCGGCACTATTATTGGCTTTAAAAAGTGGAACCACTGTAAGGTGGTCTTGTAAATTTTCACCAACGCCTTCTAACACAACCTTCACATCAATATTATGTAATTTTAATTGCTCTTTTGGTCCAATCCCCGACAACATTAAAATTTGCGGCGAATTAATAGCCCCCGCACTCAAAATCACCTCTTTATTAGCCGTTAACTCTATTTGCTGTTTGTTACGTGTTATTTGCACTCCTTGCGCAGTTTTATTTTTTATATTTATTTTTTTAACGTGGCAATGTGTGAATACGGTTAGGTTATCCCTATTTAAATTAGGTGTTAAATACGCTTTCGCTGCACTACAACGTTCTCCTTTATGCTGTGTAACCTGCGACAAACGTGCACCACTTTGTTCTTTACCGTTAATATCATCATTTAGCGGTACCCCTTGTTCAGCGCAAGCATTTAAAAAATACTGATTAACAGAACTTGGCATATTTAGCTCTTGTACATAAAGCGGTCCATCAACTCCATGCAAAGAGTTATTTATAAATGCACTGTTGTTTTCAGCTTTTATAAAATAGGGCAACATGCTTTTATAATCCCAGCCCATGTTCCCCTGCTTTTCCCACTCATCATAATCGTGTTTATTACCTCGAATATAAACCATTGCATTGATTGAGCTTGAACCACCGAGCACTTTACCCCTTGGCATAAAACCGCACCTATTGTTAAGTGCTTTTTGGGGTACTGTATTATAGTGCCAACTGTTAATACCATAAGGCACGCTGGCAGCAACTGCAGCTGGCATTTGAACAAGAGCGCTTTTATCTCCCCCGCCGGCTTCAATTAAACATACACTCACATCTTTATCTTCAGATAAACGCGAAGCAATAACACACCCAGCACTACCTGCCCCTATAACAATGTAATCAAATGTTGTGCTCTGCATGTGAGCCCTTATGAAAAATTAATACCTTATTAATACTGCATAGAAAAACACATCAAAACTTGATATTTTTAGACACCAAGTTACTGGGGTAATGCATGAAAAATTTTATTAAGGCCACATCACTACAAGGGATAGACTCGCTTGTTAAGAGCTTAGGCGCTGACATATCACAAATAATGACACAGCTTGGCCTTAACATTTGCTTTAATAACTTAGAGCAACAATACTTGCCCTATAGTACTTACGCCGAACTCCTTGAGCTTTGTGCACATACGCTTAACTGCCCAAGCTTTGGGCTGCAACTGGCCAATAAACAGAGCTTTGATATACTTGGCCCTATTGCTATAGCAGCAAAAAGTAGCACTAATTTAGGTGACGCCCTCAACTGGGTTATTAAATATTTGCACCTACACACTCCCGCTTTAAGTTTAACTATTCATCCGTTAGAGGCTGATAAAACACTCTTTTTATCATTTCAAATAAACTTAAACCCATTACCTAAAACAACCCAGGTTTTAGAACTAACTATCGGCCTCGCCATGGGAGTAATAAAAAAAATAAGTAATAACACCTGTAAACCACAAGCGGTATTTTTACCTCAAAAGCAACTTACTAATACCCGCGCATACAACAATTACTTTGGCTGCAAAGTCACGCACAATAGAAATAGTGCCGGTATTGTTATTTTAAAAACAGATTTAGCATTATCAATTGCACAACCCCAGTACGATAAAGTACCTGCCGCGCTGCAGTTTTTAGCTCAAAGCGAACAGCAAAATCAATCTCTGCCAACTCAAGTAAGCGCGTTAATTAGGCCCATGTTGCCAATATATCAATGCACAAACGAAACCATAGCAGCAGCGCTGGGTATGCACCCAAGAACATTGCACAGAGAGTTAAATAAACACAACACAAGCTTTGTAAAACTAAAAGACTCAACCCGGCGCTCATTAGCTGCGCACTATTTGGCGCAAAACCATTACAGTATTTCAACCATCTCAGAGCTATTAGGTTATCAAGAACAAGCAACACTTAGCGCCAGTGTAAAACGTTGGTTTGGTTATTCTCCGCGAGCATACAGAGCTAAAAAAATGATAAACTTAAATAAACATAATTCTAAGGAATGAGTATGAACTTTGTAATTGTAGGTACTAATTTTATCAGCGACACATTACTTGACGCTGCTAATACTCTCGCTGATTTTAATTTATACGGGGTTTGCTCTCGCGCGCTTTCAAGCGGTGAAGCATTTTTAGCAAAGCACCCGCAAAATACACATGCAAAAACGTTTACCAGTATTGAACAAGTTTGCCAAGACGAATGCGTTGACGCAGTTTATATAGCCGCGCCCAACAGCTTGCACAAACAGTATGCGGTTAGGTGTTTAAACGCAGGTAAACATGTACTCGGTGAAAAGCCGTCCGCAGCCAATAGCCAAGAACTAAAAGAAATCATAGCCACCGCTAAGCAAAACCAGTGCTTATACATGGAAGCAATGATGACCACCCATTTACCTAACTTCACATTGTTAAAGCAAGCACTTAGCAGAATAGGCACTCCTCGAAAGTACATAGGTCAATACAGTCAATATTCATCTCGTTACGATAAGTACAAAAATGGGGAGCGCCCTAACACCTTTTTACCTGAATTTGCCAACGGTGCTTTGGTCGATTTAGGTATATACCCTCTTTACTTGTTAATTGCACTTTGGGGCGCGCCGCAAAGTGTAAATGCAAGTGGCGTATTACTAGATACCGGTGTTGATGGCGCAGGCGATGTACTGCTTAATTATTCAAATAAGCAAGCTGTGATTAGCTACTCAAAAATATCGCAAGGCGACAACATAACAGAAATACAAGGTGAACTAGGCAGAATGCGTATTGAAGCCGTATCGCAACTCAAAAAAGTAGAGTTTATTGCTAATAATGGCGAATCAGAAATTATATCTGAACAATTTGATGAGCATTTTATGAAGTTTGAAGTTGCTCACTTTATGCAACTCATAGAAAAAAAACAGTGGGAATCTGATGTAAACACCTTCGCGTTATCACTAGATGTTATGAATGTACTTGACGAAGCTCGTAAACAATTAGGTGTGATTTATCCAAACGATAAAACACATTAATTTAGCCCTTGACAGGGGTAAGCTGTATATGGGCGTTAACCAACGACAGTTAACGCCCATGGGGAAATGCAAATCACTATACCAACTACACACTTTTTACTTATATACATTTAGGTAACGATCCCCATCCGTGGGCAATCAGTTTGATAAAATGACCTAAAGTATTTACCAATTCCTGACGAGATAATAGAAACTATTACTCAATCTTCATCAGAAAACAGCCATTACTCATTTTATCGGTGTAAATCCAAACTAACACACAAAAACATAACCAATCAAGCTAGCCAATTATTTAATTTTAAACTAAATTGGTATTACACAAATCAAAGCAACTAACAATATTGTTTTATAACCAAATCATAACACTAGAATTTTGACATATTAGTGGGGTTTGGGGTAACCTTGTCGGTTAATAAATGATATAAATTCTTAGACCTAAATGGTCAATATTCCTTAGGGTATGAAGGTACAATATGGGTAATCGTCGCTTATTTTGGCGCATTGTTGATAAAATAGAGTCTTTAATAAATCAAGGTGAGTTTACTGCTGGGAGTCGTTTACCTCCTGAGCGTGAACTTGCAGAAATGTTTGACGTAAGTCGCCCAACAATTCGAGAAGCAATTATTGCATTAGAAGTACGTGGACGGGTTGAAGTTAAAACCGGTTCGGGTGTTTATGTTGTTGAACAAAAAAATGCCTCTATAAAATCAAAAGAGATCAGCGCATTTGAATTAACTCAGGCCCGCGCACTCATCGAAGGCGAAATTGCAGCACTTGCCGCTCAAAGCATTACAGAAGAAGAACTTGAGCAGCTAAATCAAACGCTAATAGTAATGGAAAAAGGGCTTTATGTAGAGCAAGCAGACCGCGAATTCCATGAAATAATTGCCAGAGCAACACGCAATAAAGCGCTTGAATTTGCTGTTTCTAACTTGTGGGATTTACGATTGAAAAACCCACAAATTGTTGCCGATTACAGTAGTGTTTGTACTAATAACAACGAATGTGTGATGGATGAGCACACCGCTATTTACACGGCATTAAAAGCACATGACGCAAGTGCAGCCCGTGCGGCCATGCATAAACACTTCAACCGATTAATAAATGCATTGTTTGACGCTGTAGAAGCGCGTGCTCTTGAAGAAATAAAACGTAAAAATGACGAAAAACGCGGTCTTTACTCTTTGGACGGTCTCGTTAATAAAAGCGCTCACTAAGTTTAAACAAACTAGCAAACACCTGTTTGCTAGTTTGTTGCCCTTCATTAGATCTTACTCTAAACAGCCACACCTATTTTTTAATCGCAAACACTTACCAATCGTACTAAAAGCAGATATTATCCCGCCACAAAATATAGCCATTGCATCTTAAATAGTGGAAATTTATTAACCCCTATTAACAGTGCTTTAAATTAGGGACAACAATGCAATCAAGTACCAAAGATTTCATATTAGCAACTGTTTGCTTATTAATTGCCATGATGACCATTCAATCGGGTGCGTCGTTTGCAAAGCAACTATTCCCCATTGTTGGCCCCGAAGGGACGACCGCGCTTAGGCTTGGTTTTTCTGCGCTTTTGTTATGTTTAGTATTTAAACCATGGAAACATATACCCACTAGAGGAAACCGCTTAGCTATTGTGGTTTATGGTTTAAGCCTAGGTGGAATGAACATTCTGTTTTACTACGCTATTGAGCGCATACCCTTGGGTATTGGTGTAGCACTGGAGTTTACTGGTCCCCTTGCCGTTGCTTTATTTAGCTCTCGCCGTAAACGCGATTTATTTTGGGTTGCCTGCGCCATTGCCGGTATATTACTTTTATTGCCCGATATGAGCGGTGAAGAGAGCTTAGATCCTGTTGGTGTTATTTTAGCTTTAGCAGCAGGTGCATGTTGGGCTGGCTATATATTGTTTGGTAAAAAAACCGGAATGCAAAGCTCAGGTGGTGCAACGGTTGCCCTAGGTATGACCGTTGCCGCCATTGTGCTTGTGCCCTACGGAGGCATTATGCAAGCAAGCGCATTCACATGGGAAGTTATTCCTCTGGGTATTGGTATTGCAGTTTTATCAAGTGCGTTACCTTATACGCTTGAAATGGTGGCACTGCGTAATATGCCTTCTCAAGGCTTTAGCATAATGATGAGCCTTGAACCTGCCATTGCATCACTTGCTGCCTTTGTTATTTTAGGCGAGCTGCTCACACTCTGGCAGTGGTTAGCCATTTTACTAGTAATTATAGCCTCGGCAGGAAGCTCCTTCTCTGGTGAATCAAAAAAGTAGCCTAAACCAAAAGCCATCAACCACGATGGCTTTTTTGTTAAGCTGTATGTGCTTTTTGTTTTTCTTTTTTAGCAGAATAAACAAACCCTATTAACGCAATAAGCGGCATTGCAGCCGCAACTAAAGCTATACTTTCCCACCCCCCAAACTCATATAATGAGCTAGCAATTAATGACCCAACAGCACCGCCCAAAAATATACTGGTCATGTAAATGGCGTTAAGCCGAGCACGACTTTGTGGCTCTAGCGAATAAATTACCCGCTGACCAAGTACCATATTGGCTTGCACTGCAAAATCAATTAAAACACCGGTTAGCGCCAATATGATAATGCCGTTTGGTAAATCAAATAAGCTGGGTAAAAAACACAATAATGCAATCACTTTAGCTAATAACGACATTTCGTAGGTATAACCTTTGTCAGCTAAACGCCCAACAATAGGCGCTGCAACAGCACCGGCTGCGCCTACTAAAGCAAACAATGCTATTTGAGTTTGCGAAAAACCATATTCTCTGGCAAGCACAACAGGCACTGTCGTCCAAAACAAGCTAAATGACGCAAACATTAGCCCTTGATAAAAAGCACGTTGACGAAGCACAGGTTGACTTATTACCAGCGACTTTAACGATCGTAATAAAGCAAAGTAACGTGTGTTATGCGTTGGCAACCTTGTGGGTATAGCAAAGTGAATGACTAAAGCAATAAATACCATGCATCCCGCGGCAAAAAAGAACACGGCACGCCAGCCAAAATGATCAGCAATTATGCTGGCTACAGGTCTTGCTAGCAAAATACCCAACAACAGCCCCGCCATAATATTACCTAAAACTTGCCCCCGTTTTTCGTCTGACGATAAATGCGCCGCTAACGGAATAAGTACCTGCACCGATACCGAGCTTGCCCCCACTAACAAACACAAAAACAGCATTGTATTTGGTGTTTGAACAACCCCCAGTCCAATTAAGCTAAAAAATGTAATACAAAGAGTAATTAACATTAGCCGTTTATTTTCAACTAAGTCGGCTAACGGCACTAAAAAAAATAACCCAATGGCATAGCCAATTTGAGTTAAAGACACAATAAAGCTGGCACTGTGTGCACTTAAACCCACATCCGGGGCTAACAATTCTATAATAGGTTGTGCATAGTAAATGTTGGCAACAATTAAGCCGCAACATAGTGCAATAACGCTTACAAGAGTACGGCTGATCTGCACAGGGTCTGCGCTTAAATTAGACATGGCATTCTCAAAATTAATTAAATAAAACCTCAAAAAACTGAGGTTTTTTAATAGGTCACTTTATGGGCGAAGGCTTTCCATGGGGGCTTGAACGTAAATATTGCTTAGGTGCGTTAACTGTTGCACCCAATTCAGCTGCTGCATGCCATGGCCAATGTGGGTTATATAAAATACCTCTAGCTAAAGCCACTGCATCCGCTTTGTGCTCGCTTAAAATATTTTCTGCTTGTTGCGCTTCGGTAATTAAACCCACCGCAATAACCTGCATATTAACGGCCTGTTTTATTGCAGTAGCAAAAGGCACCTGAAAGCAAGGCTTAACAGGTATTTGCTGTAAAGGGCTTAAACCCGCAGTACTTACATGAATAAAATCACAACCAAGCTCATCAAGCGCTTTAGCAAGCACTATTGATTGCTCTAAATCCCAACCACCTTCAACCCAGTCAGTCGCTGAGATTCGAATACCCACGGGTTTGTCACTGTTAAACTCTGCGCGAACAGCTTTAAATACCTCCGTTACAATGCGCATACGGTTTTGTAAACTGCCTCCATATTCATCTTCACGCTTATTACTCAAAGGTGATAAAAACTGATGCAACAAATAACCATGAGCGCCATGTAATTCGATCAGATCAAGGCCTAGCTCGTCGGCGCGTTTAGCAGCGCTTGCAAAGTCCGCAATTAATTGGGCTATATCTGCTTTACTCATTGCAACAGGTTCAAATGAATGATCATCGTAAGCCTGTGCTGATGGCGCAATAGTTTGCCACCCATTTTTATCGCTAGGTGAAATAGCACCTATGTCGTCCCACGGTTTACCGGTTGACGCTTTACGCCCTGCATGCGCAAGCTGAATACCTATAGGCATGTCACTATATTGCCTAACCGCGTTTAAAGTTTTACCTAATGCTTTTTGGGTTTCATTATTCCACAGACCTAAATCACCATAGCTTATTCGCCCCTCAGGGCTTACAGCCGTCGCTTCCATAATAAGTAAACCGGCTCCACTTAAACTCAGTTGACCTAAATGAATAGTATGCCAATCAGTTGCCTCACCATTAATAGCTGAATATTGGCACATAGGTGCAATAATAATGCGGTTAGGTAAACTGAGCTTACCCAAAGATAACGGCGAAAAAAGCTGGCTCATAACAGATCCTTGATGCATACGAATTAAAAATTAAATTGAATGTACGAACTAATAAACACATTCGCCCATTTAGTCATATAAAAATCTTTATTTAAAAGTAGGTTATGGGGAGGTAAAACTTTTTTTAAACCGCTAGAACTTACTAAAAAATAAATGGCTCCCTGCCCAGCCAAATAAACTTACAAAAAATTAACACCACCAAAATCCAAGCATGCAAAAAAGGATGAATAGTCATTCAAACATTCACAAAGATCAAAACCGTACACAAATTGTACCTCGCACGGGTAAAGCTAATAATAAAAGGGTGATAAATTTAAAAAAAACAATAAACCATACTCAACCAATCCTTTTTTATTCTAAAAAAGTGAATTTTAATTCAATTTACACATTCCCTGATTCGATTGTGACTGATATTATATTCAACGTACTTTACTTATGTTAAATCTTTGAACTAGGGATCATTTTTATGTTTAAACCAAGCTTGTTAACCTTGGCTATGTCGGGCGCCCTATCTAGCGCTTTTTTACTTCCAAATACTGCGTTTGCCCAAGAGCAAGAAACCGCAAAAGACAAATCACTTGAAGTTATTGAAGTAACAGCAACACGACGTAGCGGCTCAGTGCAAAACGCACCGCTTAACATTACAGCGCTTGATGCCGACATAATGAAAGACCAAAACATCAGCGAACTCGCCGATGTAGCACGTTGGGTACCTGGTTTAACAATTACCGATCAAGGTGGTCGTTCTGGTTCACCTATTATTGTACGTGGTTTAAACACAAACTCTTCAGGTCCATCATCAGACGGTGGCACCGTTGCAACTTACATTAACGAGATCCCAGTCGCCATTGATATGCGCCTAGTCGACGTAGAGCGCGTAGAGGTTCTTATTGGGCCACAAGGTACGCTGTACGGTGCAGGTACATTAGGTGGTGCTATTCGTTACATGCTTAAAGAGCCTGAGCTTGATTTCACATCACTTGAAGTATTTGGCAATGTATCGCAAACACAAGAAAGCGACTCTATTGGCGGTGAAGGTGGATTCATATTTAACTTACCATTAATTGAAGACACACTTGCCGTTCGTGCTAGTTTAAACATTTACGAAGACCCAGGTTTTATTGACTATGGTTACGTAGTGCGTGAGCCGGGCGTATCGTTACCTGATCCAGATTGGACCGACAGCGCAGCAGTTAACAACAACCTTAAAAATGTAGAAGACGCCAACGGTGAATCAACCACTACAGGGCGTATTTCTGTTCGCTTTAAACCAAGCGAAACATTTGAAGGTACACTTAACTACTTTTACCAAAACCAAGACAGCGAAGGTCGCTCAATTGTTCATTACAATACATTAAGCGCCGATAACGGTCTTAGCGATGTAATTGGTGAATACGAGTCAGGTTATCGCTACGAAGAACCACGTGAAAAAGAAAACCAACTACTAAGCTTAGAGTTAAAAGCAGACTTAGGTTTTGCTGAATTAGTATCGGCAACAGGTATTTCAAATTTTGATGCCGACGGCCAACGTGACCAAACCGATTTACTTATTCGCCTTGATTACGGCTACGAAGAATTTCCTGCGTTTTCATCGTTCACACGTGAAATTGAAGAGCAAGACACGTTTACACAAGAAATTCGTTTAGTATCACAAAATGACAGTGACATTAACTGGATTGTAGGTGGCTTTTACAACAAAATTGAAAGCGATGCGTCTAGCCAAGAATACACGCCAGGCTTTGGCGACTTTGCAGTAGAAAATTTTGGCGCAGATCAATCTCGTCCAGATCAACTTGAGTACTACTCAATTGACCGCGTTGAAATAACAGAGTCAGCTTTATTTGGTGAAATTGGCTACCAAGTTACCGACAAACTCGATATTACCGTTGGCGCTCGTTTTTACAAATACGATGTAGAATCTGAGTCAGCGGTCGATTTTCCATTATTTAATACCTTATTCGGCGGCGCAGGCCCAGACGACGTAACACTTAACTTTGAACAAAATGAAGCAAGCGACAACGGCAGCCTATTTAAATTTAACGCCAAGTATCAATTTACTAATTCAGTAATGGGTTACGCAACAATAAGTGAAGGCTTCAGAATTGGTGGTTCAAATGGTTTAGCACCTTGTCCTGATCCATTACCAGCTAACCAAGCGGGTTGTGGTAACCCAAGTGAAATGCTTTACGATGCAGATACAACAACTAACTACGAGCTTGGTTTTAAAAGCACATGGTTAAGAAGCCGTTTACACTTTAACGCTGCATTATTTAATATAGATTGGGACGATGCACAAGTTGCCGGTGCAACTGAGGTAGGCCAACTACCGTACTTGTCTAATGCCGGTTCAGCCAATGCGAAAGGTATTGAAATATCGTCGCGTGCAATTTTATCTGACTCATTCTCTGTGTATTCTACATATGCATACACAAAAGCAGAGTTAACATCAGACGCACCATTCTTATTTAATTCAGATGGCACAGATGGCGCAGAAGATGGCGACCGTTTACCAGGTTCGTCTGAGCACCAGTTTTCAATGGGTGTAAACTATCAAACCGATGTGTTTAACGACAAAACGCTTGATATTAACTACGGTATTACCGCACAAAGCGATGTAATTTCTCGTGTTGGTTTACGCGATAACGGTGAAACATTGCCAGGTTATAGCTTAAGCAATATTTCAGCTAAACTAACCGCCGATGAGTGGTCAGCGACCGTTTACGTAGACAACGTATTTAATAAATACGCCGTTACGTCTGTTCGCCGTTCAGATGCCGATATTACCTCAGCAAATAGAACTGATATACAACGTAACTATGGTTACTTTATCAACCGTCCATTAACGGTAGGCATTAAATTTAATTATAAGTTTGAAATATAATTAACTGTTAAGTTTAAGTACAATCAAAAGGCTCAAATTTATTTGGGCCTTTTTTCTTTATTAACGCGTAACTAAACAATACAAATAAAAAATGCAGCCAAATTTAAAACAACTCCATCAAAGCGCTATTAAATATTTAAACGAAGGCAAAGTACAACTTGCCCACAAAAGCTTAGTTGAACTGGTTTCGCATAAACCTGACTTTGCCGACGGCTATTTTTTACTGGCAATGGTTAACTTGCAAGTAGGGCAAATTTATAAAGCCATCAAGCTAATCGAAAAAGCCTTAACACTTGGCTCTAGCATTGAATATACTGCTCAACTGGCAAAATGTTATGCGCTTACCGGTGACTTAAAAAAAGCAAAAAATGTAGCGCTGTCGGTGCCTATTACACAAATAAAAAAAGCACTCGATGCCGATACTCTAGGCGTTGCACTTACGCAAGCAGGCCTACACGAACACGCTTTACATTATTTTGAATGTGCACTCACATTAGCCAATGCCAAACAACAACCTCAACCCCAGTTTTATTACAACTTTGCAGTAAGCGCCAAGTTTTTGGGCCTATTTGACAAAGCATACACCGCGTTTGAACATGCCATTGCACTTAACCCGCTTCATCATCAAAGCCACTTTGCACTCAGTGATTTAACTAAAGTAACAAAGCAAAAAAATAATATTACACGGTTAAAGCAAGTGTTTGAGCAGGTTTCACACCCTGATGCTAAATTACACATAGGCCACGCACTGGCAAAAGAATACCAAGATATTGGCGCATTTTCTGACGCCTTTGCCGCGTTACAACAAGGTAAAGCAGCAAAGCATGCGCTTACCCCGTTTGATAACGCGTCGTCAAATGCGTTGTTTGAACATATAAAACAACTCAGTGCTAAGCACAAAGCTCCACAAACGGGGGGTAATCCCACTGCTGAGCCTATTTTTGTACTAGGTATGCCCCGCTCTGGCACCACATTAGTTGAGAGAATATTATCGAGCCATAGCGACGTGCAATCGGCTGGTGAACTACAAGACTTCGGCCTAAGTGTAAAAAGGTTAAGCAACACACCCACACCAAACGTGCTCGACATACAAACACTCACTAAAGCGTATGAACTTGATTTTAATCAGCTTGGCTCAACATATTTAAACGCCACCCGCGTTACTACCGGTAGCCATAAACATTTTATAGATAAACTCCCGTTTAACTTTTTTTATATAGACTTAATCACTAAAGCACTGCCAAACGCTAAAATTATTTGTATGCTGCGCGACCCAATGGACACCTGTATTGGTAACTACCGCCAGCTATTTACCATTAATAACCCTTACTACGCGTATTCGCTAGACCTACTCGACACTGCTAAATTTTATAGCCGCTTTTACTCACTCATGCAGCACTTCAGTACCGTGCACAGCAATATAAAAATTGTGAAATACGAAGAATTAGTCGCACAGCCCGAGCAGCAAATAAAAGAGTTAGTCAGCTTTTGTGATTTAGAGTGGCAAGCACAGTGTATAGACTTTCACTTAAACACCGCACCGGTATCTACTGCCAGTAAAGTGCAAGTACGCCAACCGCTAAACAACAAAGCCATTGGGCGTTGGAAGGCATTTAAACCCCATACTGACGAGGCTCAAAATTACCTGTTAGAGCAAGGAATTACGTTGCAATAGCCATTAATTATGCATTGCTTTAGTAAAAGTGAATTTATAAGCCAAAGTTAAAGCATAGGTTTATAAATTCATAACACAATAAACTTCCCAGCTTTCACTAGAGAGTTTTTATATATTGCAATAGAGAGCATTTAACTTAGCTTTTTAGATTGAACTTTTCTTATTTGAGAAATAGCTTCCATTAAAAAAGCCGTATTAAGCCCTACAATTATTAACCCATTAACAGCCGTTAAACTGCCAAGCAGCCGCCATTGAGTGCCCAACACAACATCACCATAGCCAAGTGTTGTAAAGGTGACAACCGAAAAGTAAAGTGCGGGCTCTAACTCATTAAATACATCAAAAATTAAAAATATAGCAGCCCATAACCACGCACTCGCCGTTAAGCCTCCTACCAACCAAATTACCATTGCGGTGACGACTAAAATCATCTTTAGAGTTTTTGAGCCATTTAGTAACCAATCGTTAATATTAGCCAGCGCTTTAGACAAAACACCAATAAACATTGCTTGTATTAGCACCGTGCCACAAATAACAAATGTTCCAATAATAAGCTGTATTAGCATTTTGATCCCACTGCTTAAATCCTTATATTTTAAGTAACATTATACATAAAATTCACAACAGGGTAGGAACCTACATTCACTATAATAAAGTATTTTTAGTACCGTTATCTAACCGTTTATTATTGCTATTACTACCGTGCTAAAACTCAGCCAAGACCTAAGTAAGACAATATTTAGGTAAATAAAAACAGAAATAAACACTTAAAACCAAAAGGAAATGCAGTAACCGTAAACATCACTAAACCGCTAAGCAATCACCGGGAAAGCAATAACAAAAATGTTTGGCGTAAATCATCAATTTAATAAAACTACAGATAGTTATGCCTGTACTTGCTTTAACTCACCTGACTCATATTCCGTTAAATTTTCATTTAACTCGATAGATTAGGTTTAATCTGCAAAGTGCCATGAGCAGACATCGAAGGTTTTAATGTCTGAAGTCAAAATTTGACCCAGCTTACTTCCTAAAATGACTAGAAGCATAAGTAAGACTCTAAACAGGAGACTAAACTTTCTGTTACTCATGGCACATAACGCAAAACTAAGCGGCTGGCGATAGCCTGTCCTTACTTGAGCATATTGTCATAACCGTAATTATCACTCACGTAATCACTTTTAAAACTACCATCAATAGTTAAAGATTTGCTAAAAGTACTTTTCGCAGCCTCGCTATCTCCTTTCGATAAATAGGCGAATGCCAAACTGTCGTAGGCCTGCGGTGCATTGGGAAACAATGAAACTAAATATTCGAACATATCAAATGCTTCGGTCCATGATTTTGTACTAAGTAGTTCCATTCCTACTTCATTAATTGTTCTGCCGATGAATCGACTGTAACCATTGTCTTTATAAACCTGTTTGAAGTGTTTATAGAATTGTTGCTTTCCTTTTGATTGATAGTACTTAAAGGCAAAGTTTTTTTCCAATTGTCTAATTGGTTGATACTCACCATTTTTGATGTAAGAGTGTATTCGACCAGAAATGCGTTCGGCAACTAAGTGATCAGTGTTTGCCAGAACAACTATTTCATAGCTAGTGTCCAAATCTACTTCCGCGGCTGCACTGACGCCCTGACCACCTCCATATGCGCCCCAATGGGAGCCGTCCATTGCAAATAAATGGCGATTAATCGCGTCTGAGTTCTTTAATAACTTATTGCTATAGAATAACGCTCGATAAAATCGTTGCACATCCACAACAGTCGATTCAATGCCGCCATCGGGACTAGGGTGTTCAATAATACCGACCTTCCTCAAATTGCCATTGTATTGGAATGTATATCGGACTGACTGATATTCATGAGAATTAACCGGCCTGAAGGTCGTTGAAGACATCTCAACCCGATTGAAGATATTGTTTTTGAGTAGTTCTTCGAAAGGCTTTCCAGTAACTTTCTCAAGAATCACTCCTAATACCACATACCCATAATTTGAATATTTTCGATCAGTCCCAGGTGTATATAAAAGGGGGTTATTTATCAATATCTTTATTTTCTTGTTTAGAGTATCAAATGCAAGTTGATTCTGACGATATTCGGCCACAAAGATATCAGCAAAGCCTGCACTATGATTTAGTA
>Ga0207891_1000345_pt1 | contig 34218 bp, 28 predicted proteins | sample LinPmetageLP50_FD_184061 | JGI IMG/M metagenome (GOLD analysis project Ga0207891, IMG submission 184061) | Marine viral communities from the Pacific Ocean - LP-50 (SPAdes) | ecosystem: Environmental > Aquatic > Marine > Oceanic | place: Pacific Ocean | collected 2011-08-27 | reverse complement strand
TTGCCCAGCCATTGGCAAGTGGTCGATGAATGTGCATCTTACTGCTGCTTTTGCAGAGCTTACTTTTCCTAACGTTGTAGCAAAGTCGCTATGATCGTAAAAGTTTATGAGTTGAGCACGGTTAGTGTGGTTATCCTCATCTGAAACATGGCGACTTTTACTGTTTTTATCAAATGTAGCGCCCATGCAATGATGGTCTAAATAAGCTGGTGTAAAGTAGCCTTTATGGCAAAGTACCGTTTTAAGCTTTCGAGATTCAGGACTTGCTTGAACATGCGATACTTGCCCGCGCACGCCTACAATAGGAAGTGATTTTGTTTGCTCAAATGTGTCGCTGTGCTCACCAGCGCAAATAATAACATCGCTAAATGGACCAAACTGTTGATTATTGCTTGTTAAAACCCAGCCTCTTGCTGTTTTTTCTATGTTTATTATATTGCAATTAAAGTGACTGTTGTGGGGCATTAGCTTGTTGGCCGCGCCTAGCATTGCATTAACGAGTTGTGGTGGATTAACCCAGCCACCTTGTTCAAAATAAACACCGGGGTACCCAGTTTGAACGCCGGCTATTTCATCGCCTTGCTCTGCGGTTACGTTTTGCATAAGTTGCTTTGGCCAAAGTTGCTTTTGAGCAAGGTTTTTGTGTTTATCTGCAAGGGGCTTTTTTACAGCATGTTGCAAAACACCACACCATTGGTGATCAAAGCTAAATCCATCATTTAATAATTGCTGATAAACGCGCTTTGCGTATAAAAAACTATGCGCAAAAAGTTCACTATGGGGTGAATCTTTAGCTTGTAAATGAGGATACACCGCGCCTTGCACATTATGTGACGCACCCATGGCAGGCTGCGGGTCTTTACAGAATAATTCAGCGTTTATACCGCGTTTAGCAAGGCTGTATAAAATACAACTACTGGCTATACCGCCGCCAATAATAGCGACGTTATTAAGTTTACTATCGTCTTGATTAAAGTAAGGGGGGGCTGATTGAGCCGTATTTGCATGTGGTATTTGGCCAATTAGCATGTCTCTTTTTTTGCCAAAGCCTTTGGTTTTAATTGTATCAAACCCGGCCTCTATTAAACCACGACGAACAAAACCTGCTGCTGTAAACGTAGCTAGAGTTGCCTTTGCCTTTGAAATGTCAGCCATGCTATTAAATAAGCTTTGCTGCCACATTTCAGGGTTTTTGCTTGGGGCAAACCCATCTAAATACCAGGCATCTACAATCCCTGTTTGTGGGTAGCTCATTGTATTAATAGACGCGAGTGCATCGCCAAAATGTAAGTCGAGGACAACACGTCCGTTGTCAAACTCAAGTCGGTGACACCCTTGTAAATTAATAGGGTAATGGTTGACGAGTTTTTCACTTAATCTTTGTAATGAAGGCCACGCTTGAAGCGCTTTACTTAAATCGTTAACTTTTAATGGGTATTTTTCAAACGAAATAAAGTGAAGGCGTTTTACACCTTTATCTAATTGATTTTGTGGTTGTTGACGTGCAATATGATCGTTAAAGTGTTGCCATGTATTTAAAAAATTTAACCCAGTACCAAACCCTGTCTCTGCTATTACAAAATGGGGTTGGTCATGAGTTTGTAATCGAGTTTCTATATTATTTTGCTCATAAAACACATAATGCGATTCGGCAAGACCGTCGTCATTCGAAAAATAAATATCACCAAAGTCATCAGCAAACGGTGTACCTAAATCGTTAAAGTGTATATGTGCGTTTTTAATCATAATGTTTAAATTTACAAAATATATTTTTCATTATTTTACGGGTTTTCTTTGTAATAGTCTGGCGTTATTTATAAGCTAGTAGTTCAGAGTACAAGTGTACGCTAGAAAGCTGACCACTTAAGTGATTAAATTCGCGTAAAATAAAACGCAATTAAGTATTAAGCTAAGGGAATCACCCATGAGAAGAGCCGTAATTACCGGTATCGGTGTTGTATCAAGCATTGGTAACAACAAAGAAGAAGTTTTAGAGTCATTAAAAACAGGTAAAAGTGGTATCGCTTTCAACCAAGAGTTTGCTGACTACAACTTGCGCAGCAACGTATCAGGTAAAATTGATATAAACGTTAAAGACCATGTTGACCGCAAAGCAATGCGCTTTATGGGTGATGCTGCCGCGTACTCTTACATTTCGATGACTCAAGCAATTGAAGACTCAGGGTTATCAGAAGAGCAAGTGTCAAACGAGCGCACGGGTATTATAGTTGGCTCTGGTGGTGGTTCATCTAAATGGCAAGTAGAAGCCGCCGATATTTTGCGTGAAAAAGGTGTAAAGCGTGTAGGCCCTTACATGGTGCCTCGCACTATGGCCAGTACAACTTCAGCATGTTTAGCGACTCCTTTTAAAATAAAAGGGGTTAATTATTCAATTAGTTCTGCATGTGCTACGTCGGCACATTGTATTGGTAATGCGGTTGAACAAATTCAACTTGGCAAGCAAGACGTTGTGTTTGCTGGTGGCGGTGAAGAACTTCACTGGACGCTTGCTATGGAATTTGACGCAATGGGTGCACTCTCTACTAAATACAACGAAACACCAGAAAAAGCATCGCGCACTTATGATGCTAACCGTGATGGTTTTGTTATTTCTGGCGGTGGTGGCATTGTAGTTGTAGAAGAGCTAGAGCATGCATTAGCACGCGGCGCACATATTTACGCTGAAATAGTAGGGTATGGTGCTACATCTGATGGGTACGATATGGTTGCTCCATCGGGTGAGGGTGCTGCACGTTGTATGCGTCAAGCAATGCAAAATGTAGACAGCATTGATTATCTTAACACGCACGGCACATCAACACCTGTGGGTGATGTTAAAGAGCTTGGTGCAATTCAAGACGTATTTGGTGGTAACTCACCCATGATCAGTGCGACTAAAGCAATGACGGGTCATGCTTTAGGGGCTGCCGGTGTGCATGAAGCCATTTTCTCTTTGTTAATGCTTGAGCATGGTTTTGTAGCACCGTCTATTAATGTTGATGAATTAGACGAGCAAGCTGAAGGTTTAGATATTGTTACTGAACGCAAAGATGTAGAGCTAAATACAGTGATGTCTAACAGCTTTGGCTTTGGTGGTACAAACGCCACTTTGGTAATGAGCAAATACAAAGCTTAATTACCTACACTTGTTTTTTTCGGTTAAAAAAAGGTAAGCCACAATGGCTTACCTTTTTATTATAAAGGGAGTTATTCCCCCTTACTGTGTTCTTCGCGAGCTTGCTCAATTTCGTCAGCAATTTCTTGGGCTTTTTGCTTGGTTTTTTCTGTTAATTCACCTGCGGCTTCTTTACTTTTTATCCATGCATCGATAGCAATTTCCTTACCATCGTCGTACATGTCTAAGCCCATGGCTTTGCTTTGTTGAAGTAACTCGTTTAACGACTCATCATTTTTAAGTTCGTGTGTTGTTTCTTTTACTTCATTCCAGGCATCACCTAGTTTTTCTTGCATTTGAGCGCTTTTTTCTTTTGTTTCTTCTTTTACTTCTTTAGCGTCTTCACAACCGGTTAAAGTAATTAAAGTGCCTAATAATGCTAAACCTGCTAATTTGTTCATATGCTATCTCCTCAAGAGATTAATAGTTAACTCCAGATAATTATAGAGTAATGAAAATGAACGTTCCCGTAACAGAGCGGTTAAAGTTTAAATTAATGAACGAGCATGATTGGCAACAACTATATGAGCTTGATCAAGACCCTGCAGTAATGCAATTTTTAACGCGTGGTGTGCCTACAACTAAAAAACAAATTAGAGAAGAGGGGATACCGCGTATGCTTGCATATCGCAATGCTAAAAAGGGTTGGGGGCTTTGGTCTGTGACAACTAAAGACACCAATACATTTATTGGTTGGGTCCTTTTAAGACCTATGGATTTTTTTAGTGAACAGCCAAACTTTAGTGATATTGAAATTGGTTGGCGCTTTAAACAAATAAGCTGGGGACAAGGGTATGCAACTGAAGCCGCAAGAGCATTATGTGCAGAGCTCACCAAACAGACCGATGTTAATTATATTAGTGCCAGTGCGTTAGCAGATAACATAAGTTCTATAAAAGTAATGAAAAAGCTTGGACTAACGTTTGTCAAATCTTACACGCATACTGATGAGCAGGGTGACTTACCTGCTGTTTTATATTCTAAACGCCTAAAGTAAGACTAAAATCTGCACCTACAAGGATTGACCTAGCCATAAATGCTATGCATAAATATGGTAAGGTTATACTGCTTATTATTTTTAACTTAACTTTTAAGTGAAACTTCCAACAACTAAAATAATAATTTAAGGACGTTATATGGGCTTATTTTTTTCGCCAACCAAGCTAGTGATAACGAGTGTGCTTGTGTTTCAATTCAGTGCATTTCATGTAGCAGCCAAGCAAGTTACGCAAAGTGCTGTTGCTATGCCTGACTCGTACAGTGCTGATACGGCTAAAAATATATTAGAGCTGGGCGGAAATGCCGTAGACGCAGCTATAGCAGCCCAGTTTGTGTTGGCTGTAACCCTGCCTGAAGCGGGTAACATTGGTGGCGGCGGATTTATGCTGATCCAAAAAGATGGTAAGAGTGATTTTATAGATTACCGAGAAACGGCTCCAAGCGATGCACACAGAGACATGTACTTAGACGAACAAGGCAATGTAATACCTAATAGATCTATTTATGGCATACACGCAAGTGGTGTACCTGGCAGTGTTGCGGGTATGTGGTTAGCTCATAAAAAACACGGTACGGTAGAATGGAAAAAACTAGTACAACCTGCCGTTACTTTAGCTGAGCAAGGTTTTGTTGTGCCACCAAAATTGGCGCAAGGGGTTAGTAATTACATAAGCTATTTAAACGAGCAAAAAATAGATGTTAACTTTGAAAAATATTTTGCTGGTTTAAAAGCCAATGAAAAATTTACACAACCTGAGCTGGCAAAAACATTAAAGCGAATTCGCGATGATGGGCAAGCAGGGTTTTATGAAGGCGAAACAGCCAATATTATCGAAAAGTTTATGCGTAAGCATGGCGGTATTATTACCAAAGCTGATTTAAAAAATTATACGGCTAAGTCGCGCACACCATTAAAAGCAAGTTGGAACGGGTATGAAGTGCTTACTTCACCGCCACCCAGTTCAGGCGGTATTGCAATTTTACAATGGCTAAAAATGTATGAACTGCAAAAACTAAATAACGAAGTGGCTCATAATTCGTCGTATTACGTGCATTTGCTTTCTGAAATAGGTAAACGCGTGTTTGCAGACCGAGCAGAATACTTAGGTGATCCTGACTTTTTTGATGTACCAGTAAACGCATTAATCAATGAATTATATTTAAAAAAGCGTATGGCTGATATTTCATTAACCGCGATTTCAACAACCGAAAAAATAAAGCCCGGACTGAAAGAAAGCGAACAAACCACACATTTTTCTATTGTTGATAAAATGGGGAATGCCGTAGCAAATACCACAACTATAAACTTAGGGTTTGGTAGTGGGGTTGTAGTTGAAGGCGCCGGGTTTATTTTAAATGATGAAATGGACGACTTTAGCGCAAAACCGGGTGTTATGAATGCGTTTGGTGCGTTAGGTGGTAAAGCTAATGAAATACAGCCACATAAACGTATGCTTAGCTCCATGACACCGACCATTTTATTAAAGGATAACACGGTAAAAATGGTAACAGGCTCACCGGGTGGTACAACGATTATTAGCTCGGTTTACCAGTCAATTTTAAATGCAATAGAGTTTAATATGAGTGCAGATCAGGTGGTTAACGTGCCTCGCTTTCATCATCAGCTGTGGCCTAAAAACGTTATACGTGTTCACGAAGGGTTAAATGATGCGGTAAAAGTAGAGCTTCAAAAAATGGGTTACACAATTGACGAGCGCCACTTTGGTGACATGCATGTGATTATTAATAAAGATGGGGAATTAGATGCTGCGTCTGAAAATTCAGGAAGAGGTAAATCAATCGTTTTTTAACTAATTAAAATTAGATTTATAAAACCGCTCAGTATGTACTAAGCGGTTTTTTATTTACTATGGCTTAGAGCCAGCGAATTGCGCTGGTTACTCGCTCGTTATAGGTATCTAGTGGTGCACCCACACTGGCAACCAAAATGGTATCAGCCTGCGACCCACGATTGATTTGGCCTTCAAAGCGCTCATCTTGGAAATGATCATTTCCCAAACCAAACGATTTATTTTCTGAAGGTACAATAAATACCGTCATTGGTCCAAAGTCCGATTCAAAAATTAAATGTAAGCCTCTTTCCCCTTTAAAATCACAAAACATAGCGTAAGTTATATCGCCAGGAAGCTCATCTATGTGACCACCAAGTACGGCCAGTTTGTCATTGACACTTTGAAGGCTGATAGGGGATTTTTTATCAAGGGCATTTATTTCGTAGTACACATGCGCAAGTGCATGCTCGCCCGCTTCGTGGCCAATATGCTGCTCTGAGCTGAAAAAGAACGCACTCACTGCGACCATGAATGATGCCGCTAAGGCAAGGTGCACACGGTCAAACTTAAAACGCGATTTAGCGTCAACAACATTGGTGCCAGCAGCTTGCTCTTCTTGTAAGGCTTTTTCTTTTAACGATGTATTTAAAATAATACGATCAGCTAAGTTATCAGGCACAGGTATATCGAGTGCATCTTGAAGGTGTTTATCAAATTCTTTCATTTCGGTAATAAAACTTTGTCGCTCAGGGTTGCTCTGGGCAAACTCCATAAGTTCCTTATCTATATCGTTTGGTTGCGCAATAGTGCGGCGACGAAACTCAAGTTCATCCATTATTTTGATGCCCCTTTAAGTTGTTCATCATCACGGCTTAAAGCCTCTTTAAGTTGGTTTCTAGCACGGTATAAACGTGTCATTACCGTGTTTTTATTTAAATCGAGTATGTCGGCAATTTCCTCGCCGGTGCACCCCATTACGACCTGTAATAATAGTGGCTCTCTGTATTCGTCAGATAGCAATCCAATTTGTCGTTGAATAACGGTTTGCTCCATTTCATCATCAAGCGAGTGGCTGGTTTCATCAACTAGCGTATCGTTTTCTACATCACTGTAATCAAACTGTTTGCGTTCAAATCGTCGTGCGTTTTCTCTGCGTAAAATAGTCAGTAACCACGGTTTTGCTGCTTTTTGATCGAGTAAAGAATCAAGTGAGCGCCAAGCGCGCAAAAATGTCTCTTGTACTAAATCATCAGCTATGTGCGGATCACGGCACAACCAGTATGCAAAGCGGTAAAGCTCTTTATTATAAACGTGAACTAAGGCTTCATAACGTTTTTGTTTCTCTGCCATATCGATTAAGACCTGATTATTTGATTTTTTATTTCCCAGCATAAGCACTTTTTTACTACTATATTTTTATTTAATGAAAAAAGACTCATACGTAACTTTATTTTAGCTATAAAGGTCTTTTAATACAGTTTGTTGCGAATTTGATGCTTGAGCTTGCTCACTCTCAAGTATTTTTATAATAGCACCAAGGTCACTGTTTGTAGCTTTATTTCCATACAATTGCGCTTGTAATTTAATTACCTCAGTACTCAACTGTGAGTTATTAATCTGTCGGCATAACTCATCAATAGCGCCGGTATCCTGTTTGGTTATTTGTACAGCGTAATTATTTAGCTCATTGTAAAAGGCCTTAACATCACCTGCTTTTTTTATGTTTAACAGCTTTTTTAAACTTGGCTGGCTGCGTGGAGTAGGTAAAGGCTTCACTTTTTCAATGGTATTTATATTAGAACGGGTAAACCAATAAAAAATTACAGTGCCAATCCATAAAATATAACCCAGTACAGCAACAGCAATAAGCCATAGTGGCGTGTAGCTGTGAGCAGTTTGCATTTGGATTGAGGTATCAGCGTCAGCTTTAGTTTCATCAACGGGTGTGTTCTCAATACTTTGCTCTGTATTTACAGGGGGATTAACAACGGTGCTGCTTGGCGTTACAGTAATTGTGCGCGCTGGGAGCGTGGCGAAACTAATACGGTTAATTTTAGTATTAAACCAGGGTAATTTAATTTCAGGCAAGGTGTAAGTGCCCGGGGTTTGTGGCAATAATGCATACGATGCGGTTTGTTGCGAAACAACACGCCCATTTCTTACTGCGTTGTTGTTCTCTTTTTGATCAGGGTAGCTACGGATCCCATTTATTGTTGGCATTTCTATATCTGGGAGTTGCTCTTTGGTTACGCCAAGCGCTGTAAGTGTAATTGTACGAGTTATAGGTGTACCTACTTCAATGGTGTCATCACTTGGTTGCCATTCTTCACCAAGGTTTACCAGCTCACTGGGCAACCATGCACCTTTGTAATCACTGGGAATGGGTTTAATTTCTATTTGTTGGTCTTCGCCAATTGCAGATACTTCCAACTGGCGATAATTTTGTTGCACTCGGCCCTGAAATACGGGGGCAGCAATAGTATAAGGACCACTTTTTTGGGGTTGAATCAAATACTCTCGAGTAATAACCAGGTAGCGTTTACCATCAACTAATTCGTAACTTTCTGTCTGTTTACCTAGTTGTGTTAGCTGTGCATCTTCCATGCTCGGTGTACTTAAACTACCATCAAGTAACTCTTTAGCTAAGTATAGTTTTAGTGTGTAAACGCCTGCTTCTTGCACATAGAGTGAATTGCTAGAAAGTGATGTTTTTACAAAAATGTCGTTATTATTGTCAGCGTTTGCAGCACGTTTTGTCACGGTTAAATCAATTGGCTGCGAGCTTAATCCACTTACCGTAAATGAGGGGATAGTGTACTGCCCCTCGGTGCGGGTCATTAATTTAACGCTCCACGTAGTTTGTTTATTAATGCTACCGTTTATGATGTTAGTTCGCGTACTTAAACTTGTTGGGCCGACTACAAAATCTTTCAGCAGTACAGACGTATCGGGTTGTTCACCTTTCACGTTATCGTCTACTGATATATTGAGCATAAAAAACTCCCCCGCCAAAACAGGGTTTTTATCTACGCTCGCTTGAAGTTTTGTCGCTGCGAACGAGGGGATCGCGCATAGTAGCAATAAACAGCAAAATAATCGCATTACCATGATTTTTCTACTCCTGTAGGGCGGCGTTGATATTGTCTTTTTTGGGCTTCTAGTTGCATTTTATTCCGTAGTAAAATTGCCGGGTCGTCCGGTACTTTTCTGAGTAACTGATTAAGCTGCTGGGCTTTTTCTTTTTCTTCATTTGTAAGCTCACTGGCTTGTGCTTGCATTGCCTGTTGTTGCGCTTTTTGTTTTTGCTCGTCGCTAACGGGTTGCTCACTCATTGCTTGCGATTGGGGCTGTTGCTGGTCAGGCTGTTCAGCGTTTTTATTTTCGCTTTGTTCGCTTTGTGGTTGTGCTTGCATATCAGGTTTATTTTGCTCCTCTGATTGCTCACCGGTTTGACCTTGCTGATTTTCAGAGGGTTCAGACTCTTGCTCTGATTTTTCGCTCGCATCGCTCTGGCTTTGGTTTTCACCTTTTGCCGAGTCGTTTTGCTCATTATTTTGTTGCTCTTGCCCAGATTGTTCGTTATTGGGTTGTTGGTTTTGATCGCCTTGTTGCTGGTTTTCTTGATTTTGAGATTCATCACCACTTTGTTCTTGCTGGTTTTGCTGTTCTTGTTGATTCAACAGCTGCTCAACTAAGGCTTGGTTATCTGCGGCTTGACTAAAATCACTTTGCAGCGTTTGAGCTTGCTTATAAGCGTTTATTGCCTCTTCAAGTTTGCCCGCTTTGGCAAGTGCATTGCCATAGTTATAGTAACCTGTGGCCGACTTATCTTGACCAAATGCATCTAAAGCGGCGTTATAATTGCCTTGTTTGTAAAGCGCTGCGCCTTTTAATTGGTTTGACTTCGCGTTAGCGGCTTTGTCGTATTCTTCATTTTTATAGGCGGTGAGAGCCCGTTGGTCTGTATTTTTTAATAGTGTAGGGAGCTCCAATGCATACGCGTTTTGCTGCGGTAAAAAGGTAAGCAACAAAACCGCGCCTAAAAAAGCAGAGCGCCTGAATAAATACAAACCAAATGGTAACAAGAGCAAAAGCCCGTAAATACCGGCGTCGATACGCCACAGTGCTTGGCTTTGTGTTTCATCTTTTAATAACTCACTATTAGCCATTGGCGAAAACGTATTTATGTCGCTATTACTTGGTTGATAGCGCGCAAATTTCCCGCCACTGCGCGTTGCTAAGCTTTTTAGTTGTGAAATATTTATAGTAGGGATGACAATTTGACCGTACCGGTCTTTTAAAAAACCACCTTCAGGTAACTTTATAGGCGCACCTTGCTCTGACCCGACACCATAAATGTTGAGTCTAAATGTTGTGTTATTTATAAAGCTTGTTACATCGCTTTGTTCTTCTTGTTCTATACCGTCGGTTATTAAAATAATATCGCCATCAATATAACCTGCTTGATTTAATAACTCTTTTGCCATATCTAGGCCAGCTAAAACATTAGAGCCTTTGTCGGGCATTATGTCGGGGCTTAAGCTTGGAATTAAATTGCTGAGTGTTGTGGCATCATTGGTTAGTGGCGATATGGTATACGCAGTGCCAGCATAAGCAACTAGCGCGGTGTCACCTTCTTTAAAAAGCTCAATCATATCAAGGGATTTAAAACGAGCTTGCGTTAACCTGTTTGGTAAAATGTCGGTGCTGTACATTGAATAAGACATATCCATAACGATGACACGAGCACTTTTGCTTTGAAAAACGGGTACCTGTTTTTTTTCAAAGCTTGGGCCTGCACTGAATAAAACCCCTAAACTGCAAAATACAGCTATCAGCCAAAGTGGTTGGCTGGCTTTTGTGTTGGTATCACTGATGACAAATTGGGCTAAGTGCGGTGCAATTAATTGCACGTCTGTGGTTTTTTTGTGCTTAATTAACGCTACAAAAAATAGGCCAATTGCAGGTATAAGCAGCCATAAAATGGCAGGGCGAATAAATTCAAAATCCATTAGTTTGGCTCCTTTAATGCGCGCAATGTACTTAGCATCACGTTTAAGCTAATTAGTAAAATGGCAATAAGTAGTGGGTAATAAAATAATGAGCTTTGTGGGCGAAAGGTTTTTTCGTCGGCACTAATGGGCTCTAGCTTATCAAGCTCTGCGTAAATCTGTTTGAGGCCCGCTACATCCTTGGCTCTAAAGTAAAGGCCGCCGGTATCGTCAGCTATATTTTTTAGTAGGCGCTCATCTAAATTACTTCCGCCTGAGCCACCCATATTAAATAGGCTAAAACCACGTGGGTTATCAGAGCCGACACCTATGGTATAGACTTTAATGCCCTCTTCGCGGGCGAGTAATAATGCGTCGTCAGGGTTTAAGTTACCCGCGGTATTTTGACCGTCGGTTAATAGCACAACGATTCGGTTACTGTCGTCTTTACTAGCAAAACGTTTCACTGATAAGCCAAGTGCGTCGCCAATAGCTGTCGCGCGTCCAACTAAACCTATTTGTGCTTCGTTAAGCATTTTAGTTACCGTTTTTAGATCGCGCGTTAAAGGTGTTTGTAAAAACGCCGTATCGCCAAACAAAATAAGTCCAAGTCTGTCGCCAGTGCGTTGTTCTATAAAGTCGCTAAGTACTGCTTTTACCATTGTTAAGCGGTCAACATATTGACCATTGTAGGCCATATCCTGTTCGGTCATCGAGCCAGATAAATCCACCGCAAGCATGATATCTCGGCCTTCATTTGGCAACAAAATAGGCTCGTCTAACCACGTGGGGTTAGCAGCTGCGCTGACAAGTAATAACCAAAGTAGCCATTCAAATAACGATAAGCGACGTGATCGAGGTTCAATACTTTGATTACTCAAGCTGTGCTGAGCAAACCCCGGAATTCGTAAGCGAGTATTGTTAGTACTTGCTGCTGGCTTTAGTAATAAAAGCAGTAAAGGTAACGGAAGGAGCAAAAAAAGCCATGGCCAACTAAATTCAAACATATAGCGGCTCCTTTACTTTAAAGTTTTTGATTGCTTGTCGAAATTTTTCACTTAAATCGACATTGTTATTTTCGCTACTGTATAAGCTTAAAATTTCTTGCTCAGTAAACGTGAGTCCACTGAGTGTATTAAGCGTTTCACACCACTGCTTTGTAGGTTGTGTGGCAAGGTGCTTACCGTAATATTCAACAACTAGGCGTTTTAAAATAATATGTAAATGCTGGGGGTACTGCTCTTGTTGACTTAATGATACGGCATAACGTTTTGCTTTTTTAAATTGGTACGCTTTATAAATTGCATACACACCGGTTAAAAGCGAAATGCAAAGTAGAGTAATAATAACCCACCAAGCAGGTGCCAGTGGCCACCAATCAACTTGGTTAGGTGCTATTACATCGTGCAGGCCATCGAGTGGATTGGTTTGCATGGTTTATTTTCTCACAAGCTGCAGTTCAAGTGGTTCGGCTGCATTGAACGATATTAAATTAAGACCCGATTTAGTTAAGCGAGTAAGGCGCTTATTGAATGTATCTTCAGCATTTTTAGCAAAGCGCGCTCTAAAGGCATTATCCATTAGTGGCAAAGCAATATCTTGGCCATTTGTACTAACGCTTACAGTATTTTTATAAGCCGGTAATTGATGTTCAAATGGGTCGCTAATATGACACCCAATAAGCTCACAATGGCGGCTAAGTATTTCAAGCTGTTTGAAGCTTGCATCGTCAAGAGAACTAAAATCTGATACCAAATACACTAAGCTCCCCGGCTTTGCCAAATGATTAAGGCGCTTTAGGTTATCACTAAAGTTATTGTGGGCTTTTGCATCTATTCCCCCAAGGGCTTGCTGGTGGTTAGCACATAAATTGTGACAAAGCTTTAATACGGCTTTTTCTCGCGCGCTGGGTTTGAGCTCTAAATGAGTGTGCTGATTAAATACAATGCCGCCAATTCTGTCGCCACGCTGGCAGGCAGACCATGCAACTAAAGCACTAATGTGCGCAGCTTGCACTGACTTAAGCAGGAGCTTTGAGCCAAATAACATCGAGTTTGAAAAATCGGTAAATACAAAAACAGGGCGTTCTTTTTCTTCTTGAAAAAGTTTTGTATGGGTTTCGCCTGTACGCGCTGTAACTCGCCAGTCAATTGAACGAATGTCGTCACCTTGCTGGTAATGGCGAACTTCGGCAAATTCCATACCACGGCCTTTATGCGGTGCAAGATATTGCCCTGCTAAAGTATTTTTAATTTTAACCTTAGGAGCAAGCTCAAGCAGTTGCGCTTTGGCTTTGTAATACATCAGCTCTTTTAGTGCTAAATTAACACCGTGGCTATGGCTTTGTTTCAGCCATGCCTGAGGGTCTAATTGTTTATGCATAAATTAAGGTACAGCTACCAGTTCTACAATTCGGCTAATTACTTGGTCTTTTGTAATACCATCGGCTTGGGCTTCGTAGCTCAAAATAATGCGATGGCGTAGTACATTATGAACAACCGCTTGTATGTCGTCAGGGGCTACAAAGTCGCGGCCCTGTAACCATGCATGAGCACGTGCACATTTATCTAGCGCGATAGTGGCACGAGGGCTGGCGCCAAATTCAATCCAGCGGCCTAGTTGTTCATCTAATTGCGCGCCTTCTCGCGTAGCAATAATAAGTTGAACCAAATACTGCTCAAGAGGCTCGGCTAAGTACAAACCTAAAATTGCTTGGCGGGCAGCAAATAAATCGCTTTGGCTAATTTTTTGTAAAACAGCTTGTTGCTCTTTTAATGCTTCACCGCGTGTTAGGCGTAAAATGTCTAGCTCGTGCTCGGCGCCTGGGTAATCAATACTTAAATGCAGTAAAAAACGGTCAAGTTGTGCTTCTGGCAGCGGGTAGGTGCCTTCTTGCTCTAGCGGATTTTGAGTGGCCATTACTAAAAATAAGTCGCTAAGTGGGTAGGTGTTTTTTCCTACCGTAACTTGGCGCTCTGCCATGGCCTCTAGTAATGCTGATTGTACTTTTGCTGGGGCGCGGTTAATTTCATCAGCCAAAATAAGGTTATGAAATAAAGGGCCTTTCTCAAACACAAACTCGCTTGTTTGTTGGCGGTAAATATCGGTGCCAGTTACATCGGCTGGTAATAAATCGGGTGTAAACTGGACACGTTGAAACGAACCTTCAATCCCTTTTGCAAGCGCATTTACAGCGCGTGTTTTTGCAAGCCCTGGTGGGCCTTCAACTAATAAGTGGCCGTCAGCTAAAATAGCAATAAGTAGTGCTTGAGTAAGCTCTGGCTGGCCAATGATTTGTGTATCTAAGTACGTTTTTAATTGTGAAAATGCGTTAGCTGCCATAATAAGTGGACTGTCCTCGTCAGCTGGGTTAGTACCTAAATGGGTTAGGTTGCAAATACTGACCTATTTATAAGGTTTATAATAGGGTAACTCAAGAGTTAGACTGTATTTTTTAAAATAGTTCGTTATTTTTTAACGGTTTTTAGCGTACCACAAATCTTTGTAAATGCGTTTAATGTCAGCTTAAGGAAGGTGTTTTTGAGAAGACATTCAAGATCTTTTTGACCTTATAAGTGAAATTATTATTTTAGACCAATTTAAGCTTGATTGTATAGCCTTGAAGATAAAGTACATAAAAAAGCACACCATCATAATTTGAAATAAGTTGCTGAAAAATAATACAATTATTTCAAGGAGGTCAAGCCCAGTTAAAAAACTCCAATTCAGAGTTTTTAACTTTTCCGGGATTTCATAATATACGCTGTAAGCCAATTTTTGAGAAATAAAATATATCATATACAAAAAAAATGTATTGCTTAAAAGTGTATAGATGAATAAAAAACTTCTATTTTTAGCGGTCAATTGACTTTTTTCGGGGGGAGGGGGATCGGTAAATATCTTAACAATAATTCTGCGAAGTTCTTTATTAGCAGAATCTCTTAAATTTGATATCCCAAGGATATCACTGGCAATCCAGTAGCCGTCCATTCTAAAAAATGGGTTTAGGTTCCAAATAAATGAAATATTTAATATGGTTATTGCGTAAAAAATTACATTAGAGTTCTCATGCATGTACAAAAAAATAAGCAACCCAGTGAATATTGTTTGGAAGTACATTCCAGCTGCATCAATTACAACTCTCTCTTTACGCCTTAACTGCCATGCTTCAGATAGCTCTGCATAAAAAACTAAAAAACATATGTACCAGCCAATTCCTAATTCTACTTTTTTACAGCCGTATTTAAATGCAGCTGCAGCATGACCAAGTTCGTGAAAAAACAAACCTAAAGCAACAATCGCTAAAATTTGAATTTGTTCTAATGCTGTCAACCCCCACAGGTTATAGTGAGATGGAGCAAGAAATAAATAAAAGTCTATTTGACAATAAATACAAAATATAACAGCAACAATAAAAAATACTTTATTAAGTAAGAATTGTGTTAATGCGGCAAGAATATTAACTGCACGAGGCTTAATTACCGGTAATTGCATCTGCATATGCCCGGGTTTTTCTTTTATCAAGTTAGGAGGTTCATATTCATTTTCTGAAGAAAGTAAAATACCCTTTGGGACTAAAACTTCACTAATAAGTAGTTCGTAACTATTTATTTCTGCTCCCGTAATGTTTTGGCCTTTAAAAAAAGTCAACAAATCAGTCTCATAACGAAATGACTCAATAAACTTTTTTACTTTTCCGGGTATCGTTAGCCTGATGTCTTTACCATTGCTTGTTGGGATAGTACATAACCAAGACTCATCGATGGTTGAGTCATTAAACTTGGAAAAAATTATGGATGAGTTAGTTTTTAGTTTCATTCTATTTTTTTTATAAGGTGGGCATACAATGCCCACATATCTAATCTGAAAATGTTTCTAAGCGTTTATTTTGGAAACCATTCTGGACACCCTTCGCTATCAAAATCGCATCCAGTGTCGTTGCCACCACCACCGCTTCCTCCGCATAGACCAAACTCTACGCGGTCTTCAAGTTCACTAATGTTAAACTCTTCTAAAATTTCATTTTTGTTGTTCATAGTATTTCCTTTTTATTTTACGGCATTATTGCCATTGTGTTACCCATGTATGGATAAATATTAAACTAAAAAATCAACTTACTTCTATCAAGTTAGCATTTGTCATTTGCTCTATTAGCATAGAAGCACAATAGTTGTGCTTTTCAATATCTGCTTTAAATTCATTCCAAGGCATTTGTTTTATTTTGAATAAACAGCCTAATACGTCTGTTAGTACTTCAGGGACTTTAAAGCCTTTACCTCTTTGAGTATTAACAATGATTAATCTATTATCCTTTATTAACATGGAGGTGTTAGTTGTGTTTACTGATATTAAAGTAAATTTTCTTGTTGAATGATTACGTTTGGAGTTCGATTCAACAGAGTCTACCCAACGGTGCAGGCATAAAGCATATTCCCAATCTTCTGGTGACTTTTTAACTTGCTGCTGTAGTTCAAAGTATAATGCTTGCATTGCTTGAGCTGGATAACTGTTTTTTTCTAGACTTGTTTTTGGCGGCGGTTTAATGAGTTCACCAAACTTAATTTCTGGGTTTGAATCATTACCGGAGCAAAATACAGGTAATATGGGGAGTTGTAGAAGCAATGATAAACGAGCAATTCCAGCTTTAACTTTAAGTGTTTTTTCAAAAAAATTTACGTTAACGCAATCATCTGATGAAGTTACACTTGTAGGTCCCATATTACCGTCAACATAAATTCCACCTACTCGACCTGCGCGTAAAGACCTAAAAAGTTCACGGCCAACTTTTTCACCTTCAACTTCGAGTAATAATAGTTTTTTGGCAATTTTGTTCTCACCGCTTTGGGCTATGCGTTGAATACCACTATATGCTTCACCTGCTATTGGGGATACTGTATCTATTCCCTGGCATATCGAATCCAAGAGAAAGTGCCTGTGAGCACCAAAGTGAAATAGCCCGCAAAGTAAACCACCGTTTTTATCTGCTATTTCTTTTATTGCAGATGAACTCCAATTTTTAAAGTAGGGAGGGAAAGATTTCTTACCTATTGCGACTTGTTGAGCGCAAAAGTTTACTCTTTGCTCAAAATTTCGAATTTGGTTTTTTTTTCGTTGTAGCGAGTTAAGGGCCAGCTCATCTAAGTTTTCAGTTGAAGGAAGGATAGCTTGCAAATTCATTTTATAATGTGCAAAAAGTTCTTCATCATTAAATTGTATGGTTGCCATCTAATAATTCCTTTTGATGCAGCGTGTGTTCCCATTACTTTAATTTAAGTTATTTTAAAGTTATCAAATTGTCAATTATTTATTTAACTTTGTTTTTTATGTTGCTTTTTCATCGCGAAGACACCTATGAATTATTGTGATAAATTTAGTGAGGTTGTATAAATTTCAGTTTATCTATTGGCTTTAGCACACGGGTTGTTTAGAATCGAGGAAAACAAACAGGTCAGACCTGTCAGCGGGAGAGCATAAATGTCTGAGCAAAACATACTAAAAACACCAAAGGGTGATCGTATTGCCATTGTAAGTGGCCTTCGTACACCGTTTGCAAAACAAGCAACAGCATTCCATCACGTACCAGCACTTGATATGGGTAAATTAGTGGTTAACGAAATGCTTGAGCGATTAAATTTCGATAAGTCAGAAATCGATCAACTTGTATTTGGTCAAGTAGTACAAATGCCAGAAGCGCCAAATATTGCGCGTGAAATTGTACTTGGTACAGGCATGCCAGTTGGTGTTGATGCTTATTCTGTGTCACGTGCATGTGCTACCAGCTTTCAGGCAATTGCTAACGTAGCTGAGTCTATTATGGCGGGCTCTGTGAGTGTAGGTATTGCTGGTGGTGCCGATTCGTCGTCTGTATTACCTATTGGCGTAAGTAAAAAATTGGCAGGTAGCTTAGTTGATTTAAACAAAGCGCGTACTTTAGGCCAACGCTTACAAATTTTTTCAAAGCTGCGCTTAAAAGACTTAATGCCAGTACCGCCTGCAGTTGCAGAGTACTCAACAGGCCTTTCAATGGGGCAAACTGCTGAGCAAATGGCTAAAACACATAATATTAGCCGTGAAGACCAAGATGCATTAGCGCATCGTTCACATTCACTTGCTACCCAAGCATGGGCAGATGGCAAGTTAAAAGATGAAGTAATGACGGCACATTTACCGCCATACAAAAGCTTTATTGAAGAAGATAACAATATTCGTAAAAATTCGACAGTTGAAGGTTATGCAAAACTTAAGCCTGTGTTTGACCGTCAACATGGTTCGGTTACAGCCGCAAATGCAACACCACTTACAGATGGTGCCGCTGCGGTATTGATGATGAACGAAAGTAAAGCACGCGCGCTTGGTTACGAAATTTTAGGTTACGTACGTAGCTTTGCGTTTTCTGCCATTGGTGTGGAGCAAGATATGTTAATGGGTCCTGCGCATTCAACACCTATCGCATTAGACAGAGCTGGTATTACCCTTGCTGATTTAGATTTAATTGAAATGCATGAGGCATTTGCATCGCAAGCCCTTGCGAACATGAAGATGTTTGCTTCAGACAAGTTTGCGCAAGAAAAGCTAGGTCGTAGTAAAGCAATTGGCGAAATTAACATGGATAAGTTTAACGTGAATGGCGGCTCGCTTGCATATGGTCACCCATTTGCAGCAACAGGTGCTCGCTTAATTACACAAAGCTTAAACGAGCTTAAACGTCGTGGTGGCGGTTTAGCATTAACAACAGCATGTGCTGCTGGTGGTTTAGGTGCAGCCTTTGTATTGGAGAGCGCGTAATGACAGATTCAGTATTTAATTTAGCGGTAGATGAAAATAAAATTGCCGTTGTAACGATTGACGTGCCGGGTGAAAAAATGAATACCCTGCGTGACTCGTTTGCAGACGATTTAAAAGCATTACTCACGCAAGCACAAGAACATGCTGTTAAGGGCATGGTTTTTATCAGCGGTAAAAGCGATAACTTTATTGCAGGCGCTGACGTAAAGATGCTTGATAGCGTAGAAAAACGTGAAGATGCACTTGCTATTAGCGAGCTGTGTCATCACGCTTTTTTTGATATGAAAAAACTACCATACACTACAGTAAGTGCCATTCATGGCGCTGCGCTTGGTGGTGGTTTAGAGTTTGCTTTAGCGTGTGATTACCGTGTTGGTACAGATAGCGATTTAACTAAAATAGGCCTACCTGAGGTTCAACTAGGTTTATTACCTGGAGGCGGTGGTACGCAGCGTTTAACTAAAATAGTGGGTATTCAAAAAGCACTTGAATGGATGCTTACTGGTAAGCAAATTCGTCCTAAGCAGGCAAAAAAAGCCGGTGTTTTAGATGATTGCGTACCGCAAAGCGTACTTTTAAAAGTGGCAAAAGAGTTTGCTGCCAAGAAAAAGCCTCAAGCTAAAGAGCCAAAGCTCGATAAAGTAAGCAAGCTATTAGAGTCAAACCCGTTTGGTCGTAACTTTATCTTTAAAAAAGCAAAAGAAAACGTACTGAAAAAAACGGGCGGCCATTACCCAGCGCCATTGGCTATTATAAAAGCAGTACGAGCGAGCGTTGAGCTTGATGAGCTTAAAGCATATAAAACCGAAGCTGAAGGGTTTGCAACGCTTGTTATGAGTGAGCAATCTAAAGCGCTTCGTGGTTTATTTTTTGCAACCACCGAAATGAAAAAAGAGTGGCGCAACGATGACGCGCCAGCAGTGACTAAAACTGCCGTGTTAGGTGGCGGGCTGATGGGCGCTGGTATTGCCCATGTAAGTGCTGTAAAAGCGAAAGTGCCTGTTCGTATTAAAGATGTCGCAGAGCAAGGCATTAGCAATGCGATGAACTACACCTACAAAATTCTTGATAAGCGCCTTAAGCGCCGCATTATGTCTAAAGCAGATATGCAGTTAACAATGAACCGTATCACCGGTACAACTGACTACAGTGGCTTTAAACACATTGATTTAGTTATTGAAGCGGTATTTGAAGACTTAGCACTTAAGCAAGGTATGGTTGCAGACGTAGAACAGCAATGCCAAGAAAATACAATTTTTGCTAGTAATACGTCATCGTTGCCTATTTCTCAGATTGCGGCAAATGCTACACGTCCTGAAAATGTAATTGGCTTGCATTACTTCTCTCCAGTAGAAAAAATGCCACTGGTTGAAATTATTCCGCACGAAGGCACGTCTCAAGAGACAATTGCACGTGTTGTTAATTTTGCGCGTAAGCAGGGTAAAACGCCAATTGTTGTTAAAGACATGGCAGGTTTTTACGTAAACCGCATACTTGCACCTTACTTAAATGAAGCGGCTAACTTAATGCTTGCTGGTGAGCCAATTGAAAAAATTGATGCAGCACTTGTAGAGTTTGGTTTCCCAGTAGGTCCGCTTGCATTACTTGACGAAGTAGGTATTGATATTGGCTCTAAGATCGCACCTATTCTTGAAAAAGAATTGGGAGAGCGCTTTAAAGGACCTGATGCCTTTTCACGTATGATTGATTCAAAACGCCTTGGCCGTAAAACGGGTCGTGGTTTTTATGATTACGAGAAAAAAGGTAAAAAAGTTGACGAGTCAGTGTACGAATTGCTGGGTGTAACGCCTAATTCACGTTTAAACAAAAGTGAAATTGCTCAGCGTTGTGTAGCGCAAATGCTTAATGAAGCTGCGCGTTGTTTAGATGAGGGCATTATTGCAAGCCCACGTGATGGTGATATTGGCGCTATTTTTGGTATTGGCTTCCCGCCATTCCTAGGTGGTCCATTTAGCTACATGGATAAACTCGGTACGAGCAAAGTAAGTTCGGATATGTCTACGCTTGCTAATAGCAACGCTATATTTGCACCCTGTGAGTCGTTAGTATCAATGGCTGAGTCAGGTGAAACGTTTTATGGCGAAAAGCCAACACAAAACGAAACTGTTGCTGAAGTAGTAAAGCTAGAAACATCAGAGCAAGAAGCAGACGTTGTGGCTGAAGAGCAATCAGACGTTGCTAAAGATGACACTAAATAACGTTTAGCACGTATTAAAAAACCGCATTTTAGATGCGGTTTTTTTGTGTCCTAACTAGGCTAAGTAACAGGCTTATAAGTAAGCTTAATCAGCATTTAAATGTTGCGCTATCATGTTACGGTCTTTTTCAGGCATGTTTTCCACGACTAAATTAAACGAATTATCAATCATGCGTTCAATTTCACCTTGGGGGATTGAGCCGTCTAAAATAACCGTATTCCATAGACGCTTATTCATGTGGTAGCCGGGGATAACCGCGGGGAAAATATCGCGTAACGAAAGTGCCTCATCGGGATCACACTTTAAATTAAGCCACCAAATTACTTCACCGTTTTCGTTTGTTTCACCATCGTTACCAACAGCAAGTGTGGCGAACATTTTATGATTCACTTTATAGACATCAACCTCTTGAGCAAATGGTTTTGTAACCAACACAAGCGGCTTTTTGATTAAATACTCATGTACTTTTATTTGATCCATGATCCATTCCTTGAAGTCATACTAGGTAGATACACCATAGCAGTTTTTTAATGAATTGATTATATGTATTTTAGTATAAATATAGATTTTACAAGTCAATACAAGGTATAAGCCGTTTTAGCTCACTTTATTGTTGAACAAAGTTCAGTTCGTGGTATGTTTCTGGCAATTAAAAAAAATAATAGGATTTACACATGCCAAAGGCGAGTGAAGTAAAAAAAGGCACAGCTATTGAGTTTAATGGTCGTGTATTAGTAGTAAAAGATATTGTGCGCTCTGTTCCTCAAGGCCGTGCCGGTGGAAGCTTATACCGTATGCGTTTATACGATGTAGTAACCGGTGGAAAGGTTGATGAAACGTTTAAAGACAGCGATATGCTAACGCTTGCTGACTTAATTCGTCGTGAGGCTATGCTGTCGTACATAGATGGCGACGAATACGTGTTTATGGATAGCGAAGACTACACGCCATATAACTTGAATAAAGATGCCATTAGTGAAGAAATTTTGTTCATCAATGAAGAAACCCAAGGGGTGCACGTTATTGTCATTGATGGAGCGCCAGTAGGGCTCGATTTACCTTCAAGCGTTGAGCTTGTTGTTGAAGAAACTGATCCGTCTATTAAGGGCGCTTCAGCCAGTGCTCGTTCAAAACCAGCACGCATGTCTACTGGTTTGAATATATCTGTTCCTGAGCATATTTCAACGGGCGATCGCATTCGTATCAATACGGTTGAAAACAAATTTATGGGGCGTGCTGAAAAGTAGCGCTCATCAAATTATTAATTAATTTAAAAAGCTGCGGTTTAGCTAGGGTCTGTTAATCCTTCAAGGTTAAATTTGCAGCTGTCTGTTTGGTATGTAGGTAAGGCAGAGCCTATGTAGTGTGGTTATTCCCCATAAACTGGCGATAACGTCGCATTAATACTAAACAGCTGCAGCCCAAAGGTTTCTTCCTAAGGGTTATTTACTCTTTGTTACTCAGTTTTTACTTAATCTACTAGGTTACAAACCTCGCGCCGGGGTTAAATAGCCGCTGGTTTGAACAAAATTCAACCCGTAAAGATTAACAGGCCTAAATACGCTGCCTTTTTGTTAAAGGTGTATTGCTTTAAATTTAATCGAAGAAACGCTAAACTGCGCGCCAATTTAATTAGATAAGGTATGTGGTTTTGTGGTTTGTTTTACTTAGCAGTTTGTTTATCCCGCTTATGTACTTAGACACAATACAAAAAGGAATGCCCGTAAAGCGTTGGCTTGTGCTCAGTGCGCTGCTTGGCCCCTTGGCTTGGTTTTTATTTAACGTGCATTACAGGCGAGCTTGGGTGAGATATGTCGGTGTTAATACCTGCATGTGGCGCGCTTAGCTTATAGACGCCACATTACTTTTTTTAGAGCTAATTAAGCTTGGCGTTGCTTTACTTTGTTGTTGTTTTAAAAACTCAGTAAATTCGTCTTTAGATAACGGCTTTGAGTAATAATAACCTTGTACCGTTTCGCAATTAAGCGTTTTTAAAATGTCTATTTGATGTGCTTGTTCTACGCCTTCGGCAACGACATGCAAGTCAAGGTTGTGAGCAATCGTGACGATTGAATCGACCATATTTCGGCCGCGCTCGTTTTTCATATCATCAATAAACGCTTTGTCTACTTTTAGTGTATTTAGCGGAAACTGTTTTAAATAAGCCAAAGAAGAATACCCAGTACCAAAGTCGTCCATGGCTAAATGAATACCTCGGGCGCTTAACGAGCGCATAATATTAATAGCTTCGTTTGGATCATCCATTACTGTGCCTTCAGTGATCTCTAATTCTAAAAAGTACGATGGCAAAGCATTTTTTTGCAAAATAATATCAATACGCGACGTTAAATCAGGAAGGCTAAATTGTTTAGCAGACAAGTTAACAGCAACGCGCCCATTAAACAGTCCATCGTCCAGCCATTTTTTTACATCGCGACAGGCTTTGTTTAGAACAACTTCACCAATATCTATTATTTGACCTGTTTCTTCAGCAATAGGGATAAATACGCCCGGACTTATTATTCCTTTTTTAGGAGTAATAAAGCGGACTAACGCTTCCATGCCTGTTAACTTGCCCGTGCGTATATTCATTTTTGGCTGATAGTAGACTTCAAAGTGATCTTCTTTCAAACCAAAGCGCATTAGGTTTTCAATTTGTAAGCGTTTAACTGCTTGGCGGTTCATGGTGTCGTTAAAAAACAGGTAGCTGTTACCTTTCTTTTTAGCATGATACATTGCGGTATCGGCATTTTTAAGTAGTACTTCGGGTGTGTTTCCATCTTCAGGAAACAACACAATACCAACGCTTGAGGTAATAGCCAGCTCGTGCCCTGCCATTTTAAATGGGGTGGAAATAGCCGCTAAAAACTGTTTTGCAGTGCGAGTGATTACATGAAGGTCGTTCGTATTTGACATTACAAGTGCAAATTCATCGCCTCCCAAGCGATAAAATACATCGTTTTCGCGGGTGAGTTTATTTAATCGCATAGCAAGCTTTGCCAGTAAACTATCACCTAGTTGATGACCTAATGAGTCGTTAATTTTTTTAAAGTTATCTAAATCAAAAACAAGTAATGCATGGTGAGCGTCTTGCTGAACCAGTTTATGTAAGTTAGTAAAAAATAAATTACGGTTAGGCAGGCTTGTGGTGCGATCTCGATTTGATAAATTATGCAGCTGCGACTCTGCTTTTTTTCGCTCTGTTAAATCGGAATAAACAACCACGTAGTTAGTAATTTGGTTTTGCTCGTTTTTAATTTCATCAATTGATATTTCTATTGGCAGCAATACACGCTCATTATTGCGCAGTTTAATTTCTTGCTGAATATGCTCAGTTTGGCGCACTACATCGATAATGTTTTCAACGTAACTTGTATCGTATCCAGGCAAATTAAAATCTTTATTTAGGTATTGTTCGCGCATACCACCAAATAACGTTAAAAAACTGGGATTTATATCGACTAATTTAAAGTTCTTATCGTAAATTGCCAGCGCATCAGTAAACGACTCAACACATTTAGCAAACAGATTTAATCGTTCTTCGGTTGATTTTAACTGTGAAATATCGCGAACAGTGCCTGTCATTCTGAGCGGGGCCAGATTTGCATCTTTTTCGATAACCTTGCCGCGGTCAAGCACCCAATGCCACTTGCCAAATGTATCTTTGACCCGGTATGTGGCTTCAAAAAAAACGCTTTGCTCTGCAAAATGTTTTTTTAGTAGATGCTCAACATGAGGAATATCTTGTGGGTGTATAAGTCCTTTATTTGGTGGGAAACCCATAATAGTGGGGGAGTTCATCATGTATTTATCGTTAATACGAATAACTTCGCCTGTTTTTATATTCCAATCCCACAAGGTGTCACCACTGCCTTCAACGGTACTTTTTAAACGTTTTTCAGAGAGGCGAAGTTGGCGACGAGAGCGCCTAAGCTTGTATATAACAAATAATAGGTATGGCAAAGCGAGCGCAATAATAGCGCTCGACAATAACAGCAGAGTGTCTGAATTGTATTTAAATGAAGACTCAAAGGCGTAAGCATCAAACGAGTAAGCAAGTAATACAGCGAATAGGTTTAGTTTTATTGTTTTTATTATCATTTTTTATTACTACTAATTTACTAATGACAATTTAAAACAAGGACATTCAAGAGTCAAAGAGAATGCGAGTAAACCGGTGTTTTTTGAGATTTATTAACTTTAGCGTTACTTAAAAGCTCGTATCTTGGCCTATCTTCATCAAAAAGTACCAGAGCATAATCTTTAATTTCTTGTAGAGTCAGCATGTTAAGTGCACAAAGCAATCGTTTTTGCATATCAAAATTATGATCTCTATTACCTATAGCAAGCCATAATCGTTGTGAGCGCAAACGTAAGTTTTTGTCTTTTTCTGCAATATGCGTTTTTAGACCATGTTTTTGTTGCTGCCAGCTATGCTCGTCTAGCTCATTGATATTACTTAAATATTGATTCACAAAGTGAGTATGGCGATGTAGCAAGGTTTTTGAATCAAATTTAGGGGACTGTATATAAAAAGCAATGCCTGCCCGGGTGTTAAAAGGCGCGTAACCCGCACCAACCAAATAGCCTAATTGTTGTGTTGTGCGCAACTCGTTAAAGTAGTCTTGGTTCATTAAATGATTTAACGCCATCATTTTAACTTTTTCGTTCACGTCATTGGTTTGTGCCTGGTAATACACAACCATGGCATGATCGTTACACGGTAACTCAATTTCATAACGTGTTGCTTTTTTTATTTCAAATAAAGGGCGTCTTAAATCGTCGATAGTTGTGGCATTCTGCAAATGTGCAGCCACCTTTTTTTGAAATTCTAAAGCATGATTTTCTTGCCAGTTGCCATGTAAAAAAGACTCCACATGTAACGCCTTAAAAAAGTCTTGTCTAAATTCATTAAATTGCTGAAAACTTGTTGCTTTTAACGCGTCTGCTAAATCGTTAGGCTGTGGATTCCAAGGCATTAGTTTTGCACCTAAAATACTAAACAACTCACTAACAGGTTTGTTTTGGTTGCTGTTACGCCAATGCCTAACAAGTTGTTTTTTATACTCGGCAAAGCGCTTTGCACATATATCTACATTAAATAACGCATGTAAAAGTTCATCGACGAGTTCTAATTGGCTCGATGATAACCCTGCAGTATGTAGTGTAAGTCCCCCTTGGTGGGAGGTTAAATGATAACTTAAACCAGCCAGTTCTGCTGGGTAAAACTGCTCGCCAACACTATCCATAAATAAATCGGTAAATAAGCGTGTTAGCGCCATGTGCTTTACGTCTTTTACCGCAAAGTCAGAGTCCATAGCTAAATAAAAATGACCTTTCGCTACTCTAAATGTACTGTCTTGTTTAAACCAAAAATCAAACCCCGGTTCTTTTACTAAAAGTGTGGGTTGCTCTTGGGGCTTTTCTATTTCGAAAAGCTCAACCTCTTTAGTGAGATATGGGTTTGCAGTGGGTAGGTACATATCTTTAAGTGGTTTATTGATATCACTAAGGGCATCAAGCCAACTAGGTGATACTTTTTCTACTTTATAGGGTGTGTTGTACCACGCAGTTTTATGCTCGGGTTCTACGTCAGGGTGAATGAGTACAATACGCATATTGTTAGGTTTTAACCATTGCATCGCCATTTCGTGCGTTGCTTTATTAAAGCCTTCCATTAGGTAGTCACCTTGTACATAGTTGCATTCGTCATAATGCTGCATATTGATGCTCAAACTACTTACCCAATCAATAAGTCGTGATTTTTCTTGGTTATCAAACGCAATTTGTAAAAGATTTTTTTTGTCTTGATATAAGCGGGGCAGCTTTTCTGTGTTGGCATTAATTAAACATATGTACTCAAAAAGCATTTCGATAATATCTTCAAAATATTCTATACCCTCATCGGTAAGCGCCATGCTGACATTAAAATCTTTAAAGTTACTGCCGTTAATGCCCCCTCCCGCTGAAAGGGCATTTATCCAACCTTGCTCCTTTAAAATAGAATACAGTGAGCCTTGTCCTTCATAACCGAGTAAATGTGCAATAAAACTGACGGTTTTATGTCGGTAAAAGTCATCAATATTAGGCATTGCAAAACTAACGATTAGTTTTTGCATGTGTTTGTGTGGCTCTATATGTAAAATTTTCCCTAGGTCTTTTTTTCGATAAAGTGGCTCGCTGATCTCAGGTTTTACAGATGCTTTATTTCCTAAAATTTGGCTAAAGTGAGCTTCTACCCAGGTTTGAAGAGTGTCTAGCTTTTCGTTTGCACATACAACTAATGTCATCCATTGTGCTTGGTAATGCTCATTAAAAAAGTCACAAAGTTCGTCGCTAATGCAGCGCTCTCTGTCTGCGAGTGTTTGCAGGTTACCAACAGAAAACTTAGCGAAAGGATGCGCAGGGTTAACCGTTTCTTTATGGGCCTGATAAATGCGACGGGCATCGTCCTTAATTTTTAATTTAAATTCTGCATCTATGGCATTACGTTCTTTTTCTGTTTCATTAGCACTTAACAGTGGGGCAATAAAAAAGCGGCTAAATTGTAATAATGCGTGTTCAAACTCTTGATTGTTTATATCAAAAAAGTAGCAGCTGTGTTCTGTACCGGTCCACGCATTTGTGTTTCCGCCTGCTTGCGAAACAAAATTATTAAAACTTCCAGAGTCTGGAAATTGGTCTGTGCCTAAAAAAAGCATGTGCTCTAAAAAGTGAGCAAGACCTTGCCTATCAGCAGGATCGTCAAAGTGGCCCGCATTTACAGCCATTGATGCTGCAGCCTTTGTTGAATCTTTATCTTGCACAAGCAATACTTTTAGACCATTGTCCAGTGTAAGGGCGCGGTATGCTCTATTATCATTGCGGCTGATATTCAAATGGTGCTCCTGAAACTAAACGTTTACTTGATAACAACAGAGGATAACTTCAGGGCAGCAAGGGTGTGCTAAAAGATTTACCTGAATGTCGTGAAAGAACTATTTTAGAAAAAATAAGTTTATGTTGTTAATATAGCTGACAAGTGAGCAAACTGGCTACTGTTTATATTCTTTAATCGGTTGATTTTTTATGAAAACAATCTTAATAATGCGCCACGGCGAAGCTGCACCTATGCAGGCCGATGATGCGGCAAGAAATTTAACCCAAGTGGGTCATTTAGAAGCAAAAAAAATGGGGCAGTGGCTTGCCAATAAGCAAAAACCGGATGCATTGTTAGTTAGCCCTTACGTACGAGCTCAACAAACAGCAAACGGGGTCGCTGAAAGCATCACGTTTAAATATAGCGAAACGTGTGCCGATATTACCCCGGAAGGCAAACCGCATGTTGCAGCTGATTACCTTGAAACACTCATCCAAATGCACCCCGAGTGTAATAGCTGGTTAATTGTAGCGCATATGCCAATAGTGAGCTATTTGGTTGATCAGCTTTGCCCAGGAAACATGCCTATATTTAATACAGGCGCTGTGGCTGTCATTCATTACAATGAAAATACGAATCGTAGCGAATATATAAATATAAACGCTCCTGCCGATTTATAAATTAAGAGACTAATATGACCATTGAACGTCTTCAAACCGGTGCGCGAATGAGCCGCATTGTAAAGCACAACGGCACTGTGTATTTGTGTGGACAAGTATGCGCTGATGCTGAAAAGGGAATAACAGAGCAAACGCAAACCATGCTCGATAAAGTAGAAGCATTGTTAGATGAGGCCGGTAGCTCAAAAAAGCATATGTTAAGCGCAACAATTTATGTAAAAAGTATGGAATATTTTGCCGACATGAATGCTGTATGGGATGCATGGATACCAGAAGGTTATGCACCAGCACGCGCCTGTGTAGAAGCTAAAATGGCGCGAGATGCGCTATTAGTCGAAATTTCGGTAGTGGCAGCGCTAAAGGACTAATTTTGTATGAACAAAGCGCGGGTGGTACTCATAACCGGCTCTAGCCGAGGTATAGGGGCAGCCACCGCTGTTTATTTTGCGCGCCACGGATATGATGTATGTATTAACTATAAGACCCATTTAACTCAAGCAGAATACGTTGCCGATAGAGTAAGAAGTTATGGTGTACGAGCCGAAATAGTTAGGGCCGATGTATCTCAAGAGAGCGATGTTAACGATTTATTTTCACGTATAGATAAAGTATTTGGTCGGCTCGACGTGCTTGTAAATAATGCCGGTGTGCTTAAACCTCAAATGCCCCTGCTAAACATGGACGCAAAACGAATTAACGAATTACTCACTACAAACATTACCAGTACATTTATATGTAGCCGAGAAGCCATTAAGCGTATGTTACCCGGTAGCAGTATTGTTAATGTTTCATCGGTAGCGGCTAAAACAGGTTCACCTAATGAATACATTGATTATGCAGCGACAAAGGGCGCTATTGATACATTAACCATTGGTCTCGCTAAAGAGGTTGCTTGTAAAGGCGTGCGCTTTAATTGTGTTAGGCCTGGCCTTATTTACACTGATATGCACACAGATGGTGGTGAAGAGGGGCGGGTAGAACGGCTTAAAAGTAATCTTCCTCTACGTAGGGGTGGGCAACCTGAAGAAGTGGCTGCTGCAATATACTTTTTAGCCTCACATTCTGCTTCATTTACTACAGGCATTTTTATTGATGTAGCTGGTGGCTTATAAATTAAAGTAAAACCGCTAACCAAAACGTTAAACTCACTACACTTAAAATAGTAGATAGCACCACCGCTCCTGCAAGCGTTGCTTCATGTTGTTTAATTTGACTCGCTATTAAATAGGCGTTTACGCCAACAGGTGAGGCACTTAATAAAACTAGTACGGTTAGTATTTGCGGGTCGAGCTTAAATATATACGACCCAATAAATAGTACGCCTGCCGGCAATATAATAATTTTTAAAATCGAGGCAATTAAAGCAGGTTGCCAGTTTGCTGCTATTTTATAAAACGCTAGGTTTGCGCCCAATACAAATAGCGCACAGGCTATTGCAGGGGTTGCTAATAATGCCAAACTGTCCGTTAAGTTTTTAAATAATACAATGCCCGAAACGTTAATGATTAAGCCACAACCAATACTTAAAACAATAGGGTTAAGCACCATGCTTTTGCCAAACTGTGACCACGAGAACGAACTGCTATTGCCCTTTGCCCCAATTAAATAGGTCAGTGCAAATAATAAAGTGCTGTGGAAGGTGATGATCATAAAAGCAATGGCTATTTTCTCTTTGCCCAGCGATGCAATAATGATAGGAATACCTACCAACACCATGTTTGAGTAACTAGCCGCAAGACCAAATACGCCGTGTTTTTGGTAATTTTTACTATTATTTTTATTCAAATAAAATCGGTCGACTAAAATACCTAATCCAAAAATACACAACACCGGGATATAAAAACTTAAAAATGCAGAAAGACTAATGCTTTGCTTTAAGTCTATTTGCGACATATTCAATAATAAAAAAGCCGGCAAACTTATGTAAAAAGTAAATTTACTCAGCCCTGTAATGTGCTGTTTGTTAAAAAACGAAAGCCGGCAACAGCCATAACCCAATGCGACAATGAATATAAGTGGAAAAATAATAGAAACAATATGCACGTAATTACTTCCTAGTAATATGTTGGGTTAGCGTCTAAATTCATCGCTTTGTGGTAAGTTTATCAAAATAAGTACCGCGCCTTTACCACCGTATTCAAGTGGCGCTTGATGCATTGCAATTACGTCAGGGTGCTGAACTAGGTACTGAGGAATTTTATGTTTAAGTATGCCACCACCAATTCCGTGCACAACACACGCACAATAATAATGTTGTTTTTTACATTCGTGAATGAGCCCTGCTAATTCATCTTTAGCAATTTCTTTGTTTAATCCATGCAAATCAAGCGTTAAATCAGGTGCAAAGTCGCCTCGTCGTAATTGCTTGGGTAAATAAGTGTCGTGACCTTCTTTTACATAATGGACAGTACCGTGGGTGTCTATATCGGGAATATATTCATCTGAGAAATAAAATTCAGATTGAGCCTGCTTTTTTTGCTGGGCAAATTGCTTTGCTTGTGACACCTTAGGCTTTGTATCAAAACGATGAGTATCTTGTTTAAATACTTTAGCGCCTGTGATCGTTTGACGAAATAAGTCTATGTCGTCATTGCTTAGGGACGATGGTGATGGAGAGTCTTTTTTCATAACAATTACCTAAACAAAAAAACGTAAAAACGCAGCGCAAAAGGCGGTACAATACTTAAATGAGAGGCAATTGTAATTTGCTAAGCCAATATAGGCAATGCAATCGTCTTAAAGACTCAAAACAGTCAGTAAGCTAATACAGGTAAAAATATATGAGCGATTTACAAATTGAAGAAGCAACACTCGAAGAAGCTGTTGCAGAACTGTCAACTTTACATGACTGGTTACGTTGGACTACAAGCCAATTTGCAAGTAGTAGTATATTTTTTGGACACGGAACAGATAACGCGTGGGATGAAGCTGTGAGCCTGCTTTTACCAGCGCTTAGCTTACCCGTTGATGCACCAAAAGAATTAATGCATGCGCGTTTAACAAGTACAGAAAAAAACCGACTAGCGAGTCTTATTGCTGAGCGTATAAACGACTGCACTCCAGTTCCTTATTTAACTAACATTGCATGGTTTGCAGGTATGCCGTTTTACGTAGATGAACGTGTACTAATTCCTCGTTCACCATTTGCAGAACTTATTAGCAATCGTTTTACGCCTTGGCTTGTTGAGCCAAACTCGGTAAATCGTATTTTAGATTTATGTACAGGGTCGGGTTGTATAGCCATCGCACTTGCACAAGCATTTGAGCAAGCGCAAGTAGATGCTGTTGATATTTCGTATGAAGCGCTTGAAGTAACTGATATCAACATTAATGACTACATGTTAAGTGATCGAGTACTGCCTATCCAATCAGATGTATTTAGTGGCGTAGAAGGCCAAAAGTACGACTTAATTGTGGCTAATCCACCGTATGTGGATGCTGAAGACATGGCAGACTTACCGCGCGAATTTCACCATGAGCCAGAGCTAGGCCTTGCATCAGGGCACGATGGTCTTGATGTAACGCGTACTATTTTAAGCGAAGCCAGCAATCATCTAACCAATAACGGTTTGTTATTTGTAGAAGTGGGGAACTCTATGGTACATATGGATGCTTTATATCCAAATGCGCCATTTGAATGGATTGAGTTTGAGCAAGGTGGTTTAGGCGTATTTGTTATTAGCAAAAAACAGCTAGATGAGTATTTTTCAAAATAACACGATTTGCTTTAGGTTAATATGAGCTAACTTAAACGTAAGTGAATACATGGCTGGGCATATTAGCCCAGCTAATGGTCGTCATTAGGAATGAGGAAAGTTAATGGCAGGTAATAGCATTGGACAGTTATTTAAAGTGTCCACTTTTGGAGAGAGCCATGGCGTTGCTTTAGGCGGCGTTGTTGACGGTACTCCCGCAGGTCTTGAATTAACAGAGGCCGACTTACAAATAGATTTAGATCGTCGCAAACCAGGCCAAAGCCGATATACCACGCAGCGCCGCGAGAGCGATCAAATAAAAATATTAGCAGGCGTTTTTGAAGGTAAAACAACGGGTACAAGTATTGGTTTATTAATCGAAAATACCGATCAACGTTCACAAGATTACGGCAAAATTAAAGACGTGTTTCGCCCAGGCCATGGTGATTACAGCTATTGGCACAAATATGGCCTTCGTGATTATCGCGGAGGTGGCCGCTCGTCTGCACGTGAAACCGCAATACGCGTAGCAGCTGGCGCCATTGCTAAAAAATATTTAAAGCAATTTCATGGTATTGAAGTAAAAGCATGCTTAAGCCAACTAGGTCCTATTAAAGCAGAAAGTTACGATTGGGATGAAGTTGAAAACAACTTGTTCTTTTTTCCTGATGTAAGCAAGCTAGAAGCGCTCGATGAATATATGCGTGACCTAAAAAAACAAGGTGACTCAGTAGGCGCTAAAGTTAAGGTAGTGGCAAGCAATGTACCTGTAGGGTTAGGTGAGCCTGTCTTTGATCGCCTTGATGCGGAGCTTGCGCATTCATTAATGAGCATTAACGCAGTTAAAGGTGTTGAAATTGGTGATGGCTTTGACGTTGTTGAACAAAAAGGCTCAGAGCATCGTGATGAGTTAACCCCTGAGGGTTTTACATCAAACCATGCTGGTGGTGTGCTTGCAGGTATTTCTACAGGGCAAGACATAGTAGCGTCTATTGCGTTAAAACCGACGTCAAGTATTACTATCCCTGGTAAGAGCATTAATACAAGCAACGAAGCGGTTGAGATGATCACCAAAGGTCGTCACGATCCGTGTGTGGGCATTCGAGCAATACCTATTGCTGAGGCAATGATGGCTATTACATTAATGGACCATTTACTGCGCCAGCGCGGTCAAAACCCGCATGTAAACCACGAGCACGGGCCAATTAATGGTTCAGTTTGACTCATTGTTTTTAAATTAATTTTTTAAGCGTAATAAAGCACGATTTAATACTGTGCTTTTTTATGTTTATTTTTCTTATAAATTTTATATTGGTTTACTCAATATTGCAGCGCTAGGTAACTGAATTAAATCCAGAAATCTATATTCCTGTGAAAGTTTAAGTAGGTATTGATTTATTTGAATGAAGAACACCTATAATACTTTGGGGCGAAGTCCCATTTTTCGGTTTAAAATCTTATTAGGGGTAATGAGCTATTTTTTTGATCCGTCCAGTGTACTAACTGAGAGTCTGGGTAGGATTTTATTGGCGATAATTCACTGATTTCAATAGCATCTAAAAACCGTTGGTTGCTGGTTAATACAACCCATTCAGAGTCTAATGCAGTTAATTTATTTGCACTGTGCTTAAACTTTATTAATGCTTTATCAAAGTAAGTACTATGCGCTTGGATCACTGGTAGTAAATCTATATGGTTATTTGATATATGGATGATTAAAATACCGTTTTCACTTAATCGTTGCCAGTACAGCTCAAACGCTTCTTGAGTTAATAGATGGGCGGGAATGACGTCACTTGAAAATGCATCTATGACTAATGCATTCATTAAAGGTGCATTACGTTTAAACTCGTTTGCTAATGCGACTCTGCCATCACCAATGGTGACATTTACTTTGGCAGGGCTGTTTTTAAGGTAATCAAAATACCTATTTGCCATTGTATAAACCGCGGGATTTAACTCATAAAAATGCACTGTTTCGTGCTTGTCTGCGAGGCTAGCTAAAACCCCTGCACCTAACCC
>Ga0207891_1000339_pt1 | contig 34383 bp, 33 predicted proteins | sample LinPmetageLP50_FD_184061 | JGI IMG/M metagenome (GOLD analysis project Ga0207891, IMG submission 184061) | Marine viral communities from the Pacific Ocean - LP-50 (SPAdes) | ecosystem: Environmental > Aquatic > Marine > Oceanic | place: Pacific Ocean | collected 2011-08-27 | reverse complement strand
TGCGTTCCAAGTATGGTTGGGTTTGCTTCTGTTAACTTTAGTTGCAAACTCATTAGAATATCCATGGATTACAGCTACTTCGAGCCCAATGGCAGAACATAGTTTTTCATATAAGAACGCATAGCCACCACACAAAGCTCTTTTACGGTTGAGGACGTGTCGCACCACATTTTCTTCGGAAGTATAAATAGTTTTCTGAAGCGATTTGCTATTGTGGAGCTCGTTGTCATAAGAGATATTGTTGGCTATCCATACAAAGAGGGCTTTTGCTTGCTGCTCTTCGGAAACGCTATTTTTAGTGATGCTTTTAGCCAGCATGCTAATTTCTGAAGAAATAGTCCCACCATTTTTCTTTTCGGCTAGAAATGAATTATTCATTTCTTTAGAAACCGAAGCGGTGTGCCCAATAATATTCCCAATTTGACCCCAACTGGAAATGGGCAATACTACTAAAATGAGAAAAATAGAAATTCCGTTTTTCATAAAGAGCTAAGCTTCTATGAATAACGGAATTATATGAAATTTATTTACTACGTTTTAAAACTTAACAGTTGCGCCAACTAAAAAGTTAGTCGTCGCTTGTGGATAAAACCCTGCGCCTTCTACGGTTGTAACCGTTCCTGGATCGCTAAAATCATCATCAAAGGTGAAGAAGTACCCATTCGACACATACTCCACATTAAAAATGTTATTCACGAGCGCAGACAATACGATGGATTTAACAAACGGAATATTATCTAACTCGTAGAAGACATTAAAATCATTGATAAAATAACCCTCCAGTTTTGACGCCTCACTATCGATATTTCCTAAAAATTGTTCTCCTACATATTTAGAAAGCAGCGCAATTTGCAAATTATTGATGGGACGGTATGCAATGCTATTTCCTGCTACGATTTCTGGAGAATAAGAAATGTTTGTGTTGCCTAAATTAGTTAGCACACCGTCTCTTTGAAAGAAAAAATCACGGTTTTTATTGGTGCTCAAGGCCACATTGGGACGCACCGTAAATTGGTCAGAGATATTAATGGTGGCATCTATTTCTACTCCCAGTCTGTAACTGCTGCCACTTGTGGTACGTATGGGTGCGCCTACGTCATCGATTGCACCACTCAAAACTAATTGGTCTTTGTAGTCCATGTAAAAAAGGTTGGTATTTACGGCGACATAAGGAGACTTATAGCGCCATCCCAACTCGTAATCGTCCAATTTTTCGGCCGTAAACAGGCCTTCTTCAAAATCACTTCTGCGGGGTTCTCTATGGGCCTTTCCGTAGGAAAAGTAAAACTGATTTTCATCGTTCAATTGAAAGGAGGTTCCCGCTTTCGGATTAAAAAAGCAATAGTTTTCAGTTACGTCCAAGGTCACTAAATCTGATGTCACTCCTGAAGTTTCATATTCCACAAAGCGTCCTTGCAAATCTCCAAAGAAGCTCCACTGGTCATTTAAACGGTAGGTTACTTTTCCGAAGAGAGAAAATTCGTTTTTATCACCTGTTCCAAAATAATAGCGATCCTTATAATCAAACCCAATGGGAAATTCGGTATACAGCACCTCGCCAAAGTGGTCACCGTTGTATAAACTATAGAAAACACCGGATGAAATATCCCAAGCGCTATCCTTATAATTTACATTAGCATTTACGGCATAAAAATCGTTATCCAACCAACGACGGCGTATCAAGTCTGTGGTATTTATTTCTTCACCATCCACAACAATTGGGTCTGCATCATAGGTGGCAAAATCCTCATCTTCTTTGTATTGCTCAAAATAGCCTCTTCCGTAGGTATAATTTAAGGATACATTGGTGCTCCAGTTCTCATTTAATCGCTGGTTCCATAGCAATTGATAGTGATCTTGTGCGTAATTATCCACTTCATTATCATAAAATTGGATGTTCCCATCTGCATCGGTATATTGTCCGGCAGGATTAAAAGTGCGATCATTGGCTAAGGTTTCGGCATCAATCCCAAAATAGGCTTGGTATGTTTCTTCACGACCGCCAAAGGCCAACACTTTTATAAGGGTGTTTTCATCTACAAAAGATGCCTGTAAAAAGTAGGATTTAAGGTCTGAAGTCGCTCTATCAATATACCCGTCACTCTGTATGGTAGACAAACGCCCTGCAATTTCAACTTTATCCTGAAGCAAACCTGTTGAGAATTTTACGTTATGTTTCCTAGTATTATAAGAACCAAACGAATTTGAAATTTCGCCGTAAGCATCTTCAGAAACACCATCGGTCAATATGTTTAGACTTGCTCCAAACGCTCCCGAACCATTGGTAGAAGTCCCAACGCCACGCTGTAATTGTAAGCTCTCTACTGAAGAAGTAAAATCTGGCAAGTTTACAAAAAAGGTGCCTTGACTTTCGGCATCGTTAAAAGGGATTCCGTTGAGGGTAACATTCACTCTAGCACCATCACTTCCTCGAACGCGTAAATAGGTATATCCCACACCGGCACCGGCATCACTTGTGGTCACCACAGAAGGAAGATAGTTCAACATATAGGGAATGTCCTGTCCTAGATTGCGTTTTTCGAGTTCCTCTTTGGTGATGTTTGAGTGGGTGATTGGCGAGTCGGCATCTACACGTATCGATTGGATAAAGACCTCCTCCAGTGTTTCTTCTTCTTCAGATAAAGAAACATCGAGCGTTAGGTCCTTGTTTAAAATAATCTGTTTCTCAATAGTAGTATAGCCAATGTAGCTAAAAATCAAGGTATAGTTGCCTTGTTCTAGAGTGAGGGTGTATTTTCCTTCAAAATCTGTTTGAGTTCCAGTTGCCGTGCCTTTTACAACGACGCTAACACCCGCCATGGGTTCCTTAAATTGTGTTGTAAATGTTCCTGAAACCGTGTATTGCTGTGCAAAACCATTCAGAAAAAATAATCCAAGTAAAATTGATAAGATAATTCGTTTCATTCGTAAAAAAAGTTGTTACGAATAAAAGGGGCGTTATTCTCTATTAAGTTAGTATTAAAATGGTTGTCTGGTCGCGCGCAGTCGAGACCTATTTAGATTTCTCGACTTGTATAATCATCTCGACTGCGCTCGATGTGACAGTATTTCCTAAACAGCATTACCTGTTCTAGGTTCTATGGGTATAATCTCAGCCTTTGGGATTGTTGATTGTTGATTATTGATTGTCGATTTTTGAACGTTCAAAAATCTCAAATCTCAAATCTCAAATCTCAAATCTTTTGAGCACCCCTATGAGATGTGCGGCAAAGATATAAAATAGGGGATATGTAAGCACCATTTTTTATTAAAACCTTAATAGAAGTAGTTTTTATTTGTTTTTACTTTTGAAGCATGAATACCCAACGAAATAAGTTTCCTTTAAAAATAATCTTAAGCTATTTAGTTTTAGGAGGTTTAGCTGTTTTGGTAGGGCTGTTTTTATACTCTGAATATAAAAAATATACCAATACTACCCAAGAAACAACCGAAGGTAAAAAAGTTATTGAAACAGGAACCCTCATCAATCTTGTGTATGAAACCGATGGATTGTCTAGGTTGGCACTACTAAGCTTGGATGATGAAGATTTTATGAACTATCAAGAAAGGGCCGATTCGCTTTTTAATAAAATTGAAGAAATAAAATTACTTACTGAAAGTCCTATCCAAAAAACACAATTGGATAGTGTAAAGCAGCTCCTCTTTAAAAAACATAAAAATATTGAGCAGCTCAAAATTTTAAAACTAACAAACAACAAAGATTCTTCGCTGGATGATATTCTAAGAGAGATGAAAAATCTTGAATCATCTATGGGGAAGCTAACTTTGGAGACTTTTGTGGAAAACCCTTCAAAGTTTAGTAAACGAGAGCGCAGATTGTTTCAGCAGACTGTAGATTATCTAAACCAAGCAAATTCGCAAGAAGGAATAAAGGTAGAAACCATCGATTCTATGTTAACGGCATCCCGTTATATTGTGGCCGAAGCGAAGCGCGAAAATTCGAGAACGCAACAATCATTACAACAAAAAGAGAACGAACTTATTTTGAGCGACCTCACGATTTCGCAGCAACTACGAAAAATTATCACAGCTTTCGATTCAGAAATTGCTAAGAATAATACTCTATTAAAAACAAACCGAGAGGAAACAATAGATAAAACCAGGAATATTTTAAGGATAGCAGGAGTTATTGCGGGAGTACTTGTTTTACTTTTCACGTATTTTATTTTGAGTGACTTTTTTAGGGCCGAACGCTTTAAAAAATCGTTAGAAAAAAGTAAGGTGTATGCCGAAGATTTATTGAAAAGTAGAGAACAGCTTATCGCCACCGTAAGTCATGATCTCAAAACACCCATTAATACGATTGTGGGTTATACGGGGCTCATGGGTAACACGGCGCTCACATTAAAGCAACGACAATATATTGAACAGATTGATTCAGGATCAAAATATGTGACAAAACTGGTCGATGATCTGCTCGATCTTTCTAAACTAGAAGCAGGTAAACTACAATTAGACAAAGTTCCTTTTTCATTAGAAAATATGGTGCGGCAAATTGCAAATTCAATTAGGGATAGTCATAATCAAAAACCAATCGAACTAACCATGGTTTTTGATGAAACGATAAAAGGGTCAGTCTTTAAAAGTGATCCCTTGAGAATTCAACAAATCATTACAAATCTTGTAGGAAATGCTTTTAAGTTTACGGAAAAAGGGGAGATAACAATTTCAGGAAAACAGCTGCAAGAAAAAAATGGAATTACCACCGTGCAATTGTTGGTTAAAGACACAGGAATTGGTATTTCAGAAGAGAAACAGGAGCTTATATTTAACGAGTTTACACAAGCAGATGCCACTACCGCTCAAAAATTTGGTGGGAACGGCCTCGGACTTACCATTTCAAGAAAACTAACCGAATTACTAGGAGGATCACTTACTGTTGAAAGCGTATTAGATAAGGGAAGTACTTTCATCGTTACCATGCCACTAGAAAAAACGGAGCAACAAATCGCAGCCGCTTCTTCAGAAAAATTAGTGCTGCAAGAATCATTAAGCGCGCTTGTTTTAGATGACGACCCTGCGATGACTGCCTTATTAAAGGAAGTTTTTGAGCAAGCTGGCATTAAAACATATGCCTTTAATACGTATTCCGAATTACAAAAACACAGGGATATGACATTCGATTTTGTGTTAACTGACATACAAATGCCACAGATGAGTGGTTTTGAGTTCTTAAAGAATTTGAAGGAAGGAAACGTGCAAGGATTTAATAAACAGCCTGTTTTTGCTATGACTGGCAGCAGAGAGCACCCCGCTTCTTATTACCAAACTAAAGGTTTTACACAAATGATCGCCAAGCCTTTTGCAAAGGACGAAATATTAACAATGTTGCAAACCGTATTTCCAAAAAAACTAAGCACTTTAATAACGAAGACGGTTGAAAAATCGATATCGAAAACCGATTGTTACGACCTGTCATTATTGTTCTCTTTTCTTGAAAATGAAGAAAAGGTGCATGAAATATTAATTGTCTTTGTTACACAGACAAAACAGGATCTTGCGCTATTAAATGAGTATGTTTCGAAAAGAGAATTTGCTGAAATTGAAAATATCACGCATAGGATGAGTACTATGTTCCGTCAAATTAAGGCCGAAAAAGTTTCAGAACTATTGGCGGAGTTAGAGAATTTTGAAGATGCTGCTAGTGATGAGAAGGCTTTGGGGAAAATATTCGAAGAACTTAGAAATGAAATTGAAAGAATACTTGGTCACTTAAAAGAGGAAGGCTTAGTTTAATTAAACGTCCAGATCGTATTGGTCAATTTTATTGTAGAGTGTTTTTCGGGTAATATTAAGTAACCGTGCAGCTTTCGATTTATTTTGATCGGCTTCTTTTAAAGCATTTAAAATAAGCTGTTTTTCGTTATTTTCTTTATTAAAATCTTGCTTATTGCCAGTAGTTGCTACTACGAGTACTTCTCTGGGTATTGCATCCAAAGGGATGTAATCTCCTTGGGTCAATAAAACGGATCGCTTAATTACATTCTTCAATTCTCTCAGATTACCTGGCCAGGCATACTTTTTAAATGCAAGCGAGACTTCTTTAGAAAAACCTAAGACATTTTTATTCAAGGATTTATTGGCTTCGGCTAAGAAAAATTCGGTAAACAAAAACAGATCTTCCTTACGTTCATGTAGCGAGGGAATATGAATTGAAAACTCATTAAGCCTGTGGTACAAATCCTCTCTAAAGGTTCCTTTTTCAACTGCCTTTACAAGATCTTCATTCGTCGCTGAGATAATCCGTACATCTACTTCAATTTCAGTATTACTTCCTACCGGCTTAATCTTTCTTTCTTGCAAGGCACGTAATAACTGAATTTGATTTTCATAAGAAAGATTCCCCACTTCGTCCAGAAATAAAGTGCCTTTGTGCGCAGCTTCAAAGTGACCTTTCTTGTCGTTAATAGCGCCTGTAAAGCTTCCTTTTACATGACCAAAAAACTCGCTGGAAGCAATTTCTTTTGGAATCGCCCCGCAGTCTACGGCAATAAAATTTTTATCATTGCGATCGCTGTATTGGTGTATTGCATTTGCAGCAACCTCTTTTCCAGTACCGCTTTCCCCTTCTATCAAAACGCACATATTGGTAGGGCCAACTAACTGCAGGTATTGGTTAAATTTTTTAGAAACCTCACTTATACCTTCTACAAAGGAGCTTTCCTTTTTGACGGGTTGATTTACTATTTTTTCTTCTGAAGTAACCATGGGCGTTGATACATGGGGCTTCTTTTCGCCAATTTCTTCAATCACCATTAAAAGTTCTTCAGGTCTAAAAGGTTTTGAAATGTAATCTAGGGCACCCATTTTTATAGCTTCAACGGCTGAAGCTACCTCAGCGTAGCCTGTCATTAAAATTACAGGCGTATCTGGATATTCTTTTTTTGAAAAATATAAAAGATCCATCCCAGAATCATCTGGTAGTTTTTTATCGGTAATTAAAAGATCGAAGGTCTTCTCTTTTAGTGACATTCGGGCATCTGCTCCTGTACTAACCGAAGTTACCTTAAAGTTTTTGCGTTCTAAAAATGTAGCGAGCATTTTTGAAAAAGCAATATCGTCTTCGACTAATAAAATTTCCTTGGTCATACCCTTTTTAATAGAATGTAAAAATAACGAGTATGGAGGGGAGAGGTTTTAAAATTATCATAAAAAAAGGGTGCCCTTGCGGGCACCCAAAAGTATTGAATCTAATTAACTGCAAATTACTGCTTCATTTTAGCTTCAAGCTTCGCTTTTTTGATCCATTCTCCTTTACTGTTAGCGTAAAGTGTTTTATCTACTTTTTTACCTTCTACTTCGGTAGCTACTACTAATTTATACTCTCCTTTATCGTTAGTATACGCTTTAGTAACTGTTGCTCCTTCAAAATCTGTTGCTACAGCTTTTGCTACTGGTGCAGGAAGTTCAGCAACTTTAATTTGCTTAAACGTTTGATCTGCAACTTCTACTTTTGCTATTAACTGAGCATCATTTTGTGTTGCTTCTTCCGTTGTAGGCTCTTGTGTTGGAACCTCTGTTTCCTGAGCATTTATCGCTGTTAATGTTCCTAGTGCAAATACTGCTGTTAAAATTAACTTTTTCATCTTTTTAAATTTTTATTGTTATTATAAGTTTTATTGTTGCTAAGTATATAGAAAAAGTAGTGCCAAGGGAAAATGAATTCAATAATTAAAGATAAAACACTAAAAATCAGTATTTTAAATATTTCAGTAAAAATTCAGGAATGAATAAAACTGTATAAATTTGTGGTCACCTGTGTAAATTTTACACAGCTATTGTATTTGCTAATCGATTTTGGGTGGTTTTCGATTCGATTTTTTAAGTGCGTTTTTCTTTTTTGCCTTGATTCTTTTCTCTACTGCGCTTCGTGAAGGTTTTGTTTTCTTTCTTTTTTTGGCAACGGTAAGGCTTTGTTTTATTATATGGAGTAGCCTTTCAATCACAATCGCTTTATTTCGGTGCTGGCTTCGGGTCTCACCACACTGCAATACAATGTTTCCATCTTGTGTGATCCGTTTCGCTAGCTTATCTTGAACTCTTGTTTTTTCCCTTTCAGAAAGTCCTTCAGAATCTTTCGGATTAAAACTTACTTCCACTTTTGAAGCTGTTTTGTTTACATGCTGACCACCTGGACCGCTGCTGCGCATAGCCTTAAAATTAAGTTCTCTTATTATTTGTTCTGAATTCATTATGCGTTTGGGCAATGTTCGTGTTCTAGGAGATCGATTACGGTTTTTACAGGATTAAAAGTTTCCAGCGGCACTTCAAAAAGCGCTGTGTTCCATTTCGCCATGGCACCATTCCATAGGCCAGGAAGCTCTAAAGCCCTTATGGGTTTGCCATTTTGAGTCTTGTCTGAAATAAAACCTGTGTTAGGGTCTGAAAACTTTTTAAGATCAAATTTTTTTCCATCCTTGTCGCGGAGACCACAAACAATATCTACTGGATTAAAATGGGTGGCTTCATTTACGATGTTTTTTTGGTGGGGGTCTTTAATGTCTATTTGTGAAAGTTCCACAATTTGCAATGTGCTACCGCCGTATTCCCCTTTTACCCAAAATGGGCCTCCTCCTGGAGCGCCTGTATTTTTAACAACGCCACAAACTCGAATAGGGCGGTTGAGGATATATTGTAATTGTAACCGTTCTTCGGGAATATCCTTAATGTTTAATTCGTTCCAGAGAAACGTTTTTATTTCTTTTAAAAGATCAGGACCAACTGTTTTCTCGAGTGCATTAAGGTAGGTAAAGGCTCTTTTTTGAATCTTGAGCAACTTTCCTGCAAGCATTTTTTTATAATAAGCAATGTTTTCAACATAGGGTTCGCATACCACATTATCAATGTTTTTTATAAAAACAAGATCGGCGTCAATGTCATTCAAATTATCTAACAGTGCGCCATGTCCTGAAGGCCTAAAAACTAAATTATCATCCTCGGTCCTAAAGGGCATATTGTTTTTTGATACAGCGATGGTATCGGTCTTTTTTTTCTGAAACGAATACGAGATATGGTAATTAATTTTCGTCTTTTTACTTACTCTTTTTTTTATGGCCTCATATTCTTTTTTAAAGGCTTCTACATGTTCTTCAGAAAAAGTAAAGTGTAGAAAAGCATCTTCATCTGCCGCTGCATAAAAAGCTGCTTCATATAATTGTTCTTCAAAAGCGGTTACATAATATTTGCTGTATTTATGAAAAGGCACTAATCCTTTGGGCATACACTTATAATGTAGCCCGTCTTCCTCAAGCAGCGTCCTAGCCAATAACAAATACCTAACCCCTTTTTTATTGTTCTTATAGTCTGGATATTTTTCTCTGATTTTTCTACGCACGTCCTTTACGAAAGCAAAATCCTTCAGCGATTCAAAAAAGGTGGCAAGCTGTGTATGGCTACCATCTTTTATGAAATGTCTAAACGTTTCTTCCTCAGGGTTAAAATTTTCAATGAATTCATGTAAAAACTTGAACATTCTAGTAGCAGCACCAGAGGCGGGAACAAATTTTACAATATCAAGGCCTTTTTTTTCAGATTCGTAGTACGCAATCAATGAGCGTTCTGAATCCTGTGGTATTTTTTCAATTCCATTATCAATTTTTGCGGCTGTGATCACTTCTACTGGAGGAATTTCTCTTTGAAAGGTCTCTAATTGCCTAGCAACTTGATCTACAGTTAGTCCGTGTGCTTTTATTTGTTCAATATCCTTATTAGTAATCATTTATGATTGTTGAATAATTTTGTTAGTTCCGCTACTGCGCTGTTAAATCGCTCTTGCTGTGTTCCTTTGAGCAACACATAGGGGTAGTTGTTTTTAATGAGTTCATTCTCAAAAATACGGAATAGCTTCGACCTATCGTAGGGTCTATCCCTTAAATCATCTTCCTCCCATGGTGTATCAATATAGGTGAGAAAATATAACGTGTAATTATTTTTTTCTGAAGCAGTTACGATCTCTGAAGGACAAAATCCGTCGTAATAATATTCTGAGTATACTTTCAACTCGGTTAAATTGGTGTCACAAAACAGAAAAGAATTGGCTTTCTTTAAAGCCTCGTTCTCAGCGTTCATCTGTCCTTTTGCAATAGGGAACAAGTCTTCTTTTTTACAAACCTCTTTCTTTAAATCCCACTTTTCTTGTAAATAGCTACGCATATATTCTGGAACCCATTCTGTTTCAAAATGCGCAGCCAGTTGTTTTGCCAACGTAGTTTTCCCCGTAGATTCTGGCCCGTAGAGTACAATTCTTAGGCAATCACTTTGTCTTTGTTCAAGTTTTTTTTCCATGCAAAATATCCAGAAATAGAGATACCCACAAAAATAACATATAAGATGCTGCTTATGGTGTATCCTTTATAAAAATACAAAGGAATGCTAATGATGTTGCCAGCCAATAGATACAGCCAATTTTCTACTTTACGTTTTGCTAACAGCCACATGCCTACAAAAAACAACCCTGTTGTAAGAGTGTCAACATAGGCCGTCCAACTGGTCCATTTTTCAAATAATTCATAAATAATGTAGATAAAAGCCAGGGCTCCCATAAAAATACCAATTGATATTTTATGCTCCTTGCTGGTGGTTAATGTAATGGGTGTATGTTTGTCTGGCGCTACTTTTCGGGTCCAAATATACCAACCGTATACGCTCATGGTAAAATAATACATATTAATAATCATATCTCCCAGTAGTTCCCATTGCCAAAGGAGATAGACAAACAGGACTGTACTTATAACCCCGGTGGGATACACTAAAATACTATTGCGCCTCGAAAATAATGCAGAGACAAGACCGAAAAGTACCGCAATGATTTCGAGCACGATTTGGTAGGTTTCATAATCTCTGTATTGACCAAAGAGGTATTCAAAAATGGGGGGCATAGTCGCTTCTGTCAGATTTTACAATTTTAATATAGAGCAGTCCCCGCTCGACGGCTTCGAGCGCAACCTTCATTTCTTTGTTAAGTAGCTTCATTACGGCATCATAGTCGCCATATACCTGAGTGCTCAATGGATTTTCTAAAACAGTAAGCCCTGATTCGCGAAGTGCTTTTATAAAGTTGATGATAGCAGGTTCATAATCATCCTGTAAAGGGGTTAACGTAAGTTCTACGGAAATTTTCATGTTGCATTTATTTTTCTGAAGGTTTTGAACTCAATTTTACTTCTTCAAAACTAATCAAAAACAGCCCTAAAGTTCTGCTGAGATAGCAACAAATTTTTCACTCAAAAACAGTTCCCATAACAACCATGTCTGCGCCTGCTTGGTAGGCTTCATTTTTTTGTTTTTCGGTTCTTATTCCGCCACCTATTATTAATGGAATGGAAATCGCTTTTTTTACTGCGGAAATCAACTTGGGATTTACAGGATCTTTGGCGCCACTTCCCGCTTCAAGATAAATCATCTTTGCGCCCATATATTCGCCCGCTAGCGCTGTATCGATGATTAAGGCTACCTCGCTTTGCGAAATTGGAGCCGTATTGCTTATGCGGCTAACCGATGACGGCATACCCCCATCTATCAATAAGTATCCAGTGGAGATGATTTCTAAAGCACTATTTCTAAGTTTAGGGACGGCTTTTACCTGTTGACCCACAAGATATTCTGGATTTCTGCCTGAGAGTAAGGTCAAGAATAAAATCGCATTTGCTGCATCGGTCACCTGCAAATGACTTCCAGGAAATAATACTACCGGAAGTTCTGCTTTACTTTTTAACGCAGTTACCGTGGCTTTTGCATGGCCATTAGGATCGGTACTTCCACCTACAAAGAGGTGGGTGGTTGTTTTAGGAATTTTTTTGAGGAGGGCTTCCGCTTCAGCCGTGTTAAATTTATCTGGATCGATGAGAATAGACAATAATTTTTTTTCTTCGGAAACAGCTTTTAGGATGTTTTGATACACTTGTTTATAGCCCATTTTTATTCCGTTTCAGAAATAAGCGCGTAGGCGCAAGTAAATTCTTCGAACTCAAGAAACCAAACACTGTAAATTTCTGTGGTATCATTAAAGGACACGTTTGCCGTAGTTTGCAGCGCATCCAGCCTAAAATCTTCTACATAAATATGTTGTAAAAAGCTCACTCCAGGAGTTGCAAAGCTTTTATAAAGACTTTCTTTAGCGCCCCAAACCATGGTGAGCTTACGCATAATGGCATCATCGTTGGCAAGGGTTCTGTATTCTTCAATCGGGGTAAATTTATGAGCGATGTTCATGATCTTTAATCGCTGTTTTTCAATATCGATTCCTACTTCAATATCACTTATGATAATCGCCGAAAAAATGTACGAATGCGTTATGCTAATATGCTTATCATCTCTTAGATGCGGCTTTCCATTTGCATCGTAATAAAGATCATGGTCTGTATAACCCGCGGCAGCGAGTAAATGTCTTACGCTCATAAAACCTCGGCGATGCAGATCACTTTTCATGCCGTCTACTCGATTTTGGCAATGCGGTGTGAGCGCAACATCCTTTGAAAGCCATTCAAAAGACTCTTCGATCTTCCAAATGAAGACTTTAGTGCTTGTATTTACTGTTATAGTTTTGTAAAGTGGCATTGTTATTAATGGGCTATTTTGTATTTTTGCAGTCTGAAAAACGCAAAGATACCTTTCAGAATAAAAATAGCTAATTATTAACACCTTTTCCGCCTTTGCGGAAATAAAATAAAATTTATGTCCACAAAAACCGTAGCATACACACCGTATAAAGTAAAAGACATTTCCTTAGCAGACTGGGGAAGAAAAGAAATTGAGTTGGCCGAAGCAGAAATGCCAGGTTTAATGTCACTACGTGAAGAGTATGGCAACGAACAGCCACTTAAAGGTGCTCGCATTGCGGGATGCCTTCATATGACGATACAAACGGCTGTTTTAATAGAAACATTAGTTGCCCTAGGTGCTGATGTAACTTGGAGCTCGTGTAATATTTTTTCTACCCAAGATCAGGCCGCAGCAGCCATTGCCGCTACGGGAGTTCCTGTATACGCGTGGAAAGGGATGAATGAAGAGGAATTTGAATGGTGTATTGAGCAAACGCTTTTCTTTGGGGAAGATCGTAAGCCTTTAAATATGATCTTAGATGATGGTGGAGATCTTACAAATATGGTTTTGGATAAATATCCAGAAATGGCAAAAGGGATCAAAGGTCTTTCAGAAGAAACTACTACTGGAGTGCACCGTTTGTACGAACGTATGAAAAAAGGAACACTACCTATGCCAGCTATTAATATTAACGATAGTGTGACCAAATCTAAATTTGACAATAAATACGGATGCCGCGAGAGTGCGGTGGATGCAGTACGTCGTGCAACAGATATTATGTTAGCGGGAAAACGTGTTGTTGTTTGTGGATATGGTGATGTAGGTAAAGGAACTGCAGCTTCTTTTAAAGGAGCAGGTTCTATCGTAACAGTAACCGAAATTGATCCAATTTGCGCATTACAAGCTGCCATGGACGGCTTTGAAGTGAAGAAATTAGAAACTGTTGTAGGTAATGCAGATATTGTGATTACTACAACAGGGAATAAGGATATTGTTCAAGGGAAGCACTTTGAAGCAATGAAAGACAAGACCATTGTTTGTAATATTGGTCATTTTGACAATGAGATCGCTGTTGCTTGGTTGAACGATAACCACGGAAATACAAAAGTAGAGATCAAGCCTCAGGTAGATAAATATACAATCGATGGAAAAGATATTATTCTTTTAGCTGAAGGGCGTTTAGTAAACTTAGGTTGTGCTACGGGACACCCTAGTTTTGTAATGAGTAACTCATTTACAAACCAAACACTAGCGCAGATCGAGCTTTGGAAGAACAGTGACAACTACGAAAACAAAGTATATATGTTGCCAAAATATCTAGACGAAAAAGTAGCAAAACTACACCTTGCTAAAATAGGGGTAGAACTTACTGAATTACGTCCAGAACAAGCAGAATATATAGGCGTTGAAGTGGAAGGGCCATTTAAGCCTGAGTACTATAGGTACTAAAAAAGTATAAATTAATAAAAAAACCCTTACTGAAAAGTAAGGGTTTTTTTATTGAACTCTATTCTCAATAAATAGCGTCATTCTGTTGAAAAATGGATTCTCAGCTATTTCAGAGCTCCATTTTTTTCTATTTCAGGCTGTCACAGTCCATCACATGTGCTTCAATAATTGTCTCGGTTATCGGTTTTAAAGTCTTTCCGTTTACTGGATGAATTCCGTGGTATGAGAAATATGAAAGCGCGCTATTAGACTTATCATACCACACAACTGGTAGTTTATTTTTAAAGAATGTTGTAGTGTCACACGCTTTTAATTGCTTCATTTTATTGCTTATCGTCTCGTTGTAGCTAATTTCTAGCGCAACGCCACTACATTCGGTTTTTTCATAATGGTTTTCTACCCAGACCATACATTTTTTTTCTGAAGATTTTAAAAAATTCCACCCCAATGCTACGGTCATCCCGATCATTAACGTCCATAGTAAAACGGGCTTGGTTTTGTTTCTTTTATTTTTTTTTCGGTATGCGGCTTTCTTTAGCAAATGGGGTTGGTCGATATCTGCTTTCTGAACAAAATCTTCATACGTTTCATAACCCAAAAATTTTGATAGACCATCGAGCACCTCTTTTTTGGGTGTGCTTTTCTTTTTAAGAAATCGAACTAGTGATCTTGCCGTAATAAGACATTTGTAGTTTTCTTCTAGATAGTTAGAAAGATACTCGGCTCTGCCATTATCACTGTTGTTTTCGGTGTGTTTTTCAGCTTTTGCAAATGCAGCTGTGAGTAATACTTCTACCATGGGGCGTTTTTCAGTTTTTTAAAATTAAAAAATCGAGTTGAGTAATTGGACAATTCTTGGACAAAATATGTTGGACATTCTTTTCTAACTTTTGTCCAAAGTACCCTTTGTTAGTTTGTTTTCTTTACACCAGATAAGGGAGCGGTGCTATTTGCAAATGCCACCATGCAAGCTTTCTCATCTGTTAAGAAATCCTTTTGTGGCAGGCCTGTTGCCACCGGGAAGTAGCTTTAGGCTACCGCAAGAGGATTTCAACTTCCCACATAAGAGTACTCTTTTTTTAACGGATTCGCTGCAGAGCAAATACAACCGGCTGAAAGCCCGGACAGGAATCCCTTTGTCCAATTTTTAAAACTTAAAAAAATGAAAACTATTTTATATGTAGTGCTAGTGCTTTTTATGGGATCGAACTTTATTTCTTGCACCCCAGAACAGATTATTGATAACACCGAACTGCAAGATGACACCGTGGGAGAAGAAGAAAATGACCCCGCCGAGGAAGGAGAAGATGGCTAAATTTTTATGACCACCTACCCTTTTTTAGGGAGTTGAATTTACTTACATTAGAGGAATGAAACACTGTGTTTTATTCCTCTTTTTATTGTTTTTAACATCGATGTTCGCACAAAACTCTGATGCTGTCAAAAATAGCACAGATATGGATAGTACGTTCTATTATCTAGCGTTGACAAAACAACATCGATATGAACTAGATAAAGCGCTGTCGTTTCTAGAAAAGGGTATTAAGTATGCCCAGAAAAATTCAAGCGATAGCGTATATCTTAAGGTTTTGGCCTATAAGAGCAACCTTTATGGTTATGCTAAAAAATATGATTCGGCACTCGTTTGGGCACGCCAATTGGCATCGGAATCAAAACAGCGTTCTAACGCAAATTATGAGCGTATTGCCTTTACAAAGCAAGGTCGATATCACAACAATAGGGGTGACTTAGTCCAGGCCTATTCAGCTTACAAAAATGCTCTAGACAGTTATCTTGCCATAAACGATACGCTCCAAACTGCCAAGACATATGAGAATATAGCCAATATTCAGAATGATCTTGGCGCCTATTTTAATGCCGAAGAAACCGCCATTGAAGCGCTCAAGCTAATTGACGGCATGGAGGGTGCCAACCAAATATGGCTTTATAATGCGCTGGCAAAGGCTTCTAAGGAGCAACATCAATATGACGTGGCAATCGATTATTATAAACAGGCTATAGCAGCAAGTACTTCATTAAAAGATCGCATTAGCCTAGAACAAAACCTTGCCGTAACCTATACCAAAAAAGGCGATTATAAAAATGCAGAAAACCTACTGTCTGGCTTATTAGTAAAATATAGTGACAGCGTAACCGCAAGTACGCAAGCACGGATCCTCGATAACCTAGCTTACGCAAGATTTAAGTTGGGAAAACCAGAAAGCGAGACACAAATGTTAGCAGCCCTTGCGCTTAGGGAACAACTAAATAGTGCAATAGGACAATACGTAAGTTATATACATCTTTCAGAACTCTATTCAGATACAAACTTTGAAAAAGCAGTGCGGTACGCGGAACGTGCTCATAAAATAGCAAAAAAAATTAAAAGTCCAGAGGCGCGGCTTGAAGCATTGGGTGTTCTGGTAGAATTGAGAGCGCCAGCTTCAGAAACATATGGAGTGCAGTTTAAACAACTATCCGATAGCATTACGCAGCAGCGGAACCTAGCAACCACCAAATATTTAAAATTTAAGTATGAGGCAGATAGGTTAAAGGAATTAAATACACAATTGGTTTCCAAAACAATGGAGCATGAGTTGGCAATCGAAAAATCAAAAAATAGAAACCTTATTCTTGGAAGTGTTCTTGTCTTTCTGTTGCTGTGTTTAGGATTTCTTTATAAATACCTTCAGCAGAAAAACAGGAGGGACCGATTAAAAACTCAGTACGAAACCGAAATTGGCTTGTCTAAAAAAGTACATGACGAGTTAGCAAACGATGTGTATCATGTGATGATACAAATGGAAAGTGATAAACTGAACCCGGAGATGATAGACCGTGTGGAGCATATTTACCATCGCACTCGAGATATTTCTAAAGAGGCCAATACCATTAATACAGGTTCAGGTTTTGTACGCGCACTGCAAGTTACCTTGAGCGGATATACAGGGCTTAAGACACGGCTCATTTTAAAAGGAATCGATGAAGTGGACTGGCAACGGATACCTTCAGAAAAGAAAAAAGTGATTTATCGAGTGCTTCAGGAGTTGATGACCAATATGAAAAAGCATAGCCAAGCTTCTTTTGTGGCGATTGTTTTTACTTCTGAAGGAAAAAAACTGAAAATTACCTATACCGATAATGGCGTGGGGGTGGGAACTTCAGAAAAAAAACAACTAAATGGACTCCGAAATGCGGAAAACCGTATTTCATCTATAAAAGGAACCTTTATCTTTGATACAGAAAAAGATACGGGAGTGGCTTGCGAGATAACAATCCCCGTTTAAAATGCATTAGAATGTTTACAAAAGTCCTTGTGGCCGAAGACATAGATAGCATCAACATTGGAGTAGCATCAGCGCTCAAAATGTTGAAGATACAAACGGTCGTGCATGCTGTCTATTGTGACGAAGCCTATCTGAAATTTAAAAAAGCGGCGCGGGAAGGTGAACCTTTTGATTTGTTGATTTCGGACCTATCTTTCAAGAAGTCACACCGAAATGAAAATTTGACTTCGGGGGAGCAGCTTATAACGACTTTAAAATCTGAAGATCCAGAACTAAAAATCATTGCATTTACGATTGAGGACCATCCACAGAAATTTTTATCCCTTTGGGAAACCAACAACTTGGATGCCTACGTGTGCAAGGACAGAAATAGCCTTAAAGATTTAAGAATAGCAATTGAATCTGTTTTCGAGGGTGAGCATTATGTTTCAGATCCACTTTCGTCTGTACTACAAAAAAGGAACGTACTTCAATTAAAAGAGTATGAGGTCGAATTGTTAACCAGATTGGCTAGCGGCTATTCACAGGATGAGATAGAAAAACACTTTAAAGAAAACGGTATAAAGCCTAATAGCAGGAGCTCTATAGAAAAACGGCTCAAAGAATTACGCGATGATTTTGAGGCAAAAACAACCATCCATCTTATTACGATTATAAAAGAATTACGACTTATTTAAAGCTGAAAAGGAAATGTTTATGGCGCCCTTACGGATTTCCGTAAGGGCTTTTTGATTTATGGTGGTAGGTTTGATGTAGCAAAAAACTATAACGATCACACATTTACAAAAGTTGAGTTTGTAAAAACAATGAAACTCTGCAGCTCCTTCAACTGGGGAGTTTGGGGCTGTGTTTAGATCCCTTACGGAAATCCGTAGGGGATTGTTTTTCTGGTATTAATTGAACCAATTTAAATTTTTACCATGCGTAGTTATTCTCTAACATTGAAAAAATTATCTTTGATTTCATCAATCAACCCCAACACTGCATTGTTTACAAAAATTGTTTCCTGTTTTCTACTATTCATTTGTTTTTCATGTCAATCGACTGATAAACAAAAAAACCTTGGAGCATTCAACGAATTTGACAAATTTGTAAACATTGAGGTAGCTGCTAGTGAAACACTTGATAGCGCTGAAATTACAATATCGTTGGTTTCTTGGAACATACGAGACCTTGGCGGTAGCAAAAATGAGAAAGAAATTGAGAAAATCGTGCAGGTTTTGAGAGATTTTGATGTGGTTGCCATACAAGAAGTCGTTGCTAAAGATCCAAAAGGTGCTCAGGCAGTGGCCAAAATTGCTGATGGACTCAATAGATCAGGGAGCAAATGGGATTATAAAGTAAGCGATCCTACTCATAGTCCGTCTGTTTACAGTAGTGAGCGCTATGCCTTTATTTGGAAAACTTCAAAAATCGCTCTTGTGAATAAGCCAATTTTAGATAAACAACTAGAAGATGTTATTGTTAGAGAGCCTTTTATAGGTCTTTTTAAAGCAACAGAAAGTACTGAGCAATTCTATGTGGTGAACTTCCATTCAAGGAAATTTAACGAGCATCCAGAAAAAGAAATCAAATATTTTAAAGCGTATCCAGAAAGGCTGAAATTTCATAATATACTCATTGCAGGAGACTTTAATCTAGATGAAAAGCATACCGTTTGGAATCCACTTTATAGCAAAGGGTACCTTAGTGCCCTTAAAAATTCACCTACCACTTTAAAGATAAATTGTAGAAATGGAAATTATCTAAACCACTCTATTGACAATATATTTTATAACGCAGCAAAAATGACAATGTCAAATTCTGGTAAAATTGATTTTGTGGGCAGCTGTGATAATCTTGCAAAAGCTAGGTTAATTTCGGACCATTTACCCGTTTTTATGGAATTCAGTTTCAAATAAAAAAATAAAAAGAATGAGCTTAAAAATTTTTCATCTAACGATAACTGTAGCGTTCCTGTTAAGCAAAGTAACCATAACGCCAAAAACGATGTTTGTTCTTGAAGGCGAAGCTATCACTACGGTCTACATTTGTAACAGTACGGCCAGTTCAAAATACCATTATAAAAAAGATTGTAGAGGATTAAATGCTTGTAAGGCCTCAATTAAAGCCATCGAAATGGTTGAAGCAAAAAAGTACGGCCGCACACTTTGTGGTTGGGAGGATTAAATATAAAGGCCCTCTAAATAATTTTATTTAGAGGGCCTTTATATTTTAATTTTTGATTTTTTTCTGCCTACTGCCTTACTTTTTATTAACCTCTTTGATATATTTCTCCAGTGCCATAGTCATAGATGGTGTGTCAGGAGTAGGTGCTTTAATGTCTGGTCGCAAGCCGTTGTCTGTAGCCGCTTTAATGGTTGTATTTCCAAACACGGCAATACGCGTATCTTTTTGTTCAAAATTTGGAAAATTCTGTAATAGCGATTCAATACCACTTGGACTAAAGAATACTAAGATATCATAGAACACACTTTCTAAATCTGATAAGTCACTCACCACAGTTCTATAAAATATAGATTGTTGCCAATTAACTTTTAAGTCGTTAAGTACTTGAGGCACTTCTGGCTTTAATTTATCTGAAGATGGAAGTAAGAATTTTTCAGTTTTATATTTCTTGATCAGCGGTGAAAGTTCTGTAAATGTTCTCTTTCCAACATAAATTTTACGTTTTCTGTAAACTACATATTTTTGAAGGTAATAAGCCACTGCTTCACTCTGGCAGAAATACTTCATACTGTCTGGTACCTTAAATCGCATTTCTTCGGCAATTCTAAAATAGTGATCTACAGCATTTCGGCTGGTTAAAATCACAGCTGTATAGTCTTTAAGGTCTATTTTTTGAGACCTAACCTCTTTACCCGAAACACCCTCTACGTGAATAAAGGGCCTGAAATCTATTTTAACTTTTTGTCTATCGATCAAATCGAAATACGGTGAGTTTTCAACCTTAGGTTCTGGTTGAGAGACCAAAATAGTTTTCACTTTCATATGCATTTTTTTTAGCTACGTTATCACTTTATACAGAATAATATAAGGTGAAATTTCAAGTGCGCAAAGATACAAAATAAAATAGAAGAAATTAGACATTATTAATTTTCCGTTTGTTTTGTAACTGTAAAACAGAGCAATACCGTTTAGTACCAGTAAAACCAACGTAAAAACTAATAAGCCAGTTTTTGAAGGCGTAACGATATAATAAAATATAAGATTACCCAAAAACACCAAAACTGCGATAAGATTGCGATAGCTCAACTTTTGATAGAGGTATTTGTTGATTAGGGTATCCATATTAAATAGAGAACCAATAATTTTTTCAACATAAAATTTAACCAAAACAAATACCGTGTACCCAGTACAAATTTGTAAAAAAAGCCAGGGGTTATTTTTAGGTATTTCAGGTGAGAGTGTCCTTAGTATCAAAAAGATAAAAAGCGACATGGTGATTACTTGAGCAATAAAAAGTAAAATATTAAAAGGGTGTTGTATTTCGTCACTTTTTCCCTGTACCAAAAAATATTTGTTGCTCAATGGTAAATAGATATATTCCTGAAATCGTCTAGGATATAAATACTTGGCCAGAGTGTACAATACAACGCACCCACTTAAAAAAAGGGTGATCCAGTTTAGTGCTTCGGTATGTCTTTCTACGTATTGCAAGTCTTAAGGATATACTACAAAGGTAGTTCAATTTATAGCTTCTTATAAAGCAGTTTCATTACAATTTTCCTAACATTTATTAAATGAAAAAGAGGTACATTTGCCCCAAAAAGAGTGTATGCCTAATGCCTTAGTGGTCATTCCTACATACAATGAAATTGAAAATATTGAAAGGTTGTTGCGCAATGTTTTTTCGCTGCAGCGTACCTTTGCCGTATTGGTGGTCGATGACGGCTCTCCAGACGGTACGGCGAAAAAAGTAAAAGAGCTTCAGGTCGAATATCCTGGTCAACTCCATCTTCTGGAAAGAGCGGGTAAAATGGGACTGGGTACAGCATATATCGCTGGTTTTAAATGGGCATTAGCGAAGGAGTATGAATATATTTTTGAGATGGATGCAGATTATTCGCACAACCCCAATGATCTTATACGTTTATACAATGCCTGCCATAAAGGAGGCTACGATCTTTCTATAGGCTCGAGATATGTAAAAGGCGTTAATGTAGTTAATTGGCCTATGAGTAGGGTGTTACTTTCTTGGGGAGCATCAAAATATGTGCGTTTTGTAACAGGGATGGATATATACGATACGACTGCCGGATTCGTTTGTTATCGGCGAAAGGTATTAGAGCGAATTAACTTAGATAAAATACAATTTGTTGGGTATGCGTTTCAGATTGAAATGAAATTTAAAACACACCTTGCAAAATTTAGAATAATTGAAGTGCCCGTTGTTTTTACAGATAGAACAAAGGGCGAATCAAAAATGAGCGGTAATATTATTTCTGAAGCTATTTTTGGCGTATTAAAAATGAAATTTAAAAGCCTTTTCGGCAAAAAACATTATAACGAAATTTAATGCAATCAATACTAATTAAGAACGCGCAGATAGTTAATGAAGGTACCATTTTTCAAGGAGATGTATGGGTACAAGGGGATCGTATTGCTGAAATAGCCGAAACTATTAGCGTGAAATCGGCGGACACTAAAGTGATCGATGCCGATGGGCAATACCTTATTCCAGGAATGATCGATGATCAGGTACATTTTAGAGAACCGGGGCTTACCCATAAAGCAACTATCGAAACCGAATCGATGGCTGCCATAGCAGGCGGTATCACCTCGTTTATTGAAATGCCAAACACGGTTCCACAAGCAACTACGCTGGACTTGTTAGAAGAAAAATTTGCGCGGGCTAAAGAAACTTCGTGGGCAAACTATAGCTTTATGTTTGGAGGCACCAACGATAACCTGGAAGAAATTTTAAAAGTAGACCCTAAAAAAGTTGCTGGGCTTAAGTTATTTTTAGGATCTTCTACTGGTAATATGCTGGTAGATAATCCTGCAACGATCGAAAATATCTTCAGTAAAACAAAACTATTGATTTCGGTACATTGCGAGGACGAAGCTACGATCCGTAAAAATCTAGCCGAAGCTCAAGCAATTCACGGGGATGATATCCCTATCGAAATGCATCCTAAAATTAGAAGTGAAGAAGCGTGTTACCTATCTTCTTCAAAAGCAATTGAACTTGCGAAGAAAACAGGCGCAAGACTACATGTTTTTCATTTATCGACCGAAAAGGAAACGCATTTGTTTGAAAATGACAAGCCACTTTCAGAAAAAAAGATAACGGCCGAAGTTTGCATCCATCATTTATGGTTTACCGATGAAGATTATAAAACTAAAGGGACAAAAATAAAATGGAACCCGGCAGTAAAATCTGCTAAGGACAGAGATGGCCTTTGGAAAGCATTAAACGATAACCGTATTGATGTGATCGCTACAGATCATGCGCCACACACCCTTGAAGAAAAGGAAAATAATTATATGAATGCTCCTTCTGGTGGACCCTTGGTGCAACATGCATTAGAAGCTTTGTTTGAAATGAAGGACAAAGGCCGTATTACAGTCGAAAAGATTGTTGAGAAAACAGCTCATAATCCGGCTATATTATTTCAAGTGGCAGAGCGCGGTTATATTAGAAAAGGGTATAAAGCAGACTTAGTTCTAATAGATCCCAACGCCCCTTGGACCATCAAAAAGGATAATATCGCGTATAAATGTGGTTGGTCTCCCTTTGAAGGGAACACATTTAAGAATAGGATTACGCATACCATTGTTAATGGTGTCTTAGCTTATGAGAACGGAAAAATGATAAACCGCACCCACGGTGAACGCTTAACGTTTAATAGATAATGAGATATTTATTCCTTTTAGTGATTCTTTTATTTTCAGCTTGTCAAGATATTAAAAAGCCAGAAAAGCCAGAAAATCTTATTTCGCGAGAGAAAATGGTAGATATTTATGTAGATGCCTACTTAAGCAATGCAGCACGAAGTATTGATAACAGGGTGATTTTAGATAAAGGAGTAAAACTAGATTCGTTTATTTATACAAAGCATAAAATTGATAGTGCGCAATTTGCTAAGAGCAATGCCTACTATACGATAGATTTAAGCAAGTATGCCGAAATCTTCACAGAAGTTGAGCAGCGCTTAGTTGCCATGGAAAAAGGTGATGGTGAAGATAATGAAGCCGAAGAAACCGAAGAAGGGATCGACACGACCTTGACTGAACCCCAGCAATCATTAATAGCGCCTCAAGCGTCTGAAGCACTCGATTCCATCGAATAAGCTGTCGCAACACGCGTAACAGTTTCATCAAAAGGGATAAAATCATATCCTAGCTGTGTTTTAAGTTTTGAGCTATCATAAAATGATTTTTTATAGAGCGAATGTACGGTTGCTTTCAATAGCTTTCTTTTTGCCCTAAAAATGACACTCAAAAACCAATCTAAGCCACTTAAAAGATAGAGTATCCATTGTGGCGCTTCTTTTTTTGGTGGTTTTTTATTCAATTTTAAGGAGATTGCCGTAAGCAGTTCTTTATAGGATACATTGTTGCTAACTACAATATAACGCTCATTCTTGACCGTACTTTTCATAAGTAATAGCATGATCGCAACAACATCTTTAACGTCCACTATACCAACACCGCCGCCAAAATAAAAAGGGACTCCCTTTGCGGCTTGCTTAAAAATAGCACCACTACCACTGTTCCAATAGCCCCCGCCTAAAATTACTCCAGGATTTACAATAACGGCATCAAGTCCCTCTTGTGTGCCACGCCACACTTCCATTTCGGCCCCATACTTGGAGATCCCATACACACTGTTTTTTTCTTCTGGGTTCCAGTCTGTTTTTTCGGTGGCAAGACCATTTTCTATTGGAGTTCCTATGGTGGCTACAGAACTCACATAGCAAAGTTTTTGCACATCGTTTGCGATACAAAGATTGACGATGTTCGCTGTACCTTCAATATTGGATTTTTTAAGTTTGTAGTAGTGCTTAGGATCAAAACTTATATACGCTGCTGCATGATACACATGTGTGATCCCTTTAAAAGAATCGGTTAGCGCGGGGATATCCGTAATATTCGCTTCTACCCATTCTATTTTTTTATAAAGATTCTCGCTGTCTTCGGTATAGTAGGAGAAGATTTTTTTTACGGAGATAAGATCGCTCGATCTTCTATGGATCGCCCGAACGGTCGTATTGCTTTTCAGCAAAAAATAGAGCAAATGACTCCCCACTAAACCTGTTCCTCCTGTAACTAAAATCATAATTTCAAAAATACTCTTTTTTATGATATGCTTTCCCGTTTCATGGCATCCTACTATCTTTACCAAAATTTAAAAAATGAGTGTAAAAAACTTTGTAGAAGAGTTACAATGGCGTGGTATGGTGCATGATGTGATGCCGGGTACAGAAGAACATTTGCTAGAACAGATGCGGTCTGCATATATCGGGTTTGATCCTACGGCAGACTCACTTCATATAGGGAATCTAGTCCCTATTATGATACTGGCTTTTTATCAGCGTAGCGGGCATAAGCCCTATGCGCTCGTAGGTGGTGCTACGGGTATGATTGGCGATCCATCAGGGAAATCTAGTGAACGTAATTTATTGGATGAAAAAACACTACGACACAATCAGGAATGTGTGAAAAATCAGTTGTCTCAGTTTTTAGATTTTACTTCAGAAGCTGCCAATAAAGCGGTGATGGTGAATAATTATGACTGGATGAAAGAATTCAGTTTTCTTGATTTTATTCGTGATGTGGGGAAACATATCACGGTAAACTATATGATGGCAAAAGATTCGGTTAAAAATAGGCTTACAGGAGAGGATGCAGATGGGATGAGCTTTACCGAATTTACCTACCAACTTGTGCAAGGCTATGACTTTTTACATTTATTCAAAAATCACGATTGCACCCTACAAATGGGTGGAAGTGATCAATGGGGAAATATTACTACAGGAACCGAAATGATTCGAAGAATTGGTGGCGGAAAGGGCTATGCGCTCACATGTCCACTTATCACCAAGAGTGACGGTAGTAAGTTTGGAAAAAGTGAAGGCGGTAATGTATGGTTGGACGCTAAGCGTACTTCGCCGTATAAATTTTACCAATACTGGCTCAATACCAGTGATGAAGATGCGGAAAAGTATATTAAGATCTTCACATTTTTAGAAAAGAAAACAATTGATGATTTAGTTGCTGAACATGCGCAGGCACCCCATATGCGATCGTTACAGAAACGGTTAGCAGAAGAAGTGACGACAACCGTTCATGGTACAGAAGAATATGAAAAAGCGGTAAAAGCTTCCGAAATATTGTTTGGTCGTTCTACTTCAGCAGATTTAAAGTCGTTGGATTCGGAAACCTTTTTGGATATTTTTGAAGGTGTGCCACAAGCTGAAGTTACTGCAGCGCAAATAGAAAACGGACTCGATATCATTTCGGCATTAGCAGAAAGCACAGGATTTTTAAAATCGAACGGGGAAGCCAGACGTGCGCTCAAGGAAAATTCTATCTCAGTAAATAAAGAGAAGGTAACTGAAGGCTATTTTGTTTCAAAGGAAGATTTAATTAACGGGCAATTTGTGTTATTGCAGCGAGGTAAAAAGAATTACTTTATTATAAAAGTGGTTTAAACACCCCGAATCTATAGAAAAAAGAAAACCCCTTTACTACGACGGTAAAGGGGTTTTCAGCATTAACAAACTAACCAACCAATTATGAATGAGTAGAACTCAAAACATAATTTTACTAACATCTTATAAGTCGCAATAAAACAAGATACCTTACACACTTATAGATAATTTGTTACCTCTAGATAACGAAGTAACGAACTGATTAAAAGCGCTATTAAAAGCTGCGAAGCCGACTATAAATACCTTGGTAAATAATAGATTGAAAAACTAGAGACAACACTTATTCTTTTATAGAAAGAGTGTTGATCTACAGAACCATTAGGTTGCAACCGCGTATATCGCTACTGTCAAATCTGCCTAAAATTTTAAAACTTCCGTCAGGATTTAATTTTCCGAGATCTTGTGTTGCGATAAAGGAACACGAATAGAGATTGGCTAAGTCTATCACATTGATCCCGCCTGTTTTATTGGTGCTTAAGGTGAGTGCGTCTTCGGTGTCTCGTGTTAAGACCTTCATCCATGGTGGACAAGTAAAATCACCGTGTTTAGTGGAGTAAGCTTGCGATAATAGTTCGGTCATTCCATATTCGCTGTGAATATGGGAAACTCCAAACCCATCGCGTAAGCTAGCATGCAGCTCTTCTTTGACCATTTCTCGCCTTCTTCCTTTCATGCCTCCAGTTTCCATGATAATGGTGTTTTTAAGCTGAAATTTTTGAGTTTCAATAAGATCCAATAACGCATAAGAAACGCCTATGAGCAGTGTTTTTTTGTCGCTCTTTTCCAGCAAATGAAGCTTCTCTATTAATGTTTCGGTCTCATTGAGATAAAATCCGCTGTATTCGCTTTTAGTCTCCTTAATAAGCCTATCTACCATATACACCAGCGAAGATCCTTCGCGTTCAAGATAAGACGGTAACAGGGCAAGAATGTTGAGGTTTCTTGGTGAGCCATAAACTTGCTCGAACCCTTTTAAAAAACTTTTTTCATAAAGCGACAATTCTGAAACATGATGTTTGCTAGTGATACTGCCAGTGGTTCCACTGCTTTCAAACAGTATTTGTGTCTTTTTTTCTTCGGAAAGGATAACATGGCTCTTAAAAAAGGCAATAGGGAGAAAGGGAATTTGTTCAATCTTAGAAACGGTTGCTACGTCGACATTCAATAGCTCACAGAATTTTCTATATACTGAAACATGCTCATGTTGATAGCTAAAAACCGCAAGCGCTGCTTTTTCAAAATCGAAAGGGGTTTGTATGTTGAAAATCTGTTCTTTTGGCATTGGTGGTTTCAGAAAAAAATAGGCTCAAAAATAAGCAATAAAAAAGCCCCTTACTAAAAGGGGCTTTTTAAAATTATACAGTGAAAGATTACTTAACTACTAATTTTTTTGTAGTTGAAGCATTTCCTTGACTTATTTTCATAATGTAAACACCACTCTTTAAAGATGAGATGTTTAATCTATTAGTAGCAATAATTGTGCTTATCACTTGCTTTCCTAAAACATCATAGACAACGATATCCATATCGCCTGCTACTTGAGAAGCGATATTTATATATCCAGTGTTAGATGGGTTAGGGTAGATAGATAAAGTGTCTAATACATTGTCCTCTGTTCCTAAAGTCACCATAATGTCTGAAGCTCTTCTTACTAATACTTGAGCATCATCGTTAAATCTAGCGCCTAAAGCGACATAGGTCACAATAGTACCTGAAGGAATTATTTGGCCAATGTAATCTGTATCTTCTGCACTAATATTGGTTCTATGTGTTGTGCTTCCTGTAGCATCGTTAATTTCATAGTTCATGTCCTCAGCAAAAGTAGCAGTACCATCACCTGCTGTATACGTAACATTTGTAAAAGAGATTAACTCAGACTCGTAATCTACAAAGTTAGAATCAAATTGAGTCATTGTAATTACCTGTGGTGTTAATGGGTTACCTGTAGAAGTGGCAGCTCCTGGATCTGCATCTGGTCTAAACTGTAAAAGACCGCTAAATTCATCCAATGTTCCAGAAATACCTGAGATACCATCGCCTTCATTGTAGGCAGTTGTGATAATACCATCAAAGTCTACAATCACGATAGCCGCTGTAGCATCTTCAATCCATTTCTGATTACGTTCGCTAGTTTGGAAAGTGAGAATTGCTTCGCTTGTAAGCGTGTAAGATTGCCCTACAACACCAGCTCTAAGTTCTGCAATAGAGTTAACATCAGATGCAGGAATACAATCTGGAGCATTGATCACGTTTGTAATTGTACATAAGGCACTTGTAATGCTATATGTGAAATCAACCGCTTCATCAACCCCAATGATAGTAATATTACCTGAAGTAGCAGTGTCAGGGTTATCTCCACCTATAGTTCCGCTAGTAGTTGTAATCGTATAATCTTCAGTACCACCACCTGTAAAAGATAAAATAGTGGTGTATGTATCTGTTCCGCTAGTTACAGCATCACATGTTACACTGTCTACAGAAACTTGAAGAGGGCAAACTATACCACAATCAATATTTTCAAGTCTTAATGTAGGAAGTCCAACACAATAGGTTCCATCAGGAGCTCTTTGAATTGATTCAGAATCTTTATTTCCATTTGCATCTTCATCATACTGGACAGTCTGATCAAATATTGTTAATAGCTCTATATCATCATCATCACCCGTTCCATAAACGATAACATCTATTAAGTTATTTATAGTTGCAGGGGTTCCATTAGGAAAATTAGCCGCACTATCTTGGTAAATTGCAATTGCGTCTGCACCATTTTGGATCGTATTGTCTTCTCCTAATGCGATATCAACACCTGGAGTAGCATCACTACCTATAATTAGAAAACCATTTGCATCTGTCGTAAAGCCAGACAAATCTACTGTTGTGTAACTCGCGTCATTGCTACCGTTGAAAAGAACAACAATTAAGCCATTCAAAGACTGATTGGCAGCGTCAGACTTTAATTCAATAAATTCGGTCGTATCTGTACCTGTTTGGTCTGCATCAACTTCATTGATAACAACCTGACCGTAAGATAAACTTGCGACAAATAGCGCAAGCAGTAAAGTAATTTTTTTCATATTTATTTTTTTTTTTGATTTTTAAAACGGCACAAAAATAACATAATTTAGAGATTTACAAAGCTGTTAGGTAAGAGTTTAACAATAACGTAATACACCCACTATAAAATAGAGCGAAGAAGCCGATTCAACATTACTATATTGTTAACAATTGCTTCAAGTTTTTATCCAAAAGGTTATTTAGTGGTATATTTATCTCGAAAACTATTGATTGTTTAGAATGAAGAAAAAAGACACCCGAATTTTATTAGTAGATGACGAACCGGATATTCTAGAAATTGTAAGTTATAATCTTACTGCTGAAGGTTATAAAGTTTTTACTGCCGAGAACGGGGTAAAGGCCATCTCGGTTGCCAAAAAGCAAAAACCACACCTTATTATCTTAGATGTAATGATGCCAGAAATGGACGGTATCGAAGCTTGTGAAAAACTAAGGAATATTCCTGATTTGTCTGAGACAGTCATCACTTTTTTAACAGCTCGTGGGGAAGATTACTCGCAAGTAGCTGGTTTTGATGCTGGTGCCGATGATTATATTACAAAACCTATAAAGCCCAAAGTTTTAGTAAGCAGAGTAAAAGCGCTTCTGCGTAGGTTTAAAGAGGAAGATCCTGAGGAAAGTAAAATTAAATTGGGGAAATTAGTCATCGATAGAGAACAGTATAAGGTGATCAATGCGGGTGAGGAAATGATCTTGCCAAAAAAAGAATTTGAGCTATTGGCGCTTCTAGCATCAAAGCCAGGAAAAGTGTTTAAACGAGAAGATATTTTAGATAGTGTTTGGGGTAATGAAGTCGTCGTAGGCGGCAGAACGATCGATGTGCATATAAGAAAGCTACGAGAAAAAATAGGTGACAATAAGTTTAAGACCGTTAAAGGAGTAGGCTATAAATTTGTGGTTTAATGACAGTAAGCTTTAAAAAGACATACAAGTTTGCATTTCTCACGTCCTCTGTAATCACTTTATTTTTAACACTTGCCCAGGGTGTTTTTTTTTATTTCTATAATTCAGTTAACTGGTATTTTCTAGCGGGTTTTGCTGTAGTCTGCTATCTTTTTTCTTTTTTTATTATTCAGTATCGGGTAGAACGGTTTATCTATAAGCGAATTCAGAGAATATATGATGAAGTGAGTATCCTTGATGCTTCTAGCTATGGTCGTCCTAAAATTACTACCGACATGGAAACGCTAACACGTGAGGTGGGCCGATTTGCAGCCGATAAAAAATTGGAAATCGAGGCGCTCAAGATTAGAGAAAACTACCGAAAAGAATTTATAGGGAATGTATCCCACGAATTGAAAACACCTCTTTTTACCGTACAAGGCTATATTCTTACATTATTGGATGGTGCCATGAAAGATAAATCAGTTAGAAAAAAATACCTACAACGCGCCAATAAAGGAGTCGAACGGCTCACCTATATTATTAAGGATCTCGACATGATCACCAAACTGGAAGTAGGAGACCTCAATTTAAATAAAGAACGTTTTAATATTTTAGAATTAGTAGAAAACGTATTTGATCTTACCGAGATGAAAGCGGCAAAAAAGAATATAAAACTAACCTTCGATAAAGATTATACAGACAGCATTTTTGTGAAGGCCGATAGAGAGCGCATTCAACAGGTGGTCACAAATCTAGTCGTAAACTCGATAAAGTATGGTAAAAAAGATGGTACGACGGAAGTAAGCATAGAAAACCTAATCCAAAACAAAGTGATCATTAGAATCACAGACAATGGTGAGGGTATCGAGAAAGTACATCTACAACGAATTTTTGAACGCTTCTTTAGAATAGATAAAAGTGGTTCTAGAAAGGAAGGTGGTAGCGGATTGGGGCTCTCCATTGTGAAACACATTATTGAAGCACATAACGAAAAGATTTATGTGGAAAGTGATTATGGTGTAGGCTCAGAGTTTTCTTTTACGTTAGAAAAGGCTAAATAATTTCTCAAAATCCTGCTCAACATTAAATCCGCTAAGCCCTTTGTAGGTAATCACTTTATCTAATTTTTTGACTGAAAAATTCTTCTGTTTACAGGAAGGGACGATACCTTGTTGTTTTAATTTTTTAGCAAGGTATTCTTGTTCATATTGTCCCGGTGTTGGGATAAAAAACGCTTTTTTTTCGAGGTTTGCAAGATCCATAATAGTGGTATATCCAGAGCGCGAAACAACCAACTCACTTTCGTTTATCGCATGCTCTAGTTCTGTGCTCAACATAAAATTTACGATCGTTATATTTTCAGAAACGCTTCTTTTCTGAGTTTTTTCCATCATTCCTTGAACCAAAAGAACTTCTTTGTCGCTCCCTTTTAATTCGGTCAATAATTTTTCTTCTAGCAAGCTCCTTTGAGGCTCGGGACCAGAGAGTAACGCTAAGATGTCGTATTTTATCGCTCGCTCGTGTTTTACCATTCTACTCAGCGGCCCAATATATTTTGTGTTTAAAAGGTCCTTCTCGAGATGCCCTAGCTTACCGCTTAAGTTTACGGGAGCTGCAACGTCTGGCACCCAACAGGCATCAAATTTTGTAATCACATTTTGATGTAGTTTGCTGCTCACCCTTGTCGTTTTACCAGAAAGCACATTGAGTTGGTGCGTAATATAAACCGAAGGCACTTTTTTGTTGCGTACGCCAAATCTATTGTCGCTTATAATGCCATCGATCTTGCCTTCAGAAACTAAGGTTGCAATCATCTTTTTTTCTGAAGTGATCGTTTGTTGAATAGTGGGGAGTTTCAGTAAAAATTTCCGTTTAAAGTTGGCGCCTTTTTTTGGGTACGTAATATTGTAGGAGGGTAATTCGATACTTTCTAATTGCGGAAATTCTTTCTGTAACAACAACAACGCACCACCATCTGAAGCAACTATCACGTTAAAATCATATGCCAATAACGCATTTATGATAGGCATACAGCGTGTTGCGTGCCCTAAACCCCAATGGAGCGGGGCGACCAAAATGGTTTTATTTTTTGGCATAAAACAAAGATACGTATTATACCATCGCATTATAATTACTTAGTTTTGCCGAACGGTTATTAAAAGATTATAAAATTGGGAAGTAAAAACAAATTAAAACGCTTTAGAGAGAACGAAACTTTTAGCAATGTGGTACAACCTACACGCGAGGAAGTGTTTAACAATGCACTGGGGTTTAAGGGCAACTGGAAAGAGAAATTTTTTAAGAATACCAATTCGTTGGTATTAGAACTTGGCTGTGGTAAAGGAGAATATTCGGTTAATCTGGCCAAAAGATATCCTGAAAAAAACTTTTTAGGGATTGATATAAAAGGCGCCCGATTTTGGCGAGGGGCAAAAACGGCATTAGCCGAAAATTTAGACAATGTAGGATTTCTTAGAACCCAAATAGAATTGATTGACAACTTATTTGATGAAAATGAAGTCGACGAAATCTGGATCACGTTCCCAGATCCCCAGATTAAATACAAGAGAACCAAGCACAGGTTAACGAACGAAGAGTTTCTCGATAAATACAAAAGAGTATTAAAACCAGACGGCTTTGTCCACTTAAAGACTGATAGTGAATTTATGCATGGGTATACGCTTGGATTGCTTCATGGGCTTGATGTCACCATAGAATACGCCCATCACGATGTATATGGTACAGATACGGCGCCTAAAGAAGTGACCGCGATACAAACGTTTTATGAAAATCAATATTTAGAGACCGGTAAAAAGATTACCTACGTTAGGTTTACCTTTGGTTCTAAATAATTTCTGTATCTTCACGTTGCAAACAACCCATGAATGCCGCTTTTACTTAATTTTATTATAGGTTTTCTGGCCGCCTTAGTAGGAGTTATTCCTCCTGGTTTGCTCAATATGTCCGCTGCAAAAATCAGTATGAAAGAGGGTCGTAAAAACGGGCTTCTTTTTTCGGTAGGTGTCTGTATTACAGTGATACTACAAACATACGTCGCACTTTTACTTGCCCGATATCTCGATATGAACCCCGAGATTGTAGATCTCTTACAGGAAGTAGCTCTAGGTATCTTTATTTGTATCACTATTTACTTTTTTTTTATTGCTAAAGATACCCGTAGAGAGATTCCAGAAGATGTGAAAAAGAGTAAGACCAATCGCTTATTTTCTGGGATGTTATTGGCTTTAATTAATCTTTTGCCCTTACCTTATTGGGTGTATATCAGTATTACTTTTGCGGGTTTTGGATGGTTTAAATTTACACAACCAGAGCTTTGGATGGCTGTATTTGCTTCAGGTTTAGGAACCTTTGTGATGCTGGCGCTTTATGTTCAGTTTTTTAAGAGAAAGGAACAAAAAAAGGAAAGCCGAATCAATATGAATTATATCATAGGCGCGATCACCGCGATCATATCTGTGATCACCGCTTTTAAACTATTCAGAAATGTCTTCTGAAAATTTCTTCGATAAAGTATATACGGTAGCAAAGTTAATTCCCTACGGAAGAGTGACAAGCTATGGAGCCATTGCAAAATACCTGGGAGCGGCAGGAAGTGCCCGTATGGTGGGATGGGCAATGAATGCAAGTGGAGGCAAGGCCGATGTTCATGCACATAGGGTCGTGAATAGAAAAGGATTGCTCACAGGAAAACATCATTTTGACGGTACCAATCTCATGCAACAACTATTAGAATCGGAAGGTGTTACCGTGATCGAGAACCAAATCCAAAATTTCGAACAGCTTTTTTGGGACCCTATGAAAGAGCTATAGCGGTTCTTAGATTGTTGTCAATAAGAAGCTTGCTAGTATCTATCCTACCATAAATCATTTCAATAAACTTCCTTTAGATTCATAACGGTAAGCAGTATATTTGCACTTTAGAATCATTCTAAAAACAAACTATGAATTTGAAGAAAGAAGATATATTAAAAGCACTAGAAACCATCACTGTAGCAGGCGAAGGAAAGAATATGGTAGAAAGCGGTGCAGTTACTAATGTGATGACTTTTGCAGATGAGGTGGTGGTAGATATTACTATTGCAACGCCTGCAATGCACATTAAAAAGCGAACCGAAGAAGATATCATCAAAATTATTCAAGATAAAGTTTCAAAAGATGCTAAAGTACAGGTCAATCTTAAGGTTGAAGCGCCTCAAAAACCATCCAACCCTAATTTAATTAAGGGAAAGATAATTCCTGGAATTAAGAACATCGTCGCAGTAGCCTCTGGAAAAGGGGGCGTAGGTAAATCTACCGTAACGGCCAATCTTGCGGTTACACTGTCTAAAATGGGCTTTAAAGTAGGAATTCTGGATGCCGATATTTACGGACCTTCCATTCCTATCATGTTTGATGTTGCGAATGAACGCCCATTATCGGTGAATGTCGATGGAAAGAGCAAGATG
>Ga0207891_1000334_pt1 | contig 34870 bp, 31 predicted proteins | sample LinPmetageLP50_FD_184061 | JGI IMG/M metagenome (GOLD analysis project Ga0207891, IMG submission 184061) | Marine viral communities from the Pacific Ocean - LP-50 (SPAdes) | ecosystem: Environmental > Aquatic > Marine > Oceanic | place: Pacific Ocean | collected 2011-08-27 | reverse complement strand
CTACAATAATGTAGCCTTGACCACGGCCTGCAATATCGACGCGACCGGTATAATAATTTTGAGAAGGTGTAATAATATATTTACCACGTTCAATTTCTTGAATGGTCCCTTTTCCCTGTAATGACTTCAAATTTTTAATGATATGATTGCGACTGCTAGGATCGTCTAATCCTAGTTTTGAAGCAATTTGTTTGTAGTTATGTGGTTTAGCATGATCCTTCCGTAATATGTTGAGGATGCTTTGTTCTAAACCTTGTATTTTTGTATTTTTTTTTCCTTTAGTCCTTTTCGGCATAGTTATTTTTTCTATTTCGCAAAAGTACATTTAATACTAGTACTTAAGGTTTTAATTAGGAAAGATTTAGTACCTTAGAGTTCGGCTTCAATACACTCCAAACGAACATGTGGGATTGCTAAGCCACCTCAAAGTAAGCAATTTAGAGTATCATTTTATATATAGGTTTTGAAAAATTATGAAACTATAGCAATTTTTACCTTCCCCAGCGAATATGCTGTGTTGCGGCTATTGTTTGATAATGAGAACATAAATTATGTTTTTCAGAATGAAACGATGGTGAGTGTGTTGCCTTTTCATAGCAATGCTTTTGGTGGTATCCGGTTAAAGGTGCACGAGCTGGATGTTGAAAAAGCGCGAAAAATTATTGAACGGCTTGACAATACTTCAGATTTGAGGATTGTGTAATTATAAGAGAACAATTTTTTCTTTTTTCATCTTTCAGTAAGACAGTCTTTTTTTTCTTGAAGAAATCAAGATGTTTTTACACTTATCAACACACTATATTACATTTCCTTTTTCTTTCTAAATTTTTAAAAATAAAATGATGATTATGATGGTATGTTAATAGCTACTATAACTTTTTTGCCAACTGCTTTTATATGTTACTTATCTTTTTCTTTGAGTCGGTTGTTAACATTATCTTAACGGGTATTACTTCTGATAAATAGGGTTTTATTACCTTCCATCAACAACTGTGTATAACCTGTGTTGACAACCTAAAACCAACAACTTTTATATTTTATTTTGTTTGAAAACTATAAAATAGAGTCAATAACTCACCGAAAAGTGGTTGCTTAAAAATTAGTGTCTCCCAATTATAAAATCATATGTAAAAAAGAATGGTAGTATGCAACTTTTTCTATCCTTTTTGAACCCCTAGATATTAACAGGCTTGTTAACGGGATATGAATTAAATGTTAGCTAAACGTAAGCAACTGATACTCAAAATATACTTAATTTTTGATTTTGTGAATACTATACCAAGCTATTTATACGAGTAAAGTAATTCTTATCTTTGCATAAAACACTACATCATGAAAATCGCCATAGGAAACGATCACGCAGGACCTGAATATAAATTCGCTATTCTAGAATATCTTAAAAGCGAAGGGTATAAAGTGGATAATTACGGAACCGATGATACGGGAAGTGTAGATTATCCAGATTTTGTGCATCCTGTTGCAAAAGCTGTGGATAAGGGTGAAGTGGATTTTGGTATTTTGATCTGCGGAAGTGCCAACGGTGTAGCCATGACGGCTAACAAATATCAAAAAGTACGTGCCGGAATCTGCTGGAATCAAGAAATAACCAGTTTAACGCGCCAGCATAATGATGCAAACATTATTTGTATTCCTGCACGATTTACAGCTGTACCACAGGCGTTGGGATTGGTAAAAACATTTTTAACCACGAAGTTTGAAGGCGGTCGCCACCAAAACAGAGTGGATAAAATCGCTTGTTCTTAAGAAAACCATGGGCCACAATCACAATCCCTCTAATCTACATGCTCATAATGATCTAAAGGGTCGCAAACTTCTACTTACTATTTTCTTAAATATTGCGATTACAGTATCGCAAGTTATAGGAGGGCTTATTTCTGGTAGTTTGTCCTTACTGTCTGATGCGCTGCATAACTTTAGTGATGTGCTCTCTTTAATAGTGAGTTATATCGCAGATAAATTATCAAAAAGAGAAGCTTCCGTAGAACGCACCTTTGGCTATAAACGAGCAGAAATTATCGCTGCTTTCGTAAATGCACTATCACTACTTATCGTTGCTGTTTATTTAATTTATGAAGCGGTACTCCGTTTTTTAGATCCACAAAAAATTGAAAGTGGTATCGTTATATGGCTCGCTTTATTGGGTATTGTTGCCAATGGGTTCAGTGTCCTCTTGCTGTATAAGGATAGTAAAGAAAACATGAATATGCGCTCGGCATATTTACACCTTTTTACAGATATGTCTGCTTCGGTAGCGGTGTTGATAGGTGGACTTTTAATGAAATATTACGGTTGGTTCTGGGTAGATAGTTTGCTCACGGTTTTAATCGCAGTCTATCTTTTGATAATGGGGTATGATCTCTTAAAAACTTCCCTAAAGGTTTTGATGCTATTTACTCCAGAGGATATCGATCTTGAGCGTATAGGAACAAAGATTGCTGAAATAAAACAGGTTAATAACGTGCACCACATGCATGTTTGGCAACTCAATGAAAAAGAAACGCACCTGGAAGCACATATTGAATTTGCCGAAGACATATCGATTTCAAAATTTGATGATATTATTGAAGAAATAGAAGCATTGCTATATCACGAATTCAAAATAAATCATGTGACGATACAGCCAGAGTTCAATAAAGATGATCCAAAAGATATTATTGTTCAAGATTAAAATCAGAGTACAATAGGCAGTCTCAGTGCGCAGTATAAAAATGTAACTGTACCTTATCTATGATGAATAGTAAGCTGATAACCAATATTAAAAAAGATGAAAATTTCAGTCAAAAAATTTGAAGAATTAACCATTAATGAACTTCATGATCTGCTTCAACTGCGTAGTGAGGTATTTGTGGTTGAGCAGGATTGTGTGTATCAAGATATCGACGGAAAAGATCGTAAAGCCCTTCATATCTTAGGTTTTAAAGAAGATAAGATTGTGGCCTACACACGTTGTTTTAAACCCGGCTATTATTTTGACGAAGCGGCGATAGGAAGGGTCGTAGTTGCGGCTTCTGAAAGGAAATATGGTTTTGGTCACGATATCATGAAAGCTTCAAAAGAGTCTATAAAAAATAGGTTTGAGACTGAAGCAATTAAACTTTCAGCTCAAACCTATCTCATCAAGTTTTACCAATCCCATGGATTTGAACCCGTGGGTGACGAATACCTTGAAGATGGCATTCCTCATATCGCAATGGTTACAACTTGATCATGTTTTTTTCAAGATTGAGATCTTTCAACATATCGTTTGTAAACTTATAATGTCCACGACGGGTGATGATCTTAAACTTTTGATTCCGCATACGCGTGATCACATCGAGAAAACGCCATTTGGATTTCAGTAATTTTGGTTTTTGAGATTTTAAACTTATCTCAAAATAGTGTTTTATACCTGCTCTTTCAGCTACAATATCTGGAGTAATTGAAATATCGCTTCCTTTTTTATTGTATGATTTAGGTGTTTCATAACCCTCAATATCTGCTTTGATATTTTCGTAATCTCTGTGTTCTAAATATTCTACTGCTTCTTTAATTGTTTCTGTGCTTTCGCGCTTGTCTATCTGTACCATAACCCTTATTATACAGAAAATAAACCGTAATCTCTGTTAATTAGTTGTTAAGCTTAGGGATTAGTGCGTAATTGGTAGTGGGTCTGAAGCTTCGCTTGTAGCTTGCTTTTACTAGTTTCAAACAACTTATTAGGCACTCATTTCTTAGAACGAACAGTCTTATTAAAAGGAATACTTAATTGTACAACGAAACTTTCATCATCGGTATGATCTGCAATATCTATCCCGTATTGAATCTTTGAAACATCGTCGTACACAAAAGTTCCAAATAATCTATCCCAGATAGAAAGCATATTGCCGTAATTACTATCGGTCCAGGGCAACTCATAATGATGATGAAACTTATGCATATTTGGCGTCACAATGAGATAACTAAGCCCTTTATCCAACCATAAAGGCATGGAGATATTGGCATGTGTGAAATAAGTAAAGAGCACACTTAAAATGCGGTACAATAAATAAAATGCGATTGGCATTCCCATAATGATTACCGCGATAAGCGCAAAACTTTCCCGAATGATAAAATCAATGGGATGATGTCTCGTGCCCGTAGTGGCATCCACATTTTTGTCGCTATGGTGTACAATATGCAACCGCCACATCGCCGGTATTTTGTGTAATAAGAAATGAACGCCATATTGTGCAATAAGATCCAAAACGAAAATCGAAAGTAGCAGCTCTACCCAAACGGGAGCCACAAAAGTGTGTAGCAGACCAAATTGCGAATTTTCAAGCCATAAAAAAATGCCCAGCGTTGCAATACCAAAAACAGCGTTGATAATCATTACAAAAAGCAAAAGGAGCAGGTTGACTTTCGCATGCTTCCATTTTTTATATTTTAAAGAGACTAGGCTATAGTATCCTTCTAACACCCAAAAAATCCCTAAAATAAAAAATACCCATCCAGCTTTCATCCAGATAGGCATTGTTTCAAAGAAGTTTAAAAAAGAGGTCATATTATTTCAAAATCTTTGTATATTTTTTACTGTCGTTCAATACATCAACCGCAGCTAATATTTCAGGATTATTTTCTAGTTGATAGTTGTACAACCCATTGCGATAAAAATAGCGCTTTAAAATCTCATCGCTCAAAAGTGATTTTATTTCCGCCTTCTTTGCAGCGATTGCTTTTTCCTTTGCTAGCGCGATACTTTGAAGTAACTTGTTATAATCTCCTTGAATTTCATCTTTTAGATCATCTGCCTCTGCTTTACGCAGCGCATCGGCAAATTCTTTTTCAGTTTCGGTTTCATAGTTGAACCCGTCCTCTTTTAAATACTTCAAAAAATTATTAAAGTCTGAATCTGTAAATTCAAATCCTTTCCAGTCTTCCATTTGGTGGCTGTAATAATATTTTGTGGCATAATCAAAAATCGCTTCATCTTTTAGCAGTGCTGTGGTTATAGGACTAAAAACGGCTGTTTCCACTTCAATATCCGGTAAAATTCCGCCGCCGTCGTACACGGTTCTTCCGCCTTTTGTTTTGTAGGAGTTATATTCTTTTGCATCAACACGCACAGGATCGCCATTTTCATCACGGTTCCAGTAATCTAATGCCTGTATACACCTTCCGCTTGGCGTATAATAGCGAGAGATGGTCACTTTAAGTTGCGTACCATAAGTTAATTTTTTAGGCCTTTGCACCAATCCTTTACCAAAACTTCTCGCACCCACTACAACGGCACGATCCAGATCCTGTAATCCACCAGAAACAATCTCGCTTGCTGAAGCACTTCTACCATTAACTAGAACAGCCAATGGAATTTCAGTATCAACTGGTTCTTGCGTGGTTTTATAGACTTTATTATATTTTTCGATAACCGATTTTGTCGTCGTGATGACTTCGCCTTTTGGCACAAATAAATTGACTACATTAATGGCTTCGTTGAGCAATCCGCCAGGATTTCCACGTAAATCCAAAATAATTTTAGTAGCCCCCTGAGACTTAAGGTCCTCTAATGCTGCTTTCGTTTCAGCAGTCGTTTTTCGATTGAACTTCAAGAGTACAATATATCCTATATTATTATCAAAAAGTTTGTAGAATGGTACAGCATTTACCTCCACAGCCTCCCGCATTATTTTTGTGTTTTGTGTTTTTCCTTGTCGGATGTAAGTGATGTCTACAGCCGTTCCTGCGGTTCCTTTTAAAAGATCTCCAGGATCCTCTTCATACCCTTTTAAAGCAGTACCGTCAATAGTTATTATCTCGTCACCAGCCTTTAAGCCAGACTTATCAGCTGGATATCCTTCAAAGGGTTCTATTACCAAGAGCTTATCCTTTTTAGTTTTAATGGCGGCACCAATTCCTGTATAAACACCAGAATTATTGATTCTAGAATCTTCTACTTCTTGTTCGGTCCAGTACACCGTGTAGGGATCAAGATCTTCCAGCATCCCAGTGATTGCTTTATCCATCAAGGTTGCAGGTGTAGTTTCATCAACATAATTCATGTTTAGCTCTTTAAAGAGCGTGGTGAAAATTTCTATCTGCTTCGCTATTTCAAAAAAGTCATTTTTATAACTTGATGTAAAACTTACGGTTGAAAACAATACTGCCACTGCAATAATGGGAATCCATATTTTCTTCTTCATATTTTAATTTTTTTATTTATAAAACGAGTCGCCTCTTTCTCTAAGGACAAGAGAAAAAATAAGCTAAGTAGTTTCATCGTGTAGTTTTTTTAGAAGTGAGATCATGGCTTTGTCTATTTTATCGTAAGCCACGTTATCTTTACCAAGATATAAAAATAATAGCGCAAATTTCGTGCTATTATTGTTTAAAAGGCCTTGTTTGTTAAGTCGGTACGCTTCCCGAAGTTGTCTTTTTATTCTATTTCGGGAAACCGCTAATTTAAAATTGCGTTTGGGCACCGCGAAAGCGGCCTGCGTAGCTGCTTTGTTTTCTGAATGAATATAAATTACCTTGATTGGAAACTTTGTAAACGATTTCCCTTCCTCAAATAGTTGTTTGATGGTTTTTCGGCTTTTTAATTTTTCAGCTTTTGGGAAACGTTGGCTCATGGTGTAAAGATATAAAAAGACCCTTCAGCATTACTGAAAGGTCTTTTATTCAATTCAATTTAAAAAAAGAATTACTTTTCTATTCCGTAGGAGTTATTTTCGGGATTGATGTCTGCCATGTGTTGCGACACATCGATCATCATACTTTTTACCTTTTTATCACTCGGAATGCTAAGGTCATAGGTAGGATATGCCCACGCCCAATCTTTTAAAACGGTACGCTTCATTTTTGGATACGGATTGTCCTTTTCGCCACGCATCATCTGCAATGGGATATAAAACGATTCTTGTGTGCCATCCTCATACGTCACATATAAGTCTATAGGCATTGGCATAAGACCAATACGCTCTAAAGTGACCACTGTTGAGTCCTTATTGGTTTGCACTTCTTTGATGCCGTAATCGATAGTATTTGTGGTTTGCATAAAATCGACCAAATACCATTCTAATTCAATGTCAGAAACTTTTTCTGCTACACGAATAAAATCATTTGGCGTAGGATGTTTAAAGGACCATTCATCAAAATAACGGGTCAAGGTTTTTGCAAGATTGTCTTCACCAATAACATACCCAAGTTGTGCTAAAAAAACAGCACCTTTGCTATATGCAGTAATACCGTAAGCTCTATTGGTAGCATATCTATCTGCATGTGTGGTTGCTGGTTGTTCATTGCCACTTGTGGCTAAAAAAGTATATCCTCTATAAGAACCGGAATGCGGATTTGGTTTTTTTTCATCCATTACTACATTCATTGCTTCGTTGCTAATATACGAAGTGAAACCTTCGTCCATCCACTCATGACGAGCTTCGTTGGTCGCCATCAAGAACTGAAACCACGTATGCGCCATTTCGTGTGCTGTTACACCCACGAGGCTTTCAAATTTGCGTTCTCCAGTGATCAGCGTACTCATGGCATATTCCATACCACCATCACCCCCTTGAATTACGGAGTACTGTTTGTAAGGATACGTACCAATATGCTCGTTGAAATATTCCAGAATCGCAGCCGCTTTTGGCTGAAGATTCTTCCAATTCTCTTTAATCTCAGGATTATCTTTATAGAAGAAGTGTAAATCTACACCATTGGGACCAGGATAAATATCATGGATATAGTCTGTGTCTGCCGCCCATGTAAAATCGTGTACATTAGGCGCGTTAAAATGCCAGGTATATTTGCCGTTTACAGGCTTCATTGTTTTTTGGTTTGTTGCCTCGTACCCATGACCCACAGCTCCCGGATTTTGTAAATATCCAGTTCCTCCAATCGTATAGGCTTCGTCAATGGTAATTTTTACATCAAAATCACCCCAAACACCATGAAATTCACGGCCAATATAAGGATCTGCATGCCATCCTTCAAAATCATATTCCGCCAATTTAGGATACCACTGCGCCATAGAAAGCGCTACACCTTCTGTATTGTTACGGCCACTTCTTCTAATTTGTACCGGTACCTGTGCATCCCATTCCATTTTAAACGTGGTGCTTTTTCCTGACTTTAAAGGTTTGTTCAGTTTTACTACCATTACCGTACCTTCAATAGTATACGCTACAGGTGTGCCATCTTGGGTAAGCATCGTTGGCTTGATAAATCCTATTTCATCTGGAGCTAGTTTAGAAATACGATCGCCCACACGGCTGTCGGCATCTGCTATGGTCATTGATCGAACATCCATCTCGCTTCCCGGTTGAAAGGCATTAAAGTACAAATGATAAAAAACCCTGTTTAAATCGTCTGGCGAATTGTTAGTATATTTTAATTCTTGCTTTCCTTTGTATTGCCAGGTATTGACATCCATATCGATTTCCATTTTGTAATCGACTTTTTGTTGCCAATAGGACGTATTGTTTTGTGCTACGGAAGCGAATACGGTTGCCAGAGCAAAAATTGTGTTTAGAAGTAATTTCATAATTTACGGTTGTATTTTTAAGTTGTTGCCTCTATTTTTTAAAATAGAAACGAGCAATGATTCTTATAGTCTTACCATTTTGTCTGCCATGATAAAGGCATTATACATATTCACCATTTTTCCAGATTTTGAAATTTTTGAAAAAGTATCGGTTTTAGAAGGGTCTCCTCCAAGTACCACAGGCGTATTAGTGCTTAATCCGCTATCCATTAAGATCTGTTTTACTTGTTTTGCTGAAAGACTTGGATAATATGAACGCAGCATCGCAGCAACCCCCGCAACCGCAGGTGAAGCCATTGAAGTACCTTGTAAGTACTCATACGTACTTAAAGGTGTGGTTGACCAGATCTTAACACCAGGCGCAAACACATCCACATTCGCTACCCCATAGTTTGAAAAGTTCGCAACGAGCTCACTTCCGTATTTGTAGTTAAGTGCTCCGATCGTGATAAAATTATCGGCTATTTCAGTCGTATTATCTGTTGTTTGGTCATTTGGATATACTTGTATTCCGTCGAGGTCAAACCCTTCATTACCTGCAGCATTTACGATAAGAACATCTTTAGAACCCGCATATTTTATAGCATCCCAAACCCATTGCGCGTGAGGAGAATAATATTTTCCGAAACTGGTGTTGATCACTTTTGCGCCATTATCAACGGCATAACGTATTGCCAACGCAATGTCTTTATCATACTCATCGCCATCTGGTACCGCACGAACCACCATAATTTCTACATCTTGCGCTACACCGTTCATTCCAATATTATTATTTCGTTGTGCTGCAATAATTCCCGCGACGTGCGTTCCGTGTTTTGCGTCTTCCTTTTTAGGATCTGGCCCATCCACGTCATTGTTTCCGTAGACTTTTATATCCATGGTATCTGGATTATCACCTAAAACACCTCTAAAGTCCTTTTCCATATTAAAATGGGTATCTAAACGGCCTGAGAAATAAGCTACGCCACCTTCTAATTCTTTTATTACCTCTGGAACGCTATCACCAAAGCTCAACATTTGGTTAAGACCCCCAATCATTTGTTGTTCGGCAGGTGTAGCATCTTTAATCGCCGCAAGGTCTTTTGCTGTGTAATCTGCTTTGCCCAATTTTTTTGTCATGGCCGCATGTGCCGGTTTTACCTGAGAAAGGATTTGCTCGTACTGTGTTTTACCTCCAATGGTTTCTTGGTACTCTTTTTCGTATTCTGCTTTTGCTTTTTGATACAAAGCAAACTCCGCTCTGTCTGCAGCACTGATAGAAGCTTCTGTTTTACCCTCGTATTTAGGGCCTAATTTTCTTATGTAGCGTACATATTCTAGATTTTCACCAACGATGTCTCCTAAAAAATTCCATCCGTGGATATCATCTACAAAGCCGTTATTATCGTCATCTTTTCCGTTTCCAGGAATTTCATCTTGATTGGTCCAAAGAATATTTTTAAGATCTTCGTGTTCAATATCGATACCGCTATCCACCACAGCAACGATTACTTTTTCACCTTTTCTATTCTTTATGATCTCGCTATATGTCCTATCTACGCTCATCCCAGGAATGGTGTCTAAGGCTAGATCTGTCATGGTCCAAGACATGAGCTGTGTATCACTCAATGGAGCAGCCTTGAGGGGTAGCGTATCAATATTTTCAACAGGTGTTGCTACAATTGGGGCAGAACCGCCACCGCAGCTTGCCATTAGAAAAGCTGCACTTGCAGCGATTAAAGTTGATTTTAAAATATTCATTTGTTGTTTATTAATTAAAAAGTTCATTAAAAGTAAATGTCTTATCGAGGCGAACCCCCTTGTCTGTACGCTTCACCGTTATAATCTCGTTGTGCGCATCATGTTCTAGGAAAAGATAATACTTGTGATCTGCGGCCGCGTTTAAAAATATTTCTTTTTCAGGCATTGTTAAAAGTGGCCTTGTATCATATCCCATCACAAATGGTAAAGGTAAATGACCAGCTGTCGGCAATAGATCTGCCATAAAAGCAATGGTTTTATCTTTGTCTTTCAGTAAGGGAATCATTTGCTTATCGGTATGGCCATCTGCAAAGAAGATGCCGAAGTCAAGCGGAGACGTTTCAGAAAAATCTACTTTCTTGTTATTTTCGGAAGAAAGCGATTTTGAAGGACCGTCCACAAATTTTAATTGCCCGCTCTCTTGCATAGGCATGATGTTTTCAGATAAAAAAGAGGCTTGTTCTCTTCTATTAGGTTTGATAGCCCATTTCCAGTGGTCTTTGTTGCTCCAAAAAGTGGCATTCTTAAAAGCGGGTTCATATCCGGTTTTGTCTTTATTCCACTGAACGCTTCCGCCACAATGATCAAAATGAAGGTGTGTCATAAAAACATCAGTAATATCGTCGCGATGAAAGCCGTGTTTTTTTAAAGAATTATCAATAGAATGATTGCCCCACTGATAATAATAGCCAAAAAACTTATCGCTCTGTTTATCGCCCATTCCTGTATCAATAAGGGTAAGCTTATCACCATTTTCGATCAACAAACACCGAGCGGCGATATCGATCATATTATTTTGGTCGGCTGGATTGGTGCGCGTCCATAAACTTTTAGGAACAACACCAAACATAGCACCGCCATCGAGTTTAAAGTTTCCAGCTTCAATAGGGTATAATTTCATAGGTGTTGCAAAGTACAAAAAGGCAGGGAATTGCAGAAGGGCGTTAAGGATATATTAAGAAGTTGAATAAGAAACCGAACTTGAACTTGAAAAAGAATAAAGCGTGACAGCTTTACGTGTTTGAATCAAGATTTTATAACCTTCCATAATCGAACGCCAAAATCATATAGCGCTTTAATTTCTTTCACTCCAGCGACACGTTCCTTATGAAAAATGAGCAGTGAATCTCCATTGGATTCAACATGATAGTATGGATTGCTTTCAAAGAAATGTACAAGATCATCGGTAAAAAACTGTTTGATTTCCTTTTCGTTCTCCCCTAAAAGATAAAACCGCTTAGAAAAATCGGTGTGGTTTGCTATAGGAATATCCTTAAAACCAGCGAATGCATATAATTTTTCCATAAACCCTTCGCGATCCAATGTAAATTCTGGAATTTTCTTTTCTAGATCAATATGAAACATAGTGGTCTTGACATTTTCTTTTGCGATAAATTCTCCTTCGGAATAGTCAACGTCAAAAACCTTAAGTCTATGGTCTGTGTGATACAACACATTATAAACAGACTCTGTTTTCTTTGAAGCGAAGAAACGAAACGAATCTAAAAAATGGAGGTCCTCTATTTCTGAAGCTTGATACTCCATGTTGTAATCATCTGCAATTTCCTTAAGCGTGTTCTGTCTTCTGGTCAAGTTATGCTGTAAAAAAGAGATTCCAGGAATTAAACGTCGAAGCGCAAATGGATGTGTGCTTTCTGCTCCGTGTAAATCCAGTCCAATGATCTCAAAATGCCCGCCTCTTTTAGTGAAAATCTCTTGATAGCCGTGGAGGTTTTCCATCACAGTATGATCTACAAAACCGCATAAAGAAAAATCTACAACGACATCTTGATCCTCTGGAACAGCGTCTAATTTTTGTTTCAGTCTGTAGTAATTCAAAAATGTACAAAAATGCTTTACGCTTACGTAATAAGCACCTTGCCCCGTTGTTTCTTTATACATGAGCACATTGGGTTTCATCACATTACGTATAAATAGCGACACCCCTTTTGTTATAATACAATGAATTATAAATGTCATGATGACCCCCGCAACAATCCCTGTGATAATATCGACAAAGAGCGTCACAAAAAGAGTCGTAAAGAAAATAAGGAGTTGTTCTTTCCCTATGGAAAAAATTCTACGAACCAGTGCAGGAGAAGCCAACCTATAACCGGTATAGACTAATATGGCCATTAACGCTGGGAGTGGTATACGTGTAAGTTGGGTGCTAAAAAGTACGATAAATAGCACTAAAAATAGGGCATGTACAAAGTTAGCAGAACGATTGCTCCCTCCGTTATTAACATTAACCGAGCTTCTTGCAATCACAGTAACAACGTTTAACCCTCCTAAAAAACCACTTCCTATTGTGGCTAAGCCCAATGCTTTTAGATCCTTATTTACGTTACTGCGTCTTTTTTGAGGATCTAGTTTATCGACGGCCTTAATACTCAACAACGATTCGATACTGGCAATAAGTGTAAGCGAAAAAACACTGATCCAAAAAGGGAAAGAGGCGAATAAACCAAAATCTGGGATAGGTATTTCTGAAACTATCTCGGTAGCTGTAGGTACTCCAGAGAGCATATAGGTTGCCGCAATAGGGTTTGGGCTTTGCAATACGAGCTCATAATAATAACTAAAACCTATTGATAATAAAACGATCCACATAGGTGCTGGTACCAATTGAAAGTATTTATTACGGAGCTTCCCATAAAAAACCATGATAAGCAGTGACAGCACTCCAACAATCGCTGCAAAAATAAGCGCATTATTTTCGTAAGTAAATACACCTGCCACTGTTTTGGGTATGGCAACCAGATAGTCAAAGCTGCTGTCTAACGTAAGTCTATTTGCCAGCATGATATGAAACTGTTTTCCTAAAATGATAAGCCCGATAGCTGCCAGCATTCCTTGAATGGCCGATGATGGGAAAAAATCTGCGAGCTTTCCCATACGCAGGAAACCTAAAATTATGAGCAGCACACCAGAGCAGATAATGGCGGCATAAGCCCCTTCAATCCCTAGTGTTGTGATGGCTACAAGCAGTACGCCTACCATACCATTGCCAGGCCCGGTAATGGTCACATGACTTCCGCCAAGAATTGAAACCATAATTCCGCCAACGACAGCCGCAATAATTCCAGCGATGGGTGGTGCTTCACTTGCCATGGCTAATCCTAATCCTAGAGGAAGTGCAATAAGACTTACTACAAAGCCAGAAAAAATATTCTTCGGCAAAGAAGTAAAAAAGTTCTTTATGTTGCTTTTTTTCGGACTCATTGGATAATTAAAACATCTGTAGGAAGTTCGGTTAGGATATGTTCCAGATCATGTGGAAATAGTCGGTCCATAAATCCTGTTTTTTGTGGCGCATTCATAATTAATAAATCCGCTCTGGCCACTTGAGCAAAATGCCCTATAGAATAGCCCCGCTTTCCAAAAATAGGTTGTGAGGCAATCACAATATTTTTTTTATGTGCATCGGGAATGGATGAAACGATATTATTTACCCGTATCACTTCTCTTCTGCGCAGTTTTTCTTTTTCTAGGGTAGCTTTGCGCAGGGATTTATCGTCTTCAATTGCGGCAATTTCCTGTTGTGAAATTTCTTCTACAATGGTAATTTTTTCACTTTCGAGCGCATGGGCTACATAAAAAGCTTCCTGTATGGTATGCTCGGTCTTTTCCTGCTCAAGCCCATTTACTATAATATGTTTACACGGTATTTTTTCTACGGAAGGATTAATCAATAGTAAAACAGAACAAGGAGCCTTTCTTGTAATTTTACGAGCGATAGAACCCATATAGTATTTTAAAAAATTCTCTCTCTTTAGGGCGCCAACAATAAGTAGGTCTATTTTTTTTTCTGAAACAACCTGAACGATAGAATCTACAGGTTTACCAGGCTTAAAAACAATTTCATAGTGTAAACCTTTTGCAGCAAATGGCGAAATGGTCTGAACGAAAGTTTCTTTTTTCTCTTCAGAAACTTCCCCTACATGTATTAAAATTAGGCGCGCATTAAAACGAAGCGCAATTCTTGAGGCTTCAAAAATATTGGCAGTTAAATTAGGCGAAAAGGTAACCCCAATGCCTATGGTATGGAAATGTGTAAAGCTCATTTTTAACTTGGAGCGGCAAGATAGTCTTTTTAAATAGTTTGCTAAAACTTCAAAAACCATTGTGACTAGGACATTGCGGTTAATCTTTTATTAAATGTTTCCTACTGAAATAGTATCTTTATATTTTCACACAAAATTGAACGTATGTTAGAACTTGCCGGAATTATTATTTTAGGAATCTTAGCGCAGTGGGTCGCGTGGAAGTTTAAAATTCCAGCAATTTTACCTTTAATTTTAATCGGGCTAGCCGTAGGGCCCTTATCGACGCTTTACTCTGACGACGGAACCCAATGGATCCAACCCATCTGGAATTCTGAAAAAGGATTTTTCCCTGGGCAAAGTTTATTTTATTTTGTTTCACTCGCTATAGGGATCATTCTTTTTGAAGGAGGGCTCACCTTAAAAATGGGCGAGGTCAAAAAAACCGGCGGTGTCATCGGTAAATTAATAAGCCTTGGTTCTATAATTACATTCTTTGGCGCTGGAGTAGCGGCTCATTACGTATTTGGGCTCGATTGGAAAATATCCTTTCTATTTTCAGGACTTATTATTGTGACTGGACCTACTGTAATCACGCCTATTTTAAGAAATATTCCGTTAAAAAAAGATGTTTCTTCCGTTTTAAAGTGGGAAGGGATACTTATTGATCCTATTGGTGCTTTGGTAGCGGTTTTGGTTTTTGGTTTTATCAGTATTGATATCTTACCAGCAAGTGAGGGCGGTCATGGCTCAGATAGTTATACCAAGCATGCTTTAATCGAGTTTGGTCGTATCATCGTGATCGGATTTGCCTTTGGTCTCGCAGGTGGATTTGCCATGTACCAAGCGGTAAAACGCAAAGTAATACCGCATTATCTTTTAAATGTAGCGTCACTGGCGCTAGTGCTACTAATTTTTGTACTTAGTGATCTATTCGCACATGAGTCAGGATTACTATCAGTAGTAGTTATGGGGATGTTTTTAGGAAACAGCGATTTGCCCAATTTAAAAGAACTATTATACTTTAAAGAATCGTTGAGTGTTTTATTGATTTCGATCTTATTTATATTACTTGCAGCAAACATCAGCCTTGATGATTTATTGTTAGTGTACAACTGGAAAACAGCCATTCTTTTTGCCATTATCATCTTTTTAATACGACCCATTGGGGTGTTTTTGAGTACGATAAATTCTTCTTTACAAACAAACGAAAAACTATTTATAAGTTGGGTAGGGCCACGCGGTATTGTAGCTGCAGGTATTGCCTCACTATTTGGTACAGAGTTAGTGGCTAAAGGAGTGCCAGGTGCTGAATACATTACACCATTAGTTTTTGGATTGGTATTGGTCACGGTATTACTAAACGCAACCACCGCCCGTCTTGTCGCTTCACTATTGGGTGTATTCCTTAAAAAATCTGAAGGGATCATGATTGTGGGTGGTTCACGAGTGTCAAGATTGATTGCAACCTATCTTCAAAAAAATGATAGGCATGTTGTTTTAATCGACTCCAACCGAAGCAATATTCAAAAAGCAAAAGAATTAGGCATTGATGCCATTAATGCAAACATTTATAGTGATGACTTAACCGATAATATAGAATTGAGTGATGTAGGCTATTTATTGGCAATGACTGGTAACGACGAGATCAACAGGCAGGCGATGAGTCGTTTCGGAAAACAGTTTGGTGAAAATGGTACTTTCCGATTGATGACCTCAAATGAACTTCTTAGAAAAGAAGAGGTGAAGACAAATGAAATTTTTAGCAACACCCATGATTATATTAAATTTACCGAAGTAGCAAGAGATTATCCTTCAATACAAGAAATTGAAGTGATAGATAAGAGTATGTTCTTTAGAGTACTCGAAATGATAAGGGAAAACAGAGATTCTATAGCATTATTTATTAAGGATCCTGAAGGTCATATTGATTTATTGGATACGCTAGATGATGTACAAGTAGAAAACGGCAGTATTATTGCCTATTTAGGAAAGCCTATCGATTTTGAAGATGTCATTACAGCAACCCAAGAGGAAACACCAAATTCTGAATCTTAGAAATAAATGCACCAAACCTTCGTTTTAAAAACAAACACTAAAATATGAACGTTCGCAAACCACTTTTTTTGCTTCTGCTCTATTTCTCTTGGCTATTAGTGGCCTGTGGAGAAGACGATAATAGGTCGTGCACCATTTGCAGCTCTGACCAGACTGAAGAATTTGAGGTTTGTAGAGAAAGCAATGGTGAAGCTTCAGTAAATGGGGAAGACACAGCTACAGACTACGATGTGTATATAGCAGATACTGAGGCAGCGGGTGCTGCGTGTGGAGGCTAATTTTTGAAATCTCAAAACACAAATACTAAAGAAAAACCTCTCAGGTTTTAAAACCTGAGAGGTTTGAATATTATCTAATAAGCTAGATTTTTCTCTAATCATTCAACTTCAACACCGCCATAAATGCCTCTTGTGGGATTTCTACATTCCCTACTTGACGCATACGTTTTTTTCCTTTTTTCTGCTTCTCCAATAATTTACGTTTACGGGAAATATCGCCACCGTAACATTTTGCCGTCACATCTTTACGCAAGGCTTTCACGGTTTCCCTTGAGATAACTTTTGCGCCAATGGCCGCTTGTATAGGGATATCAAACTGTTGTCGTGGGATGAGTTGTCGCAACTTTTCACACATTCTTTTACCAATATCGTACGCATTATCCTGGTGTAGCAAAGCAGACAGTGCATCCACGATATTTCCATTGAGGAGTACATCGACTTTTACCAGTTTTGATTCACGCATTCCTATGGGCGTGTAATCAAAAGAAGCATATCCCTTTGAGACCGTTTTTAATCGGTCATAGAAATCAAAAACGATTTCTGCCAGCGGCATATCGAATGTTAGTTCTACCCGTTCTGTGGTTAAATAAGTTTGATTGGTTATTTGGCCTCTTTTTTCGATACATAACGACATCACTGAGCCCACAAAATCAGATTTTGTAATGATAGTTGCCTTAATATAAGGCTCTTCCATGCGGTTAAGCTTAGAAGGGTCTGGCAAATCACTTGGGTTGTTTACCAGTATTAATTCATCAGGATTTCTGTTAGTGTATGCATTATAAGACACGTTGGGTACAGTGGTAATAACGGTCATATCAAATTCTCGTTCTAAACGTTCTTGAATGATCTCTAAGTGCAACATTCCTAAAAATCCACAACGGAAACCAAATCCCAGTGCTGCAGAACTTTCAGGTTGAAATACCAATGACGCATCATTAAGTTGTAATTTTTCCATAGAGGAACGAAGCTCTTCATAATCTTCAGTATCTACAGGATAAATTCCTGCGAACACCATAGGTTTTACATCTTCAAAACCTTCAACCATATTAGTAGTTGGCTGCTTGGCGTCTGTAATCGTATCACCTACTTTTACTTCTTTTGCCTCTTTAATACCAGTAATAAGATATCCTACATCTCCTGTATTAATTACTTTTTTAGGCGTTTGCTTTAGGTTTAAGGTGCCTACTTCATCTGCAAAATAATCTTTTCCGGTTGCCATAAACTTAATGTGCTGCCCTTTTGAAATCGAACCATTCAGCACCCTAAAATAAGTCTCTACACCCCTAAAAGGATTATAAACTGAATCAAATATTAATGCTTGTAAAGACTCATCAGGATTACCCTTTGGGGCTGGAATACGTTCAATAATGGCACTTAAAATAGCTTCAATGCCGATACCTGTTTTAGCACTTGCTGGAATTACTTCAGAAGCATCACACCCTAAAAGAGCTACAATATCGTCTGTCACTTCCTCCGGACTTGCCGAGGGAAGGTCAATTTTATTTAAGACAGGGATGATTTCCAGATCATTTTCTAGCGCTAGATATAAATTAGAAATGGTTTGCGCCTGTATGCTTTGTGCAGCGTCAACTATAAGTAACGCACCTTCACAAGCGGCAATAGAACGAGAAACTTCATAAGAGAAATCCACGTGGCCCGGTGTATCAATTAGGTTTAGTATATAATCTTCACCCTTGTATTTATAGTTCATCTGGATGGCATGACTTTTTATGGTGATACCACGTTCACGCTCTAAATCCATACTGTCTAGAAGTTGCGCTTGCTGTTCACGTGCCGTTACAGACCCAGTTGCATCCAACAGTCTATCGGCCAAGGTACTCTTACCGTGGTCAATATGTGCAATGATGCAAAAATTTCTAATATTCTTCATATGCTTTTTCTCTTCAGGCTTTAATCTGCAAATATACAGTAAATCAAAGTAGTTTGATACTGTAGATTCTTTCATCGAAAAAATTAATTATGTTCTATTATTTAATAATTTATTAACATCTTTGTAATACTCCCTGCAAAAAATGCTAGTACGACTCTTTTATGAATGTAAAAACTTCATTTTTTATCCTCACCCTTTGTCTTTGTGCTTTCTCATTGGTTGCACAAACGAATTTAGTTTCAGGAAAACTGGTTGACGATAAAAATAATCCTTTAGCTTTTGCAACCGTACTACTATACGAGAATGAATCTGAAACCCCGCTAAAAGGTTCAGTTACCGAAGAAGACGGTACATTTATTATTAAAGATCTTGAGGAAAAAACATACCAGATCACTTTCAGTTTTGTTGGTTTTGAAACAAAAAAGCAAATCATTGAAGTCTCTTCAGAAGAAAATATAGGAACGATCCAACTTCAGGAAAGTACCGAATCGCTTGACGAAACAGTGGTTATCGCAAAAAAGCCAACCATCCAAAAAACTGCTGGAAAGCTGGTTTTTAATGTGGAGAACACATCACTTTCTACCGGAAGCACTTTCGATCTTTTGAAAAAAACACCAGGGGTCGTGGTGATTGGCGAAGAGATTAAAATCAAATTCAGCAACCCCATCATCTATATCAATAACAAAAGAGTGTATCTCTCCTCATCTGAAGTGGTCTCGTTACTTCAAAATACAGATGCGGCGAATATTAAATCTGTTGAGGTGATTACAAGTCCGTCGGCAAAATACGATGGTGCAACGGGTACGATCTTAAATATCAATACATCAAAGGCTATTTCTATAGGCTATAAAGGTTCGGTAAATGCAAACTACTCGCAAGGCGTTTTTCCGAAGTATCGCTTCGGGACTTCTCATTTTTATAAGAACGAATGGCTCAATTTCTATGGAAGCTATGGTTTTACTACTAGAAAGAACTTTAAGGAAGATGAAAATTTTATACGGTATTTTGAACCTGACGGAAGTACCAATTCTATCTGGAACAGTGATTTTAACCGGACGACCAAGACCAATGCACATCAAGGTAATTTGATCACAGACTTCACATTGGACGAAAAACAAACAATTAGTGTCGCGGCTACATTTTCAATAAACCCCAATGAAACATATGATAACAAAGGTTTTGCTGTTATCCGCAATGCCCAACGCGTTATCGATTCGACCTTTACAACCTTAAGTGATTTAGAGTCTGATACGCATACATTGTCTGTCACGGGAGATTATAAAATCCTGTTGGATGATGAGAATTCTAACGTGATTGTTTCAGCCAATTACACAGATTATAAAAATGAGCGTTTGCAAAATGTAGCGACAAACTATAATGATCCTCAAGGAGTTTTACTACGGAATAACAGTTTTTTCACAAACGCCGACCAAGGAACAAAAATTATTACAGGCCAAGCAGATTTAACACATTCGCTCTGGAAAGGCACGATTGAAACGGGATTAAAATACAGTAATATTGATAGCGAAAGTAAACTCAATTTTTTTGATACCGATATGGGTGGAATGCAATTTAACACAGCCTTATCTGACGATTTTAATTATCTGGAAAAAATTTACGCATCGTATATAAATTTTGAAAGGGAATTTGACAAGTTTAGTCTTAATGCAGGTCTACGGGGGGAATATACCGATATAGAAGGCAGATCAAGGTCGCTTGGTGAAACAAATACAGACAATTACTTCAACCTGTTTCCTCGAGTTTCAGGACAATATACTTTTAATGAAAAACATAGCGCAGGATTTGCGTATACCAGGAATATAGGAAGACCAGGATATCAAAACCTAAATCCATTTCGTTATTTTATTAACGAAAATAACTTTGATCAAGGGAACCCTCAGCTTGTGCCAGCCATAAAAGATAAGATAGCATTTAATTATTCGTTTAATAATGTTTGGACTTTCGAAGTTTTTTATGAAACGACCGATAATTCATTGAACACCTTAATATTTCAAGACAACCTCAACAGGACGAGAAGAAACTCTGAAGCAAATTTGTTACGTGATTTTCAATATAGTTTTGATATTCTTTTCGCACCAAGTAATTTACCAAGTTGGTTATACTTTACGGTTCTTACCTCTACCTATTATTTAGAAAATGAATTTCTTGCGGTAGAAAGTCAACAGCGAACCGCAAAGAATAGCACTGCAGGTTTCTATGGGTATGTATATTCTAATTTTACGTTATCTAAAGATAGATCATGGACAGCAGACCTTAGTTCGCAATATATTTCAAATTTTATACAAGGTTCTGCAGATATCGATAACTGGTATTTCTTGAATATTTCTTTCAGAAAATCTTTTTGGAACAATCAAGCTAGCATTACAGCAGGAGTAAATGATATTTTTAATACCGCAAACAACAGCCCCGTGGTATCAAAATATTTAAATCAGGACAATTTTTATATTGCCCAAGCGGAGACGCGACTTTTTACTCTTGGTTTTAGGTATAACTTCGGAAACGCACGACTGCGGGATAATAACCGCGGTGATTCTACTGCTGAAAAAGACCGGCTCTAAATAAATTAATACCTTCCAAAGCACAATTGAGTCAGACTGCTAGAAATTTCCTTATTTTTGCATCATGGCAAAGATTGGTAACATAGACGTTGGCGAATTCCCCTTGTTGCTCGCACCCATGGAGGATGTGAGTGACCCACCTTTTCGTGCGCTTTGCAAAGAGCAGGGAGCAGATGTGGTCTATACAGAGTTTATTTCTTCTGAAGGGCTTATAAGAGACGCCGCAAAGAGTGTGATGAAGTTGGACATTTACGAAAAAGAACGTCCCGTAGGCATTCAGATATTTGGTGCAGTGCTCGATTCAATGCTGAAAAGTGTTGAAATCGTAGAAGCCAGCGGACCAGACATTATTGATATAAACTTTGGTTGTCCCGTTAAAAAAGTAGTCTCAAAAGGAGCGGGAGCCGGCATTTTGAAGGATATCGATTTAATGGTTTCGTTAACGGAAGCCATGGTAAAACATACCAAACTTCCTATCACAGTAAAAACCCGTTTGGGTTGGGACGATAATTCCATCAAAATAGTGGAAGTGGCCGAAAGATTACAAGATGTGGGCTGTAAAGCGATCTCTATCCACGGTCGTACGCGCGCACAGATGTATAAGGGTGAAGCCAATTGGGAGCCTATCGCGCAAGTAAAAAATAATCAACGAATGCATATTCCTGTCTTTGGGAATGGCGACGTAGATACGCCTGAAAAAGCGATGCTCATGCGGGACAAGTTTGGGTTGGATGGTGCGATGATTGGACGTGCGAGTATTGGGTATCCTTGGTTTTTTAAGGAAGTGAAACATTATTTTGAAACAGGAAAACACGCGGCGCCACCTACGATGACAGAACGTGTGGAAGCTGCAAGAAGGCATTTAGAAATGGCAATTGCCTGGAAAGGAGAAATACTAGGTGTTTTTGAGACCCGTAGGCATTATACCAATTACTTTAAAGGCATTCCGCACTTTAAAGAGTATCGTATGAAAATGGTAACGAGCGATGATTCCGCTTCTGTTTTTGCTGCGTTCGATGAGGTTTTAGAAAAATTTGAGGACTTTCAATTTGCTTAGGCAACCAACCTTTCAGTAATTCTTCTGGAAGCAATTTTTGACGCCAATCCGCCAAGGGCTGCGATGGTTACAAAAACAATTAAGATATTGATAAATTCAAAACGAACAGGGTAGGGCAACGTTGCGGTGATCGGGATAAAACCATATTGCAATTGTAAGAGCACGGTAATTACACCCAATAGAAGCCCAATAGTCGCACCTATAAGAGTCATTAAAAAACCTTCAAAAAAGAAAATCCTACGAACTTCATTAATGGTGAGGCCCATAGAAATCATCGTTTTTATATTTCCTTTTTTCTCTAAAATCATCATAATAATCGTTCCAGCGATATTAAATATGGCAATAGCAGCGATAAGACTCACAAAAATATAGACAAAGAGATTTTCAGCATTTAGCATTTTATAGAGGGCATCGTTTTGCTGAATTCTATTTTTGATAATCACTTCGGTGGGTAAAATAGCAGTAATTTCTTCCCGTATTTTGGCTTCGTCAGCTCCGGGTTGAAGTTTAAATTCCACCGATGAAACTTTTGTAGAATCGAGACTTAAAAGGTCACGCGCAAAATCAATATCTGTAAAAATATACTTAGAATCAAGTTCCTCGTTAACCGAATACATCCCTGAAACTACAAGGGATTTTTTATTAAAGATAGTAGAAAGGTCCAGCGCAGTAATCTGTCCTGTGCCTGGTTTGGGCACATATACATCGAGCAAATTGGCATAATCGTTAACTGAAATAGAGAGTTTATTAGCTGTGATTGTACCAATTACCGCCTCATCCATTCCTGCTTCAAACCATTTGCTCAAAAATAAGATACTATCGACGGGAGTGACTTTTTCATAGTCTTTATCTACTCCTTTAATAAAAGCGATATGATTGCGACCTTTATATTGTAATGAAACCCGCTCTTCAATCGTTTTTGAAAAAACAGCAACACCAGGAATAGCCTTTAATTTATCGGTGTTTGCTTGAGAAAGTTCGATTATTTTCCCACTTTCAGGAATAACTTTTAAATCAGAATCGAAAACATTGGTGAATTCAAGACTAAAATCACGTAAACCTGCAAAGCCAGAAAGTACAATAAAGAGTGCCATCGCTCCAACCACTACCGCGCTTACGGCAATTCGTGAAATAATATTGACCGCATTTTTACTGCTTTTAGAATATAAGTAGCGTTTAGCGATGTAAAGCGGAAAGTTCACAATTATGATTTTTTACGCTTAGGGAGTAATTCTGGATTGTCGATTGGGTTTTCTTTTCCTTTTACGGCTTCTTCGATGTTGTTTATATAATCTAAAGAATCATCATTAAAAAAAGCCAAATCGGGCATTTTTCGAAGTTGATTTTTAGTCAATTGCGAAATTTCATGTTTAATTTTTGGTTGAAGTACTTTTAATTCTTCAACAATCTTCGCTGCTTTATCTGAAGGAAAGACACTAACATACACCTTAGCCTTAGAAAGGTCTACGGTAACCGAAACCTTGGAGACGGATATAATAGTGCCCAGTTGCCCAGATTCCCGGAGGAGTTTCTGTAATACATTGGCGAGGTCATTTTGTAAGACCCCTGCGATTTTTTTCTGTCTGTTACTTTCTTCCATAGTGCAAAAATACTACATTTAGACTTTGTTATATTTTGAAAACCAAATTATATCCACTTTATGAATAAAATTGAACATATTGGTATTGCGGTAAAAGACCTAAAGGCGGCGAATGCTATTTATAAAAGTTTGTTGGGATATGAACATTATAAAACCGAATCTGTTGAGAGCGAAGGCGTGGAAACATCCTTCTTTAAAAGTGGCGAAAGTAAAATAGAGCTATTGCAAGCAAAAAATCCAGACAGTCCTATTGCAAAATTTATAGAAAAAAGAGGAGAAGGAATTCATCATATTGCCTTTTCGGTAACAGATATAAAGAACGAAATAAAGCGACTTAAAAAAGAAGGCTTTATTGTATTAAATGAAGTGCCTAAAAGGGGTGCCGACAATAAATGGGTGGCTTTTCTACACCCTAAATCTGCCAACGGAGTATTGGTAGAACTATGCCAAGAAATAGATAATTAGCGCTTATAACCTAATATTAACGTAGAATAGTTTGATTTTTTATGAAAACGTTTATATTTGCAAACTGTTTTTGGTCCCATAGCTCAGCTGGTTAGAGCACCTGACTCATAATCAGGGGGTCCATGGTTCGAGCCCATGTGGGACCACAAGTTAAATTGGAGAACAGTATTCTTTGATTTAATCTATTTTAAAGAAATAAAGGTTTGCGAGAAGTTTATATTGAGCGCAGCCGAAGTGAGCCCATATGGGACCACAAGTTTTTAAAAGAAACTAGTTCTTTGATTTTGAAAGTTAGAAGGAAATAATAAATATATTGCCTAACTATATTTTATTTGAACTTTTATGAGTAGAATTGATTATGCGTAAGACAATTTTAAATTGAAAAAGAAGTTATTACTAACTGAAAACAAATTTTTTAATTGTTATTTTAAAAAAATTAGTACATTAGCCCACTATATGCGATCCCAAATCGTCACTATATTATCCCTACTGCTAAGTTTTCTTAGTACTACATCCATGCTCGCCCAAGGCAGGGGACATGACTTACCTGAGCCAGGAAGTTCGAGAACACCACCCCGACTTCCAATTGACGATCATCTAATTATCCTTTTGGTTTTAGGATTGTTGCTGGGCATTTATTATGCTTATAAGTATAAGATTCTTAAGAATACTTCTCATTAAGTCTTTTTAGATATTTTCCTACTACGTCAAATTCTAAATTCACGTTAGATCCTTTTTTGAGCTCTTTAAAATTTGTGTGTTCATAGGTGTAAGGAATGATGGCAACACTAAAACTTTCACGATTAGAATTTATAACGGTCAAGCTAGTACCATTTATGGTAATAGATCCTTTCTCTATGGTAACATTGCCTAAAGAAGCATCGTAAGCAAAAGTGTAACCCCAGCTACCATTTTCTTCTTTAATGTTCGTACAGACCCCCACTTGATCCACATGACCTTGCACAAGATGACCATCTAATCTATCGCCCAACTTCATGGCGCGCTCTAAATTAACAATAGCGCCAAGAGTAAGATCTTTCAGGTTTGTTTTATCCAAGGTTTCTTTTATGGCAGATACTACATAGGAGCTTTCCTTCAATTCCACAACCGTTAAGCAAACACCGTTATGAGCAACACTTTGATCTATTTTGAGCTCTGGTGTTAAGATACTTTCAACCTCCAGGTGAAGATTACTTCCTTCGGGGGTTAATTTTTTAATTTTTCCTAGTGATTCTATTATTCCTGTAAACATGCATTAATTGGTTACATTTGTAGTGCAAAAGTACAAATTAAAAAGCCACAGGGCACATATGAGTAAACAAGATAACATACGGGTGGGTATCTCAATAGGAGATCTTAATGGCATAGGAAGTGAGATTGTTTTGAAGACATTTCAGGATAAAAGAATGTTAGAGTTTTGTACGCCAGTGATTTTTGCTTCAGTAAAACTGATTTCCCAATGTATTAAAGAGTTTGACATTGACATTCAGATTCAAGGGATAGACACGATCGAAAAAATCATAGATAAAAAAGTGAATGTCTTCAATGTTTGGAAAGAACAGGTCGATGTTCAGTTTGGAAAAGAAGAAAAAACAGCAGGCAGTTACGCTATAAAATCGTTAGAAGCTGCAGTGGCCGCTTTAAAGACAGATAAAATTGATGTGCTCGTCACAGCTCCCATCAATAAATCGAATGTGCAGTCAGAAAGTTTCAATTTTCCTGGCCATACAGATTATTTAGCAAAAGAATTAAATGGCGATAGCCTTATGCTCATGATTTCTGAAGGGCTTCGCGTAGGTCTGCTAACAGATCATGTGGCGGTAAAAGATATCGCTAGTACCATAACCCGCGAACTAATTGAAAAAAAGATAAATACCGTAAATAAAGCTCTCCTACAAGATTTTGGCATCGAAAAACCTAAGATTGCCGTGCTGGGAATCAACCCACACAACGGCGATAATGGGGTGATAGGTGTGGAAGATGATACGACATTAAAGCCAGCATTAGATAATTTAAGGAACAACGGTAAAATGGTTTTTGGTCCCTATGCGGCCGATAGTTTTTTTGGTTCTGGCAATTATAAAAATTTTGATGTTATCATTGCTTCCTACCACGATCAAGGGTTAGTGCCTTTTAAAACGTTGGCTTTTGGCAACGGCGTTAACTTTACTGCGGGTCTAAGTCATGTGAGAACATCGCCAGATCATGGCACCGCATATGATGTGGCGGGTAAAAATAAGGCTAATTTTGAATCATTTAGGGAAGCAGTATATAGCGCCATGGCGATTTTCAGCAAAAGGGAAGAATACTTAAAACTTTCAAAAAACCCGTTGGAAATGCGGGCGAAAAAAACCTATTCAAAAAAGAAATAATTAAGTAGTTTCCTTTTCAAATAATTTTTTATCTTTGCACCCGCCTTATTTATAAGGTGGCAGATTAAAATTGAAGTGAAAATGAAGGAACTGAAAGAATTTACAATTCCATTCGTGGGATTAAAATTAGGAAAACATCAGTTCGATTTTGAAATCACGAAGCCGTTCTTTGAGCATTTTGAGTATGATGAGTTTAATGATTCAAATCTTAAGCTCGATGTCATTTTGGATAAAAAAACAACACTTTTGGAATTTACCTTAACCTTTAGTGGTTATGTAAATGTAAATTGTGATGTTACAAATGAACCCTTTGATCAGGAAATTGAAGGTACCTATCATTTTGTAGTGAAATTTGGAGACGCGTTTAACAATGAAAACGAAGACCTTCTAATTTTACCTCATGGTAGTTATGAAGTGAATATCCAACAATACATTTATGAGTCGATCGTGCTGGCCATGCCATCACGTAGCATTCATCCTGGCATAGAAGACGGCACTTTAAAAAGTGATATACTCGATAAACTTGAAGAATTAAGCATTAAGGGCATTGATGAAGATCAAAATCTTGATACTGATAAGACAGATCCCCGGTGGGATACATTAAAAAAACTATTAACGGATAAATAATATAAGTAATGGCACATCCTAAAAGAAAAATCTCGAAAACAAGAAGAGATAAAAGAAGAACACATTACAAAGCTACAGCGCCACAAATCGCAACAGACCCAACAACGGGTGAAGCGCATTTGTACCACAGAGCTCACTGGCATGAAGGTAAACTTTATTACCGAGGCCAAATTGTGATCGATGCTACCGAAGAGGTAGAGGCATAATAGCTTTTTTTATACATACAAAATAGACTCTCACGACCCTGTGAGAGTTTTTTTGTTTCTTGGAATCAAAAAAAGCCAAAAAAGTTAATTTTACTTACATTTTGATTAAAATTTAGTACTTTTCGTTGCTTTTAAAGGTGCTTTTCGTCCTTTTCAGAAAATTTAAAAACTAATTATGAGTACAATCACAGCTGCAATTACTGCTGTAGGAGGCTATGTTCCAGACTACGTTCTTTCCAATAAGGTTTTGGAGACTATGGTAGACACTAATGATGAGTGGATTACGACAAGAACAGGAATTAAGGAGCGCAGAATATTAAAAGATAAAGATAAAGGGACTTCATTTCTAGCAATTAAGGCAGCCGAAGATCTCCTTAAAAAAAGCAACACGGACCCAAAGGATATCGATATGGTGATCATGGCCACGGCCACACCAGATATGCCGGTAGCAGCAACAGGCGTTTACGTAGCCACTCAAATAGGAGCCGTAAACGCCTTTTCTTATGACCTCGTGGCTGCGTGTTCTAGTTTTTTGTTCGGGATGTCCACTGCTGCAAGATATATCGAGTCCGGGAAGTACAAAAAAGTACTATTAATAGGGGCCGATAAGATGTCCTCTATAATAGATTATACAGACCGCACCACCTGCATCATCTTTGGAGATGGAGGAGGAGCCGTTCTTTTTGAACCGAATACAGAAGGGTATGGTGTAAAAGATGAACTACTAAGAACAGATGGCATCGGTAGACAGAGTCTTAAAATTGACGCAGGCGGATCGTTACTCCCATCCAGTCATGAGACGGTTGACAATAAACAGCATTATGTTTTTCAAGACGGAAAAACTGTTTTTAAATTTGCGGTATCTAATATGGCAGATGTGAGCGAAAAAATAATGAAACGAAACAATCTAACTGGAGCGGATATTTCGTTTTTAGTGCCACACCAAGCTAATAAACGTATCATAGACGCTACTGCAAGACGTATGAATCTTCCGGAAGAAAAAGTGATGCTCAATATTCATAAATATGGAAATACCACATCGGCTACTTTGCCTTTGTGTCTTCACGATTACGAAAAACAATTAAAAAAGGGAGACAATTTAGTCTTCGCCTCCTTTGGTGGAGGATTTACATGGGGTGCCGTTTATGTAAAATGGGCCTACGATTCAAACTAAACCGAAAAACATGGAACTAAAAGACATTCAAAACTTAATTAAGTTTGTTGCAAAATCAGGAGCGAGCGAGGTAAAACTCGAAATGGAAGATATCAAGATTACTATTAAAACGGGTCATGATGAGAAGGGTGAAACAACCTATATTCAACAAATACCGACTATGGCAGCAGCGCCGCAACAACAGGCAGCGGCAGCTCCAGCTCCAGCTCCGGCGGCTACAGAAACTGAGAACAAGGAAGCAGCAGAAGACTCAAAGTATATTACGGTAAAATCTCCTATAATAGGAACATTTTATCGCAAACCATCTCCAGACAAACCTATGTTTGTTGAAGTTGGTAGCACAATCAACACGGGAGATGTGTTGTGTGTAATCGAAGCTATGAAGCTTTTCAATGAAATAGAAAGTGAAGTTTCAGGTAAAATTATAAAAATATTGGTTGATGATGCCTCTCCGGTTGAATTTGACCAACCGTTATTTTTAGTAGACCCATCATAAGTTTAAAATCCCAATAATCAAATTCCAATACCCGAAAGGGATCTTTTTTGGAGTTTTAAAACGAAACTTACATGTTTAAAAAGATATTGATAGCGAACAGGGGTGAAATTGCATTACGTATTATTCGTACCTGTAAAGAAATGGGGATTAAAACGGTAGCTGTTTATTCTAAGGCAGATGAAGAGAGCTTACACGTTCGATTTGCAGACGAAGCCGTTTGTATAGGCCCACCTCCAAGTAGTGAAAGTTATTTAAAGATGTCTAATATTATTGCAGCGGCTGAAATTACAAACGCAGATGCAATACATCCAGGATATGGTTTCCTCTCTGAGAATGCCAAATTTTCTAAAATCTGTGAAGAACACAACATTAAATTTATTGGTGCTTCGCCAGAAATGATTAATAAAATGGGAGATAAAGCTTCGGCAAAATCTACCATGATTGCTGCAGGAGTACCTTGTGTTCCAGGTAGTGAAGGTGTGATACCCGATTTTGACACCTGTAAGAAAATTGCAAAAGAAACGGGCTATCCTGTCATGTTGAAAGCTAGTGCCGGTGGTGGTGGAAAAGGAATGCGTGCGGTATGGAAAGAAGAAAATCTTCAGGATGCATGGGAATCTGCAAGGCAGGAAAGTAAAGCAGCCTTTGGCAACAATGATATGTATATGGAAAAGCTAATTGAAGAGCCTCGCCATATCGAAATCCAAATCGTTGGGGATAGTAAAGGTAAAGCATGTCACTTAAGCGAAAGAGATTGTTCTATACAAAGGCGTCACCAGAAATTAACCGAAGAAACCCCAAGCCCTTTCATGACAAAAAAATTGCGTGAAGATATGGGGAATGCAGCGGTAAAGGCTTCAGAATATATTAAATATGAAGGCGCTGGTACCGTAGAATTTTTAGTGGATAAAAACCGAAATTTCTACTTTATGGAAATGAATACCCGTATTCAAGTAGAACACCCGATTACAGAGCAAGTCATAGATTTTGATTTAATCCGTGAGCAAATCCTCGTAGCGGCAGGGGTACCGATTTCAGGTAAAAATTACCTTCCAAAATTACATTCGATAGAATGTAGGATCAACGCAGAAGACCCTTATAACGACTTTAGGCCTTCACCTGGTAAAATCACTACTTTACATGCTCCAGGAGGCCATGGCGTACGCTTAGATACACACGTTTATGCAGGATATACAATTCCGCCTAATTATGACTCTATGATCGCTAAGTTGATCACAACGGCACAAACCCGTGAAGAGGCAATAAGTAAAATGAAAAGAGCACTCGATGAGTTTGTGATTGAAGGGATTAAAACGACTATTCCGTTTCATCGTCAATTAATGGATCATCCAGATTATGTAGCAGGAAACTATACTACTGCTTTTATGAATAATTGGAAAATGAATGCTCCAGAAGAGGAAGAGTAAGCTAAGATAAAAGCATTAAATAAAGCACCATTTTCACTACGTTGGATATGGTGCTTTTTTTTATTGAAGAACTTTGATCAAATAAACACATCTACTGTCTCATAGTTTCTTTGTAATTTGAAATTTCTTATTTTACAATAAATGAATCTATCTTATTGGGAACGTAAAACCTGGCTAACCGAAATTGATTTTGCTATTATTGGCAGTGGCATTGTAGGCTTAAATTGTGCGCTCTCGTTACGCAAAGAATTCCCAAAGGCAAAAATCGTCGTCTTTGAGAAAGGCATATTGCCCAGTGGAGCCAGTACAAAAAATGCAGGTTTTGCCTGTTTTGGCAGTCTATCTGAGCTATTGGAAGATTTTAAAACACATTCTGAACAGGAAGTTATACAGCTCGTAAAAGAGAGAGTAGATGGATTACAAATGCTCAAGACCACGCTAGGAGTTGATCAAATTGCGCATAAATCGTTGGGTGGCTACGAACTTTTCACAAAGGAAAACACCCTGTTAATGGAAGAATGTCTGGATAAGCTCCCCTACATTAATGGGTTACTGAAACCAATATTCCCAAAAAACAGCGCCGTCTTTTCAGTTAAAAAAGACCCTTTTGGCTTTCAGAACATAAATGAAAACCTAATCTTTAACCAATTTGAAGGTCAAATTGATACAGGAAAAATGATGCTTGGATTGCTTCAGAAAGTTTCAGAAAAAAAGATTTTAGTGCTCAATAGTGTTGAGGTTACCTCAATCACCTCCAATGAAAAACATGTTGAAATGGAACTGAATAAAACGGAGAAAATTTCAGTAAAAAAAGTGTGTATCGCTACAAACGGATTTGCTAAAAAACTTTTAAAGGAAGATGTGACACCCGCACGAGCTCAAGTGCTAGTGACAAAACCAATCAAAAATTTAAAAATTAAAGGAACGTTTCACTTAGATAAAGGGTATTATTATTTCAGAAATATAGATAATAGAATCTTATTAGGTGGGGGTAGAAATCTTGATTTTAAAACAGAGGAAACCTCAGAGCTGGGGCTTACAGAACTTATACAGAATAAATTAGAACATATTCTAAAAGATACTATTTTACCTCATACGCCTTTTGAAATAGACCAACGGTGGAGCGGTATTATGGGGGTAGGCGGTCAAAAAAAGCCCATTATCAAAGAAATACAAACCAATATTTATTGTGGCGTACGATTGGGTGGAATGGGTGTTGCTATTGGAAGTTCCATAGGAAAGCAACTTGCAGCAATTACAACTAACAAATGATTAAAAAAACACTCAAATTCTTATTCAAACTTGTTCTTTGGTTCTTGGGGATCACCATCCTTTGGGTCGTACTTTACAAGTTTGCCCCAGTACCTTACACACCTTTAATGGCTATAAGGGCAGTACAAGGTGATGAAAACTATGAAACGAAACACGATTGGAAATCCATAGATGAGATTTCAGTCTACTTGCAATTAGCGGTCGTTTCTGCAGAAGATCAAAATTTTTTACACCACAATGGCTTTGATTATTTAGCGATAGAAAAAGCATACGAAAACAACAAAAAAGGTAAGCGTTTAAGGGGTGCTAGCACCATATCTCAACAAACAGCAAAGAACGTATTTTTGTGGCCAGAACGGAGTTGGTTTAGAAAAGGACTAGAGGTTTATTTTACCTTTTTAATTGAAACACTATGGAGCAAAGAGCGTATCCTTGAGGTATATCTTAATAGTATCGAGATGGGAAATGGCGTATATGGGGCCGAAGCAGCTTCTCATTTTTGGTTTAATAAAGCGGCCAAAAACCTAAGTCAGTATGAAGCAGCTGCAATTGCCGCTATTTTACCAAGTCCGTTGCGATATCGCGCAAATCCGGCCTCAAATTTTATTGAAAATAGAAAAGCCTGGATTGTAAAACAGATGCGAAATTTTGGTACTTTTAATCTCACCGAAGAAAAAGCAAAATGACCGTAACCGAAATAAAAGCCTCCCTGTTAGAACAGTGTAAAAACACCGTATACAAACGCCACGATAAAATAAAGCAAACGATTTCAGACATTGAAGAATCGTTGCTGGAAGAAGGCAAAAGTAGCGCTGGCGATAAACATGAAACGGGGCGTGCCATGCTTCAGATAGACCGTGAAAACGCAGGCAAGCAATTACAGGAAATCGAAAATCTTCAAAAAATCCTGCCTAAGATCGATATAAAAGCAACTTCAGATTATGCGCGCCTGGGCAGTTTGGTATATACCAACAACGCGGTTTATTTCATCAGTATTTCGATAGGCGATGTGTTGGCAGGCACAAGACATTATCTATGTGTAGCGCTGCATTCACCCATTGGGACACTTCTTTCGGGTAAAAAGAAAGGTGAAAATTTCAGTTTTAATGGCAAGGAATTTTCTGTAACCAGTATAAAGTAATTTATAGTTTTATAAAAAGTAAATACCCTTATCAATCTCTTGTGTTTTTTATTCCTGAAGAAACTTCAGAAAGCGTTAATCTTTTCAGAAAACCTACCTAAAGCATTCTTATTTCCTTCAATACCACTCCTTGAAACCGTAACTTTAAGCAACTAAAAAAAATATACGATGAATAAAGCGATACTACTTAAAAGCCGACCAGAAGGAACACCAACGGAATCTAATTTTGAAATAAAAGAAACTAAAACACCAGAAATAAATGACGGTGAAATCTTGCTTGAATCGCTATATGTTTCGGTAGACCCATATTTACGTGGTCGCATGCGGGATGAAAAGTCATACATAGAACCTTTTAAAATAGACCATCCTGTTGAAAGCAGTATTATCGCTCAAGTAACTGATTCTAAAAATAAGGACTTTGAAAAAGGCACTTTTGTACACGGGATGTTACCTTGGAAACTTAAACAAAAACATACGGGCAAAGGCTTACAAAAAGTGGATAAATACAGGGCTCCGTTAAGTGCCTATTTAGGAATTTTAGGTCTTACCGGAATAACAGCTTACGTTGGTTTAACAAAAATAGGAGACCTAAAAGAAGGGGAGACCCTGTTAGTTTCTGGAGCCTCTGGAGCAGTAGGTAGTACGGTGGGTCAAATAGGTAAAATTATGGGCTGCAAAGTTGTGGGTATCGCAGGAAGTGATGAAAAAGTAGAAACGATGAAATCGAAGTTCGGTTTTGATAAAGGTATCAACTACAAAACAACTGATGATATGAATGCCGCTGTAAAAAACGCATGTCCCGACGGCGTAGATGTTTATTTTGATAATGTAGGTGGTGAAATTCTAGATGCTGCCCTCGCCAATATCAATAGATACGGCCGCGTGATTAATTGTGGTGCGATTTCGCTCTATAATAAAACTGAAAAGCCTACAGGACCAAGACATGAAACGACCTTGGTAAAGAAAAGTGTAAAAATGCAAGGGTTTATTGTGCGCGACTTTCAAGAAGATTTTGAGGCGGCAACAAAGCAATTAGGACAATGGCTTCAAGAAGATAAGCTTACCTATTCTGAAACAATCGTAGAAGGTTTTGATAACATACCGAAGGCTTTCATTGGTTTATTTGAAGGTAAGAACGAAGGTAAAATGGTGGTCAAGATTTAGAAGTTGGAGTCATTTGTTCTAATTTTCTAATTGAAAAAAAAGGTTGCAGCATTTTTCTTGTTCTTACCCCAATCAATAATTTGTGTAGGCAAAGCACATTTTGACAAGAACTCTAGGTTGGTTGTATCTTCGGAAGGTTAAAGCTTACTGTACTATTTTCGCACCAAGACCATGACGAAATTCCTGAATCTGTCCAATAGGTAGTGCTTGGCTCTATAAATGGGATGTTTTTAAAGCCAGCATTTTCTAAGGCTTTGAGAACAGTATCTTTTGCCTCAATACCCGTTTACAAAATTGTTGTTTCCTGAAATTTTTTTTGTCATTATCTTTTCGTTTATACATCTTAAGTTTGATTTTTTATTAAAACAGTTAATTTTTCAACCATTGAAAAGTACGCTCCCTTTTTAAAAGATGCTGTATTTTTGTGCAAACTATATTTTATATGAATGAATTTTGGTTTTATCTAGAAATGGGCGTCAACCATATTTTAGATATCAATGGGATAGATCATTTGCTGTTTATCGTTGCTATGTGCGTTTTCTTTACACTCAAAGAATGGAAAAGACTGCTCGTTCTCATTACGGCATTTACCATAGGTCATTCAATTACTTTAGCACTCGCTGGATTAGAAATAATTTCGGTAAACACTTATTTGGTTGAAATTCTAATCCCAATCACCATTATTCTTACTTGTATCAATAATCTGTTGAAATCGTATTCAGAGAAAGCTGTTAATTATAAAATTTTGTATGGGATGGT
>Ga0207891_1000314_pt1 | contig 36932 bp, 31 predicted proteins | sample LinPmetageLP50_FD_184061 | JGI IMG/M metagenome (GOLD analysis project Ga0207891, IMG submission 184061) | Marine viral communities from the Pacific Ocean - LP-50 (SPAdes) | ecosystem: Environmental > Aquatic > Marine > Oceanic | place: Pacific Ocean | collected 2011-08-27 | reverse complement strand
GGAGTATGCAACAGAGTGGCTTTGGTTTTACAATCATGAGCGACCCCACAAAGCCAACAATGGGAAACCACCATTGATGGCCGCTTAACCTCTACTTTGAGCAGCAGCTAAAAATGGGAGGATTACCCAGCCACCTTACGTTCAGCAGTTGTTATCTCCTTTGGACGCAGCCAATTTTCACCGATATGATAAATTTCGACACCATACCGTCGCGCTAAATCCAACGGCCGTATATCCTGACTGACAAATACTTTTCGAACAGGCTCAGCCACCTCGGTGTGTAAAATCTCGGCAATGATACGTGCATCAGCCTCAGATTGGTCGAGTTCGGGAAAATCGTGCCAGCTGATCGCAGAACATCTAGCGAGTGCAACATCAACCCTTGGAAACGGAGAAGATCTTACTGTCGTAACCTCTTCCAAGCCCAAAAGCGGACGAAGAAGATTGTTGAATCGACGAGCATGATTACCTAGGCGCCCATCATTTTTCTTGCTATCCACCTCACGTAAAACGGTGGGAGTCAACATGACTAGGACTGGACCTGACTTGTCAATTTCAAACCAAGGGAGCTGTCTCAGATCAAGACACTCCAATACCACGTTGGTGTCGATGAAAACTAACGTTTTGTAATCCATTCCCAATGCCCCATATATGCCACTTTTTGACCAGAGAACATGATAAAGGAAATTTCTGACATCGCACCACAAACACGTAATCATCAATATATGGACGAGTCTGAAGCTTTAAGCATGGCTTGAGAAAGTACCATGCTTAGCTACTAGGAGTTACAAGTAATCCTAGAAAAAGTTTAACCAACTTATTACAAAATGTAGCTGAAATTCCTAACTGCGTTATCGTCTAACCACAATGCTGAATAACGTAGAACATTTCTGTACGAGCATGGAATATGTCTATTCTGCATATTCCATGGGCAGGCACTCCACAACATCCCATCAAGGTAATCATCTATCAATATCGCGATGGCTTTACTCTTCAGTTTTAAACTGAGGAGTAAACTCCTACGCATGTAATTCATGTACATCCTTTCACTATCATATGGCTACATAGAAAAAGAATTTCAGCAAAGCTGACTGTGTCGATGTGCCTTCACAAACAAACTAGTGACTCTTGATATATATGTAGAACATACATATCAAGCCTTACGGTGATGGTCATCGATCTGATAAGCGTATACGAAATGCCAATTCCAAAATAAAGCCGGAGCTAACAAGATTGAAACGGTCTCTATGAATCACGTAACTAATTTATCCAATTAATAACGCAATTTCATCGAGAATAACCGGATCATCAATTGTCGCAGGTACATTAAACTCTTCTTTATCTGCAATTCTTTGTAACGTTGCGCGGAGTATTTTACCTGACCGCGTTTTTGGCAACCGCTTTACAACAATCGCACTTTTGAAGAATGCTACTGGCCCTATTTCATCGCGAACCTTAGAAACAACTTCAGCAACAATATCATTATTCGTTCGCAGTGTTCCTGAATTTAAAACGAGCAATCCTAGCGGTATCTGCCCTTTCATTTCATCCTTAATTCCAAACACAGCGCATTCTGCAACATCGGGATGCGTGGAAATTACTTCTTCCATCTGGCCGGTCGATAAGCGATGACCTGCTACGTTGATAACATCATCGGTACGACTCATAATGTAAACGTAACCGTCTTTGTCTATATATCCCGCATCGCCAGCACTGTAGTAACCTGGGTATTCAGAGAGATATTTATCGATAAAGCCAGTGTCATTTTTCCATAAGCTCGGCAATGTTCCAGGCGGTAAGGGCAATCGAATGGCAAGTGATCCCATTCCCCCGCGCTCAGCTTCGCTACCGTCCTCAGCCAACACCACCACATCAAAACCTGGCACGGGCTTACCAGAAGACCCGTACTTTACTGGCAATAACTCAATACCAATGCAATTTGCGACTGCAGGCCAACCTAATTCTGTTTGCCACCAGTGGTCTATAACAGGAATATCTAGTTGCTTCTCGGCCCACTGTATAGTGTCTGAATCTGCGCGTTCGCCTCCCAAAAACAAATGTTTAAGGCTAGATAGGTCAAAGTTTTGCGGCCCTTCACCCGCTGGATCTTGCTGCTTTATTGCCCTTATTGCTGTTGGTGCCGTAAACATAGCCTTAACTTTATGGCGTTCTATTAATCGCCAGTAAGTTGCCGCATCTGGCGTTCCAACCGGCTTCCCTTCAAACATGATAGCTGTAGCGCCGCGAATGAGTGGTCCGTAAACGATATAGGAGTGCCCAACTACCCAGCCGATATCAGAAGCCGCCCAAAATACGTCACCGGGATTAATTCCATAGACATTTTCGAGGCTCCAGTTCATGGCAACCATGTGGCCACCATTATCCCTTACCACACCCTTGGGATTCCCCGTAGTTCCAGAGGTATAGATTATATAGAGTGGATCAGTAGACTTAAGAGGCTCGCAATCACATGGATCACCACCTTTCTCTACATCATGCCAATTGAGGTCACGACCGGCTAACATTGTTACCTGCAACTCTGGTCGCTGCAAAATTATGCAATGCTCCGGCTTATGCATAGCTCGATTTATTGCCTCATCAAGCAGTGGTTTGTATGGGACTAATCGACCAGGTTCAATACCGCAAGACGCCGATAAAATGAGTTTTGGCTGGCAGTCGTCAATTCGTGATGCTAGCTCATTAGCCGCAAATCCCCCGAAGACCACCGAATGAATTGCGCCTATTCTGGCGCAGGCCTGCATTGCAACTGCAGCCTCGGGCACCATCGGCATATAAATTACAACACGATCGCCCTTACAGACTCCCAGCTCTTTAAGTGCACCTGCAAATCGACTAACTCGATGCAAGAGCGTGCTGTACGAAATATGCTCAATAGTATTGGTAACAGGGCTATCATAAATAATAGCAGTTTGATCGCCACGATTATTTTGTACGTGCCTATCTAGACTGTTGTAGCAGGTATTACATTCGCCATCACTGAACCACTGATAGAGTGGCGCCTGACTGTCGTCAAGTGTTATCGAGGGCTCCTTAAACCAGTCAATTGATTTGGCAGCCTCAGCCCATATTTTTATATTTTGTTGTTGATCCATTCCTATTTTCCAACTCAATATTAGTCATTAGCTCGAAAACCACACGCAACATAAAAATGATAAACGAATCTAGTTAACGAACTTTAAATTTAGGCTACCAATATCGCTTATTTCTAACGACATTTGATCACCAACTGAAACTGGCTCTAGCGGTACTAGCGACCCAGATAAAATAATATCGCCTTTACAAAGACTGATTCCATATTTTCCTAACGTATTTGCAAGCCACGCGACACACGTTAGGGGATTACCCATTGCCTCAATCCCGCGCCCTTCGCTAATAATTTGACCATTTTTGTAAACCTGCATATTGCAATTCACAAGATCTACGGTTCTTGGGTCAATCCGACAATCTTGATTAACGGCAAACAAACCACATGAGGCATTATCGGCAATAGTGTCTTGAATTTTTATTTTCCAATTATCAATTCTGGAATCAACAATTTCGAAACAAGGCATAACCCATTCCGTTGCGTTAAGAACATCCAATTCACTTACCCCTGGCCCCACCAAGTCGCTTTTCAACACAAATGCGATTTCACCTTCCGCGCGCGGTGCAATCATATTCGAAATATCTGCTTCGGATTCACACAGCATTTGATTAGTAAGAAAGCCAAAATCTGGTTGCGGAACCCCTAACATCTCTTGAACGGCCCGACTGGTAACCCCAATTTTTTTCCCTATGACCCGCTCTCCATCTGATTCACGTTTGCTAAGAAAATGGAGAGATATTTTATACGCATCATCTATACTTAAATCGGGATAGCGGTCGGTTATTGGCTCTATGGCGGCGCCGTCCTTTAAAGCGCCATACAGCTCGTCGCCAATACTCTCAATATAATTTTTAGGCATATCAATAATTCAACTCTAGATTAAACAAACTGCTTTAATACATTTTCCACTATGCTGAGCTGCGACCGCATCATTAATTTTTTCGAACGGAAATTGTTGACACAATTTGTTAAATGGAAACTTATTATCCAAATATAAGTCTACCAATGTCGGAATAAACTCATGAGGATCTGCATCTCCCTCACAAATCCCCTTAACTTTAATCCCCTTTAATATCATCGTTAAAACATCAAAACTTGCGGCGCTGGCCTCTGGCTTAGGCATGCCAACTAAACCTAGCGTGCCACTAAATCCCATCGCGCTAAATACGGCTGAAATCACCGACTGAATACCGCTAGTGTCTAGCGCATAATCAAAACCGCCAACAGCAATTTCCAATAAAGCGTCACTTAGGCTACTTACGTTATTCGGGTCGACTACATGAGTAGCTCCCAACTCCAGCGCTAACTCCCGCCGATTCTGATGTGGCTCAATAATAACAATTGGATTACAGCCCTGGACAACGGCTCCCAATACGGCACTTAGGCCCACAGCGCCACCACCTGAAATCACTACCGAGGTACCTGCCTTACAGGAAAAGGCGCGCATGATTGCACCTGCACCGGTTTGGATGCCACATCCCAGCGGACCAAGGAGATCCAAGGGTGCATCATTTCTAACCTTTACAACATTATCCTCGTACGCTAAGGCAAAATTAGCAAAGGAAGACTGGCCAAAAAAGTGGCCCGATATCCTCTTCCCACCAGAAGACAACGCGGAGCTACCATCAGCACGTCCACCCGACATATTTAGAGGTGCAAAGCTCTCACAATAACTGTAATTATCTCTGCTACAACTTCGACAAATCCCGCAATGCGAGTAAGATAAAACGACATGGTCACCAGGCTTAACAGAACGCACTTCACTACCAACCTTTTCTACAATACCCGCCCCTTCGTGCCCAAGAACGGCTGGCAGTGGTATAGGGAGCTGCTGATCTCGCGCGACAATATCAGTATGGCAAATTCCAACACCAACTATTCTTACTAATACCTCATTTTTTCTAGGTTCCTCCATCTGGAGGCTTTCGATAGAAAAATCTTTACCAGCTTCTCGCACAACTGCAGCATTGATTTCCATAATAAATCCTAGTTACGTAAAGTTTAATTAACAATAATAAAATCTTACTCTAGATATAAAAAAGCGACTTGTAACACCAAATTTATAACTTAATATTAAAGTCGCAAGCTGGGTGAAGTTTCAACACAACTAATTAATCACTCTAAAACTTAACTTTCTAACGACATGCAAACTGATTTTGACTCTGTGAACATGAGCACACCATCTTCACCAACTTCTCTACCTATACCTGACTGTTTGAAACCACCAAATGGCATTGCTGGATCAAGGACAAAATACGAGTTCACCCATACTGTACCGGCATTTATTGCACTAGCCATACGATGGCTGGCTTGACCATCTCTGCAGTAAAGGTTTGCACCCAAACCAAAGCAACTCTGATTCGCGAGTGCTATCGCTTCGTCCTCTGTCTTAAATTTCGTAGCCGTCAATACGGGGCCAAAAATTTCTTCATTAAACACCCGAGAATCAGGAGAAACCCCAGACAAAATTGTAGGAGCCACAAAATATCCTTGCTCAGGAATCTTACTATTAGCACTAATTGCTTCGGCCCCTTCTTCTTGACCAATCCTTATATAATTCTCAATCCGATCCTTCTGCTTTTTATTAACTACCGGACCAATCATTGTCTCAGCTGCCTGACCATGGCCAATAGGCAAGTTTTTAGCTACCTCCTTTATACCGGCAATTACTTCGTCATAAACTGAGTCATGGCAGAGAAGGCGAGACCCCGCAAAGCAGGTTTGTCCCGAATTAAAGAAGATAGCCATCGCGGCATCAGGGATCGCCTTTTCTAAATTTGCATCTGGCATAATGATAGTGGGCGATTTCCCGCCGAGCTCAAGGCTAACCCTTTTCAAATCATTTGCAGAGGTACGTAAAATGTGTTTTCCAACGGGAGTGGAGCCTGTAAATGCAATTTTATTCACATCCAAATGCGTAATTAACGCTTCACCAACGGTTTCACCCTTACCCGTAACAACATTCAGTACACCAGGGGGAACACCGGCATCTAACATTAATTCAGCCATACGCAATGTGGTTAACGAGGTAATTTCTGATGGCTTTAATACTACTGTACATCCCGCAGCCATTGCTGAGGCAACCTTCCAGGCGGCCATCGGCAATGGATAATTCCAAGGAGTGATCGCGCCAATCACGCCGACAGGTTGCCGAATTGTATATGCATGATACCGGCTCCCATCACCAGAAACTGGCAATGTTTTGCCATAGATCTTAGTACACCAACCCGCCATATAGCGAAACACTTCTACAGCTGTGGGCACGTCTACCATCAGAGCCAAATGCTTGGGCTTACCATTATCGTAGCTTTCTAGCAGCGCCAACTCGTCTGCATGTTGTTCCAACTTAAGCGCCACCTGCTCTAGCAACCGACTACGATCAAGCGGCCGCATTCTTGACCATTCTATCGATTCAAATGCTGCACGAGCCGATTTAACTGCGAGATCGACCTCCAACGCGCTCCCCGAAGCAATCTGAGCAAAAATATCACCGTTGGCGGGATTTTCCACAGCGAGTGTCTCACCCGACTGCGCGCTTACCCAACTACTGCCAATCAACATTTTTCCTGCAGGTGCTTTTATGTTATCTAGATTATACATCCCGTGTTTAATCTCCATTTTTATAATTGGATTTTCATTTCATTAATTGTGGCGAGAAAGACCATGGCTCGCGTCTAGAAATTTATCTGCATGAATATTGTTGGCAGTAACACCTAATGCACCAACCGTCTCCGATACAGCATCAATCATTGGCGGCGGGCCACATACGTAAACTTGCGTTTCACCACTTAAATACTGACTTGCCGCTGACTCTATCGCAGAATTTACAAACCCGCGCATACCTGTCCAATCGCTGTCTTCAGGTTCATTGGACAACACCGGTATAAACTTGAACGGACTGTCCCAAGATTTTTCAATCTCATTTATTCTATCAAGACAATAAAGATCTTCCCGAGTACGTGCGCCAAAGAACATAACACAAGGGCGCCCCTGGCTACTTTTTGCAGCTTGTTCTAGTAAACTCACAATAGGCGCCAACCCACTACCGCCAGCAACACAAACAATTGGGCCAAGACCTTCACGCAACCAAAAGTTTCCCGCAGGACCATGAACTTTAACTGTACCTTGATCCAACTTCCCGTCGAACAACATACCAGTGAATTCGCCGCCTGGCACATGACGAATAAACAAGTCTATCTCTCCACATCCCGCATCTTTAGGCGCCATCGCGAATGAATATGACCGCGCACCATATATAGCTTCGTGATGAATTTGAACATATTGTCCTGCATCAAAATGAATCGGCCGATCAAGCTTAATCCTTACGCGTTTGGTATCGTGGGTTAGATCTTCTATTGCAACAATTTGACCATCAAAATCTTCGGGAGGAGTAAGCTTTTTTATTTCAAAATCAGGGATGATCAAAGTGACATCCGATCTCAACGCAGCCTGACAGGTCAATATAACGCCATCTTTAAGATCTTGCCCGTTCAATATATAAGCAAAATTACTTAGCTCACGAATACGCCCCTGTTGTAACTTACACTTACATGTACCACAAGTTCCTACAGTACAACTATGCGGCATTGCATAACCTGCGGCCAAACCAGCCTCTAGTATGGACTGCCCCGGTTTCACCGTAAAACTAGCACCTGACGGATTAATAGTTACACGTTTACTTGATGACTTTAAAAATGGAAATAAAGACAAATCTGATAATCCTGTATATTTAATGTAAACAATTTTTCATAAATTCAGATTTCGCAATCATCTCTATATACATAGATAAACTTAATCTAAAATTTGAATAGATAGGCAACGCGAATCGATTCACATTCAATGAAAACCCCCAAGAATCTCTTTGGTTAAATTATCAGGTGAAACCAAAACAGATAGCTCATTAAAAATATCGAATGAATCCAACAAGAGTGTTTCATTTCCAGCGAAGGGCAAGGGAGACGATATTAACGGAATTAGCGGTAATACTGTAAGCGATGAAGATAGCAGCGTCCCACCTCCGCTGAGATACGTAACTATATCGAAAGGTCGATCAAATAAAACCTCTACCCCAGGTATAAAGCCAAAAACCAACGTTGAACCAATTGATGACGGGACCTGAGCGCTAGGATCTCCAAGAATACCTTCTACTGCACCAATAAGTAGCCCCCCCCGATCTAACAGAAAAGGTATATCGGTCAATGAAGATTGTATATTTTGTAGACTCAATGTACCCGTAGATACATTGCCAACAATAGGAATTTCACCTAATTGTGGAGCTAGAATTCCACCTAATTGTTGAACTAGATTCTGAGAAAATGTATAGAAACTCATAATAGACAACACCATAAACAGAAATGTCTTTTTTATTTTATTCATCGCCTAACTCTCCACTAATTATAAATTTAACTCTGAAATTGACTGTTTCTATTAAAACTTTTCATATTATTAATTCAACATGCTGATGCTATAGCAGAGCATCAAAGTCCCATTTAATTCTCATTCCATATGTCATAGGCGGAGCTAGGGTAACTGATCTTCCAAAATCATGTTGTAATATTGCGCTATAATAATCTTTATCTTTAATATTATTAATAAACGCTGTCACCTGTAACCCGGCTGGGTTGTAAAAGTAAGAAACTCTAGCGTTCCATAGTTCATATTGATCTTGAACAAAGTACTCGGAATTCTGCGGGGTGGCATAAAAGCCAGAGTTATAATAATAGTCCAACCCAATTTCGATATCGCTATCTGAGGTAACACTGAAATATTGATTTACTGCCACACTAGAACTGAATCTAGGCGTTCTTACTACTCTATTTCCTGTAAAATCTCTAGATGTATCTCCTACAACTCCATCGGGACCAAAATACAATCCTGTGTCATCATCAAAACCAGCTCCATTTTTATAATCAGTATACTTAGCATCAATATATGAACCATTTCCAGTTATAGCCAAGCCAGGGTTAACTGTAGGCATTGGCTGCCAAATAAAATCTGCTTCAAACCCTTCTGTTTCCGCTTTTCCGGCATTATCAAAGCGAACAATACCACCAGAGGTTATGGATAAAACGGCCGTTAACAAATCTTTAGTTTCTGTTTTAAAATATGCGGCGTTTAATCTCAACTGACCATCAAACAAATCAGATTTAGCACCAATCTCAAATGCAGTAACCTCTTCACGATCTACTTTTTCGGGACTAGAGAAAAAATTAACAATATTATAGGTTGGACTTTTATAAGCTCTCTGCAAAGATGTAAAAATCTGAATATTATCGGTCGGTAGATATTGAAGAGAAACTTTCGGAGATAAGGTTTTGTCTTCAATATCTTCAACCTCAAACGCTGCTAAACGAATATTTCGTGAATAATCGCCCCCCTCAAAATATGAAGCTGGAGGCGGTGATGGTAGTGTATTAACAAAATCCAAATAGCTTTCCGTTATACCTCTAGTTTCCTCTTGATATCTGGCACCAACAGTCAATGCCCATTCATTACTAAACGACCATGTACCCTGGAGATAAGCAGAATTTGACTCCGTTTCTAAAATTCCCGCAGCCTCCAATATTATATCTTGGTTTTGATTTACGAGAAGATCACTTACTATTTCTGGTAACCCAAGAACATTTGAAACGAAGCCTAGGCCATTCAGAGATAAAAGCAATCTCCCATAACCTCCCTCCCCTTCTAGCCGATAAAGTCCCGCCACCCACTCAAGATTACTGCTTAGCCATGAGTCTTCGTTAGACAACAACTGAAGCTCATAGGTAGTTTGCATATTATATTGATCGTACGAGGAGAATGTTGCTTGACTATTTTCTGTTGAGTCATAGTCGTACTGTGTCCAATCGACGTCCATATTTGTGTCTGCATAAATAAATTTCAGATCAACTGGACCTGGACTCCAATCTACGATCAGTCCGTATAATGTGCTTATATTTGCGCTTCCACCGTCATAGTTATGCTTAAAATCTCTGTCTTCTTCTTCAGCAGGAACACCTCCCGCTAAAATTGCGGCTGGGCGAGAGTTTTCCTGGCTCATCAATGATTTTCCATTAAATTGATTGATATAAGACCCTATGAAGGTTGCACTTATAGTATCTGAAATATCCCATTTTAATTTCAGTCTTGCTCCCTCTGTAAATTCATCTCTTATGGGCCCTGGCTCACCATTAACTATAGCTAAGTTTTTCCCATACGGATCATTTGAATCCTTGAATAACGCAACCGTCGCACCCAGACTGCTTGTTACCATTCCCCCCATAAACAATTGATATGATTCTGAATTGTATTTACTTTTTTCGGCCTTTAAATTACCTATAAATTCTTCACTAGGATCTGCCGTTACAATACTAATTGCACCACCTGTTGCGTTACGACCAAACAATGTGCCTTGCGGGCCCTTTAATACTTCCACACGCTGTACCGGCCCAAGGGAATCCATTTTTCCTTGACTCGCAGGTAAATTAATCCCATCAATATAAGTAGCTATACTAGGATCAGTATTAGCTAGAAATGCATCTGTACCAACTCCTCTTAAATAGATAACTGCGTATCCATACGTATAGGTAAAGGTTAATCCAGGTGTGATTCTAGCCAAGTCAGCCGTATTTTCTATACCAAAAGCATCTAGTTTATCTTCACTAAATGCCGTAATCATTATTGGGACATCCTGTGAATTCTCTTCTCTCTTTTGGGCGGTAACCACAACCTCTTCTAATAGCCTGCTAGATCGTCCAATCTCATCGGAAATCGCTAGTGACGAAAAGACCAATGAACAACAAACTACCGTAAACTTATTCATGTTTTAACCCTTATTTTTGTATCTACTTTAATCACACTAAAATGATTTCTATTTATTTTTTGATATCGATAATGCCAAATCTTCAATCATATCTTCTTGGCCGCCAACGGTACCGCGACGCCCTAGCTCAACAAGAATATCCCTTGCCGATACGCCATAGCACTGCTCTGCGCGTTTTGCAAAAAGCAGAAACGAGCTATATACGCCCGCATAGCCAAGAGTGAGCGCGTCACGATCAATACGTATCGGGCTATCCATCATGGGTACGACGATGTCTTCCGCCACATCCATGATTTTGTATAAATCTATGCCGGTTTTCATATCCATACGATGTAAAACCGCGACCAACACTTCTAACGGGGTATTGCCTGCCCCAGCCCCAAGTCCAGCCACAGAGCCGTCAATCCGCGCAGCGCCCGCGTTAATGGCGGCAACCGAATTAGCCACGCCCATCGCAAGATTGTGATGACCGTGAAAACCAATCTCGACGTTATCTGGCAAGCCATTTCTAAGCGTTGATATTTTCTCGGTGACTTCTTCTGGCAACATAAAGCCCGCCGAGTCTGTGCAGTAAAGACAGTTAGCGCCGTAGCTCACCATTAGCTTTGCTTGTTCTAATAAGGCGTCGGCAGAAATCATATGCGCCATCATCAAAAAGCCAACAGTGTCTAAACCCATCTTTGCTGAGTAGGCGATATGTTGCTGAGACACGTCAGCTTCTGTGCAATGAGTTGCAACTCTTAAGGTGCTTACGCCACAGGCCTGCGCCATGCGAATATGGTCAACCGTACCAATTCCTGGCAATAGCAGAGCGGACACTTTTGCCTGTGTCATTTTGGGGATAACCGCATTGAGGTATTCTTCGTCGCTGTGCGCCGGAAAACCATAGTTAACCGACGCGCCACCCAAGCCGTCACCGTGGGTGACTTCTATTAGCGGCATACCCGCAGCGTCTAATGCCGTTGATACCGCAACCATTTGCTCAATGGAAATCTGATGGCGTTTTGAATGCATGCCATCGCGCAGGCTCATGTCATGCAATTTCACAAATTTATTTGTCATACTCTGCACCTTTCACTGGTCGGCTATTACAAGGTAGCGGCGTAAATTATTAGGCCGTAATAGCACTCGCTTCCGCGAGCTTTTGGGCAATCATTTCCGCTGTGCGCAATGCTGCCGCCGTCATGATGTCGAGGTTGCCCGCATACTTAGGCAAATAATCACCCAGCCCCTTAACTTCCATATACATAGAGACACGCTGGCCATCAAATACCGGCCCATTCACCAAGCGATAGCCCGGTACATAGCGCTGCACTTCACTTACCATTTCATGCACCGATGCGGTAATGGCGGCTTGATCCGCCTCGCCTTCAACCAAGCAGTGAATGGTATCGCGCATAATGAGTGGTGGCTCAGCAGGGTTAATCACGATGATCGCCTTACCCTGTTTCGCGCCGCCTACCTTCTCCACCGCGCTAGCGGTAGTACGGGTAAATTCATCAATATTGGCGCGAGTACCCGGACCAATTGAACGCGAAGATACCGTGGCTATAATCTCGCCGTAACTAACCGCTTGCACCCGCGACACCGCCGCCACCATCGGAATAGTCGCTTGACCACCGCAGGTGACCATATTGACGTTTTGAATATTGCCTTGGCTTAAGGCGTCTAAATTAACGGGAGGAATACAATAAGGGCCAATGGCTGCAGGTGTGAGATCGATCATCGTCACCCCAAGCTCATTCAGTTTGCGACTGTTTTCCGCGTGGACATAGGCAGAGGTCGCATCGAAGGCGAGAGTAATACCATCTGCTTTAATAAATGGCAGCACGCCATCCACGCCCTCTGCACTGACTTTAATGCCCATTTCTGCAGCGCGTTTTAGACCGTCGGACTCGGGGTCTATACCCACCATCCACACCGGCTCAACCCACTCCGAACGCAGCATTTTTATCAACAAATCGGTACCGATATTACCGGGACCAATAATGACTGCTTTCAGCTTCTTATTCATATTTCACCTATGATTAATCCTAGAATATTGAGAGATCAATATTTAAAGAATCAAAAAACTTTTTACTAAGTTAGAAAATTCAGCTGGCTTTTCAACTTGAGTCCAATGCCCGCATTCACCGTATATATGTATCTGTGAATTTTTTATTAGGCGATGTGCTTTGATGGAGTTTTCCATTGGCACAATGACATCTTCTCGGCCATGAACCATCAAGGCCTTATGCTGAATTTGTGCGATTTCGTCTTCAGGTATACCCAAGCCGTCCAGCTTTTCTTGCATGGGTTCTGGGAATAACTTCTCGTAAGCTTCTTGGTAGCCGGGGCGAATACTAGCTTCATAACGCGACTTGATAATTTCTTCGCTGACCAGATCTTGTCTATACGCAAAAATAGACATTAGGCTGCGCATTGCGTCTACCGAGGGTTTATAACCCCACACTTCACGCAGGCCATCGGTTATTTCAAAATGAATACCCGCAGCGCCCATCATTACGAATCGGTCAACGCGCTCGCCGTGGCGTGCGGCCATGGCAAGACTAATTGCACCACCGAAGGAGTTACCCACAAAATGCGCTTTATCAACCTTAATCGCGTCCATGAACTGGCACATAAACCGCAACCAGTTATCTAAATTGTATTCAAAGCCGTCTGGGTTGTCGGTATAGCCAAAGCCAATGACATCCGGTGCAATCACGTGAAAATCATTTTCTAAAGCTGGAATAAGCAAACGCCAATTAGCGTAAGCCGTTACGCCGGGGCCTGAACCGTGTAATAAAATTACGGTGGGATTACTGCGGTCACCCGACTCTAAATAGTTCGCTTCGTAGCCGTCTGCCAATTCAACTCGTTTTCCCATTTCCGGGTTTAGATTGCTCACATTTACGCACCTTAATTTACGTATAATTTGTACAAATAAATTACACTGAGTAGATATCCAAAACATTGGGAATTATTTCATTCATCACCAGAACTTTACGTTTAGCGATCTTCATTTTATCGTTGTCTAAAAACAGGGTATGTATTTGACCGCCGAAAAAATAATGCTCAGTCCCATTTTTATAACTAAAAGTCGCCCAGTTTGACTTCACTTCAAAAAATGAGTTGCCTATATCTTTAAAGCTTGTGGGTGTAATAATATGACATGTGCGCGGCAAAGGAGTCGACGCCAAAGATCGCCCAGTTTTTATCCGATAAACACGATCTTCTAGCCCAGCTCGCTCGGAATAATAGATCATCGACAACTCGGTTTTAGGATCGTTGGTGCTGTCTAGTTCGTCGCGCCAACAGGGAATCCAATACTCGGCATTGGTCAAATATAAATCCAACCAACCATCCCAATCTCTGCTATCCAACAACTGACCCTCAGACACAACTAAACGCGTTGCCAATCGTTCATTCTCAAAATTCATGATTTATTCCTAGTTTCTTAGTCTAGTCGTTAAGCGCTTGAAGCAGCATATCTTTCCACCGTCTATGTTGATTCAGGTAAATTCCCTCATCCTCTAGACCAGTGCCGTAAAACTGAGGTTTCAAATCTAATTGAAGAGTTCTTTCATCTGGAACTGTAAGTAAATTTTTAGCGCCACGAGAAATATCACTCCACTCAGCGCGCATAGCCATAAACCCTTCTTGACTATAATTAAACGCAGCAAGATCATCCGGCGTTGCCATTCCGGCTGCGTTAAAAAAGTCTTCATATTGACGAATGCGAAGGGCCCTTGCTTCTCGGCTTTCATTTTTTGGCGCAAAGCATAATGCCTGAATTTCTGTTTTATTCACAGAAATAGGCTGAATAATTCGAATCTGAGTGCTCATTTGATCCATAAGAAATACATTTGGATAGAGGCACAAATTTCTCCAACAATTATGCATCCACCACGAACGCACACCTCCTACTCGGGCCTCACGCTTTTCTCTACTAGCCCAAGTCGGTCTCGCATCAGGATTAGGCGTTTGATTCCAGAGTACAACATGACCATTTTCAAATGCATAATAGCCACCCGGCAGCTTTGAAAACCCACTGACATCCATGGGCTTTACGGCACTTTCAGATTCAAGCTTAGTGCGATTATTAACGGTCATCACATAATTGCCGTGTATTGAGCCTATGTGATATCCATCAACTCCATTTTCACACTGAAGCTTCCAATTGCCATCAAAAGTATACTTCTGGACACCCGGAATCACTTCTATTTCCCCATTAGGATCCTGATCAATAATGAGATCTATAAATTTTTTCGCCTCGCCCAAATGATCACTCAATCTCGGAACGTCATCCGCAAGACTCCCAAAAATGAACCCACGATAACTTTCAATTTTTGCTATAGGTGTTAGGTTTAACTTTGCTTTATCAAAATTATCACTGTATCCGGCTTTTTCCACATCGCCGCAACTTTGCAACTTGCCATCTGCATCGTACGACCACGAATGAAAAGGGCAAACAAACCGGCGCTTATTCCCCGCCGCAGTTAAGGCCAATTTCGCCCCACGATGCGCACACGCATTGAGGAGGCCACCTATTTTGCCTTGCTCATTACGATTAACTATTACCGGCTGCCGACCTATTTTACTTGTTACAAAATCACCTGGAGCCGGCAACTGACTCTCATGAGCAAGATATACCCAACCAGCCTCAAAGATATTTTCCATTTCAAAATTAAAAATATCTTCGTCTGTGAACATAGAACGCTTCACTCTATAAATTTGTCTTTCTTCATCCTCAGACAGAAGATCTTCTATTAAAATTTTATCGACGCTCATAGATATACCTTACAAAGAATCTCGATTTTATTTTAGTAATGCTAGCATGTCAGTTTATGGGTGACTAGCCTGAATTTTATTTATTTTCTATTATTGTAGTACATAGTTTGCTACGAAATAATACATCGGCTTCCGATATTTAATTAAAGCTGGCAAGTAGTCTTATCAAAAAAGTCTCCTCGGCTACTTCTCATCTTCGGCAACCAATAAGGTAGCTTACTCATCATACCGCCATCAACATCAATGGCCTGTCCCGTTACCATAGCAGACATATCTGACGCCAAAAATATAGCTACATTTGCAATATCAGACGGCGATGAAATTCGTGGTAACGGAGTTTCTGTTGCAAACAATTCAAATGCCCCATTTTCTAATGTTTTTCGCCCTCGCTCTGTTAATACAGCGCCAGGTACCACAACATTGCAGCGAATATTATTGCGGCCATACGTCACTGCAACCTCTTTACTTAATTGATTCACCGCCGCCTTAGAAGCACTATAAGCTGCCAAATCTACCGTAGCAAAACGCGATGCAGCGGAAGAAATATTGACAATGGCACCACCACCAGCATCTATCATATGTTGCAATACATATTTACAGGCTAACATTGCACTAGTCGCATGGGCCCATAATGTCTTATTCCAGTCTTCCACCAACATATCTTTAATTTCACTATCTGGAGCAACTGTACGAGGCACACCCACACTATTAATAAGTACATCCACTCTTGAATATGTCATTGCTGTAAAATCGAATAGACCTTTTATTTGATCTTCATAAAAAATATCTAATTTAAAGAACTCAACTTCGCCGCCTTTACTTTTTATGCGATTTTTGAGCTCTATACCAACCCCTTCATTTATATCTGCAATCATCACTTTTGCACCAAGATCAGAAAGCTTATTTACACAAGACTCGCCGATACCACTCGCCCCTCCCATCACTACTACTACTTTTCCACGCAAGTCATTCATAGCAAGCCCTGTATAATTTTTAAAATTGATACCTATAAAGTTAAAGATATTTTTAATTAGCAAACCAATCGGGCCAGCCCGCCGCCTTATTCTGAGTTTTGGCGATAGCACGCTCACTATCATTCGCATGATTTAGATCCCACTCACGTAGCGCCGGCATAATGATAAATTTTGTCCACACTGGCGGTATAATTGCCGCCATAAAACAAGTAAATACACTAGGCAGCTTCACCGCATCCACATCAGGTTTTAACTCATAATATGGCATATATGAATTTAGATGATGATCAGCGTGATTTGTGATCTCAAATGTCATTGCACGACTTAACGCACCAAGATGATTCCATACATGGCGCTTTTCTATAGGCTCACCCTCTACTCGCACCTGACCATAATGCTGAAAGTAGTTAAACGCTTCCAATAAAAATCGAGCGAGGATACCAGCTACATAGCAAGCCGCCATTCCTTGCCACCCACCAATTAGGAACATCACAACCCCAAACACAATTAATGCTGCAAGCCCTTTCCAAATTCTATGACGGATAGACCACCGGCCAAACCCTCTTCTCTCCATTGAATCAGACTCCATGCGCTGCGACGTCACAAAACTATGTATCATCGCCTCAACTCCAAATGCATACAGAGATTGACCGCGCCTTGCAGTATCACCATCTTTATTGGTCCCTACATCAATATGATGCCCAACCACATGCGCTATGTCCCGAGTGGGATCCATATAGAACACCTGAAAACACAATCCAAAATTTCTTAAAAAAGAATCTCTGCGATGGAACATTTCATGGAAAGCAGGTATACCTACGATAGTTGCTGTCCAACCTGTAGAAATCACAGCGCCAATTGTATTAAAGGCCGTTAAACCACCTTCACCCACTCGCATAGATAATAGAAAATAGGCGGATGCAGCCAGTATCGAAGTAATAACTACTGGAACGTAGGCTAGCCACATTATTTTGATATTTCGTGTTCTTAAATCTCTGGGGAGAATTGCATCACCCAACGCTAAAGCAGGTAACGTTGCTAATCCTAGCCAGACATATCCTCCCCCTAAAACCAGACCAACAACACTTACCAATATTGTCAGCGGGGAAAGGTAATATATTATGTAATCTTTCATTATTATCACCAAATTCTATTTATCATTAATCACATAAGAAATATTATTATTTGATTAAAAATTAAAGTTCGACATCCAATCCCATTCCGGACACCTCAATTTGGTGTCCAAAAACATCATTCTCGTGGTATTGCTGCTGCGATGACGCCACCACGCCACCCCACCCCAACTCCATCAACCATCCAGAAGGCGTTGCCGAATAGAAAGTTAAAGCCTGATCATTTGCATGTTTTCCAAGATTAAGCGCAACATCAATTTTCTTTGTACGAATAATGTCATGGGCCATACCTAAGTCATCAAGAGAACGGTATTCGATCATGAAATGATTTAGTAGTTTTTGGCTTGGAACTCCGAATGCAATAGAATGCTGTCGATTATTGCAATGCATGAATATTGGCTTCGCCACTCCATCAGGGGTTTTCAAGTGATACTCGATTGACCCACTCAAGCCCAGAAGCTCATAGAACTTATATGACGCGATTGGATCGTCACTTGCTACGAGCGCATGCCCCATCCCCATATCATCGGTAACAAACCCACTATGCATTCGACGACCAGGGTAAAGCGGCAGATGACCATCAACCTGTGGACCGTAAAATATTTCCGTTGGAACACCCGCTGGATCCCGGGTCTTAATCAACCCCAGAACACGCCGCTCTTTGGCCTCAGCCGAACTTCCTACCTTATAGGCTATTCCCGCCTCTGAAAGCTTAACCGCCATAGCACTTAACTCAGCTGCGCCAGCTACTCTCCAACCCAAATAGGCGAGGTCATCCTCACTACCGACACGCAATTCTATACGGTGATGCCAATAGTCCATCCTTAGATAGAATGTATCGGCAACTTCGCTTTCCAGCAGCTCCATACCAAGGCAACTCGTAGCATAACTTTTCCAAGCATCAGCATCCGAAATACTCAAACCCATATACCCAAGCTCAGTTACCTTTGCCATACACTTCTCACTCACTATTATTAATTATCGTCGTTTTCATTTAACTCAAAACAACATCTGCTTAAGTTCTTACAAATGTTAGCATGCCAGTTTGGCGCCTGTCAAACTTCCTAAAGTTATGATTCCGACCTCACGCTAAGTTAGAATTTTCATACCACTAACCTGCCACTGGGATTGGGATTGCTCAATACACTGCTCACCTCAGTTTCAAAAATCGATATATGACTTTATCCGCAGGCATCAATTTTGCGTGTCGCGCTTCAACCAGCCATATAATATCTATACCGATTATATTTGTAGGCTGGCGCTACACAATAGGATTCTTGCATCACTACACGTTCTCCTAGTGATAAATAGCTGAATGCATGATAGATTTATCGTCTTTAAATCTAAGCTACAAATTGTAGCCATGCGTCTGCTTCCAATGCTGGACTCCACCCTAATGGCAAATTACTTATTAGATGCTTCAAGCATCCAACCTGATCGAAGTCGCATAGGCTTTCCAACTGGAAAAGCGGGACAAATTGCATCATTACTTGAGCAAAGGCTCACTCTTGGCTACTACGATGCCGGGCAAAAACTGTCCTTTCAACAAATTGCTGAGGAGTTTAACGTTAGTAGACAGCCAGTTAGTGTGGCAATTTCTCATTTAAGAGCGTCCGGCTACCTAGAAGTCTCTCCGCAAGTAGGCTGCCATGTCGTGCGTCCAAAAGCATCTGAAGTAATTGATTTTTTTATGGTTTTAAGCAAACTTGAAAGCTGCGTAGTTAGAATGGCTTGCTCAAGACATAAAGACGGCGAGGCTCAGCTTTTACAAGCCATCAAACCAGCCCAAACCATTGATAGCCTCGATAAACTAGTATCCCGAACAGCCTACATTCAGTATATAGACAAATATCATGACTTTATCTGGAAAATGGCAAAAACTCCGTTGTTGGAATATAAATTATCCAGCCTCCGTAAACTCTCAAACTTTTTCTTGTGGCAAGGTAACCCATCAGTTACTCATAAGGCGGCACTTAAACTGACAAACGAGAGAAATGACATTGCTATCGCGATAGCATCTCGGAACGCAGATATTGCTGAAAAACTGATGGAAAAACATATCGTAGGTAAGCTTGAAGCCATCGACTTGATATAAAGTATCTTCACTACTTTATATCATATGGCATCCGTCAGTGGTGCGGAATGTAGAAAGATGGCTCCCGACCATCACCATGCTTTGAACTTGAATAACCGTCCCCGCTCACCTTCATCGTGCAATGTCACGACGATTTCTTCTGCCGCGAAAACTGGCTCATCATCATCGGTACGCCCCGGCAAGTCCGAATCGATCAGCGTGATGATAGGCTGTAACCCCAGTTCAGTGTATCGACGAATGACCGCTATAAGATTCTCCTTCTTGCGATCATCTAATGACTCGAATACACCATCGTGATAGACGAAACGTGGGAATTTGTCGTCGAGATGCGCACGTAAAACTGCAAGATCGAAGGCAATACACAGTAACTTGCGATAAGTGTACCCAAGGTCGGCGCTGGTCGCATTACCCGACTCATCCAAAATCTCCGCCTTGAACTCAAGGTGCCCCGCCTGATTTGGAGAAACACTCAACAATGCCTTTCTGTCGATCACTTCTTCAACAATTTCGCTGAAAAAAACTCGAATCGACGAAAACAAACTATCCGGGTCCGAGTTCTGTTTCTCGACATCAACCTCTATTTGGGTTTGCAGATGACCACGCGATTCAGTTAACGCTCTAATGTCTGTGCGTAACTCTTGTAAACGGTGCAAAAAGCCTCGTTGGCGCTCTAAGGATGTGATGTCTGCACGCAGTGTTACCATTTCGTCAGAAACTTGTCTGAATTTTCCGAAAACGTCGGTTTCGCTCAAAAATGAAAGCATGTCCGAGCGCTTTTTCCCCAGCGCCCCAAGTTCAGCGCTAACACGTTTCAGTTCAGCTTCGATCTCACCACGCTCCTCCTGAAGATAGCCACGGCGCTCATCCGTTATCGCCCGATTGAAGGCGATCAATTGCTGAAAGTCCTTCTTGACCTGCCCCTTGAAAAGGACACCCGCCTCCTCAAATAAGCGTTGTGCGTCCTCCGGATTAAATAAAATCTGATCTTCCTCCAACGAAGCCAGTATCTTCTTCCTGTTCTGAGTTAGCGAGTAACGCTCGCTATTGAGCGTTGCGATCCGGTCATCTATGCCATCGACCAACAGCTTGGTCCGATCCTTATCCTGAGTACGAAAATCAAAGGCATCAAGGAGCTTCTGCTTCTTCTCTGAGTCCTTTTGCTTGAGCAGAAGGATGCCTTCGATCTTGCTGATGTCCTCAATAGACCCACCCAGTTCGTTCTTAATAGTCTGGGCAGTATCTTGTTTTTTGGAGAGCTCCTCCTCCTTCTCATAATGCGAAGCGATCAGTTGTGCATCGAAACCCAACATATGCGCAAGAAATGGTTTCCAATCCGCATGCTTAGATGCAAACTTACGAAGCTGGAATACCTCGCGAAAGTCCTCCTGCGAACGCAGCAGATAGCCCAATCCCTTGCGATATGACCATGGCTTGAGTGCGCGCCAATCTAGTAAACCATCGAGCAAGTCGCGGGCCCGTTCGAAAGTCACGTCCTGATGATCCCACTCCAATAACGACAGTCCGGAAAAATCCTGATGTTTCGTTTCGTGCTTCTTAAAGCTGATTTTGGTTGCCTGTTCTACGCCGCGTCGTATCGTTACGAAAGAAGCGTCTTCCAGCTCAATCTCTAGAAAAAAAACGAAATCCTTGAAACGGTCAATGTGCTTAAAAAGGAAAAATTTAGCATCACGACCAGATAAGAATCCAAAGTCGAGCAAGCGCCCCAGAGTTGTCTTCCCGAGATTATGGGTATCCTTTTCAAGATTTTCCGGTAGGCGAATCTCGGCCATGACCACATTCAGGCCCTGTACAAAATCAACTGGCTCAAACAGATCCTGCTTGTTTGAATAAAGTCTAGACAGTTTCATTGGGGCCCACATATTCTACGGCATCTGTCTTTCGGTGATAGTCGATCACTCCCATCAAATAGAGAAAATTCAGTGCTGGGAGAAATAGTACATCACCTCCGGTAACGGTCTTCTTCGCATACTTTCGCAGCGCGCTGTACTCATCCACACGACGATCCTTCAGTCGCATCAATAACAACAATGCAACATTGATAACCGTCCGATCTGGATGCGAATGTTTAGTCGGTCGCAACATCACTTATCTCCCCAATATCGCAGTTCCAATACATGTAGAACAGCACGGCGCGGGTCAAACGCTTGTGTGCACGCTGTCGCAACACTGGATCACGGTTAAACAGTAGATCCACCAAGTATTCCATTACGTCGTCGAAGGTCTGGTAATCCTTACGCTTCGCAATAATCTTGAGTTGAAACTCATCAATCACTGATTCATACGCGCGTAGCAATTCAAGGTTCTCCGGCGCGGCCAAGAACGCTCGGATCTGCACAGTTTCCTTCAGATACTTCTTGCGTTGCGCGTTGGCATACTCGGCGCTCATATTATTCAGAATATTCTTCTGTTCATAGGTGACTCGTTCAGTAGGCGGATCATCAAGTAAAGCCGAAACGCTGTCCTTCTGCCTCGCCAGGGCCTGCACAACTTCTGCAAGATCGTCCGGACTGACGATCAAGGGCGAATCGACCGGATCGAGATCGACCCTTCTTGCCGCGTCAGGAAACGTTTTCAACAAGACTTCCAACTGTTCTAGGCCGCACAAATAGATCGACGAAGCGGGAATGCCGCACTGCGTTGCGATGTACCCGCGAATCTCGTTCTCCGCATTACCAGCCAACCGCCGATTAGCAAACAGCATGTAGTGGTCAAGCTGCTTGGCTTCACGCAGCTTCTTAATACGCGGAATTTCTTTAGCGAGGATCGTATTCACAGCGCTTGTGCTGAAGAAGTCTGACTCCGAGAAGTTTCGGTTGTAGCCGTTAGTGTGCTTGGCCTGAATAATGGTCGCACCAACCCACGGCGCTGCTTTGCTTGGATGTAGCTCAGACGTGCCAACGAATTTAGCATCGCGGCCGCCATCAGGTCCTTTAGCAAAACCTTGCACGGAAATACCAAGCAGATGCTGACATAAAAAAATGATCAGTTTTTCAAACTGATCGTCACTCATATCCTCGTAAGCGAATTTCATCTAACCCCCAAACCATGTACCAGCGAATTATCAATCACCTAGTAACCGTAATGTTAGCTGCGCTTATCCGACGTGCAGACCACACGACAATCTAGACATGCTGGCCTAGCGGAACAAGTATCTGCATTAACCGCTCGGGAGAAATATTAAGTGATTTGTCGTTACGAACTTGCGGCCGTATTATGCTCATGCTGGCGGCGGCTTCCGCCGAACTTACACTGCGCTTTTTAATTAGCTCGCTGAGCTTGACAGCAAGAGCTGCCTTCACCGACCGCTTCTCCATATGATTGAAACTAAGGCCTACCATCACCCTGTCTATATCTTGTGTATTAATTACGCGCGTCATTGCAACCTCCCTGTCAGACAGCTGCCGTTAAACACTGCCTTCAATCACGACTGAATCACCTCAACAACCGCGCGAAAAGAGGCCTCCATCAACTCATTATCACAGCCGAACCCCTTCAAATTTCCGGTCAGGCCTCACCTCAATTACATAATAAACAACACAACGCCTTAATTATCTCATGAATAAATTATACCTGTTCGGATATTAAGCACAAGGATTGTCGCTTCAGACTCAAAGTAACTAGAGCAGCACCGGCAATTCACTTCAGAAGAAAACAACCCGCAATCACTCCATAGCTTTCTTATTCCGCCAAGCGCTTGTAAAAGTCCGCCGTTAATTCAGTTATCACTCATATTGAATTCGAAATTTCATTCTGTGTGAGATACAGAATAATGGTTTAATATCTTGGCAATACTGGCTCTCGAGCGTAGCGCTAACGCGACACCCGAGCACTTATACTAGTGAGTCTTATAGTCCCTTCACTTTCTCAGCCGCGCGTGCGACCCAGGATTCCAGTGCATCAAACTCAATCTTGATTTTGTTATCAGGATGCCCTAAATATTCTCGAATTGTCGTATTTTGAGAAACAAATCTCCTTTTCCAATTCATTGCCTTAGTGCCATCTTTTCCGTAAGAGGTCATTAGTTCATCAAGAATAGCAAGAAAAGTCGAAGTAGTGTCACCGGCTCGGAAAAATAAGGTCGACAGACTTTCTGGTTCGAACTCGCGTTTTTTATTAAGTTTAGAAGTCAGCTCAATCTCCAAAACCTGCACGGTCGTAGACTCATCTCGATAAATAATTGCGTGACAATATCGGCGAGGTCGGCCATCAATCAAATGCTGGCTTCGGCATTTCATTTTAGGAACGGCACCCATTTTGTCTTCTATCCTCCAACCGTACTCCTCTTTCAATTTTTGCAGCATTGCTTGGAATAACACGATTTTCTCAGGAGCGTCTACGAGCTCTGGAGGATCTAGATTTTCTACATCTACTCTAGGTCCGCTGCCATTGTCACGTCCTCTCTGCAAGCTTCCTAATTCTTCGGGTGTTTGTTCCTCTAATTCATCAAGGTTGGACTCAACCATTGGAGGGAGTGCTCGAACATGTCTTGGACTGCGTCGAGTATCCAGTTCTACATCAAAATTTAGTCCACTACGTCCAAGTTTCACCAAATGCCGCTTTTTACCTGATTTAGGTGACGTACCCGGGTCGATTTCTTTAATATCAACGACCGGTTTGCGGGACTTCTTTAATTGTTCATCATCACCGTCTTCCAACTCCTTCTCCAGCAAAATGTCATCATCTGGGTGCGAAAAATGCACCACTTCGAGATCAGGTGACTTTATGCCCGAAATTGATCTGATCTCGCGAATAAACACATGGTCGACTTCTGAATCCCTACCAGTAAAGCCAGCAATAGAAATTTCACAGTGGCTCAGATCTGGCATTGTTAAATCAAAAATCCAACGATCCGCACCATTAACAAACGTTATATTCCTGTTCATTTCTCGATGGATTGAACAGAAGCTATTTTCAACTGCGGAATCGAATAGCAGCCACGTAAAAAATTTCCGGTACTGCAATTTATTCAAATACCGAACCGGAATATTCGCTGATAGCTCGATCTCTCCAGTCCAATCTTCGGACGAGGCCCTTCCTAGTTGCCAGGTATTTCCTTGATACACGGCAGCACGAACAACCTCCGACGAATGGAAAAATAACATTCGCGCAGCTTCACTTGCGGGCAGCCAGTATGTTTTTCCACCAGTTTTTATTTGATATAGCACGCCATTTTCGAATTGATGGGCGAACTCATGGGCTCGGCTAAGTGAAACCGGCAAATTCTTAAAACTGGATTTTCCCCAACTATCTTGATCGGGTAATTTAAAGGTTTCCGTCCAACCTTGAGCCTTGTTTTCTATTGAAGTTCGCGGGTAAACAATACCTGCGATTAACGCTGGTAGAAGATCAACAGGAAGGGCTTTTCGGAAATTTCCAAGCTCCGAATTATGGAAATAGCAAACCACCTTCCAACCCTTTCCTGGGTTTTGATACCAATCCCCCAAAATCAATAGCTTTGATTCTGAGGGAATTCCGCGAATTCCGATTTCATCAATTTCTACCATAAATTATGTTATCTTCTCTTCAATTCCAACCGCAATATTTCCGCTTCTATCTTCGGTGTTATTAACTCGTACCGAATTCTTGCAACGCGCAGCAACCGCCATCTTTTCACCACGACATTATTTTCTACAAGGTACTGATAGGCATTATTCAAACGATACATCTGATAGTCTTCTACTGTCTCTTCGTGTGCTGCTAACCATTTGGTCGTTTCCGGAAGGTCAGAAAGATGTTTATCGACGGAGCCGGAACGAGGTAATCCTTTGATAAACTTAGCCTTGGATAAACGTTGCCTATTCGGATGACTTTTAATTGTCAGGTAGTTCGATTTTAAAAAGGCAACATTACTACTATCCCATGCTTGGTAATCAACTGAAAAGTGCCTTATAGCTGAAGCTTTCCTACGAGGGCTATTGTTCCTCAACCATAGTCGATCATGCCTATAAAGCCATGCATACGTTGCACCACCACGATTCATCCCTCGAAGCACCTTCACTCCGACATCAGGATGTTCGGAAACTAATTTTTTCCAAATCGTTCTTTGCTTGCAGATATCGTTTTGGCTCGGCGATATCGTCGTATGTATTACACTTACCTCAACTGGTCGGTCAGGGTAGCCCTGTACTTTTTGAAAAATTTGCTTTACTGACATATCTGGAGCTAATGCAGTTGTCACCAAAAGATGCTTCAGCGGGTGAAATGACTTTCGGTGTTTTCGGAATATATCTCGTAACCAGTATGATTCATTTTTATCTTGAAAATATGTCTCATATCGGGTTCCTGACCAAACTTTCTTGAGCAGTTGGTTTATTTCCTGATGATCTACCCGACTTTTTCTCATGAGACCATATTTGGTAGCCAGTCCGCGATAAAATGTTGCCCAACGATTTACTCCAAATCCATTAAGCTGCTTAGCAAAGAGAAGCTCCTCATAACGAAGATACAAAGCAGATTCACTTTGGTTAACCTTTCTATTTCTGATGGTGTTATTAAGCGGAACGTCCGTTGCGGCGACAAAAAGATGCTTCTCCCGTGCATGGAAGTCAATGGATGTGTGCTCCAAAAGGCATAAGTGCTGTAAACAAAAATCCAATCCTGGTAACTGATGAATTCGACACCAATATAGTTCTCCGTATTTTTCAAGCTGCTCCGTCATACATTCAGGGCAATAACGAAAGGACACGGGCTGCTTAATACCGTTTGCTGCGATACCCGAGCGAGTATGGATATTTCCGCCTGAATTCGAAAGCATTGACCGAAAAATATTTGCTGCTTGTTGAGGCGACAAAAAGGGAAAGTAAAATGGGGCTAATGTGTAAGTACTACACAATGTATTTGCGCTAATAGGCCAGACAAGTTGAAGGTTCTTTACAAGGCTATTCAAATGGCTTGGTAAATCTGGCACTGCCGTGGCTGTAGAGGAGGAAAACACCTCTCTGACTACCGCCTTTTGATTTCCTGCCATCCCAGTGTGTTTGGCATAGCGAGCTATGACACTATAAAGCAGTTCGTCATCATAAGGAGTAGGAAAGTAGCCCAACATACTAACCCACCAATAGGTCTTCGACTGGATATATTAGGCCTCTTTCCTTCAGCACTTCATACATGGAGCCTGTTTTATCTGCATACATCTTTCTGAGGTGCCTCTCGGGAAGCTGACCCCAACTGTTTCGGCTTGTGTAGACTCGCTTAGGAGTTTTCTCTTCGCTCGGCTTTTCTTCGCCTGACTGCGTAAGCGCTGTCGTTGCCATTTGGATAATCTGAATTAATGGTAAGTCAGGTTTCTCAACCAACACACTTGAAACCAAGGGTCTCGCAATATCTTCAGCTATTCCCATAGAAACGATAGTTTGAATTGCCGCATTTGCGATGTTCGTTTCACTATGTTCACCCAATTCTACAGATTTTGACTTTTTAAGCGGCTGTGACACGAGTCTGTCGACCGCATTAATCATGTTACTCTGGAATTTGGGAAAAATGAGATCATTACATTCCTCAATTTTCCTTTGGTTACCACTTCGTAAAGCTTCAAGCATTGGCTTTACGATTGAAAACTCATCTTCAAATACCTGATCAAGCAATTTTGGCGAAAGCTCCTCATCTTCCGGCAACTCAGCAAGAAGAACCGCTCTCGACTGCGCCAGACAAAATAGTTTCACAACAATATCTGGCACCCCCTGAGTCAATTCATAAAGTTTGTTGGTTATCTGCTCATTTCGCTCGACAATATGATGCAGCCATTGATAAGGCCATAGCTCATCTAGAAAATCCTCCCAACTTTCGTCTTTGGGCAAGCGATCCCAAACAATACTACCGTCACCACTGGCACGCCGCGCTTGTCGGAACTCGCTGGCAAAAAGTCGCAAGGCTTTCGGTGTTCCTATCAAAACCACTGAAACCTCAACAACATTCACAAGTGTTACTAAGAAGTTAATCATCTTCTTTTCGCCGCCACTTTTTGCCAAACTCATGTGCTGAAACTCGTCAATTACAATCAAGCCAATTGCGTGAATCAGGCAAAGGTCCGCCACATCCGCCATCATTTTCGCAATAGTAGGTCTTCCTGAAGCGTATTGATCACGATAATTAATGTTCAGCCGTCGGCCAAGCGCAATAAAGAAGCTCAGACAAAAATCGGATAGGGAGCCATCGTAAGGACAATCTACTTTCAACCAAGGCACTTGGAGCATATGGAGCTCAGGGTGGTAAATTACACGTGGATATGTATTCAAAATATGGTTGATCGTTGTCGATTTTCCAGCTCCTGAAATCCCCGCGATAGTCATAGACGACGCTGGTGAATCTACACTATCATGCAAATAGGTTGTGAGGTCTTCATTCTGGATCAAACCGCGAATTGTATTTAGCTTACGCTTGAATGTAGGTGTTTTTGGGTTGCGATTGAGATAACTACTACGTATAAGTTTAGACAGCTTTTGCTCGACAATAATGTGATTTGTCTGTGGCACGAAAAAATCGCGCGTTAATCTGTTAATCGCGTGTGTTCGTATGTGGCATGGCAGGTTTAGCTCTTCTGGTTGATACGCTGGTTTTTTATCCAACATTTGCGCAGCCCCTGCTGGGCTCATGATCGCTGGGAGTGCAGATATCAAAGGATTTTCATTGTATTCAGGTAATCCTTGATCCTTATACTCGGCCTCCGGAAATCTAGTCAGGATCGATTCATTCATTGGTATCGTCCTCCTTCAAAAGATCCTTCAATCTAGTTGGTAGTTTAAAGCTCTTCTGCCCGGTCTTTGCGCCATGAATTTGTGTGACGGTAGCTGTTGTAGTTCCAGACGACAGGGTTTTGTCAGCTGTTTTTTTGTTTCGCTCATATTGCCGTTCTCTACGCTTATTCTCAGTTATGCCTTTTGATCTTTTATTTTTCTCTGCTTTTGTGTAACTGGGCTGCTGCTTTTTAGATTCCTCACTAATCAGCTGAAGATCGTTTACTAAGTTTACTGAACCAGAACGCTTTTTAAGTTTAGATGTCGCAGCGACGTCCAGCCGAACGTCCTGAATGACCCATAGCTCCCACACCGTAATATCAGCGTAGGCTCTGCTTCTTGTAGTAAGGTTTGCCGGAATAAATTTTGAGTAGGATTCTGATGGTCTGAGATAAATCGTATTCGTGCTATAAAGGTCATACGCTACCGTTACTGTTTTAGGACCATTGTAGTTTTCCTCAAACCACCCCCATTCCAGCGCTTGCTTGCAGCTATAATAGCAACCAAAAAGCTTAAGTCCATGTTCCGTGACTGTCGCGTTTGTGTGCGGGAGCAAATTTACCTTAACCAGCTCAGAATCCGGTCTCCTCAACATACCTGTGCGATATTCAATACCCCAGTTCCATAACGTTAATGGGTTCGCTGGAAGTTTCTTGGGGATTCCCGAATCAATATCGTAAGTACTAACCACATTGTCGTTGTTATAGTGCAGTACTATTTTAATAATCATTTTTGTGAACTGCTTAAGAGTAAGAGTTCCATCTTGCCGATAATCGTTACCATGCCGCTTTTTGCCAATTGGGCTTTTGGTTACATACCCCTCAACAAATGGCTTCATTTTTGTCTGAACGGTACGAAAATAGCGCTCAACCACTCCCTTCCAATCTGCCCGATAAGCTGGCGTATTCTGGATATCTACATGGAAACTTTTACTCAGCACTTCAACGTGCCGCCCAAGCATTTCACCCTTATCACCAATGATGTTCTCGGGTAATCCTCGCATGGGCCAAACGTCGTGGGTGATTTCAATATCATGTGCTGCGCAATAGGCGACCTTATCAGCCATAGCATTGCTCAACGCTTCCATAGCACTCACCCATGAAGGATTTTCTAATCCGATATACATTCCAACAATGGCACGGCTGAACACATCAACTACAAAATACATTGTAGGTCGGCCAATAATTTCTGTTCGATCCTGCTCCGAAACCAGATAGACGTCAGCTATAGTCGCGTCAATTTGATAAAGATAACCGGGACCAGGGACCTCAGCTGTCGATGTTCCCAAGCTCGGGCTGAAATCTTTTAGGTAGCTAATTTCACCCTCTCTTTTTCTTGTCACCTCAATTGGCGTGTATTCTTTTTGCATGAAGTACTTAAATTGGCGCTCGGTAGGAACATTAATTAAATCCTGTGGCGAAGCCGGTATCTTGACACCACAAGCTATTAATAGCTGGTTGTAAGCATAGTCAAATTCGTACTGGTTTTCGTCAAAGTAAAAGCTTTCTAGGATCGTCCGGAACAAGGATTTAGTTTGATCAGTGATCGGTACGCCCTCGCCGAGGCTGCGGGTGCGTGTTCGTCCATTTCGCTTGCCATTAAATGTTTTGGCCTTACCTGGTCCGCCACAAAGATCATAACGGCCACTCAATGCATTTTCGCATTTACCAAATTGCCAGTAACGACGCAACCAGCGGTAAACGGTTTGTTTAGTCGATTTCGTTTGAACTAGTACTTGCTGAAGTAGCGGCCCTCTGGTGCTTCGCTGATAGATATCAGGCTCAACTTTGACAATGTCTTTTATCGCCGACCACGCTCTTTTTTGCACCAATTCGGCTTTAGATCCTTCCTTTGGTGGGCTCATAGACAAGTTAATATAAGGATCTGATATCGCTTTAAGGTCAACCCTTGCTAGTAAATTCTCAAAATCGGATTTTGTTGAGACCTCCGGTAATGCTCTTTCATCGTCTATGTCAATCCAAAAAACAGCCTCCGGATTGCTCCAGAGAATTCGAATTCTCTTGATATCCCACTGATACACATCATTGGGCATGAACATAGTTCGCCTCCTGATTCAGCCAGTGATATGAAACTGCAATATCTTTGGCCTTCAGGCTTGTATGCAGTTTATTGTGAATGTCCCACAGAAATGCATTTTGAGCGGCAAAATGCCGGAAGTACTGAAGGTGAGTACCGAGAGCTAAGTTAAATCTCACATCTAGCTCCTTAAGCGGGATCGGCAGCTTTTCTTCTGGACTCCCGTCAAGCACTTTGGCCATCCGTTCAAATACGTCCATTCTCTCTCCATCATCGAGATCGTAGCTGTGCATATGCGGAGCTAACCAGCGAATATTCTTCACAGACGTCAACGGGATATCTTGTTCGGTGATGATAAACCAGTCGACGCCTTCGCCTTCCCAATAGAGCTGTTCTAATTCCTGTTTCTCAAGCGTGCGCTCATCCTCTAAGTCTTCTGCGTACTTGACTGAAACTGCCCGATTTGTGTGCCGACCGTTTGCTTCAAAATCAATAAGAAAATCGGTCGTCATAACTTGCAGAACACCTTGATTGACAGGGTGCTTAATTCCGAACCTTTGTGCGATATCAATAGTTACCTCTGGGTTAAGAGGAAACTGCTCTCGAATATCTATTACGGACGAGCTCCAATCAAATATGAGGAACACAGCCAGTTCAAGATCAGATAGTAGATGAACGATTCGGTTATGTGTTAAAGCAGGCCTTCGATGGACTCTGCCTCGGCTCGGCACATCTCGAACAGTTAAAAAAGGCTTGTAGTCTTTGCCAAATCCTTGGCCACACTTTTCCTTCTGTAACCTTTTTAGTATGGCCGGTTTAATAAGGCCTTTGATCTCTTTAGGATAGGGACTTAGGAAGGAAGTTTTAGGGTTCATATTGAAGCATCCAAGCTATGCCATATAGATTAAGAATAACTTGAAACCGCAATAGTATGATAGTTTTTTGTTTAGTATGGTACTTTTTTGTAAGTATGATGGTTTTTTGTCAATCTACATATCAGTCGCTTCTTATTTTGTACGTTATTCCACTGTTACAGATTTTGCCAAATTCCGAGGCTGATCGACATCCGTCCCTTTCAATATCGCAACGTGATAAGAAAGTAACTGTAAGGGAATTGTGTAAATTATCGGCGCGATAACATCGTTAACATGGGGAAGCTCAATAATATTCATGCCCTTAGCGGCTTTGAAACCAGCTGCTTTATCACTGAACACAAATAATTGACCACCGCGCGCTTGAACTTCTTCAATATTAGATTTTAATTTTTCTAATAACTCATCATTTGGTGCTACCGCAATAACCGGCATATCTGCATCAACCAACGCTAACGGGCCATGTTTAAGTTCCCCAGCCGGATAGCTTTCTGCGTGGATATAAGATATTTCTTTTAATTTCAATGCGCCTTCCATTGCAACAGGCCATTGCGCGCCTCGCCCCAAGAAAAGCGCGTGATGTTTTTCTGCGAAGGCATTAGACATTTTTTTAATATCTAAATTTAATTCTAAGGTCTCAGCTAAAAGATCCGGGAGCGCATTCAGCGCTGCCACAATGTCTTCTTCTTGCTCACTACTCATATCGTGATGGCGGCCAAGCGCTACCGTTAAAAACAAAAGTGCAACTAACTGTGTTGTAAATGCCTTTGTGGAAGCAACGCCAATTTCTGGCCCCGCTTCCGTCATAAGATACAGATCGGATTCACGAACCAATGAACTTTGCGCAACATTGCATACGGTAAGTGATGCTGAATAGCCCAGCGTTTTAGCAAGCCTTAGTGCGGCTAATGTATCTGCGGTTTCACCTGATTGAGAGATAGTAATAAACAGCGTGTTGTCTTGAACTTTAAATTTCCGGTAGCGAAATTCACTAGCAACTTCAACACGACAAGGCACGCCCGCTAAACCTTCTATCCAATATTTAGCAACCATACCTGCATGATAACTCGTGCCGCAGGCCACTATCTGTACGGAGGAAATATTCTGTAATATCTCACCCGCATGTGAGCCCATTGCTTCAACAAGTATTTTTTTGCTACCCAATCTGCCTGCTAAAGACCGGCGTATCACGGAGGGCTGCTCGTAAATTTCCTTGAGCATGAAGTGCCGATAGTGGCCCTTATCCACCGATTCCGCGGCCGCATCGATTTGTGTTATATCGCGAGAAACTGGCGTAAATTCAGCGTTAAAAATAGAGTATTGTTCCGGCGTGATTTCAGCTACATCGCCCTCTTCTAAATACACAAAACGGTCGGTTACCTGACGTAAGGCAAGCTGGTCAGAGGCAATAAAATTCTCGCCAATACCAATGCCGATGACTAAAGGACTACCCTTGCGGGCGCAAATAATTTTTTCTGGTTCACTAGAGTGAATAACCGCTAGTCCGTAGGCCCCGTGTAAATCAGCAATCGCTAACTTAAGCGCCTCCATCAAGTTCTGCGTTGTTTGATAGTAATGGTGTATTAGGTGAACAATGGTCTCGGTGTCGGTTTGGGATACAAATACGTAATCCAACTTTTGCAGACGGATTTTAAGTTCAGCATGGTTTTCAATAATGCCGTTGTGAACTAGTGCAATGTTACCTGAGACATGGGGATGGGCGTTTTCTTCCGACGGTTGGCCGTGGGTAGCCCAGCGAGTATGAGCAATACCCACGCGACCGTGCAAAGGGCTTTCGGAGAGCTCGTCGGAAAGTATTTCAACTTTGCCAACCCGCTTACGATTTTGTATCTGGCCACTGGGATCGATGATCGCCATGCCAGCTGAATCGTAGCCGCGATATTCTAGGCGTCGCAAACCTTCTAATAAGATACCTGAAACTTCGCGCTGCGCTACTGCACCTACAATGCCACACATGTGTCGTTCCTTTTTAAATTCTGTTTTTGCAGTTAATCACGGGGCTTTTTTTCTGGCCGTTTCCACCCAGTGATATTACGCTGCTTAGCGCGCGCTACCGCTAATTCACCATCGGCAATATTGCCAGTAATGATTGATCCGGCGCCAATGGTTGCGCCCTTGCCCACCTTAACTGGCGCTACAAGTGCGGTGTTTGACCCCACAAAAGTGTTATCTGCAATTTCGGTTTTAAATTTATTAACGCCATCGTAGTTACAGGTAATCGTTCCTGCACCCACATTAACATCGCGTCCTATTTCGGCATCACCGATATAACTTAAATGACTCACTTTACTTGCGCGGCCAATGTTTGCTTTTTTCGTTTCTACAAAATTGCCAATTTTAACTTCTTCGGCCAATACCGTACCTGGCCTCAAACGTGCAAAGGGTCCAATCGTGCAGGATGCGGCTAAGCTTGCACCTTCAATAACAGAGTTAGATTTAATTTCACAGTTCGCAGCAATGTTTGAATCAATAATATGGCAATTTGGGCCAATGCTTACGCCGTCGCCCAACACAACGTCGCCTTCGAAAACACAATTCACATCAATAAAAACATCTTCGCCAGTTTGTAAATTACCACGGATATCTATTCGTGTAGCATCGGCTAAGCTAGCACCTTTAACCATTAGCGCTTCAGCAAGATGCCATTGGTAATAGCGCTCAAGTAATTGCAGTTGTGAGCGGGTATTAGCGCCCTGCACTTCCATGGGATGTGCCGCGTGACTTACTTTAATGGCAACGCTATCGGCGACAGCCATGGCAACAATATCGGTTAAATAATATTCGCCCTGGGCATTATTAGACTTAAGCCTTGGCAGCCATTGATTTAGCTTCTTCGCGCTTACCGACATAATGCCGGTGTTTACTTCTTTTACTAATAGCTGTTCTGGCGTCGCGTCTTTTTGTTCGACAATCGCAATAACATTATTATTGCCATCTCGAATAATACGGCCATAGCCCGTTGGCTTGTCTAAGTACACGGTAAGCAGCGCAAGGGTGTCGGCGCAGGCGGTCTCAAGCAATGCATCGAGGGTTTGCGACGAAATAAGCGGCACGTCACCATAGAGAATAAGAACGCGGCTATCCTCCGGGATGACTGGCAACGCTTGGGCTACAGCGTGGCCGGTACCTTTTTGTTCCGCTTGCAGAGACCATTTTATATTTTGTCCGGCGAGACTTTCTTTAACCAAATCAGCGCCATGACCGATCACAATATGGCTTCTATCGGCGCCAATTTTTTCGGCGACGTCGACAACGTGCCTCAGCATGCTCTTACCGGCAATTTCATGCAGCACTTTAGGAATCTTGGAGCGCATTCGGCTGCCCTGACCTGCGGCCAGAATCACTACGTCTAGTGTCATTATTTAACCTTTTGCTGTTGCGCGCGTTTACCGATAAAAGGATATAGCAGGAGATAGTAACGGAAACAAAAAAGGGCGGCCAGAGCCGCCCTTTTTCTAATACGGTTAAACCGTACTATTTACTTAGTGACTTACGAATTTGCTGCAAAGTCCGAAGCTGAGCCGATGCTGCCGCTAACTGCGCTGCTGCACGGGAGTAATCAACATCTGCACTTTGATTCAACATCGCTTGTTGAGCGTGTTTCTGCGCCTCTAGTGCCGCTGCCTCGTCGAGGTCGCCAGCACGCATAGCCGTATCTGCAAGAATACTCACCACATTGGGTTGTACTTCCAGAAAACCGCCAGACACGTAGAAAATAATCTCTTCGCCGTTGTCTTGTACGATACGTACCGGACCTGGTTCCAAGGATGTTAGCAACGGCGCGTGACCATAAGTCACACCCAGGTCACCCTGGGTACCGTTTGCAACAATCAGCTTGGCACGGCCAGAGAACAACTCTGCTTCTGCACTCACGATGTCACAATGAATAGTCATAGCCATATTTTCGCCTCTCAGGCATAAAGCTCGCTAGTGCGAGCTTACAGTTTAGCCGCTTTCTCGATTGCTTCGTCGATGGTACCAACCATGTAGAAAGCCTGCTCTGGAAGGTGATCGTAATCACCGCCGAGAATGCCTTTAAAGCCAGCAATAGTATCTTTCAGAGATACATACTTTCCTGGGCTGCCGGTGAAGATTTCAGCAACGTGGAAAGGCTGTGACAAGAAACGCTCAATTTTACGTGCGCGTTCTACAGTTGTTTTGTCTTCTTCAGACAATTCGTCCATACCAAGGATCGCGATGATGTCTTTCAGCTCTTTATAGCGCTGCAATACCATCTGTACACCGCGGGCCACTTCATAGTGCTCTGCACCAACAATCAGCGGATCGAGCTGACGTGAGGTGGAGTCCAGAGGATCTACCGCAGGGTAAATACCTTTAGAAGCGATGTCCCGGCTCAAAGTAACGGTTGAGTCAAGGTGAGCAAACGTGGTTGCTGGTGAAGGGTCAGTCAAGTCATCCGCCGGTACGTATACCGCCTGAATAGATGTGATAGAACCTGTCTTCGTGGAGGTAATACGCTCCTGAAGTGCACCCATCTCTTCTGCCAGTGTTGGCTGGTAACCTACCGCTGAAGGCATACGGCCTAACAGTGCAGATACTTCTGTACCAGCCAAGGTGTAACGGTAGATGTTGTCAACGAACAACAGTACGTCACGACCTTCGTCACGGAATTTTTCAGCCATGGTCAAACCAGTCAGTGCTACACGCAGACGGTTGCCCGGTGGCTCGTTCATCTGGCCGTAAACCATTGCTACTTTTGATTTGCTGAAGTCTTGAACGTTAACAACGCCAGATTCCTGCATTTCGTGGTAGAAGTCGTTACCTTCACGGGTACGCTCACCAACACCGGCAAATACAGACAGACCGCTGTGCTCAGATGCGATGTTGTTGATCAATTCCATCATGTTGACGGTTTTACCAACACCCGCACCACCGAATAGACCAACTTTACCGCCCTTAGCGAATGGGCAAACCAAGTCGATAACCTTAATACCAGTTTCGAGTAGGTCAGAAGACGCCGCTAATTCTTCGTAAGCAGGCGCTTTACGGTGAATAGGCATACGCTCTTTTTCACCGATGGGGCCACATTCGTCAATTGGGTTGCCCAACACGTCCATGATCCGACCCAGGGTTTCGATGCCCACGGGTACCATGATCTTTTCTTTAGTGTTGTTTACGTTAAGGCCACGACGCAATCCTTCAGAAGAACCGAGGGCGATTGTACGAACTACGCCGTCTCCTAATTGCTGTTGCACTTCCAGGGTCAGACCGCTGTCAGCAACCAACAGTGCATCATAGACCTGTGGTACCGCATCGCGTGGAAATTCCACGTCGATAACGGCGCCGATAACTTGTACGATACGTCCGCTACTCATGTCCGGTTCCTCTTCAAAACCTTAAATAATC
>Ga0207891_1000312_pt1 | contig 37228 bp, 26 predicted proteins | sample LinPmetageLP50_FD_184061 | JGI IMG/M metagenome (GOLD analysis project Ga0207891, IMG submission 184061) | Marine viral communities from the Pacific Ocean - LP-50 (SPAdes) | ecosystem: Environmental > Aquatic > Marine > Oceanic | place: Pacific Ocean | collected 2011-08-27 | reverse complement strand
TTCGATCACCTGGGCGTTGAGTAGTGATTGGGCCTCGGATTCGGCTTTGGTCCGTTCCAATTCCCGCATGTCCAGGCCATAAGCCAGATCGGCGGTGAGCTCTTCCAGTAAGGCAATCAGGTTTTCGTTAAAATAGTCCCGCTGCTTGGAGTAAAAGGCAATTTCCCCCCAGATGCCATTGCGGCATTTGATCGGGCAGACCAGAGCCGCTTGCAATTGCCAACGGCGGGCCGCCTCGTGCCACGGCTTGGTGCTGGCGTCGTGGTAGAAATCGTTGACTACCACGACGTGGCCCAGCCGTATTGCCTTGCCCACCGGGCCCTGTCCGTTGTCGTGCTCGGGATCGGCGCTGACAAGGAGTTGGTCCATGTACCCTGCTGCCGGCCCCGCGCTGGCGAGAGGGCTGATACTGTGGCCGTCAGCCTCCAGCTTGCCTACCCAGACCAGTTCCAATTCGCCGTGCTGCATGGCGATCTCACAGGCTTGGTCGAGGATGTTCTGGGACTCGCTGTTGCGCATGATGCTGGCGTTCATACTACTCAGCGCAGCGTAGTAGCGGTTGAGTTGTCGCAGCTCCAGCTCTGCCAGCTTTCTCTTGGTAATGGCTTCATGGGTGATTACCAGTCGTAGCGGCCCACCGCCGGGAAAGCGCTTGCCCTGCACGATGAACCAGCGCTGTTGTTCGGCGGAATGGCAGGGGTACTCAAATTCGAAGCGGTCTATGCTGCCGTCGCCCAGAGCCAATAACTTTTCCAGCAACAACTGCCCCTGGGGCTCGCCGTGTTCGGCGGCGCGGCGACAGACCGCGGCATAATCACTGCCCGCTCCACTGGTCTTGGGGTCGCCGCCGTTGGCCCGGCCGAAATCCCGCCAGGCGGCGTTCGTGGCGACGATGTGGAAGGTCTCGTCCAGCACGGCGATGTTCAACGCCAGTGCATCGATGGTGGCAAATGCAAAGCGTTGCGATTCCTGAAGTTGGGCCGCCATCTCCTCACGGTGAGTGACATCGTAGGCTAGCACCATTTCTGCGTCATAGTCCTGGAAGCGCAGCGAGTGACCGGATATCTCTACCGACAGCAGGCTGCCATCGCGGCGCTGGTGTTGCCAGAGGCCGGCGCTGTCGATGCCCTCACTGGGTTGCGTAGCGAGATAGTTTTCTAACTTTGTACGTTCTTCAGTGGGGCGGATATCACTGATCTGCATACCCAGAAACTGTTCCCTGGAGTAGCCGTATTGCTGCAGGGCGGCATCGTTAACGGCCAGAAAGCGGAGGCTGTGGCGATCATAGACCCACATGGGGTGGGGGTTGGTTTCGAACATTTCAAAGTACACGGCCTGTTGCTGACGCAGTTCCATTTCGTGTTGTTGGCTGCGTGCCAACAGCGACAGTTGATGGGATCGACGCTGCTGTTGCCAGAGAATGAGCAGGATGATACCAATCACCAACTGGGCGCCGAACAGCAGGCCGCTGACCCAGGCCGCCAGTACGCGCAGGGGGCGTAATGATTCGTCCCTATCCACTTTGGCGATAACGGCGTAGTCGCTGTCCTTCAATGCTTGATAACTGGCCAGGACATCCTGACCCCGGTGGTCCTTCGCCTGCAGTTGGCCATGGCGCTTTCGCTGCAGACCAATCGCACCGGCCAGTGGGTTAACGCCGTTGATAACAGCGGATTTCGAGTCACCCGATATATCGCTGCCCGGCGCCGGGTAGCTTAGGGTATCCTGCCGGGCAGGACGAAAAATTTGCGTTTCGCCACTGGCGTGGTACCCGGGCCAGGTTGGCATAAGGGATCTCAGTAGGCGCTCGGGATCGCTGCGCAGCAATAGAAAGCGATCTACTTGAGCGCTTTGTCCATGCATGACCAGCGGCGCCACCAGATCCTGATAGCTGCCTGCGCTATCGCTCAGGGTCAGATGTCCCGCGATTTCTTGGCTGATGCTGGCTTGTTCAATCAGTGCCAGTGTGCTGGATGGCAAGTTTATATCCAGGCCGACCGATACCAGAGGCTGGCCATTGCGATCCAGTATCATGGCCCCGCGGTAGTTGTAGGCATGAAGTATCGACTCCAGGCGATTTTCGATATACCGTCGGTGGGAATCGCTGTCGGCTGACTCGATGGTGAGTTGCTGGGCACTACTGACCAGGCTGCTGCTGCCGGCCAGGCTGGTGATGTCCCTTAACCTTTCTTCGCGCCACAAGTCGATTTGGCCAGCCTTTAGGGTGGCGATAGCGTCCAGTTCTACGTAGAGCTTCATCTCCAGGTGGGGAATGTAGAAACGCAGAATACCGTAGCCGGCGGCGGGAGGAACCAGTATCGCCAGCGCGATGATAATTAGCAGCGGCGACCGCGGCCTTGTGTTGAGTAGGTTCAGATCTGGGCTTGAAGGGCGTTGGCGCAACACCAGATACAGTCCGGCGCTGGTCGTGGCGACAAACAACAATCCTTTGGCCAGCTCTAGGTTAGCGACCAAGGTGGGGTCACTGACGGCGTAGGCCAGCATTTTTCCAGACAGCAGAATCCATAGTCCCGCGGTAACCGCATACAAGCCTGCATATATCGCTGGGCTTCGGGTGCTGCTGTTGCCTTCGCCTTCGTCGTGGTTCACAAATACATCCGGTGGTGGCGTGAGTACTGTGCCGTTTGTCTCAGGCCGCTGCGCAAGACGTTCCCTAGAAAGGGGGCGGTGTACGATGATACCTCTTTGTGCCCCAGGGAAGCGCTGAAAAATTGGGTGATACCGAAAAAATAAGTGGCTTGTGGAATTGTAGTACAGATTCAGCTTGTGTCGAGCCGGGCTCACTTTAGGGCCTGTTCACACTAATTCGATTATCACTGCTGGCGGTCATTTTTGCTTCCAACTAGCGGAGCGCCGCCCGGGCGGCAGTCGCGCCGTTTAGTCATTCTAAACAAGTGATTGAGAGCCTGCCCCAAGCGTAGCGAATGCTATGGGTACAACAACGCTGGGGACAAAAATGGCATCAGCCCTCCGCGTTGCTCGTCATTTATTTGCGGAACTCGCCTTCGGCCCAGATAATCCTCGCTAAACACATCCCATTGAATTTCTGCGATGCTCGGTGAGTTCAAATGCGGGACAAAGAGCGGTGCCATGTTCTGGTATTAACTTAAAGAGAGCAAAACAGAACCACGAGACTTTCAGTCAGCGCCCAAAGTCTCTTCAGCACCGTTAAGCACTGCAGCGAGTAACGGGTTAAAGCGGGAAACTTTCTGAGTCGAAGACGAGTTTTTTCCGGGGGCACGCTGCCCGCGTCGTTACTTGCGAAGCGCGGAGGACAAAACGGCAGGATAGCCGTTGCCGAGAGGCAGGAAGCCTCGATTTACATCGATGGCGTTTTTTGCCGTCGACGGTGATGCAGGGTGCCTTTTTTCTTTGCTTACTTTATTTTTGGTAAGCAAAAAGACAAAGTTTGCTATTTGACCGCTGCCTTTTCGCGACCCTAAGGTTGAGGCACGTAGTGCCGAATAAAGTAAGTCGCCCGGTTGGGCGAAAACAAGGCTTGCGGATATCTACTGCAATAAGCCCATGATCGGATATCGAACAAAAACAACGTCTGGATACCCGATCGGTGTCGGGTATTACGGCGTACCACAACAAATTAACGGCGATTATGCCTAGGCATTCTAGCTTTAAATCCGCCTTAACAAGCCAAGCGTATTCACCCGCGCAATGGGTTCAAACAGCCCAGACGCTAATGCCATTTTGTAAATGGCATAGGGTGCTTGGCCGCCTTTTTCTGGCGCGGGGAATAGATCGTGAATGGCGAGTATGCCGCCGGTGATGATTTTGCCCGCCCAGCAGCGGTAGTCGCATAGTGCGGCATCAAGGCTATGGCCTCCATCTATAAAAACCATGGCGAGTGGTGTGTGCCAGTGTCGCGCGCTGACTTCTGATGTCGCCACGATGGGAACGACGGTGTCGTCTAATCCGGCTAGGCGGATATTGCGCCGAAAGTCTTTGAAGGTATCGAAGCGTCCTTCTCCAGCATCATACAGGTCGGGGTCGTGAAACATTTCGCCGAGCTGGTGTTCTTCTGAACCGACATGGTGATCGACCGCATACACCACGCTGTTATTTTGCTGACAGGCCAAGCCCAAATAAATGGTTGATTTGCCACAGTAGCTGCCTACTTCTAGAACTGGGCCCCGCTCTGCCACGGACAGTGCGTACTCATAAAGGGCGTGTGCTTCGTCGTCGGCCAAAAAGCCCTTAACGTCATTAATGTGGGCGGGCAGGGTAATAGTCATCGTTTTTGCTACCGTATAAATCTGAGCGGGAACAGTAGCCAACTTATGTCGTGGCGGCAACTTACCAAATTGTCAGCTTTCAGTCGCACGCGAGGGTGGCGGTATGAAAATTGGTTGATGTTGACACTGGTGTAGAGAAATCAATGCTGCGTATACTATTGGGCTATTCAGAATAATACCTAACGGGATGAACGCGATGCTTAAATTGTATGGGTTTGCAGTCAGTAATTATTTCAATATGGTAAAGCATGTCTTGCTTTATAAGGGCGTAGAGTTTGAGGAAGTGCTGACCTTCCCTGGAATGGATCCCGCGTATAACAGTAAAAGCCCCATGGGAAAGGTCCCTAGCATTGAAACAGAGCACGGCTGCCTAGCGGAGAGCAGCGTTATTCTTAGTTACCTCGAGGCGGCTTATCCTGCGCGCCCGCTGTTACCTGCCGATGAGTGGCAGCGTGCCAAGGTGGGCGAGTTAATGAAAATGGCAGAATTGTATTTTGAGTTGCCAGCCCGCCGCTTATTCCCTGAAGTGCTCGCCGGTAAGAAGGTGAGCGATGACGTTAAGGCAGAGGTCCGCGAAACAATCACTAAGGGTTGCCAGGCCCTGGCGTTGTTGGCAAAGCCCGCTCCGTATATGTTTGGTGAAGCAATGACGATGGCGGATGTGGCGTTACGCTATTGCTTGTTGACCTGCAAATTGGCGACGGGCGCCATCTATAAGTGGGATGTGGTAGCGGACGTCCCCGGTCTTCGCGAATGGGATGAAATGATGGCTGCCTCAGATATATCCAAGCAATTGGATCAAGCAATGCAGGAAGGCATGGCGTCGTTTTTGGAAGCGGTTAAAGCCAAGGCCTGACTTAACCTATTTTTGGCTGACTAATACTAGCTCGTTGTGTAGGGCGCCGTATTTTAGAAAAGACAGAGATTCATTATTGGCCGTCAGATGTTGAATTTAGGTAATCACGAGTTTCAGCATCTGAGGCCATTCCGTATTTGAGGTAATTCAGGATAAGTAGTGAACAGAGAGTCCAGTTCTAGTGGCGATGTATTCTTTTTTCGCTTGGTGGTTACGTTTATTGACTAAGTGAGATCAAATGAATAGCAGGTATGAATGATCGCGAATGTTAGTTCTAAAACTAACTGCCAGTATATTGTTGCGTCTTGCAACTGAAAGAATATGTAAAATTGATTGATGACGGGCGATAGCAGATTTTTTTACTCTGCTTATATGGATCCAGCCTTCTATATAGGATGTATAGTGTATGCAGTATTTCAAATTCCTTAGTCTACTTTTCTTTTTGATTGTCGCCTCATGTGGTGGTGGCGGTTCAGGCGGCGGAGAGGTTAGTGATCCTGAGGAAGTTACTATTGGATTCCCCGCAGAATACAGTACTACTCGAGTAATACTAAGGCGCGAGAATGTACATGATTTTTTATTTTCCCATCAGCAGTTTGTCGATTTGCTTGCGGGCTTCAAAAGCGACTTTCTGGGGTTTGGAATACCAAACCTCGGTGACCCCGGTTCTATTCTAGCTGACGAAGTAGAGTGTTCAGACAACGAATACAATATTAAGGAAACAGAGCGGTCGCTGCAGCTGAGGTTTTTCGGTTGCCGGTACAAAGGCTATACAATAAATGGTGAAATTAGATACTCAAATGCCGGGCGCGTAGAAGATGGTAGCTTTGCTGCCACGCTTATATTTTCTAATTTCCGATTGGCTAGTGCCAATCAAGATGTTGTCTATAACGGTAAGCTCTTTTCCGCCTATCTAAATAAGGAGTTTACGATAACTCAAGCCAGTATTTTAGAGTTTACCGACAATCGAACCGGTAAATCCTTTGCTTGGACAGACTTGTTAATCGACCGGAGGGAGTTTCAAGCAACAATACATGCAAAGGAATACGGCTCTGTTAATGCTTATTTAGATCGAAGCAACGAAACTATTTACTTTGAGGGAGCGCAATCATCCGTTTTACAGGCGAAGTTAAATTACAGCAAAACAGGCGTGTTATTGGGTTTGGTGTCGTATGGCCTTGCGTTGAATTCTGCTGGAGCGCAATCGTTACTTGATAGGCCTGTTCCGGTAAGTGCGCTTTATGAATTACAGCAGCTACTCCCCTCGGCTCCATCCGCAGTTATTGCTGGCGCTGAGTCAGTTTACCGTTTAGATGGTGCTACATTTAGTGGCGCTGATTCATTTGATTCGAACTTTGATTTTTTTAATTTTCACTGGGAAGTTGTGAGTGGCCCTGCAGATTGTGATGCCGATGTGGGTGACTCGGATCAAGAGCTTACCGTCATTACTTTTGGCTGTCAGGGTAGCTATACCATTAGGCTTACGGTTGAAGATTGGAGCGGCGCTAGTAGTCAAGATACCCACATTGAAGTGCTTCCTTTAGCAGCTGAAATTAGTACGCCGCAGAGTATTGTAGTGGGTAATTCAGAGTCGTTGGATGTATCGCTACAAGTGGGTAATCTCGAGCTGGACGGACCTTTTATCTATTCTCTTATTGGCGCTCCAAATGGGATATCAATCGATGAAACTGGGCGCATTACTGGTATACCGCAAGCGTTTCTAGGCGAGGGGAGCACAGTATTTACCGTCGTTGCTCGAGCCGAAAACGGTTTAATCACTGACCACAGTTTCTCTTTTCAGTACGAGAATGAAAAGTATGAAAAGCCCTTCGTCACCGGTACGGCATTTTGTCGTCGAGATGCCCCTGAACACTGGGGCGATGTAAATGGTAACGGCCGATTGAATCTTGTTTGCGTCAACGATGAGTCCTATCGGGTACTCGAAATAGTTGATGGTTTAGTGACAAGCCTATATTCCTCAGCGGTGTCCTTGAGCCCTGCAACAAAGATTATGGGGGTTGAGCAGCAGGACGTGAATGGTGATGGCAAGGAGGAAATTCTCGTTGGCTATGACGACAAAATTTTGGTGGTGTCGGGGGAGAATTATACCGTTATCGAGGATATTCCATTGCCGTGGTATAACGACGACCCTGAGCCGGGAAGCTACGGCGCTCGGGTAAATTACGAGATACTTGCCCGACCCGAGGGCGGTCCACAAATTGTGGTTTCAGCCCCGCAGCTGAATGATGGCACTCCCACGATATACCTTATGAATCTCGACGGCAGCTATGTCACGTTTGGTAGAAGGATAACTGGTGATGTATTTATAGCGGATATCGATGGCGATAGCGCCGTCGAAGTGTGGGAGTCGCTTTACGGATCGACCTTCTTCCACGATTTAGGTCACTCGCCGGTCGAAATTCCAATCAAAACCAATTTTTTAGCCGATATGGATGGCGATGGGCTGCCAGAGTTGATTGAGCTTGGCGGCGGGAATTTTTATCCCGGTGGCTACGACCCTTATACCATCTCGTTCTACGACGTGATGAATGGTGCGATGAAGTACTCTAAGTCCCTTAATGTCGATGATGACTATTTTCGACTGGCGATTCAGGTATTGAATGTTGATGCTGATGAGGCAATGGAGTTGGTGCTTCGTGACGAAGTTAACCAACTCGTCTACGTGCTGAAGTGGACAGGAAGTGAGCTGTCGCGAGTGGCTAAGTATCCCGAGCCGGAAGGCGCAACCTATCAGGCTTACTTCACCGCCCTGGGTAATGAGATGGTTGCGGATTACGGCGACCCTCAATCCAGCTTTACCTTCAGTGTTGACGGTGGCTTTCAGGTGCTGGATGTTGCTGCGCCTCGCTACATTACTTCTAGTGGAGTCAGTAATGTGTTTCTGAGAAGTGGTGGTGAGCTTGCGTTGTATGCTAACGAATTACAACCGACGACGGCCCGCCTCCTCTTGTCGGACTCTGGGGAGACGATTGAATACCAACCGTTCGATTCATTACGTTTTGACAAGGAAAGTGTCTTGGAGCTTAACGATGGCACGTCACTAGTGGTGGATGCTATTTTTGGCGATGATGGTAACGACGGATACGCGCTGATAGATGGTGCGACGCAGGCGCTGCTAGGTCAGACCTCTTTTGAGAAAGATGGTACAGAGCGGCTATTATATGGTGGTGATATTGATGGCGATGGGAAGCAAGATGTCATTGCGGCAGCAAACAGCCACGGTGCTTTACAGTGGTTCTCGGTAGAAGAAGACCGGGAGTATTGGCGCGATGCCAGCGAAGACTACACAGACGGACCGTTTCCTGTCCTCGTCGAAGATCTTGATGGCAATGGTTACGACGACATAATTGCTATGCGGCAGGTATTTACGGCAGCTAGGGAGAGCTATGTTGCTGTTAGTGTCTTTGAGTACAACGGTAGCGCCATCGTGCTGAAAGCAGAGCTTCGACTTGAGGGAGGCTATAACATGGGTCTCCAAGATGTGGATAATGACGGTCATCGCGAGTTGATCATTGCACAGCGGCTGTCTTTGGGCTGCCTCGACGGCGCAGGGAAAAGTGCTATTTCTGTCTATAACAGCGACTTGGCCCCTCACAGTGCCGTGACAGTTGCCGATTGCATCGAAAGTATTGCGACCTTTCCTGCCGGGGTTCCTAAAAGGAATATTCTTGCTGGAGTTATCAGAAGCCAATCTGTCGTTAGTTCTAGAGCGGTTCAATTTTCTAAATTGGTTGAATTCAGTACAGAAACACCGCAGAGGCTTTGGGAGTCCAATGCGTTTCTTGGGAGAGTTTTCGACAATAGCTTTAGTGTGTTTGATGAATCATCGAGTGACGTAAAAGGGGTGTTGAGGTCGACAGCTGGTCTGTATATTTTGAAATAGTCGTTGAAATGGGTGCTAAGATGAAATTCATTTCTAGTTATCTCCATCGCAAGCATCAATTCGACATCTGAATTGGTGCTTGACTCAGTTTTGGGACAAGCTTGTCGATGCATTAAATGCGGGGTTCGAGAATGCTGAAGAAGTGGCAAACTGGAGAATCATTCCAATAATAATTGCGGTTTATTAATTGATGTGCCTATAAGCAGGGCTGTTTGTAAGGGCTGAATGCGGCCAGACAAAAGGCTGTCAGGCAAAATCAATTTATTCTGATAGTTGGTTGAGATCGGGATTACAGTTCGGTTTCCAAGACCTCAAGCTCTTCTTGAATCGTCAGCCACTGCTCTTCAGTTTCGTCATTTTGTTCGCGCAAGCTGGCTTGTTCTGCCAGTAATTTCTTCAGTTTTTCTTTATTGCTGTCATCGTATAGCTTGCTGTCCGCGAGCTGCTCTTCAATTTGAGTCAGTTGGTCGCTGAACTTTTGCATACTTTGCTCGAGTTTTTTGAGCTTTGAGGTCAGCGGTGCCAGCTGGGCGCGGCGAGCGGCGGCCTGTTGGCGCGCTTGTTTTTTGTCGACCAAGGGCGCGTCGTTGTCGGTGGTAGCCTCATTGCTCGTTGGCGCGCTTTTGTCGCGGTTAAGTAGCCAGTGGCGGTAGTCTTCAAGGCTGCCGTCGAAGGGTTGCGCCTGCCCTGCATCGACGAGCAGAAATTCATCAACGGTGTTTCTTAGTAGGTGGCGGTCGTGGCTGACGAGAATCACCGCGCCTTCAAAATTTTGTAGCGCTGAGGTCAGTGCGTGACACATTTCCAAGTCGAGGTGGTTGGTTGGCTCGTCGAGCAGCAACATATTAGGCCGTTGCCACACGATAATGGCGAGGGCCAGGCGGGCTTTTTCACCGCCGGAAAAATTCTCGCAGCTCTGCTCGGCATGTTTGCCATGGAAATTAAAACCGCCAATGAAATTACGAATTTCCTGTTCGCGTGCATCTGGGCGCAGGCGTTGCAATTGCAGTATTGGGCTGGCGCTTAAGTCTAAAGACTCCAGTTGATGCTGATGAAAATAGCCCATGTGCAGGTGTTCACCTTGCTGGCGCTCGCCCTGAATGGGCTGCAGAGTACCGGCAAGGGTTTTCATTAAGGTGGATTTGCCCGCGCCATTGGCGCCCAGCAGCCCGAGGCGGGTGCCAGGGTGAATGCTGATATTCAGCTTATTCAGGATGGGGCTGTTGTAGCCCAAGGTAGCCTGCGACAGCGAAAGCAAGGGGTCAGAGAACTGCTTGGGTTCGTAGAAGCGAAAGTTAAAGGGCGAATCGATATGCGCCGGTGCAATATCAGCCATCCGCTCCAGCGCTTTTAAGCGGCTTTGGGCCTGCTTGGCTTTGGTGGCTTTGGCGCGGAAGCGTCGTACAAAATCTTCCATGTGGGCGCGAACGACTTGTTGTTTCTCAAACGCTTGTTGCTGCTGGGCGAGGCGTTCGCTGCGCTGGCGCTCAAAGGCGGTGTAGTTGCCGCGGTAGCGGGTCATGGTCTGTCTTTCTAAATGAACCACGTGGTCGCAACATGCGTCGATAAAGTCGCGGTCGTGGGATATTAAAAACAGAGTCCCTTCGTAGCGGTGCAGCCATTGTTCAAGCCAGAGGCTAGCATCGAGGTCCAAGTGATTGGTTGGCTCGTCGAGCAACATCAAATCAGATGGACACATCAGCGCCTGTGCTAGATTTAAGCGAATGCGCCAGCCGCCGGAAAAGTCGTTAACCGGGCGTTCCAGCTCTGCTAGCTTGAAACCTAGGCCGGTAAGTAAGCGCTCAGCGTCGCTGCGAATTTGGTAGGCATTGATCAGGTCTAATTCGCCGTGTAACTCGGCAAGGCGATGATCGTCATTGCAGCTCGCTATTTGTGCTTCAATATCGCGGAAACGGTGATGGCCATCGATAACGTAGTCGATGGCGCAGCGATCGCTGGCATCAACTTCCTGCCGCATTTGCGCGATCTGCCATTGCGCCGGAATGTTAAGCTCGCCGCTGTCTTGCACCAGCTTGCCACACATGAGCTGGAATAAACTGGATTTACCGGTGCCGTTAGCGCCAACGAGGGCAATATGCTCACCGGGATTAACGCGAAGGTCGGCCGATTCGAGCAAAGCTTTGCCGCCGCGTTGTAAACTGAGGTTCTGGAGTTCAATCATGATGGGGCGCGATTATAGCGTGAGTACCGAGTAATGAACGAAAAATGTAATGCCGGTGAGAATTCACCTAAAAAGACGCAAAGTACTCTATGGGAGTTTGCGCTGGCGGCTTACGCGGAGCCCATAATACAACGGCATTGCCTTTATTTGCAGGACCATTATCAAATGGATGTGAATATCTTGCTGGCCGCCGGATTTTGCGGCCGTGAAGGGCGGCGTTGGACAAGTTCGCTATGCGGGGAATTTATAGATTTGGCGGCCCCTATTCGCGAGCGTTATGTACTGCCGCTGCGCGCTTTACGCAGGGAGGCCGAGGCAAATGCTGGTTTATATGGCGCGCTGAAAGCGGCGGAGATCGAAGCGGAGCGCGTGGAGATTGACGCGCTATGTCATCACTTAGCGATAAAAACCGCCGCGAGCGAGGGGGACGCCCCTTACTTGGACAATATATTGACTTACGCCGCGTTGGTTAAGGGCGTAAGTCAAGGTGATCTTGCTCCGAAATTTAAAGAAATAGCCGAAAAGTTTGCCGATATACCCTAAAAATCGTCGAATAGGCTGGCAAGTCGATCGCCCGCCTTATCTGGATGGCTGGGGATATCGCTCATCCGTCGCACTCGTCGCTTCGGTGGAATGTAGTCCTCTTTTTCGACTGGGGCGGCGACTTTATTGACAGCAGCTGGCGGTGGTGGCGCTGTCACTGGCGTATCAGTGTTGGCGCTTGCCGTGACATTACTATTTTTCTCGCTAGGCTTCTCTTCTTTTGATGGCGCGCGAGGTTTTGCGGCCGCACTGGCAGCTTTGGCTTTCTCCGCCGCGGCTTTTGCTACCGGGGCTTTCGCTACTGGCGGTTTCTCTGCGCTTGGTTTTTTTGCAGCTGGCTTCTCTGTTGGGGCTTTCGCCTTTGGCGCCGCCTGTTTGTTAGATTTTACCGCTGGTTTTGCCGAGGGAGCCGCCTTTTCTGGCTTCTTGAGCGACTTTTCGGTATCGATAATCGCCTTCAGTACGGCTTTTTCTTTGCGGATGAGCAGTTTTTGTTCAAATACTTTACTGCGTATTTGCGCCAGCTCCGCTTGGTATTTATCAAAATTGGCTTGATGGGTGTCGATGCTAGCTTGGCTGCGAGCTTGAATGCTGGGCTTTGCGTCCTGTTGTTCCTTTAGGCGCTGTTTTGCCTGAGTTAGCTGATCGCGGGTTTTGTCTATCCGTGATTTTTGAGAAACCTCTTCTTTTTCAAGAAGTAACAGCTCTTTTTCAAGTGCGTCGATGTGCTTTTCCCTAAGCGAGTGCAATTCGGATTGCAGGTTTTGCAGCTCAACAAGTGGGGTTTTGACCGTTCTACTCTTGTTTTTATTACCAATCATGAGATTTAACCCTACAAATGTTCAAAAAAACATCAATCTGCATTATACAAACTTGTCGCAGAGAATCTATCTCCCCAATCAATAGGATTTATCTCTTGGGGCACTGTGTCTGCAGGAACGCTTGTGGCAGACTACGGTCTGAGTATGCATGTCGAATTCGCGACAGTATTTTTTCTTAATAAATAAGGTAGTTACATGAATAAGACACTGGTTTGTGCGGTGGTAATGAGTGGTCTGCTAACGGCTTGTGGTGGTGAAACTTCGTCTAAGGCTGACCTGAATACTGAAATTTCGAAAGTGAGTTACGGTATCGGCGCAAATATTGGTGCGCGATTCGGTGATGATCTTCCCTTAGATGTAGATGCCTTCAGTGCCGGTGTGCGCGATGCCCTTGCCGGCGGCGAGCTGCAGATGAGTGAAGAAGAGATTATGAGCACGCTGCAAGAGTATCAGCAGAAGCAATTAGCAGTTCGTCAGGAAGAAGCGCAGGCGGCCGGCTCTGAGAATCAAGCAGCAGCAGATGCGTTCTTTGCAAAAAATGCCTCTGTGGAAGGTGTGAAGACGACCGAAAGTGGTTTGCAGTATCAAGTGTTGACCGAAGCTGAGGGCGCAAAACCTGGCGCCGACGATACAGTAGAGGTGCATTACCACGGTACGTTGCTCGACGGTACGGTATTCGACAGCTCTTATCAGCGTGGTGAGACGGTAAGCTTTCCAGTTGGCGGCGTAATTCCTGGTTGGACTGAGGCATTGCAGATGATGCCAGTTGGTTCTAAGTGGAAATTATTTATTCCACCAGCCTTGGCTTACGGTCCAGGTGGTGCGGGTCAAATGATCGGTCCAAATTCAGCGTTAATTTTTGATGTTGAATTAATTAGCATTGCCGGTGAAGACAAAGAGTAATTGATAGATATTGCTTAAGTAGAAAAGGCCCCATGTGGGCCTTTTTTATGTCCGGCTTCGTCACGTGATGCGGTAATCACGGTTTGGCACCTGTCATCAATACCCCCGCCTAGTTTCGATTCCTCTGTTTCAATCGGCGATCGCCTGTGCAGGGTGAGCGTTAGCTTGTATCAGCAGCTTGACGTTCTCTGTATTTGCCAAGAGTCATCGCTAAGAAATTCCTTGTGCAGCCCTCTGTGCGGCACCGTTCATTCAAAGCGAGATAAGGTGGCGAGTGTCCAATTCCGGAGTTGCTGAATTTCGGCGGCGCTCGATTTCGTTCCTGGCAAAACGTCGCAGGTATGAGGTTGGCGATCAAACCACAGTTCAGCTCGGTCGCTGCGGGACAGTTCCGGTGCGGTGGCCAGCCATATCATGGTGTCGGCCCCCATGCGGCCATCGCGCATAAAGTGCTTTAATTTTTTATTGAAGGCCGGTAGGGATTTGGCGACACCTGGTGTGGCAGCCCAGCCGGGATGCATGGTGTAGTAACTCGTCTTACCGGTGTTTTCCTGGCTCATGTAAAGCAGGGCTCGTTTGGCGCGAGCATAGGCCTTGCTGCCGTCGTATGCTTCGTTGCGGAACTGCAAGTCATCGAGGTTTACGCCTTGGAAATATAAACCGCCAGATACCACGTTGATAACGCGGCTGGCATCTCTGAAATGGCTTTCTAATAATTTGCTAAGTAGTACTGGGGCAAGGAAATTTACCGCCAGTGCCTGCTCAAACCCTTCTGCGGTTTCTTCCCGTGTGGCAAACAATGCGCCGGCGTTGTTAATAAGAACGTCGATACGAGGCTGGGTTTGTAGGATTGCTTTAGCGGCCGCAGACGTAGCTTGCAGGGAGCTGAGATCGGCTTCAACTATATGAAGTGAATTTGTTTCGCAGCCGCTGAAGTTTTGGATATCGGTGGCCGCTTGCTGAAGTTTCTCTCTGTCGCGTCCTATTAAGATGAGCGTCGCCCCTAATCTCGACAGTTCGCAAGCAGCGTCCAGGCCTAAACCGGCGGTGGGGCCAGTGATCGCGACGACCTTGCCGTCCATTCTGTTTGTGTGGGATTTGCGCGACATTGAGAGGTAGCCGCGCTTGCCGAAGCCGAGAGCGGCGGGGATGACGAGCTTGTCGCAAATGTCATTTTTAAGGTGTCGCTCGGCGGGAGCGTCAGGGTTACTAAACGCGAGCCGCATTCCGTTTACTGCCTTAGTGCCGATGCGTTTTAGTAGAGGCTTGAAAACCCAAGCAACAGATGGCTTTAGCCACGCTAAATCGAGCTCTGCGCAGTAATCTATACTCGTCCGATTGCCATCAAGTGCAGTGAAGGTAATGGTGTCGAGGGCGCTGAAGTTGTCGCCTATACCCTCTAATATTAGTTGTCGTGGCGGTTCAATTGCGATTTGACGGTAGTGCATTGCCGCCTGCTTATTCCCTGGTAACTTGAGTAAGATCTCATATTCGGTACCGACTGCCGGGCTGCCTGGAGTGAGCTTGCGCGAGCGATAAACGCCGGGATCCCATTGTTCGATAGTTGAAAAATCTTTCAGGTAGGCAAAGCAGTCTTCGATTGGTCGGTCTACGACGATGGCCTCATTCAGAGTGTATTTCATCGGTGTTATCTCGCTGCTTGCCGTGGTGCACGGGTGGGATGTTGGTATCGCTGAGTGTTACGAGTGTGCCGAGTGTCCGGATCAATAAGATTCCTAGATAGCGCGATTTTGTGGTAGCTCGATGTTTTTAGCGGCTTGAGATGGGGTTTTCGAGGGGAGGGACGTTGGCGGCCTTAGTTATTATTCATATGCCGCCTTAAGGTGTTAACTAACTGATCTCAGGAATAAAAAGTGTCAGTACGACCATAATGCCAATGAGAATTGCTAAGTGCGTATTGAGTGTGTTTTTCAGAATAGCGTCATCCGTGCTAATAGACATAGTCTTCTCTCCTGTTGAAGTGTCTAAATTATTATCTAGAAATAGTGATGGGCTCGGCTATGGATTTACTTGGTATTAGTTTGTGAAATTTTCGTGATCCAGGGCTTGATATAGCAACACTGCATAAGAGCAAGCGGTGGATATAAAAATCGATATGATGTATGCCTTATAAGAGTGCATAATTTGTCGGCGAACTGATTATTGATTGTGTAAAGGTGGGTATCGTTTCCAGTTTTTCATGCAGAGTTATTCGTTTGAAGAAAACAATAGAAGAAACAAATAGTTAACTTTAGGGGAAGCGCTGAGTAAAAAGACGGAGCAAGGTGTATGTCGCCTGATCTCGAGTAATAGTAAATATTTGCGTACGTAATCGACGCCGTATATAACACGCGCGGCTGGATGTGCTATTGCCAGCCTGCATCCAATGGTTGTGAGTAATCTCTCCGGATCAAAAACAATGCCTGCTATTGGGATTTGTATTTCTATTAATTATAACATTTAAATAATAAATATTTTATAAGAGTTAAAAGTATACTAAGTTAATATCGTAGTGAGATTCGTACCTCTTCAAGATACTTATCGTTTAGCTTTGATAGATTAGCTAGAGCTACATATAAAGGTTTATTCTAGGGTGTTGGGGGTCGGTAGTGAGAGTTCGTCGAGCTACCGGTTATCAAGTTATATAAATATAATTTGAAATTTTTAGATATTTTTCTAAACGAGAATAAATTCTGATAAGAGATTTTGCAAGCGGATGCGCGCGGGATTTAGCGGTCATGCTTAGTTCTTAAGAGTGCCCGCGTAATGTCGGCACTCAAAAGCCAGGTTCCTAGCGCAAGCTCGCAAAAAACTGCTGTATATCATTGAGTAGCGCTTCTGGTTCTTCCATCGCTGCAAAATGTCCGCCGCTCTCCATACGTGATATTTGCTTTAGGTTGTAGTAATGATTAATCCATGCCTCGGGTTGGCATAGTATTTCTTCTGGAAAAATGGCAATGCCACAGGGCGCTTCCACTACTGGCTCGCGGTTATGTGATGGCGCCCACGGCAGATGTGCGGCCTCGTAATAGAATCTAGCCGAAGTGCCAAAGCTATCGGTTAGCCAGTAGAGCATGACGGTTGTGATTAAGTCGTCTTTTGAGAATCGACTTTCTACGTGGCCGCCGCAGTCGCTCCAATCCCGTCGCTTTTCTAAAATCCACGAACACAGTCCTACCGGTGAATCACTCAAGGCATTGGCCAGGGTTTGCGGTCGCGTTGTTTGCAGTGCAAAGTAGCCGCCCCCATCAGTAAAGAAATTTACATTCTTTTCTGCAATGTCCATTTCCTTTTCGCTAAAAAATGATCCATCGACGGTGCCACCACTAAAGGCGTCAAGCGGTATCATAGTAGTGAAGTGAGCGCCGATTAACTTATCTGCGTACTTGTGACCCAGCTGCGCTGTGATGATGGCGCCCCAGTCGTGGCCATGGGCGGCGAATTTTTTATACCCTAAACCGTCCATAAGTTTTACGAAAATATCGGCGGTACTTTCAAAGTTAATGCCAGTGGTGGTGAGGGGGGTAGAAAAGCCGTAGCCAGGTAGCGAGGGGATGACCACATCGAAAGCATCCGCCGCATCGCCGCCGTAGGCCGCGGGGTTGGTAAGTGGGTCAATGAGTTTTTGGTAGTCCCAGAACGTCCACGGCCAGCCGTGGCTCAGCAGCAGCGGTGTGGGCGACGGGCCCTTACCTTTTTTATAAAGGAAATGAATAGTAAGACCATCTATTTCTGTTTTGAAGTGTTCGAACCGATTCATTTCTTCTTCGTGTTTACGCCAGTCGTAGTCTTCACGCCAATACTTAACTAATTCATTTAAGTAATCGGTGTTGGTGCCGTATTCCCAATTGCTGTTGCCAAAGTCAGGAGTGATTCGTGCATTCTTTAACCGTGACGCTAGGTCATCCAGGCGTGATTGGTCTATGTCGATTACGAAGCGTTCAATATCCATATTCTGATCTCAAAATGTATTTATACGAGGCTCTACACTAGCCCATCATTTTTTCAAGTAGTGCGAGCATCTTGTCGGTGTGCGGTGCTTTAAAGAACGGCGTTAAGCTCAGTATACCTTGCTTGTAAAAACCTTTGCCGTGACTTAATTGGCGGAAGCCGTCGAAGCCGTGGTAAGAGCCCATGCCGCTATGACCTACACCACCTAATGGCATAGTGTCTTGAAGAACATGGGCGGCGATATCATTGACGACCATGCCGCCAGATGTGGTATTAGTTTTTAGTAGATTAATTTCAGCTTTTGATTTTCCGAAATAGTAGAGGGCTAATGGGCGTTCACCGCGATTGATGTGGGCGGCAACTTGCCTGATGTCGGTATAGGTTTTAATTGGCATTGCGGGGCCGAATATCTCATCGGTCATAATCTTGCAGTCGTCGGCAGGGTCAATGACAAGCGTCGGTGCCAGTTTGTGATTGTGCGCTAACTTTTCTAAACCAATATCATCGCTGAGTGGAATAGTTTGATAGCCCCTGTCCATCGCTTCTTGAATATAGCCAGCAATGCGCGCGCGATGACGCTCATTGATAATCGAGCCGTAATCGTCGTTGTCTGCCAGGGTGCCGAAGTTGTCAGCGACAAACTTTTTGGCAAGCTCAATAAATTGTGGCAGTAATTCTGCTTGTACAAAGGTGTAATCGGGAGCGAGACAAATTTGCCCAGCATTCATGGTTTTAAACGTGAAAATGCGCTCAACAGCGGCTTTTAGATTTTTACAGCGGTATATAATTCGACAAAAAAATCGCCTAAAGGCGATTTTTTTGTGCTGAGTTTGTTGCGTGATTGTTTTAACCGAGTGGCGGGTTGCCTGGAAGCTGCGCTAAACCGTCATTCAGCTTTAGCCACGAAACCATAGAGTCGCACCACATATGGCCCTGCAGATCGACTGAGCTTGGCTTGTCTAGCGATCCCACTTTTATGAATAAGAGATCTGGCATTTCAGTTGCGACAGAATACAGCGGCGTGCCGCAGTTACCACAGAAGTGACGGTTTATCGTCAAGCCGGCATCGCCCTTAACGGTATACACTTTTGATTCGCCGGTCATTTCGCAGCTAGCTGCAGGGAAGAAGGCGACCGTGGCAAAGGCGCTGCCAGACGCATATTGGCAATCGCGGCAATGACAGGCCATCACGCTAACGGGTTCGCTGCTGCAGGTGTAGCGGACGTCGCCACAGGCACACTGGCCTTGATGGATCGTATTGTCGCTCATAAAAATTCTCCCGGTATTTTATTTATTAGTCGATCAATTTGTTGAGTTTATTAATAAGATGATTTATTTCGCCCCGTGAATTTTCCGGGCTGCTAATAATGCCATTGAAAACAAGGTGAGTGAGTTGATCCGCTATCGTTTCGCTGCTTTCACGTTTTGTACCCGCAACGATGTCCCACAAATAATGCTCAATCGCGCCAAACACCACATTTCGAATGAGCACCGGCGATGCCGATTCAGTAATTTCGCCGCTTTGTTTTCCTTCGCGTACAACATTGATAACAACATTACTGTAGCGGCGATTAAAGTCGTGAACCTTTTCCAGCAGTTCTGTCTGTGCGCCACGAGACTCGTTGAGAATAACCGTACATAGGTCGCTGTTATTGTCTAGCAGCGACATGTGAGTGTGGATAATGTAGCGCAGTTTGTTTTGTGCGCCAGAAATACCGCTGACACCGCCTTCCATGGTGGCGGTAATCTCCTCGTAAAACTCCTCAATGACTTTCACCATCAGCGCGCGCTTGCTTTTGAAGTAATGCAATACCGTGCCTTCGACGACACCAACGGCATCCGCTATTTCGGCAATAGTCGCGTCTTCATAGCCGCGGCTGATGAAGACTTTGCGGGCCGAGCTGACAATATCTTTTTCGCGATGCTCTCGTGATAGGCGAGTGCGGGTGCCGGGCTTTTTTGTTTTAGTAACCACGTTGTTATCTCTTCGTTGTGTTATCGCGTGGAAACTTAATCGTCTCCGTGCGCAATAAAATCTGCTTCGCGTCGCTCTTTAAACGAACGTAAGCCCTCTTGGAAGGCATTGCCTCCAAAGCTTAGGGTTTGAAGCTGCTGCTCTAATTTTAGCTGCGTGCCAAAGCTACTTTCGCAGGCGGACCGTAGGGCTTCTTTGGTTCTGCGTATCGCTGCGGGGGAAAGCTTAGCCAAGTTTGCCGCCAAGGTCGACGCTTCCTTCATTAGCTCGGCATCGTCTACGCACTTCCAAATCATGCCGCTGCGTGCGGCATCTTCGGCAGGCATCGCTTCGCCAGTCAAAAACAGCGCTAGCGCCTGATTATAGTTTAATCCGCGGCTGACCAGCCAGGAGCAGCCCATATCGGGGATTACGCCAAGCTTGGGAACAAAGGGTAGTGAAAAGTAGGCCGATTTGGCCGCTAATACAATATCGGCATTCAAGCCAAGGCCTACGCCGGCACCAATTGCAGGGCCATTAATAGCAGATACCACGGGTTTTGGCATCGCCATCATATATTCTGCCAAGGGGTTATATGTGTCTTCGATCACCTTGTTGACGTAGTCATCTAAAGGGCCTTCTTGGCTCATAAAGGTTTTGAGATTGCCTCCGGCGCTGAAGAGTTTGCCTCTGCCAGTAAGTAGCACCGCGCGAATTTGATCGTCTGCTACTGCGGACTTCAATGCTGCCAGCAAAGCATTGGCCATTTCTTCTGTAATGCTATTGAAGGAGCTTGGGGCATTATTACCGGCCGTACGGAAGAGAAGCTAATTGATGCGGTCGCGGCGCTAAGCGATGCGGGTTTACTTGCGAGCTACAAACTTCAAGATATTCGCGATTACGACGGTATTGCCGCAATGTATGCGGTAATTTTTGAGGAGCATGGGCGTCTGGATGTTTTAGTGAATAACGCCGGTGGCCAGTTTCCCCAGTCGGCTATCGATTTCTCTAAAAACGGCTGGGATGCCGTGGTCAATAATAACCTCAACGGCAGCTGGTATATGATGCAGCATGTGGCGCGTCAATGGCGTGACCGCAAGCAGCAGGGCAGTATTGTGAATATTGTTGCCGTAGTAACGCGTGGAATGAGTGGCGGCGCGCATACCTGTGCGGCTCGCGCCGGTGTTATTCATCTTTCTAAAACGGTTGCGGTGGAGTGGGCGGAATATAATATCCGCGTTAACTGTGTCGCGCCTGGCGTTATTTTTAGCGAGGGGATGCGGGCCTACTCGCCGGAAGCCTTGAGCGAATTTGATAAGTCGAATCCCATGAAGCGTTTCGGCACTCCCTGGGATATTGCCCAAGCCTGTGTTTATCTCGGTGGCCCCAGCGGCAGCTTTATAACTGGCGAGGTGCTCACCTTAGATGGTGGCGGCCAGTTGTGGGGTGATTTGTGGATGCAGGGTAGGCCGGATTACTTTCGTTAAAGATATATATTTACAGCGCAAGCGACCTGGCTATACCGGCGGTTTACCCGTTAAATACTGATTGGTTTTAGGTCTTTGAACAGTTCGACTCTATTGGAAATTTCAATAGCGTCGAACTGTTGTGCGCAATGCTACTTTCCTTTGTTCTTAGAATCCGACTTTAAAGTCTAACTGATAGGTCGTTTGGTCGGGATGAGGAGTCTTTGTGTAGTTGCCAGGAATCAGCGGCTGATCAAGAATCAATACTGCATCCTGTTCTTTGGTCAAGTTGCGCGCCTGGAAATTAACTGATCAGCCGTTTGTTTCTGAGCGCAGGCCAAGACCGGCATCGATGCGGGTAATGGCTTCTTGCAAGGTGTTGGGATCGATGTCGGAATCGAGGTAGCGCTCGCCGCTATAAGACACGTTCATTCGAATGCTGCCGAGCAGGTCGGAGCTGCCAAACATCGGAAATTCCCAGCGTGGCGACAGCGAGCCCGACCAGCGCGGTGCGTAGGGTAGTGATTTGCCACTTAGATCCTGGGTTTGATTTTGCTCTGCGGTGAATAGTGGTGGGCCTTCCGTAAAGCTGTCGTATTTGGCGTCGAGGTAGGCAAGGCTACCTGCTAAGCTTACGCCGTCGATTGGCGGTAACCAGAAAAAGTCCATTTCTGCGCCCCGGCTAGACGACTCAGGTGCATTGAAGGTAGTTAGCGTTACACCAGAAAAGGTACGTATTTGCAGGTTCTTCACATCGCTGTCAAATACCGCCATATTCAATGTCAGTGATCCGCCGAGTAGCCGCGATTTTATACCGGCTTCATAGGTCAGCGTTTCCTCGCCTTTGTAAGTTAGGTTGTTATCATTTAGTGGTGCTGGGTCAAAGCCGCCCGCCTTAAAGCCTTTGGCGGCATTCACATAGACATTGATGTCGGGCAGTATTTCGTAATTAAAGGCCAGCTTGGGCGAGACATTGGTTTCTTTGCTTTCTAAATTCGGTGCGCTGAAGTTGCTTTGATTTAGCGAGCCACCTGAAATACTGTTACCAGCTGCAACCTGAGAGTAAGACGACCCTGTTGACTCATCTTCACCATAGCGTATACCGGCGGTGGCGGTGAGGCGATCAGTTAAAATCCAGTTAAATTGCGAGAAAATGGCGAAGGACTGGGTTTCGGATTGTGTTGCCGATATATAGCGTTCGCGATCGATAAAGCCTGGAATAAGATCGGGTAGTGATATCGGCAAATCGATAAGTATGGGGTCAAACGGCAATTGGATGTTTTGCACGATTGCCCCCGCTCGAGCAAAACCGATTAGGCCGTTCAGGCTCACATCGATATCTTGGAATACATCGTTGGTGGATTCTTGACCAAATACACCCACTACAAAGTCAATGCCTTCACCCCAATCAAACGGCGCGTCTAATCCGCCAGCGAGACGAACTTCTATCGCCTTTGCGGTATAGGGGTTGCCTTTCGGTGGCTCATTGAATGCCACCAAGGGCACCGGTGAGTAATCCACATCAAGCGAGTAGGGGGTAATAACTTCAGACCACGACGCAATGGTGGTGAGCTCCGGTGCGGTAATACCCATCAGCTCGTCTGGTCGCCAGATCAGGCTTAAGGAAGCTGCTTTAACTTCGCGGTCTGAGCGAGTTGGGGCATCGGTCGAGGTGTTTTGGTCATAGGCATCAGCTTCGGTCTGCGGGTCGTATTCGCGGAACACGCGCAAGCTTCGTTCGCTGGCAATAAATAATGACTGGGTGTAGCCCTTGGTTAGTGATTCTGCATACAGGCCAGTAAAGTCTGCCGTTAGAGTATCGCTTAAAAACCAGCTTAGCTTTAAGCGAACCGCTTTGTCTTCCTGGGTTTGTTGTTCATCGCGGGTGCTATTGTATTCAAGGGTGTCAGCGTCGTTATAGCGGAATGCGATCCGGCCTAAGAGGCTGTCGCCCACGATGGGGCCAGAAATTGCGCCCTCTATATTGTTACTTTCAACATTTTCACCGTGGCCATACTTGATGAAACCTTCTGGCTCTGAGGTCGGGTCCTTGGTGTGAAAGTTAAGTACCCCACCAAGGGTATTTTTGCCGAATAGGGTGCCCTGTGGGCCGCGCAGTACTTCCAAACGATCAATATCAAATACCGCATCTTGTGCAAATGTTGAGCGGCCGTAGGGCACATCGTCTATTACTAGTCCAATAGACGGCTCAAAGCCAACACCTAGCGGTGGTGTGCCAAAGCCGCGAATGGTAATGCTGGTGTACAGGGCCAGGGATGCATCAAAGCTAACGTTGGGGATATAGCGCGTGATCTCACCAACGTCAGAGAGGCCCGAGTCTTCAATAAAATCCGCCCCGATGACCGAAATCGACAGCGGTACGTCCTGTGCGCTCTCCGCCTTTTTGTTGGCCGTCACAATCACTTCCTCAATAATACGCGGCGCCGCATAAAGGGGCGAACTCAGAATTGTTGCTCCAGTTGCAAGTAGTGCTGAGGCGCTTGTCAGCCGGATTGCCTTGCTGATAAGGCGCATTGTCGGGGTGTGCTGTTGGGGCATCATAGACCGTCCATCGTTATTATATTTGGCTTTTAACTTCGGAAGTTACAGGGTATTAGCTTTATGCCTATTCAAGGTAGCACTACGCGGCGTGTTTTGCATGTTCGCAGGTGCGTAATTATGACTTTGGGCGACATAGAGAATGGCGCGGTAGGACAGTTGTTGTGAAGTAGTGCGCAGTTTTTTCACATTGAAAAGCGGTTTCGCGCTAGATTTGCTGGGGAGGCAAGGCTGTTTTACGTATCATGTGATTAATATATTCATTGATCGATGCTTTGATGCTGCGGGTATACTCCGACTGACCCTTTCGAAGATGATAAATCAGAGAGGCTACAATAGCGGAACAGAGAATCTAGATAGATTGTGTGGTTTTTTTTGCATGCCGAATTGAAGAGTTGGTTGAGCATGTTCCGGTTAGATCCAAAGCTGAGGATGAAAAAACGTTGATTTACTAAAATAATAAATAAATTTGAGCGGACGCCACGTAGTATGAAGACCGTTTCAAATTGAATAACGGAGTGGTCTAAAGTTTTGAGTATTCATACCGACTACAATATTACCAGCAGAAAGAACCATAGATTTGTTTTTCGGTCTTCATTTTGGTCCCCGAGGGCAGCAGCAGTCACAAAATTTGATTTTTCGTACAGTTGAAATTTAACTTGGTCACTAAATGGTCACGTTTTGGTCATAAATGGGATTTTGGCCGATATTAGTGAGTAATTGACTGAGGTGGATTGAGGCGTGATACCCCCTCTGTTATAGTGTCGCGCTTCGTGAAATACCCATTTTGCGCCCGTAGCTCAGCTGGATAGAGCGCTGCCCTCCGGAGGCAGAGGTCAGAGGTTCGAATCCTCTCGGGCGCACCATAATTATAATAAAAAGCCTTTTAAAACAATACGATAGATAGTATTTTTGGCCCCGTATAGGCTGCTGTATTTCTGGCTATTGCGGTATTGGGACAAATTTGGGACACTCAAGCTTTCATGGAATGAGAAAGAGGGTGAACCAATGGCCACCTTTACCAAAAGAGCGGGTAATAAAGTCCAAGTCAAAGTCCGTCGAAAGGGCTATGAACCGCAATCTCGAACATTCCCCAGCCTAACGCAAGCTAAGCAATGGGCTCGCCTAGTCGAGTCCGAGATGGATCGGGGTATATTCCTATCTACTAGTGCGGCTGAATCGACGACGATTGCAGAGGCGTTAGCGCGTTACGGAAGCGAAGTCGCTCCTAGTAAGAAGTCCTTCGAATCTATTGTGTGTCGCATCAAGCGCCTAGATCGGCATCTTGGGCATCTTACTCTAGCCGCAGTTACTCCAGGAACTGTAAAGGAATACCGCGATTTTCGAGCGGAGACGGTTAGTGGCGATACTATCCGTAAAGAAGTTCAGCTCCTGAGTCAGGTGTTTAAGCTAGCTCAGCGCGAGTGGGATATATACCTTCCTCATGGTAATCCTGTTGATTCGATATCTCTACCTAGGAAATCTAAGGCCCGTGAGCGGCGTCTCGAGCAGGGAGAAGAAATGGCATTGCTAGGAGCTGCGGAGGAATATGGGGGGTATATTGCTCGTATTATCCGTTTAGCAATAGAAACGGGGATGAGGCGAGGTGAAATTGTAAATCTTCGCTGGCAAGACATTAATTTGTCGAGCAAAGTAGCGATATTACGAGATACCAAGAATGGCGATGACCGTATGATACCTTTGTCCACTAAGGCCATCGAAGTTCTTTCTATAGAGCCGCGACATATAACGGGTAGGGTATTTCCTATCCGCGGGGATTCGATTACTCAAGCGTTTGAGCGAGTTTGTCAGCGGACAGGGATAGTAGGTCTCCGCTTTCACGATTTGCGGCATGAGGCTACAAGTCGGTTGTTTGAGCTCGGTCTAGGAATTATGGAGGTGTCGGCGATCACTGGGCATAAGGATCTGGCAATGCTCAAGCGCTATACACACCTGAAAGCGGAAGACCTTGCAATAAAGCTTCGCTAGACGCTTATAGTTAATCGAGATGGTTGCCAAAGGAAAAATGGAAATGTACTGTACATAAATACAGATGTGGTGACCTTATGAGCAAAATTGAATGGACTGAGCAAACTTGGAATCCAGTCACTGGATGTACTAAGGTTTCGCCTGGGTGTAAGCATTGTTATGCGGAAACTATGGCTCGACGCTTGCAGGCCATGAGGGCGGTTGGATATGAAAACGGTTTCGGCCTTAGTCTCATGCCTGAGCGCCTCAACCAACCACTTAAACGGAAAAAGCCGACCACTTATTTTGTGAACTCAATGAGCGACTTATTCCAAGAAGACGTCCCATATGGATTTATTGACGAAGTAATGGATGTTATCCAACAAACGCCTCAGCATACCTATCAAATTTTGACAAAAAGAAGCCAAAACATGAGGCGCTATTTCGAGGATCGCAAAGTGCCTTTCAACGCCTGGTTAGGTGTTTCTGTGGAAGACAAGACGTATGGCAAACCGAGAATTGCTGATCTTCAGGCTATCCGGGCGTCAACTCGATTTTTATCCGCAGAGCCTTTGCTTGAGGACTTAGGGCGTCTAAATTTAAAAGGTATAGCGTGGGTGATTGTTGGAGGTGAGTCAGGAGCAAAGGCTCGCCCCATGAAGGAATCCTGGGCCATGAATGTAAAGGCTCAATGCGAACGAAGCGGTATAGATTTCTTTTTCAAACAGTGGGGCTCATGGGGTGCCGATGGTGTTCGCCGTTCAAAGCAGGCCAACGGTAGAGCTCTTGCGGGAAAAACCTGGGATAGTATTCCCGTGGTAAATATCTAAGTCTCATATCGCAGGGAGAGCGGGCTATTGAACGAGATTTCAATTCCAGATTCGTACATAGGTAGAGAGCAGGCCTATGTAAAGCACCAAATACTTAAAACCTACCTGCAACGGCTTTTTTTGATCATAGGTCAACATGCTGAATCCACGATCAATTATATAGATTGTTTTTCTGGGCCGTGGCAGGCGGGCGACAAAAAACTCAGCGATACATCGATCGGTATTTCGCTTGAACAAATGTACACCTGTCAAAGTGATCTTTCTGAGAAGTTCGGTCGGGCTGTAAAATTCCGGGCGCTGTACATTGAGAAAGACCCAAATGCCTTTCAGGCGCTAAAAGGTTTTTTGGATAGCTCTCCTTACACAACAATTGAAACATGCTGTATCAACGGAGATTACACCGAGAAAATTCCTGAAATAGTGGAGTGGTGCGGAAGCCATTTTTCATTTTTCTTTGTTGACCCAAAAGGCTGGCAAAAAGTGGTTGGTGCTAGGACTATGGAGCCCCTGCTTCAGCTGCATAAAGCCGAATTTCTAATTAACCTAATGTATGACTTCATCAATCGATTCGTCGGTCTTGAGCAGCACGCCGAAGATATGATTGAGCTATTCGGGGAAATTCCTCAGTTTTCCACTGAGCTTCCGCGAGAGCGAGAAACAAAACTGCTGCAGCTCTATAGGAATAGTACTATTCGGAGCTACGACGGACGCTCAGGATATGTGAGGATTGAAAAACCTGGTCGTGACCGTACTCTTTACGCTTTGGTTTATTTTACTCGTCATCCAAGAGGACTTGACGTCTTTAAAGCCACTGCGGAGAAAATGAATATTGTCCAGCGCAGAACGCAAGCAGAAGTTAAATTGCGCCACCAGTTAGAGCGCTCTAGTACGGATGATTTGTTCGGCGACATCCCATTCACTGCCAGCAATCTCAGCGATACTGAAGCAAATATTGCGACCGCTCAGGACTTTCTTGTTAATCAACTTAACGCAGGCCCTCTCTTGATAGATTGGGAGTGCTGGGCGGACTTCCTAGAGCGGACAGATTTATATCCGAGTGATTTTCAAGCAGCAATGCGTAACTTGGTTAAAAACGGGAGCGTGATTAATCTCGACGCCGATATAAGCAGGCGCCGGAAAAATTTTATAAAACCAAATTGGCAGAATAAAAGTGAGCGCTGGTCGCTAACGTGAGGAATGCTCTGCCATTTGCCGACCGAGGGATGGGGCTATTTCTCAATTTCCTTCTGAAGATTTTTCCATAGCGGCTTCAACTGACGCTTTATGGCCTTTGAATCCATAATATCTGCCGCCCTAAGCCCATAGCGAACAAAGTTCCTCCTACCTAGGTGCGAATATCGTTCATATAGCTTTTGCTTATACAGCGACCTGGGATGCTGCCCTCTGCGTATCTTGGCAGTATTTCTTTTACTGCACGTACGCCTTGCAAGCTTTACCCCACGCTTCATCCTGTCTGCGTACCGAGATAGTGCGGCAGATCGCAGTAAAATTTGTTGGCCGTCAAAAAGAAATCCAAGGTATTGAATAGGTAGCACGCTATGCAGTTTGCCTTCGGAATTCTTGCTAAATAATCTAATCTCAGTTTTCTTTGGATTTATGGTAAGTTTAAGGGCCTTGATTTCTGTGGCAACCATTCCTCCAACGGTTTTCTCAAACTCTTGAGGAACAATAAAGAGCATATCGTCGCAGTACCTGAAATACTTGCCTCCCCATTCTGACACTACTTCCGCCATTTTTTTGTCGAATTCAATCATGTATATATTTGAAAGAAGCGCACTAATTGGGGTGCCCTGTGGAATCCCTTTCGAGCCTTTGTTTGAGCTAATAAGCCCTGTTTTTCGAACAAGTGAATGGAATTCTTCAGGTTTGCATATCCTGTCTCTGCTATTTTTCGGATTGTGCTTTGATATTCCCAGTTGGTGATAAAGTAACTCGCGGGAAACCAGTGCAAAGCGGGTTAGCGACTTGAAAACTGCAAAGTGATCGTGGGGCAGCTGTGGCTCACCGAGGACACTAGCCCACTGCATCTTCAATATCGTGTGATCGAGATTGTCGAAAAAACCTGTGATATCAACGCCGACCACGGCGCAGGGGCCAAACTCCGAAATTGATTTAAAAGCGTCGCGAGCAAATTCAATGTTGGATTTGCCGAGACTACGAAACGCGGAAACATGTTCTCCGATACCAAGCGCTGTAAGACGATTTTCGTAGAGCTCCGCCAGTATTCGCGCGTAATACGCGTAAATATGGCTATCTAAATGGGAGGCATAAGCAATGGGCCTAGTTTTTTCTTTCCGGACTACATCACCTACCGAGTTTTTGGTTATCTTGGGAGTGGTGATTTCATAGTGGATAAGAGGCCAAAAACTGTGTTTCGCAACCGCCTTGGGGTTTGCAACAACCTTCCGGGCCTTTTTGTAGCCGATAGGGTGGTCGAAGTGAAGGTAGCCGCGTTTGCGATACCATCCGTCATCCTTGCTTGTCATAACTTCCTTGATCTTCTAGCGAAACCAAGCGAGGTAGGACTGCGGCATCCGTTACCCCTCGCTTGGCTTAGCTGGTGCACTTGACTACACCCTCTAGCTATAAGTCGAGCAATCTTGTTAGGTCGCCAACCTCAAGCAAACCGCACATGTTAGACATGGTTTATAATGTCAGTATCACGTTGGAGATCACAATGAAATGTAACCTCGCCACGCGGATGTCGTATGCCGTGTTGGCAGCAATTAGCTGTCAGTTTGGTGTTGACATCTTGTGACACGCCCCCTGCTCTACAGCAAAGGCAACCACATAATAGCAGGGCTTCAGGCTGGTTATCTACTTTTTAGATAAATATGGATATTGATTTGGCTCTGTAGTCGCATATCACTTGCATAATACGGATATATATGGATATATATCCGGCTATGAGCCTAAACACTGACACTCTTCAAATTACCCCGGAAATCCTGTCTCTGATCGCAGAGTTGGACGAGTTCAAGGGGGCGTGGCGCGCCATCGGCACGCTGGCGCCGGATCGCCTGTCGGCCCTGCGTCGGGTGGCGACTATCGAGAGTATCGGTTCCTCTACCCGTATTGAAGGTAGTCGCCTGTCGGATCAGGAGGTGGCTCGGCTGCTGAGCAATATCGAAATCAAGAAGTTCGATACCCGCGACGAACAGGAAGTGGCGGGTTACGCCGATGTGATGGGCATGATTTTCAATAGTGCCGATCATATCGACCTCACCGAGAATCATATCCGCCAACTCCACGGCGAATTGCTTGCCTACAGCACAAAAGATGAGCGGCATCGGGGAAACTACAAGACCCACCCTAACCATGTGAGCGCCTTCGATGCCGATGGCAAGGAAGTCGGCGTGGTGTTTGAAACGGCTTCACCGTTTGATACGCCCCGCTTGATGACGGAGCTAGTTACTTGGACGAGGGATGCTTTAGAACGCAAAGCTCTGCATCCCTTGCTTGTAATCGCGGTTTTTACCGTGGCATTTCTCGAAATTCATCCATTTCAAGACGGTAATGGCAGGCTTTCCCGAGTAATCACCACGCTTTTACTAATCCGCAGCGGCTATGCCTACGTGCCCTACAGCTCGCTAGAAAGCGTGGTGGAACAATCCAAAGAAGGTTACTACCTGGCACTGCGCAACACCCAAGGCACAATTCGCACAAATTCACCTGACTGGCAGCCTTGGGTGCTGTACTTTCTACGAGCGCTGAAAAAGCAAAAGCAGCGCCTGGAAGTCAAAATTGAGCGAGAGCATATTCTGCTGGCGAAGATGCCGGAGCTATCAATCAAAATCCTGGAGCTGGCCGCCGAGCAGGGCCAACTTTCCGTCAGCCAACTCGTTGAACTGACCGGCGCCAACCGAAACACGATAAAGAAGCATCTGCAAAACCTGGTGGCCAGCGAACAACTTGCGCAGCACGGAAAGGGCAAAGGCACTTGGTACAGTCGCGCCTGAAGGTTATTTACATGCACGAAGGAATTGGAGTTAAGCAACCGTGAATGCGGTAGAAATTGAAGAAGCCATCTCAGCCCTTGCCGAACAGGCCTTTGATCCAGAGGAGTTTCCGTTCGCCTTTCTGGAGGCCTTTGGCAACAAAGCAACCACTATCAAACGCTTGCGATCTGGCTCCAGCAACTCATCCGACATTGGCGGAGTGCTTCAGCGCAACAATATTCATATTGCTGTCTGCGAGGCAGGGCAAGTACCAGCAACCCTACAAATCTTGCGGCAAAGCCCGGCCACAACCAAAGGTAAAGCCAAGTTCATTCTGGCCACAGACGGCTCAGCGCTAGAGGCGGAAGACCTGACCAGCGGCGAGACGGTTGCCTGTCAATATAGGGACTTTCCTAATCACTTCGGGTTCTTCCTGCCCTTGGCGGGCATTACTACGGTCAAGCAGATTCGCAACAACCCCATCGATATTCAAGCCACCGGACGCCTGAATCGGCTTTATGTGGAGCTGCTGAAATCCAACGAGGATTGGGCCAGTGATGCACGCCGTCACGACATGAACCAATTTATGGCCCGGTTGATCTTCTGCTTTTTCGCTGAGGATACCGACATCTTTGGTGGCAACAATCTGTTCACCTCAACCATTGAGCAGATGAGCGATAGCCGCTCGGACAATACCGGCCAAGTAATTGGCGAGCTGTTTCGAGCAATGGACACCAAACTTGAAGACCGCGCCGCCGCCAAGCTGCCGCGCTGGGCAGATGCCTTTCCCTATGTCAACGGCGGGTTGTTTGCAGGCAGCAAAGATATACCCAAATTCAGCCGTATTGCCCGCTCTTATCTGTTGCATGCAGGAAGCCTGAACTGGCAGCAGATCAACCCGGATATTTTCGGCTCTATGATCCAGGCGGTTGCCGATGACGATGAGCGCGGTGAACTGGGTATGCACTACACCAGCGTGCCGAATATCGAAAAGGTGTTGAACCCGCTGTTCCTCGATGATCTTCGGGCACAGCTCGAAGAGGCGGACGACAATGCCCGCAAGCTGCTAAATCTGAGAAAGCGGCTGGCTAGTATCCGAGTGTTTGACCCTGCGTGCGGCAAACGTTACATACCTTCTTTTAATCCCACACCATACATGGTTCAATGGTGACAAATCAAAAGGCTCTTTGTTCAGATGGAAATCCTTACTGACTAGTATCGAGCTATTCAAGGAGGAACCAAATGGCCAGTCTTGAGTTTATTCTTTACCAACCGCGACGAGCAGAGATCAATGATGGCTCGCTTCAGTGGAAAGAGTTAAAAAGAAAACCAATCAAAAATCTCCCACAAATTATTTGGGAAGATAATTCAACTTGGGCAGAAGCTAATCTTTGGGCATTAGATCAAGCCACATCCTCAAAACGTGATTTAAAAACCGTTCGCTCGAATATGGCTCACCTGCTTGGATATGCGAAGTGGTTGGAGGCTGAGTCAATCCCTTGGTGGTGTTTCCCTGAAAGAGAAAGCGAGCGCTGCCTTGTTCGTTTCAGGGGGGCTCTCATTGCGGCAAGAAATAATGGCGAACTCGCTCCAAGCACAGCGTCACAGAGAATGGCGGCAGTGATCCGTTTCTATAAGTGGATGCTCTCTCGTCGGCTTATTTCACCGGAATGGCCAATGTGGGAAGAGCGCTCTGTAGGAATAACGCTCACGAATTCATTTGGTCTCGAACACACAATGCGTGTGGCTAGCACTGATCTCTCGATACCCAATCGCAAAGTCGCCGGAGCAATCCAACTAGAAGATGGCTTATTACCGGTGTCCATTTCAGCAATGAAAGAAATACTAGCTTTGGCAGATAAAACGTCGACGGAAGAGCTTTCGCTGATGCTTAGAATAGGCTTCTTTACTGGATTACGATTAGGTTCCATCACTGACCTTAAAGTAAAAACGTTACAGGATGCCACGATTGTTCCGGAGGTTGGTTGGAAGCGTTTGGCCATTGGACCCGGAGCCAGGCCGTCAGTAGCAACAAAATTTAGTGTTTCCGGAGCGGTGCCAATTCCTGAAGAGTTACTTGATCTTCTGCTCGACTATTCAATTAGTACAAGACGACTAAAGCGGCAAGCATTAGCAAGTCCTGAAGATCAAGGTCTGCTTTTTCTTACACGTTACGGAAATTCATATAGTGGTGATGATAGCCGAGCCGTCAATGTGGAAATGTCGCGCCTACGGTCAGCTGGTAAAAAAGAAGGAATAAAAGTGCTGCGTGGATTTCATTTTCATAGAACCCGAGCAACTTTTGCAACGGAGTTAATGCGGGTTGCACTTAAGTTCATGCCGGTTGGTGATGCTATCCAGTATGTGAGGGAATCCTGCCTTCATAAAGATGAAAGCACAACTATGAAATACATAAAGTTCATCGAAGCGAATAAGGCAATGGCTGAAGCGGCAGATGCTTTTACTCGCTTATTCATGGGGCTTGCTAGAGGATCTGCTGATGAGTGAGCTAGATCTTACATTTCCCAATTACCCTATCGGTACTCATCAAGTGCCGTGGAATTTAAAAATACTATTGTTCAATAATGCCGCAAATGAGACTCGAAAATCAGCGATTATTTCGATTGATGAGGGGAAGTTCGGAAATCCAATCGAAGATAGGGTCCCATTAGTCGTTGCTTTTCATGAAGCAATTTCTTCTATGATTAGCCTTGGGAATTCCCGGGCACTCATTGAATCCAGCTTAGAAGTGCTTTGGCGATTTTTTGCCTGGTCAGACACTCATTCAGAGCACATTTGCCAAGATGACTTAATCGATATATTTAAAAGATGGACAGAGATCCAAATTCATAGGCATCAAGTTAAAAAAGAAATCAGTGCCATTTATGCTTATAGGCAAGCATCAAAAATGGCAAATCTAATCGCGAAAGTATTGCAGCTTCCAGGGGCCAAGCCTGGTGGAAATTTATTGCTTCAAACCAGGATGAGAAGGCCGTCTGATAAGAAGCGAGTTTTAGGTACAAGCGCAGATAAGCAGAATTTAGACTACACGTTTGAGTATGGTCATGTATTAACCAAAATATGCAGTGCGTTGGATCTGGCAACGGTTCGAGGAAAGCTCCCAATAATTATAGATCTTGGCAATGAACGAATGTTGACGTTAGCGGGTAGCTTAATGAATCCTGAAATGGATACGGATGCTATAACAAATACCGAAGTAAAGCGTCGGGCCGAGATTGCTAGAGCTCCGTTGAATGATAGCGAAAGCTTGTTTGATAGGCACAAACGCTCTGGAATACTGAACCTAAAAATAGAAGTCGAGCTATTAATATTTATCGCGCAAACGGGTATGAACCTAACGCAAGCGGCGAGCCTTGAGAAAGAGACCTATCGGTGGAAGTCAAACGGCGAAGATCTTGAAGTGTTTCGAGTCTACAAAGGTCGCCGCAGTGGTGAGACCATTTTTCGTTGCTTTAAATCTTATAGAGATCACTTGGAAGAATATATGGCTTGGCTTAATGAAACCGGATTTAGCGATAACGACAGTCGTTTGTTTCCGCTTGTAAGTCGAGGCATGATTCGAGCGAAAGGCACTAAGGTACGGTTTAATACCACTAAAGAGGCCTTCAAAAAAATTAATCTAAATTTTATTGGTCCGCAACAACTTCGAAAAACTCGAGTAAATTGGTTGCTAAGGCGAAGCCGAGATCTCGATCTTACCGCCGAGCAAATGGCGCATGATAAAAGTGTCCTTCTTCGTGACTATGAGAGCCCAAACCATCAATCAGCAACCGCTGAAATTATTAAATTCCACAACGCTACTGACCCTACCTTCTTGCCGCCCGGTCCAGGCATTTGCGCTGATGAGAGTCATGAACCCGAGTCTATTTCTGGCGCTGCAAGTGAAGCGCCAAAACCAGATTGTGTCAGTCCGGAAGGCTGCCTTTTTTGTACCAAGCACCGCGACATCATGAGTTCCGAATATTGCTGGAAACTTGCATCTCACTTGCATATCAAGAGTTTGGAAACAGCTTTGTATAAACCATCGCTAAAACAAGAAATACATCCTGGTTACCGCATCATTGACAGGATCAATCAAAAACTTGAAGCGATTGCATCTGGAAGTAAAGTCAGAGCACTGTGGGTTAAAGATGCTCGGGATGCCGTGCGCTCAGGCAACTTTCATCCTCATTGGGAAGGCCACATCAAACTACTGGAGGTGATTGTATGAAAGTCGCTGAGCTTCCAGGCTTGCAAATTGAGTCGTCGATTGTTGGGCCAGATGTTGAAAACTTTAGGCCAAGTGCTTGGCCGCCACCCAAAGATTTTCCAGTAATAACTAACGCTGATGGGATAGTGGTCTCTCGCTATGGGGATGCTCGCTGGGATTTATCTCCATGGGCAGGCCATACCTTGACACTCCATTTTGGTGATGGGCCAGGGCAAGGTAAAAAGATCAGTTCTGAAAACGCATTTTTATTGCGACAAATAGTAGGTTGGTGGTTATGGGGGAGCGCCGCTGTGCGTTCCGCTCGATCTTTGGTTTATAAGTTTGAGTCAGTTAAACCGTTATTTGTAGCCTGCACAGATAACGGCATAGTGGCGTCCGAGTTATATAAGTACCCGAATGTAATAAAAAGCCTAGCCAATTATTATTCTGCAAGGGGGCATAGGGTTATCTCCTATCTAAACTCGCTGAGTTATGCAAAAGATCAGTTGGGTTTCATCATACTTGACGAAGACGGGATGAAACTTCTCAGCGAAACGCTACCCAGCACGGAAGAAACACAAACCGCTTATATTCCTGTACGAATATGGAATTATCAGATTTGTCGCTTGCGAGAATGTCTGGATGATTTTTTGACGCATAAAGATGCAATCGAAGCCTGTTACCATTTTTGTCTGGAGGCCTACGCAACCAATGCCGGAGGATGCCTTTCTATGGCGTTTGGCGGGCTTGGAATAAATGCTCCTTTTAATAGTGCTCGATCTATCGGCCAACAAAGATCAGGCAAGATTTTTTATGGTCCGTTTCGAGAGACTGCTAAAAGCCACGGGATAGACCAGCTTCTAGACAAATGGTGTAACACTAAAAATAAGATGGCGCCTGTCACTCTTTCAAGCTATTTGAGTCTAGTAAGCCATGTAGGCTTAGCCTATATCCTGAATTTCTCGTTAATGCGTGTACAGGAAGGCGGGAAGCTGCGGGCAGACTGCTATGAAGCGGAAAAAGATTCAATGGGTGATGATATTCATCTGTTGAAGGGCGTTACTACTAAAACCATCGAAGATGATGATGCGCGTTGGATCGTGTCATCAACAGTAAAAATCGCCATCGATGCCTTGACTAGCGTTGCAAAAATGCGGCTTCAAGCAGCAAAAGAAAACCCAAATATTGAACTATCGGAAACCGATATTGCGAACCCTATTTTGCAATCTTTGCCCCATGAGCCGTGGAGTGCTAGAGCGCCTTCGTCAAAAAGCACGAAGAAATACAAAAAAACCAGAACCTATGCCGATGTTTGGAATATTTGGCCAAAACTCTTCGACGCAAACGAGATGACGATTACCGTGGCCGACTTCGAATTGGCCAACCGAATGACCTTTGGTCTTGATCCAGAAGTATTTTCTATTGGAAAAGTGTGGCCCATAGCTTGGCACCAACTGCGTCGCACTGGTGCTGTTAACATGCTGGCAAGCGGCTTAGTTACGGAAGCCTCACTTCAGTATCAACTCAAACATGCCAGTCGGGCCATGAGCCAATACTACGGCAAAAACTTTTACCGCTTGAAAGAACCACTCAATGATGAGGCCAGAGGTTACTATCTGCGCGAGATGTACCAAGCCATGGTGCGCGAATTTAAAGCCCTGCAATCGGATCAATACCTATCCCCGCATGGCGAGAAGCGCAAAGAACAAATTCTGTCTGAGATTTCAGAAAAAGATCACGACCAATTAGTTAAGGCAGCAAAAGCTGGACGTATCAGCTACCGGCAAACCTTTCTTGGCGGCTGCGCTAATTCGGGCCCGCCATGTCCATTGGGGGGCATCAGTAACATCAGCTCCTGCATGGGCTTTGGTAATAGCAGCCCCTGCCCATCGGCCTTGTTAGATAAAGCCAAACTGCCGTTGATCAAGCAGCTCAAATCGGTTGTGGCACTTCAATTACATGAGGCCAAGGCAGGCTCTCCACTACACGAATCCCTTCATGCACAACTCGAATCCGCAGAGCGAGCAATCCATGTCATCGAAGTCAACTGAACCAAGAAAAGTGGGTAAAGCGGAACTAAAGTTCCGAGAGGCTTTTGAACGCCTCAAGGCGGGCACGCCCGACCTCCTTCCCAAGGGCACACCGCTCAGCCAGAACAATGTCGCCAAAGAAGCGGGGGTAGACCCATCCGCACTGCGCAGAGCGAGATTCCCAGAGCTGGTTGCCGACATTCAAGCCTGGATAGAAACCCACAAAGGCGAATCCCCCCAGAAGTCCCCAAGGCAGATGATGCTGGCTCAGCGATCAAGAAACCGGGATCTCCAAGAGCAGAACCAGGCGTTGAAGGAGCAGCGCGATAACGCCCTAAGCCAGCTCTTGGATGCCCAGGCTCGCATCTTGGAGCTAACCCTGGAGAACCAGCGGCTACGTGCCCAACTGCCCCAGAGCAACGTCCGTCAGCTCTCAGCACCGCCTAAGCGTTGATCTAGCTGGCTGGTACAGCCCCTGAAACGGCCTTAAAGGTTTCCTGAATTACGCACAATTACGCATGGTTTGCGTAAATACGCTTAGGGTGCGTAACTTTGATTATTCGACATCAGATATGCCCATTATGCCGATCTGCCCGACAACGGGTAATAATGTTGCCCAATGGATGACAACCTTGTACTATTTCGACACTAAAACATTACCCTAAACTAACTGCGGATAACGCAAATGAGTGAGCAAATAATGACAGTTGCGTATTTTTGCCCACTATGAACACCGATTTTCGCCCATCGTGAACACCTAATTTTCTCAACTGTGAACACTGAATTTTGTCGAACCGTGAACACTTTTGCCACCGCGCAAAATT
>Ga0207891_1000301_pt1 | contig 38273 bp, 57 predicted proteins | sample LinPmetageLP50_FD_184061 | JGI IMG/M metagenome (GOLD analysis project Ga0207891, IMG submission 184061) | Marine viral communities from the Pacific Ocean - LP-50 (SPAdes) | ecosystem: Environmental > Aquatic > Marine > Oceanic | place: Pacific Ocean | collected 2011-08-27 | reverse complement strand
CCCCACGGCGCGCGCTCATCCCTCGCCACGCCTGCGGTGCTTGTTGGGCCGGTTCTCATTTGATTTTGAGTAGTGCGTAAACAGGCATTCAGGCCGCCTGTGTGCTGCAGTGAGCGGCTTTTTAATTGTGTAAAACCAACCATGCAGTTCCTTGCAGTATCGAGCGTATTTATCCACAGATTGGGAATTAGTGTGGGTTATTGCCACCAATGTTTGTCTTGCGTCGGAAAAAGGTTACATAAGTTACGTCATCGAAAAAATAGGCTACAAGGCGCATGCCGTCTGGATTTTATGTGTAACTTTTAAAAGGTAACTAGAGGTTACAGAAAAGGTTACAAAATCATAAGTCATTGATTTATATGTATTTTATTATATTGATTAGTTACTTATATAAAAGGTTACAAGTTACTTATTAGTTACCTATTTGTAACCATATCTAACTGTTTGAAAACGCTTATTCAATGCGGCTTGTAGCGATAAATTACCACGCCGTAACCCTTGTAACCTTTTTCCGATGGTCTAAAAATATTTGATCTTTGCTCTATTTGCGCGCGTATTATGCGTACGCGTAAATAATGTCTGGGAATGAACTGGGAACAAAAACTATCGTTACTTACTTGCTGGTATAGGCTGAGAGCCACTAAAAACGCGGGTTAGCATTGCATGATGGTGTTGTTTCGAATATTCAAATCCCTATCCCTCCGCCACTTATTTTCCTTTAAAAACAGTTACTTAGGTTTTTGAAGAGGCCTTAAAAGGCTTGTAGGGAATGTTTCTGGGAACAACTCTGGGAACAGATCGATAAAAAGGCGACCAATTGGTCGCCTTTTGTCGTTACAGCTCTAAAACCTTCTCGATCATCTTTTGGACGTCCGGTCCGTCTTGCTGTATCCATTTTCCGTAGTTCTTCTGGATCATGTCGATCGTTGTATGGCCAACGTGGGCTGATATCCAGTGCAGAGGGATGATTCCTAGGGTTAGCATCTGAGAAATGAATGTGTGGCGACACTGGCTCGGTGGGCGGTATCTAACGCCAGCCTTCTCGCAGTGAACTCTAAAGAAATCATCACGAAGAGATTTATCGAGCGTTTGCACAGATCCGCTATCTTTTCTGAATACTGGGCGTATTCGCATGCTCTTGATCGTTTTGTTATCTCGACCGACAACGTCGATCGTTACCGCTTGCATGTGTGCTGTGCGCTTAAATTGCCGCTGCAGCACTTCACGCGCAGGCTTTAGGAGTCGATGTGTTCTTGTTGATCGCTTTGTTTTTGTGCCTTTCCATCGATTCACAACGCGGGCATGCCGATATTTTATTATTCCCTGGTCTAGATCGAGCACATCTTCCCACGCGAGCGCGATGGCCTCGGATGGTCGACAGCCATCCCAAATCATGTACTCGATGAGCTCACGCTGTTGGATCTTGTCAGTTTCTGTTGTTGTTAGTTTGCGGATCTCATCGAGCGTAAAAGGATCTGGGTCCTCTGCATCCGGTAACCGGATCTTGATGCCCTTGGTAGGATTAAAGTGCTGCTTTTGGCGTGTGCTGTACAGATCGAACACTTGGCTCATGAGCGACATCGATGACTTGATCGTTTTGTTATGCAAGTTGGCTAAATCGGTCGAGATCCATTGCTGCAGAGAAATATAGTCGATGTCTTGAATTCTGACGTCAGCCCAGCGCGGCATAATCGTCGTTCGAAACTTGCTGCGGTCTGACACGAGCGTCGATGGCGCCACTTGAGTTGATCTGATTTCTAAGTACAAGCTGGCGTAGTAACCAAAGCTGTTCTCCTGAACTTTATCCGATTCAGGAAAGTGCCGTTTGTAATCAAATGTGCCTGACTCTTGTTCGAGTTTGATGATCGATGCCAGCCGCCGTGCTCGCTCGATATTCTCTGGTGTGGCTTCGCCGATTTTCTCTCGGCACAACTCACCTTCGTATCTGAAATACACCCGGACCGATTTCCCTCGGACCTCGTAACCATCTGCCATATTGTCCCCCCGGACGTTGATCCGTGAAGTTTAGCTGCGGATGCTTATGTTGTAACGTCCTGTGGTCTGCGTATTCGGACGCACTTGCAGAGGAAATCGATACTGTTACTATCTGTTACTCATTCTTGAGCGTATTGAGTTGTTGCGTGATAGGAACAATTGAATAAGAGGATGCAAAATGACAGTTAAACTGACAGCTAAAGACTTATCTGGTAAGTACGCATACATATGGACTCGTGACAATGGTGATGGTAAATCAACTGGGATTCAGGATCGCATTCGCGTTGATAAAGACGAAGGCTATGAGGTTATTTATTTTATTGAAGCGCTTATGAATAAGCATGATTTAACGGCTTCAGCTTACGTCCATCGTATAGAAGAATTATTGCATGCCCCTAGCCTCAGCACTGTGGTTATGAGAACTGAGCTTAACTCTATAATTGAGAATGCAATGGGGCTCTAGAAGCCCGGCTTTCGCCGGGCATTTATCATGAAATGTTCAAATAGCCAGCCACTAGTCTTTCTAGTGGCTGATTGCAATTTTCAGCTACAAGCACAACCATCTCCGTTTTTCCGCACTTGATCGTTTGTCGATTGTAAGTTTCGGACCAATCAAGATTTTGCACCGTTATGTAATCTACATCCTGGTCAAACTCGATCATATCGCCATCGAATTTGCCGCCGATCAGCAGGGTTTCTTGCAGATTATCCATTGCTCACCTCGGCGTATTTCTCTGGGCCCATGTTTCTGTCGGCCATCATGCTATCGACCGAATTAGCCCATTGCACTAAAGCCAACAAACGCTCAGATCCGGTCATCGTATAGCGAATGCGTACATAGCCCTGCAGCATTGCATCGGATTGCCTAAGATCCGCCACTTTTTCGGAAATATTAGATACCTTAGTCATGCTCACCTCCTAGCAGAGGCAACTGCTCTACAGCGGCGGTACGCATAGTGAGATCCGGCATCGGCCACCGAGCCATGCTGCAGTAATACTGGAGCTGTGCATGGCGTTGCTTGAAGAGCATGGCGTTTTTGGTATTCACGAGGGATTCAGTTAAACGCTCGATCTCGCTGAGGTACGAATTGCGTTCTTTGATGGGTATTTCACTGCCACCGCAAAAAGCCCAAACAAACTCGGCTACGGCCACTTTCATCTGTTGCGCTTTGGGCTGGCCAGACTCCATCACAATCAGTAAAAAACCGATGGGGTGGTATATCCGAGTATCTCTCATTTTTCCATCAACTGCCGTCAGTTTGACGGCAGTTGAGTAGTGTTCAATATGCGAATTTCGCTCAATTATTTTATTTATAGCATCGCGAGGGTCTGAATATTCGAGCCATTCGCCAATCGCTTGTTTAGTAATATGTGGTGTTCCGTCGATGTCGACGACCTGAGATAGGGCAATATCGCCCCAATGAAATGGTGTGGTGTTAGCCATGGTGGCACCTCTTTGTTTTTTGAGTAGTACCAGCACCTAATTAGGGTGCCGGGAGGCTCAAAACGGTCAAAGAGAACCGCGGAGTTATTTCCCCGAAGGGTATTGTATTCCTCGCCCTCCCGGCATAACAGGATGCTATTGTACACCAGCACGTAAATGCCGCGCACAAAAAAGCCAACGCTGTCGGGGTTGGATGAATACCGCTCTTTGATGAGGTTTTGAGTCCTCAGTGATGGACGTTATATCAAGTTTTGGTTAGTATCAAGTTAATAATTGTTATTAACATATTGAAAAAGGGTAAGTGATGCATGGAAGCATTCGTCGTTACGATACTGATAGTTATCTTTCTGGTCTTTGTAAAAAAGGTTTTTGGAGATAGTCCAAAACTGTCAAAAGACACTTCTGAACTTAATCAATTTAAAAATGGATCGAGTGAATCACATTCAAAATATGACATTCATGCACTGAGTTATAGAGAAGCATCAGATCTGGCTTCTAAATTTAATACGGACACACGTTATTTGATCGAATATAGAGATAGTGAAGGCAATGAATCACAACGAGAAATAACAGTAAGATCGATCAGCGGTATAAGAATTAAAGCCCTTTGCCATAGCCGTAGAGCTTTACGTACTTTTAGAGCTGATCGAATGTCGATTGTCATCGATATGGAAACTGGTGAAGCATTGCTTTGAGCATGGAAAAGACGATTGTGCTACGGCGAACGGGGGAGTGGGTTAATTTAGGGACGGCGTTTTGTAAATAACCCAGCCTAAGCTGGGTTTTTTGTTGGTTAGGCATGGCCAGCACGTTCGTGCTCCGGCGCAGGGGTGTCGCTATCCCAAGTCGGCCTGACGCCGAATTGTTCTTGGATTATGTCAGCGACTATATCTCGCATCATGTGCATGAACTGTTTCTTTCGATCCTCGTTATTGACCACGGCTTGCATGGTAATAGAGCCGAGGAAAATCGCTCCTGACATTTCATTCGGTAGGGCGTAGTAGGCGTTCCAGTTATTGCCTTCGTGGCGCATAGCCAGTCGGCCTATTTGTTGTTTATTCATCGCTAGCCTCGTAATCGCAGAAATATTCGTGGTTGCTGCAGAAGCGGTGTCCGGTCGGTGTTACTAGTACCATTTTGCTATTGCAGTGTGGGCATCGTTCATCGAGCAGCTGGTGTATGCATTTACCATCGCCGCAATTTAAAACTCCGCAGCGATAGCTATTGCTCTCAGGTATGCGGGGATTTAATTTCCAGCCGCTATCTGAGTGCGATAGAAGTCTGTTTGCAAGTTGCACGCTCTCCGGTGTTCGAAGAACACATTGCAGTGTTCCCGGTAAAGGGAATGTCACTTCGGACTCTATCAAGTCGCCAAGCTTTGCTAGCTGCATGTCAGGACTCCTCATCGATCAGATACATGCAATCATCAACATCGGTCTGTGTTAATAGCAGCTGAACACTACGCGCGTAGCTCCAAGCATTTGCTGCTCGGGTATTATTAAGTTCATAAACCTTTGTATTTCGGTCTTCTACTTGAAATCCCATAGCCGCCAAAAAAAAGATGGCGATCTGATTGGTTTGATCAAGTATTTGTTGGTCTGTTCGTTCGCCAACGTGGCTTATAACGGAAAGTGGATTCTCTTCGAGCGCTTTAATTTGCTTTTCGGCTTTAGATCCTTTAACCCATGTTTTAACCATGTCGAGTGTTAAGTGCTCGGTTTCTGATGAATCGATTAATATTAGCAATAAGCCCTTTTGTTCTAGCATTTGAAATAGTGGATTTGTCATATCGCGTCCTCTGGCTATTGGCCCGCTGGTTATTTTTTAGTAATTAGCAAAACATGGTCTGGCAATATTCCGTACCGCTGGCCATACACGATAGCGACGATCTCGCTGTCGTGTATGCGGCCGGTATACGCTAGCGGCATGCCATCGGCCATTTGCTCTGCACTAAAGCAGGTTTCTTTTAATCGCAGCATGTCGCCGACTTGATAATTACGATCGGCTTTGCGGATCTCGAAAGGCTTTAATCCTGCGATGGTCAGTTCGAACACATCTTGATCAGTTTTCAGTTCGTGAATCATTCAGCCACCACATATTCAGCCTGTAGAGCTGGTGATATCCAGCCCCCGTATATTTCTTTAACCGCCATGACGGCCCCTGTGTCGGTTTCGCGTAGGGTTTTTCCCTGTTGCTCGACGTTTATATTCGGTTCGACGGGAACTATTTTCCCGCTGGATTGTTTTATTCCGGTGATTCTCATTACAATTCACCTTTCTGATGATTCGGCCGCTTAATTGGAAAGACAATATGATGCGGACGAAAATTACGGTATGCCTCCTCGATACTTTTATATGCCGTCATTTCGTCCATCAATGAATTATCAACAGATATCCAGAGCGGTTTATTAACCAGTTTTCGTACATCATTCAGTAGCTTTGAATCGGCTGTTTCTTTGTCGGTTATTGCTTTTTCGAGATTCCGTACTTCTGTTTTTAGTTTCTCAATCAGCATGTTCTTTGTGAAGTTGTAAATGTTGAAATCGGGATGAGACTCTAGTGACGTTGGCTTATTGATGATGTGCAACGCGGCTTGAACGGGTGTCATTTCGTTGGCTTTAGCGTATGCACGTAGTTGCAATTCTGTAATCTTCATGGTGGTGCGTCCTCTTATTAACCTATTTTTTAGCATATTTTTTTTGATTGGCTTTGTCTGAATAAACAATCGGCTTGCTTGTTTTTCGCTTACCCTCTGGCTTTCGAATGATGGTATCGACAACGGTTATACGGCCGCCGTTTTGAAAAAACTTGGCCTTTTCTTGCTCTAATTTTTCGCAGAGCTCTTGATGTGATTTAGTCATTAGATTGCTCCATCATTTTTAGTGCTCGGCGAGCGTGTTTAGCAAATATGTTTACGTGAGACTTTTTAACGCGATTTGTTTCGTGTATCGCGAGCATTGCGCAGGTAGATACGCGTAACAACGTCGCTGCATCCTGTTCGCATTTTAGGGAAATATCGGCGTCTGATGCGCTGGTGTTGATCAACATCATGGCTCGTGTAACGATCATTTGTTTCATGCCGATACTCCCTCTAATTCATTTAGCATGGTGCCAAGCTCGATCATGCAACCCAGCATTGATTCGTGTTCGGCTATTAATAATCGGCCGTTTTTACAGGCTGTTCCAACCCATTTCCCGTAATGTGAAAATTGCATTGTCATATGTCGTCCTCGATGTGGTGGTGTTTTAAATTTGCCAGTTGCCTGCTCCTGCTGGCCCGCACTGGCGGCGGTTGGTGCTTGATTAGTGCGTATGTAAATAACGGCGATACAATTCAGCGCGCCACAGCTCTACCTTGCTTAATAGCAATTCGAACTCGGCACTGTTCTCGCGGTGTAATTTGCGTAAATAGATGCTGCGGACATCGTCATGCCATTCGGCTAATTGCTCTGCGCGCGCCTCTAGTAAAAAGTCGCGCATTTTTGTACGCAGAGCGGGGCGCATTTGCGCAAGAATGTCGTTGCGTCGGCTTGACGTTAGCTTTAGCAAATAACGCGCATAACCGAGCTGGCGATCGCTTAAATCATGATTGTTTTTCATTGCCTTTACCCTTAGTTTGATTTTCAAAAATCCAGCATTTAAGCACTCGACCATCTTCGAGCTTGCTGCGTGTCGAGCGATTTGCTTCGATGAATTTACGGCCCTTACTTGTTTTTAATAAATTTTTAAGTAAGCGCATATCGGGAACTCGAAGCTTGAAATCGCCGCATTTTGTTTCGAATTCTTTTAAATTTATTGCCCAGCGTTGCGCGGTGCCATTGACATCGTCGGCATCAAAACCAAAGTGGTTTAATTTGTAGGTTTCTTTGTAGCCATCGATGTAGTCCACAGCCTCCCAGAATTCTTGAACGATCGGGTGGTCGGAGTTGATCGCCTGCTGTCGCTCCACCGACATTTGGCGTATGCGTTGCTTTGCTGATTCGATTTCGCCGATGTTAAATAAATTGAGTAGACGCGGACCTAGGCACTCGACCAGTGCCATTAGTTGGCCGTGATTTTTTGCGATACGCATCATGCGGATCTGGCCGTTATTGAGCAGCTCTTGTTCGTAAGTGACTGCCAGTTCGAAAAACATTGGGAGCAAGTCTTTCTCGGTTGATGTTGCCTGCAATATGAAATGGCTAACCGATTCGGCCGGTACGCGCTCTAGCCATTCGGCATGCGCCTTAGTGCCTTGGCTCTGATATTCGCGGGTTACATTGATGTGGCAAATACGCGATAAAATTGCATCAGATGCCATTACCTGTTCGTTTTGGCTGATAACAATCGTGCCGCGAAATGGCGGTTCGTAGGTATCATTTCCGCTATTTCTAACACCGCGCGATCGCATGCTGCGGCCGTTAAATGCGGTCTTTAAATCATCCCAATCAAATTGCTTGGCTTTCGCGCTGTCGGTTGCTTCGCGGTCGGATTCGATTAATACGACGGGTAGATTAGATACTTGGCTGAATAATCGTGCACGGGCCGCCACGGTGGCTTTTTGAGGATCAAAACCCTCGTGCTCGTCACGACCTAGTAATTTCCACAAAAATTCTATTAGCGTCGTTTTACCGGCACCGGCTTCGCCGACTAACTCAAAAAATGGGTAGGATTTTTGTACTTGGCGGATCTGCTCAGCGAATAAACTGCCAAGGAAATAAGCGCAGCCTACAATTCCAACGCTACCAAATGCCGCAGATAGGTGGCTTGGCCAACTGTCGTCGTACTTCGCTTTATTGGGGTTAATATCTAGCTCTGGGCTTTGGGCTAATGTCTTTAACGATAAGCGCCCGAATTGGAAATAGTCTTCGTCATTGATCGTCTGTAGACGACCTTCGCGCATCGCTACGTCATTCCAGACATAGGTTTTGTGTTCCTTGCTGTAGCCGATGTAATCGATGGTCTCGACGGTTTTTAAATTACGCGTCATATCCATTAGTAATTTTGTTAGCTGGCCAGCTTCACCTACCCACCACGCATTTTTAACCGCTAGTAAGCGGTTTTTAAATTCGCCGGTACTGGTGAGTTGCTTTGGGGAAAATGCAAGCTTGGTGTTGCCTTCGTCGGTTTCTACGCCGAAGTAGTACCACTGCTCTTGTGTGACCTTATTTTCTTGGAAATACAAAGGGCGAGGGATTGCCGTTGCTATTTTGCGCACGGCTCCGGCATTGCGCAGAGCTTCGGCGCGTTGTTCTGCGCTTAGTTTGTTGCCGTCGTCACCCTCAAGCTGGCGGACTTCTTTATCGTAAGCATCTAGATCGAGCTTGAACCAATACAGAGAACTGAAATAGGTGAACCAGAATTCACGGCGCTCTTGATTTTGATACATTAACAAGGCTTTTTCTGATGCCGATTTGGCGAGCAACAGATCACCGTAGTGAAAGTATTTTTCAATGCTTTTTGCATCCATCAAACCCAGTTGATGAAGATCGTTCCAGTCGCGCTTGCCTGCTGGCGGTTGTGCAGCACTGACATTCCAGCCTTCGCTTTTGGCTTTTTCTGCGAATTTTCGAGCAGCTTTTTGGCCTGCTTTATCACCGTCTTGTGCAAAGCAGATTTTCGGTAGTTTGGTTTTTGCGGCTGCGCAGGCTGTTTTAATTCGGTCGAGAAGGGCTGATGGGTAATTCGCGCTGCTAATATTGCTGGCGGCTGTGTATCCGGCCTGTATCCAACAAATAGCATCAAAAATACCCTCGGTAATAATAATGCGCTCTGCCAGAGCTAACTCGGTATCTGTGAATATTGGAGCCAGCCAGACTAGCCCTTTGTAGTCGCCCACTGCGCGGGCTTTTAGCTTTCCGAATCGTTCGGGTTTGTCGAGCACTCGTTCCCAAAATCCGTTTGGCATTTTAAAGCGAACGGTGGTACTTCCCTCATTTATGTCTGGGTTTTGATACCACTCTTGTGTGTACCAGCCTCGAATTTTTGTTAGATCAAATCCGCGACCTTCTTTTAAATATGCATCGGCAACGGCGGTCGGGTTTTTAATCCGTTCGGCTTCCGTGGATGGCAGGTAGCGCTCGGTCCAGCTTTCGAATAAGTTTGGGAACAATTCTTTTATGTGGTGCGCTTCTCCACAGTTTGATGCGCGACCGCATTTAATTACCCAAGGGTTTTCTGATGATGAAAAAGCCTCTTTTTTACCGCAGGTTGGGCACTCAATTTTATTGATGTACTTGCCTTTAACGATGCCGCCATAATTAAATTCGATCTCGCGCAGCACATCCGCCTGCAGGCTTGTGCTCATATCGTACGTAGTCATTATTCGTCGGCCTCGTTCGCATCCAGCAGATCATCGATATCCATCTGACGAACATCTTTACCCGATGATTGGGCACGTCGACGTAACGCGCTGTCGGCCATTGGTAGATTGATTCGTGGGTTTGCAACTGACGGTGGTGATAAGCGATGGGTTATTTCTAATGAGCCGCTGAATGAGGCGCCACAAACGATGTTTGTGCATTCCATGTACACTTCGCGCAGTAGCTCATGTATGCCGAAGCTGGTGCGTACGCGGAGCGGTTGAGCGCAATCTGGACATACTTTTTTATAAACAGAGGACATTTATTTACCCTCCGTCGTGACTTCAAATCGCGCTGCAGTGGCATCAACTGTTTTCATTTGACGCGCTAGATTCAAAAGCGCTTGATCGATGCGCTTGCGCTCTTCGCTATCGATCTCGCCATCGTCGAGGGCTTTTTCTAATTCACTGATCACGGTGATCGCGTTTTGCATTAACGCCGTCGACGTTGTTAAAAGATCCATCTCGCCCGGAAATGCGGCACAGTCGTCTTCGAAATTCCAAATCGCGCCAACGCTGCTTGTAATTGCATCGATCAAGCGTTCATCTTTTGTAATGCGGAGGATGTGCATCGCCTCGCGAAATTGCGGTACGTGCGTTTGATAATCGAGATCGACTTTTTTACGCAGTACATCTGCGCTCATGCTCAAGCGGGTTGCTAGCGCTGGTAATCCGCCGTGGGGGTATTCGTGAGCAGCGAAGTACAAAGCTTCTTCTGGGCTTATTAAGCCGCCGCTGTGCTGTCTACGTTTAGCCATGCTAACTCCTGTCCTATTGTTGTTGGTGTTGGACGTGTGGCTAAGCGCTAGCGCGTGTATTGTTCACACAGGCTGTTGTGGTGGTGGCCTTTAAGCCCTCGGCGATCAGGTAGGCACCTGCGTTGCTTTCTGATCGACCTTGGGCGTCTTTTAACGCAAGTAATTGCTGATACGTTGCATGATCTAGTACGACCTGAATCACAGGACTGCGTGGTTTTTTGGTGGTTTTGGCTTCTTTCATGTTTAATACTCCGTATTTATTACTAAGAATTAGTAAAAGTGTGTAACTGTTACTAACTATTACCAACTATAACGGGTGGATACACAATGTCAACTGATTGTGTGGATGATTTACACATTCGGCTTCGCGAAGAGCTGGAACGATTTAATATTTCTGCGGCTGAGGCGTCGCGGAGGGCGGGGGAAAAATCAGGCAACCGGATGCGCGAGATACTTACCGGTCGTCAGCGGTTATCTGCTGAGCTGTTGGGGCGTTTAGTTGTCAGTTGCAACATTGATGCAAATTACGTACTGACCGGTCAGCGTGAAACTGGACTGTCGGTTGATAGCGTTAAAGCTGCTTTGCAGATGGTTGCGGATGCCGAGGCAGGCTTGCCCGATGGAAATTTTTTACTCGATACTGAACGTATCGATGCGATTTGCGCGATATTAAAAACCGCGCAATCGCTTGGGCATATACCCGACAAAAGTGCTGCTATTGCGGTGCTGATGTCGATGCGCTAATTGCGCCAAAGGAATACAGGCTATCGACCGACTGAGACCAGGTGCAGATCGCGATAATTCGTTCTGTACCTGTTAGTTCATGCCGTATTTTTACGTATTCACGTAGTAGTTTTTCTGCACGTTTCTCTTCCATACACGTTATTTTTGACTTGTCCATTTTGGTTCCTGTTGTCGTTTTTTGTCCTTATCTATTATTAACGTAACAATATGTAAATGTCGCTATAACAAAATTGCAACTTACTTTTGATAGGTGAAATGCGAAATTTTAACGCTAACAGGTAAAAGGGCATTGTATGTTGACGTCGGCAGATGGCTTTGGGCCACGATTGAAGTCGGCAAGGAAGGCTAAAGGTTTTTCGGCACGATGGATTGTTAATTTCATCAACGGTTACATCGTATCTAAAGGGTATCCCGCGCTTACGCTTAATACTTATTATTCGTGGGAGCGTATCGGTACACCGCTTGAAGTTAAAAAGGGTAGGCGATGGCCACATATCATCGAGCATAAGCTGTTGCTGATACCGCTCGACATCACCGGCTATTGGCTATTTAACGGTGATATGGGAGGTAAAATAATTCGTAATCGCTCGGATTTACCGGCGCTTAATTCAATTAATTATGGGTTAGAGCAGCATGCTGCAATCATCAATGGTGATCGCTTGCGAAGTGAGTTTAATCGACTGATTGAGAAAATTGATGACCGGCGAAGATCTGCTCTGCTAAATCTTCTTAAGATGTTTTGAGCTCGGCTTCGATACTTGTGTGTTTACCATCGTTAATGCGGTGCACGATACGAGTAATGATTAAATCTTGTGATTTAATCTCGGCAGGCCAATCTGCACTAAACTGCAGTGGTGCATCTGGCACCGCATATGGGTTTAGGCTTGGCAGGGTAATGCTGAAAAATGACTGGGCGCGTTGAAGTTGCTTCCAGCGTGCATCTACTGCATTTTTACATTGCCATTCTGATCGAAATGTACCCCCAATGTTGAGTGGATTTACGTCAGTGCCAACGCTGACTTCTTTCCTTTTTGCGCCGAACTTATCATTCCAAAATCCGGTTACGCCGGTGTAACTTGTTGCTTCTAATCGCAATCGCCAATTTTCGCTGCCGGTTAGTTCTAGCATGACTGGATCTAGTGATTTACCGCTGGCGGTTTTTCCGGTGCCGGCCTCTTTAAATAACAAGCGACCGGCTTTTACTGCAGCTACGGCATCATAGAGTTTGCCCAGTCGCTCAATTACCGATAAATCGCTTTCGCCCGCTTGATCAAAGTGATCGATGGCGATTGCACCGAGGGTGATGCCGATAACCGCATCGAGCGCATTGCGGCTGGCGATTTGTTTTAGCATGTCGCCTAGGGTTGTATCTTTGTAGCTTACTTCGCGACGTACGCGCAGGCTGTCGGTGATATCAGCACTGCGAGCAGTAATATTAATACGCAAATCTGGTCCGGATAATTCCGATGTGTCGACGTGATAAATTCCCATATCGACTAACTTGCCATCATCGTCTTGCAGCCATAAATTCAGCCTTGCTTTTGGCGCTGGCAGGGCAATTTCTCGATTTGGATTGGCAATTTCAATATCGAGTTGATCGACATCGCCGTCGCGTTCGTCGGTGACTGTGATACTGATTAAATTATCTAGTATCAATTTTGTGATATCGGTGTCATTGACGGTTAATTTGATCATGATATTAAACTGAGTGGCGACGTGACAAGGGATAGCAGATCTGCTTTTTCATTACTCACTCGCGTTAATGTGATATTGAATTCAATGCGGCGAGGTTTTCCGTTTGGAAAAAATGCGGTGCTGGTTTCGCTGATTGAATCGATTTCAAACATGCCAACTACTTGACCTGTACCGTACACCAATACATACGGCTCGCCGGTGTCGCCCATTTTACGCAATACATCGAGTGACAGTTCGGTACCGGCAATATCGTGCGCTATTACACCGGTCAGAGTGACAGTATCCTGACCGGGGCCGATATACGTGCTGGGTGCGCGCTGGCCAATAACGGCGGGCCGTGCATGACGCCAATCCGTGTTGCGCGATCGTTCTGTTAATGGCGCTGTTTTTAGATCAAAAATAAATAATCCTAGGCATGCCAGCATAATTAATCCTCGTTGCTCATTCGCGATCGCTGCCGACGGCGTGCGCTTTGATTGTGAGCATCTATTTGTTTTGTGACTTCCATTGCTACGGCTTTTTCATCCATACCAGGAGCTGCATAGATATTGATTTTGTCGACCAGTGTGGCGACGGCATCACCCATCTTATTAGACGCCGCTATTGCGGGTTTATTGGTTGCTATATTTCTGCGGTTCGCGGTGCGCGTAGCTCCAGCACTGGTGAAACTATCGGATGGTCCGAACTTTTCGCGCAGGTATTCGCTGATTTTATCCCAGTTTTTAAACGCATAAGTAATGCCGGTTACCAGTGCTGAAATACCGGCTAGTGTCCAGCCGATGGGGCCGAGTGCAACACCGAGTGCGAGTACGCTCGAGATAAGCGGTGCAAGACTTAAACCGGCGAGAATATAAATTGCATTTTCAATGCCACCAAAGGTCTCAATAATATTTTTTGTCGTTGTAAATATTGTTGATCCTGCATCCCAAACATCTGATGCAAATGCTTGAATGTTTGCTCCCCACTGCTTTGCAACTATATCCAACGAACCATCGGCGGCCATTTGATCGATTTTATCCAGTAGGCCACCGAGCTTACCTTTCATCCAGTCGAATAAGCCATTATTCATAACTAGTAGTGCAAATTTATTCCAATGGTCGGACATATTTGATGTCATACCTATCCATGTACGAGAGCGCTCGCGCATTGCTCCTGCAAATTTCTCGTTCCAGATGGTTTTTAGTGTTGCCTCGATGGCTGCGCGATCACTGCCATCAACAACCGCCGTTTTTTGTTTGCCCGCTTTATTGGTGTATGCGTAGGTTATTTCGCCACCACTTTTGCTAGCGCGAATATTAAATTCTTTCAGACGTTCGTTTTCGCCGGTAATGGCATCGGCAATCGCCTCTACCGCATCCATGACGTCTTTACCCATTGCTGCACTGGTATCGCCTAGTGTTTGAAGGAGGCCGTTTGTAGGATCGAGTCCATAGGCTCTAAGTTTTACGAAAGACTTTGTTACTTGTTCTAGGTCGTATGGGGTTTTTGCTGCAAAGTCGGTTATCCAGTTCATACTAGATCTAGCCTTGCTAGAAGATCCTTCAAGTGTTTTTAATGTTGACTCTAGTGTTTCAAAACTCGCAGCAACATCAAGAAACTGAGTCTTAAAGAAATATCCGCTTGCACCTGCTGCAGCAATTCCGATAGCGGCGGTTCGGCCTGCAGTATGCATTACCTTGCCACCGGCCTCGCTTACGGTATTCACCCGCGCTTGTGCTTGCATTAAAAACCGATAACGGCCACGGAGTTTATCAACGTGGCGGCTTTGGCTTTCGATTGCGCGGGAGAGGCGCTGTTGCTCTGCTGTTAGGTCGCGGGTGTTAATGCCGGTGTCGTGCAGTTTATTTTTGAATGCGTTGAGTTTATTGGTGCTTGTACCGTATTTTTTTTGCACTCGGGTGAGTTCGCGCTCGGCTTTAGCCAACCCTTTATTGAACTTTTTATTGGTGCCATCTGAGCGATCAACAGCACGCCGGTATCGATCAACCTTGGCCTGAGCTTTATTAAAGTCGTTTGCTAGTTCGCTATTAGCGCTTGCCATTTTTTCGAACGACTGAACGTCGGATTGGCTTTTTTGCAGTAGCTGCAGGGCTTTGCGTTGAGCGCCTAATTGCGCTCCGACTTTTTTGCTGCCTTTTAGTACAGCTGCCAGTGGCCCTGTTATTTTTTCGCGAGCGCTCATTATTAAATTGAGTTTTAAATCACTCATCATCTACTCCTGAGCGCCTGATTGCGTGATGCCACCATGTGGCAAGTTCATCGAGCGGTAAATTGATCATGTCGGACAATGGCCAGTGGAAGATTGCAGCAACGTCTGCTATTGCATCTTCCACCGAATCGGGTAGGTCGAATTCGCTGCGGGTTGCTATTCCTGATTCATGGTCACTTCCGATGGCATAAAAAAACTCATTACCTCGCCGGTTATTTGCCCCAGATCGACGGCGCTGAGCTTTTGGATTTCATGCAGTTGGATGGCGGGCTTTGAAATACGCGGTAGCACTTTAACAACCGAGTCGACATCGCCGTTTAATAAATCGGTTAACCGAACACCACGCAGAGCGCCCGCGTTTGGCTCGGTTAATTCGATCTCTTTAATTTCAGTTTCGCCACGGCTGATTGGATTCTTTAGTGTGATGATTGACATGATTAAAGCCCAAGTGCTGTGCGGTGATCGGCGTAGAGATCTTTTCCGTCGACGATGTACACCATGTTGATGACGTCGATCTCTAGCCACACCTTGGCATCGACAGTGAGTTTGTAATACGACAATTCAGACGTAACTTTTATCGCGGTATCTTCACCGCGTTTCGCTGTGCCTGAGTCGATTTCGGAATGACGCCCGCGCACGCTAATTTCTACTGTTTGCACTGCTTCGCTGTCGTCGGATTGATACGCACCAGAAAATCGTAGGCCAATGGCGTCATGCTTTTGCGCAGCAAATTGACCAAATACTTCTGGCAGCATGCCTGCGCATGTCCAGTCCATGGTCATCGGCTCGCCGCCCATATCGGATTTGATGGGGCTATCCATGCCGCCGCTCATGTAGTCGACCATTTTACGTGCTAATTTCGGTAGCGTTAATTCTGGTACGTCGTGGAGATAGCCCTTGCCGTCTGCGCTGAGCTGATAAAACTTTAATTTACGTGGTAAAGCCATGGTTCAGCTCCTATGCCGCAACTTGTGCAGCGAAATCAATTAAATAACGATCCGTAATGCGCTGACGGAACATGAGATCTTCGAGTGGCGGCACGGGTGTGTAGTCGTAATCAATATACAACTGGCCGGATTTTAGAGTTTCGACTGTGTTAATGCCGTCGTCGTACCATGCGCTACCGTCGACGATATAGCCATTTGATTTCATACCGCGAAGGGCGGCATTAATCCCATCGATCATATCTTTAACTAAGCCGGGTGTTAGCGGTTTATCCATTGCCCACATATGGGCATCGGCGATTGTATCGGCAATGACTTGTGCTGTACGGGTGTAGTTTTCAAACGCAAATAATGGATCGTCTGAACAAGTGCGAGATCCCCAGAATTTAAAGCCAGTTTTATTAATTAATGTGGTGACTTCGTTGGCGTTTAAATACGTTGCATCAGATGCTGAATTTTGCAGATCAAAAAACACATCTTTATTAATGCCGGTAACGCCATTAACGGCGACATTAGATAGCACTTTATGCCAGCCTGTTTCCTGATCAATTTTGGCGCGCAATCCTAACGCTCGGGCTGTTGCTGCTAATGTAATTGTGCTGCTAGTAACTGCGTCCCAGCCTTCAAATTCTGGCCAGATGATCATTAATTCACGCGCAGCAAAGTTTTCGCGGTAAGTGACAGCATCTTCTTTAGTTGTCGCGCCGTATGCCTGCGCATAAACAAATGCGCGGAGTTTTTGCGCAATACTAACTAACTCGGTTGTCACTGCCTGAGTGTCGAGACCGGGAGCGCCAAGAATTCGAGGTTTAATACCTAGCTTGCTCTCTGCGCTTAACAAAGCTTGCAGGCCTGTATATACGCCGCCCGTAACGCCACCGATGACGTTAGTGGTGGTTGCGGCTTCATCGACACCTTCGGCAACGCGCACAACAACACAAATCGGGTTGGTTTGCTTTGAAATAGCTTCTAGGGTTTTTGCCAGTGTGCCTTCGGTGCCTGCGGCTGCAATAGCCGCTTGCATATTGGTAACCAATACGGCGGTATTAAGCGGAAAAAATGTGGCATCGGCGTCGTCTGCTACTGCGACGAAACCGACCACGGCGGTGGACATAATTCGAATTGGGCGGGTGCCGGTGTTGATCTCGATGACGCGCGCGCCGTGGTGATAATCTGCCATGAGTTTGGCTCCTGAAAGTTTGGTTTTTCAGGAGCTAGGTTGGCATATATTAATTTACAATGCGGCTGGCGGTTGTTGTATTGGGTTTGGATACATACATCAAATTATTTTTTCGATCTTTGATATCTGACCAGATCCAGTGACGATATTCGACGAATCGACCTTTACGAATGAGAAATCGTCCATTTTCACCATGCTAGCGGTATTTTGAACTAGGTAAAGCAATGCCGTTGCACTGGTAACCGGGGATACGGTAACAAAGATCGTAATTAAATAGAATCCTTCGCCGGGATAGCCACCTGATATTGTATCTAAATCGACACTCGATGCCGTACTCTCCCATATTGTTGTTCGTGATTTAGCGCTGAATGCTAACTTTTCGATGGCTGATTTAACACCGGCGGCATCGGGGAATTTATCGGCTGTACCGGCTTCAGCCTGAGCGGTTGTGGCTTTAACTCGTATTTTTTCGATGGCTGATTTAACACCGGCGGCATCGGGGAATTTATCGGCTGTACCGGCTTCGGCTTCTGCTGTTGTGGCTTTAACTCGTATTTTTTCGATGGCTGATTTAACACCGGCGGCATCGGGGAATTTATCGGCTGTACCGGCTTCGGCTTCTGCTGTTGTTGCTTTAACTCGTATTTTATTAATCGCAGCATGTACACCGGCAGCATCTGGGAATTTATTACCAGTACCGGCCTCAGCTTCTGCTGTTGTAGCTTTTTCAACTAGACCGGTTCGAGTATCTGTTGCGGTACGCGCGGATAAACCGGCGGGCGTGATGGCCGTTTCTGTGTCGCTCCCATCGATGACTTGGTTAGCCGTGGCTGTTTTAATGAGACCTGCACGATCTTCTGTTGCCGTGCGCGTTGCTAGCGATGCTGGTGTGAGTGATTTATTATCGACGTCATCGGATTTAGCCTCTTCGGCGGTTGCATACGCTGATACACCTGCCCGCGTCTCTGTTGCAGTAGGCATGCTGAAATCGGTATCACCGAAGGATAAGCTTGCGGTGCTGATTGTTCCCAGCGTGATGTCGATTGATAAATAACTAACAACACTGGCTGCTTTGCTAATAAGCGCTTCGGTGGATGAATATACCGCAAATAAAACGCCGGTTGATGTAAATATACCGAGTTCGTAGGCGGTATATTCTGCCGCTGACTCATCTTTAGCCGTTAAATGCAGCACGGTATCGCTGAGCGCTTCGCCGGATACGGTATCGATAACCGTTACAACATTAACTAAATCGGTTTGTGATTCAGAGGCGACATACTGACCAGTTCCTAATCGAACTTCACTAAGTTGGATAATACCAGTGCCGTTTAGCTCTGCATCTATTAATGCGGATCGACCCGTATTTGTAATTACTAGTGTTGTCATAATTAATCCTTAACCACGCGCCAGCCGAATTGAGTGAATCGTACGCTTGCTGTTTTATTCGCTTTAATCCTGATTTTTGCGCCGACAAAAATGGATGTAGAGCCATCGAGTATAGTGCCATCGGGTGTACCAAAGTGGCCGTCTTCGCCGACGAAGTGGTAAGGCGAATACGTTTCGGCCTTTGATGTAAAATCCAGAATACTACCGGCCGGATCTGTCACATCGAATATGCCAAACGATAAACAATTGATTGCATCTTTATCCATTGCTAGCACTTGATATGCACCTACCGCATTGCATTTAGTAACGCCAGCAACCCAGCCCAATCGACACTGCCACGTTACGCCACCATCGACCACAGTTTCACCGATTCTCGTTGGCCATACTGGCTCGGTTGCACCGGATGTCACAAAGCCATCGATTAAATTAACGTAAAAATACCCATTTGCTATTTTTGGGCGAACCACTTTACCCGGTGACATTAGTTGCGATGCAATCCACTGACCTGGTCGTGTGTGGTTGATGCCAAAGGTAATCTCGCTATCTTGTGCACCGGCGGTAATATCGAGCCGCTGCCATGTGTATTGACTGTAAGCATCGGTACCGTCTGGCTCTAAGATTGGAACGACCGTTGCGCCACCGCTAACTACTTTTAATGTGTACCCGTCGGCAATGTCGCCAACGGGTAATGGCGTTCCCTCGGCTGTACCGCCCGTGCCTATCATCATGCCTAAATTAAATCGGTTACGAGTTAGTGATAGGCCGCATCCCATTAAATTGCGCATGTCGTTTTCTGATGCTGGTAATAAATTACGCGGTGGGAATAGCGTTTTAAATACATCGATCATTTGCAACGCACCCTTGCTGGCACAGCGAGCATTAAAGTGCGTTGTTATATCAATTGCGAGATCTGGCATGGTGCTTAAACGGACAGCGCTGGCGGTTGTGCTGCTGTTTGTACCGACGGACTCGTATGATAAATTATCATCGTCGACGTAGGTTGCAATGACACCGACTAGCGGGGATATCGTGTTAAAGCTTGAGTTGCCCGCATCAAAAACCATGATGCCGTGGCCGTCGGGTACGCCATGCGATGGCCAGTTTAATGTAGCGATATTATTAGTGCGAGATACGCTTAAATTCTCTACAGGGAAGGTGGCAACAGGATCGGCAAGAATATGTTCATAATTTAAAAATGCAATTATTCCGTCACGGTAGCTGAGCTCTCTTAAATACTCGTTCCATTCGGATAATATCCACCGCTGATCAAATCTTTGTTCCCACATTCCATTGGTGGGTAATAGCGAAATAATAACGGCAATACCGTTATCAATAAGCAGATCGCAGATGGCCTCCATGTCTGATTTCATAGCTTCTAATTCTGTTACGGCTTCATCGAAATCATCGATGAAGTTGATATCGTTTCCGCCCAGCCAGATGTTAACGACGTTAGGGACGATGTCTTGATCAAGAATATCGGCTTGAACTCGCGCCAATGCGCCTTCATTCGTGTCGCCATTTTTACCGGCACTTTGCTTGAATACAAAACCGTTTTTGGTCCAGCGCTTTAACCAGCTGGCAACGCCTTCTTGCGTAACTGTTTGCATATCAATGCCAGAGACATTATATGCTTTGCTACGGCCGTTACCCATTAGCGACAAGCCTAGCTCGCTGTAGATAGGCGTACGTGACATGGGTGAGTGCTGTGACAATATTAGGTTGTTATCGCGAATAGCCACGGCTAGATCGCCACGGCGCGCCGGTAGAACTGGTAAACTATTTGCAGAAATACCCATAAGAAAAACCCAGTAATTATGTTATTAAAAACTCAAATTCGATGGCTTGGCCATTAAATTCTATCGGCACTCCGCCGAATGTTATTGCGTTGGCTGGCACGTCGGATGGCGGCTCTACTAACGATAATCTTGCATGCGTTGCTGTGCGTAATTGAGCGCTGTAATAAATATCAATTGTAATTGGTGCTTTAACAATAACGCTGAAAGATGAGCGCTCGTTTTTTGCGCGATTAATCGCGGTAATAATATCGTTTTGAAACTGGGTGTCGTTTGGCAATATTGCCGATGGCGTATATTCAACGACGAATGTATAGGGTGCACCTGTTGGGGTTTGTTGCCACCATTCGGTAATTTGTATACCGGCTCCAAACACAGATACAGCACGACGAACGGCACCGGCTGTGCCTTTTGTTTTGTGGATTTTTCGTGATTCGGCAATGGCTCGGCGTTTTACGTCTTCGGGCCAATCGTCTCGCCACACGTCAACCGATCGCGCCCACGCGAGCCACGGCAGCATGTGCAGTGGGCATTCGGATGCTGACCATAATTTTTTTAATAAGGTTACATCTAAATCATCCATGCGCTCGGCATTTGATTGTTCAACTGCGAGTTCTAATGCTGTGCTGGATGGCGGCAGGAGGGATGGCATTTTATGCTCCTGCGGTGGTTAGCGTAATATTGCTAATAACGGCCGTGCCGGTTTCGCCCGGATCTATATCGGCCGTTGGATTCGATAGCGTTACGCGTTTAATGCCGGGCACATGAATAATGCTGTGCAATTTAGATACTGCAATTATTTCGCCGATGGCTCGCGTTGTTTGATATTCGATTAATGCCGCTTCCGATGCGGCTAATGTCTCTGCCACGCCGGTGGTATCGAGCGTGTCTTCAAATTCTAATGCTGCGGTGATAGGAACATACGTGACTGGTGATTGTTCGATGGTGACATAATCAGTCATCGGTCTTACATCATCATCGCTAACGGCGGCTTCAACGGCGTCGATCGTGCTTTGCTGAGCAATACCAAAATTATTGTGCGTAACGATAAAGATGCTTATGTGACCGTCGCTGATAAATTTTGCTTTTGCGGCAGCTACGTCGACATCGGCTTTACGTGCAATTGATTCGTATGCTCCGCGTGGCCCTGCCGTTGAATACTCATCACGCACTAGTGATAAACGCTGACGATATGTTTCATCGGATTCATAAACAGCAGCTGTGGGTGGTGTTGTGCTGTTGTCTTCTGGCGTGATCATTAATCTTGGCGATTCGAATTCTTCTTCGCCGATAAAATCAAGATCGGATTTTTCAGCATACGCTAATGTTCGCGCAAGAGCGGCTTCGTTGATGCGCTGGCGTAATATTAATTCGCGATACGATTGTTCTTGCAGTGCGAAATTTAACGGCTCTGACTCATTGTCTATAACATCAGCGACCGATGGAAACAATTCTATTAAACGCGCTTTTCGTGCAGCGAGTATTGTTTCGAAGTTTAGCTCTTCGATTAAATCCGGCTTTGGCAGTTTTGAAAAATCAATTGTCATATTTATTCCAGCCCGATTTGCATGGTGATGGATTCGTCCTTAATGCTGACGACTAGGTCGAGTGTGGGCTTGCCGTCGACGTTGGTTAGCGTAAGGCTGGCGATGGTTATGCGAGGCTCCCACTTTGTAAGTGCGGCTGCGGTGGCGGAATACAGGCGCAGCATGGTGGCATTATTTAGCGGTTGGTCTATTAATTCTGGAATTACTGAGCCGTAAAGTCGGCGTTTTATTCGACTGCCGACCGGCGTTAAAATAATGGTACGCACAGATTGCAAAATATGTTCGCGCTCGGTTAATGCTGCACCGGTTTCTCGATTCATACCAACCATTAGCCAACCTCTTGCACAAATGCGGATAAAAATGCGTCGGCAACTTTATTGGCCAGCGCTTCGCAGCCGCTAGACCAAATTGGGCTTGCGTCTTGGATTGCATTAACGATGCTTGATTTTTGTGGCGTGTAATTATGTTGTGCTTGCGGGGCGCTCCATGAATTTGCCCACAATTGGGTTTCGTAATCGATGCCGATACCGAGTGCTGTAATAAATTCCAAGCCTTGACCAGCATTAACCATACCCGCGAAGGCGGCAGGAATAGTTGCCGCCATTGTAGTTATTGTGGTTGGGGTTGCGCTGGTCCAACCGGCATGCATTCCGGCTGCAATTCGTTGCACTGTATCAGAGTCTTGGCGCAGTGTTACGTCGACATTATTGCCGCTGTATTGAATTGCGTAGGGTGTATTGCTAATGCTGGCTGCGATGGCAGTAGATCCGGGTGTTGGCATGCGTCACCCCGATTTAACAGTTGGGCTGGCAACGGGGTGCGGGCCGTTTGTAAATGCGCAGGTGTGCGTTTGACAAACAACACCGCCTGCAGCACCACCATTTAGCGTTACCGTTGCGCCTGTAACGGCTGCGTCGCCCGTTGCTTCTACGGCGACGTTACCACCGGCCGTGGCTGTGATATCGCCGCCAGCGTCGATGACGGCGTTTTCTGATGCGGTAATTGATGCAGTGGTGCAATTGACGACGACGCTGCCTGCGCAATCGATAGTTAATATGCTGGATTCGCTGTTGTAGCCGATTGTTGTGCCATCGCCGAATTCGACAACGTCGACAAGTTCGGACGTTTCTGCGGGGGTTATTTCTGTGCTGTAAATCATGCCGACAATCACGCCTTGCGATAAATCAGCAGACGGGCAGATCATGACCACTTGGGTATTTAAACGGAGTGGTCGCCAGTGAACAAAATTATTGCCAATGCTGGCAGGCCACGACAGCCACGCGGTGATGTTTTCGCCGGTTTTTATGCGCACTTGGCGCTCGCCATAATCCAATTCGGTAATTGTACCGATCCGGCAAAGGTTGTTGATTTGGCGATTTATTTCTGCGGTATTCATGGCAACCATAATCGGTTGCCATGACATTTTTATATAGCGGCTGGGCGTGTATTGCGGGTGTTTACAAGATAGCGTAAGGACTCATTCGCCAGCCTTGCTTGCGGCCTACTGTCCAATCAATGGATTTTTTGCAGTGATCGGGATCGACTTTATTTAATAGCCAGCTTACCGCTTTATCGATAATTAACCAATTAAATACAGGCGGGTGACCGTGGTAGATTGCTTTTCCTAAACAGCTACTTATTGTTTCTCGATGATCGTGAAAGCGCATAGCATTAGCGAATTTATCAAACGCAATCCAAAGGTGGTAGCATTTTTTTCGCGCCCAATGGCGAGTTAGTGGGATAATTGCTAGGACAATTAAAGCTGAACCCATGATTGGGAATAGCAATAACAGCAATTGCATGGATATCATGACTAACAATGCAAGGCAGGTTGCTGCAAATATTTTAGATAGCATTTTGTATTTCCTCTGGTTGTTGTTGGGCTAACTTAGCTGCGCGCATAGCCTCGACCATGGCGTCGATTTCTTCCCATGAACTGGGCAACGTTTCGGCTTCGATCATTTGAGTTAGTGCTCGGAACTCTTCATTAGATAAAAATCCGATAGGCGTGATTTCTGTTTGTTCGCCCGTTGCTGGATCAATATTTAATAAATCAAACCCGCGAAATAATTCTAAATCCAGCTGCACACCATCTTTAGTTATCGTAATTGCCAGTGCAACGGCGAGCGCAGTAATAGCGCCGGTTGTTTCAATGCGGTGAGTCGCAGTGTTAGCTAGATTTATTGATACAGTGTGATTGGGGAGGCGGGTTGAAATCATTGGGCTATCTCCATCTTGCGTCGGAAGCTTATGTCACTAATCGTCGTGCCCTCTGAGTTATTTGTGTCAAACCACAATCCAGTTGAATCTCCATTAGTCTGCACATCTAATTTAACAGCAATACCAGCATCTAAAAACGCAATCGCAGGATTTCCTGCCTTTTCGAACATTCGCATATTCCCAACTTCCACAGGCATAGTGTACTCAACCTGATAAAGTGCCCCAGCTTCAAAATTAGACCCTTCAAACAACTGCTCACCAAGCACAGACCAAACGTTCTGGTTTTTAGTGAATGATCCACCACCGTTATCTGTCCAGCTCGATGATATAGCAGTCGGAACAAATATATTTTCAGTATCCAACCAATAATCCCAATGCGGCTGGCGTTCTACCTGAAACCAATCCTCTGGCATTCCGCCTACAACTTCGCAGCCATGGAACTCACGGATTGAATTAACAACAACTGATCCAGCAAATCTAGCACCATCAAAAAATGCAGAGCAGAAATACACGTTATCTGTCGATCCATCAGCGACAGTTATAACAACTTTAAAATTACCAGATACTGTTGTATCAAAAACATTTGAGCCTGACGTGCTCTGACGAACCAGTAATTGACCTGCATTAACTACAGCAGTGAAATCGACAAGGTATGATTTACCAATTTCAAACCGACCCGTGTCGCCTAAAAATGTAAAAACGTCACCAGAATAGTTATATGCAGTTCCATCAAATGACCAACCAGAATTTAGCACTGATGCAATAAATCCAAGCTCAACACCCTGCGCCACTGCATGGTTGCGCTGATAAATAGAGTTAGGGTTATCGAATTTTAAATTATGAATCAGCTCTCCTGTATTCCTATCTCCATTTACCCACGTTTTTAACTTTGTTACACCGCCGAACAATCTAGCCGACGGGCCACCTTGGTTATTTACATCAACAGCAGCAACATATAAAAACGAAATACTCGCATCGACATCAGAAAGCGCGGATGAAGCCTCAACACCGTTTAATCCAACGTAAAAACTTGTTCCTGATCGTCGTGCTGTAACGGTATTTAATTTACCGGCGGCGACGATATGACCGCCGACAGGCGCGTACCGAGGGGCGAGTGACAGGTCTGTGCGGGGTAGAATGAATCTCAACAGGCCGTCCGCATCAGTTCTTAACCCAAATTGCGCGCCACCGAAAATTGGTGCAAATTCCAAGTCGGTTATGAAGCACTCTGCTTCTATTTCGAAGTCCCCGATAAGAGTAACTGGCTCTAACAACTGATAATAATCAGCCACGCCGTTATTGGCGCGGAAGTAGCGACTTATAAAACCTTCGCGTTTAACGGCCATCGATTGCATTGCTGATGATAGTGGTCGTAGCGATAGATTCAATGCGCCGGTCATTAGTTAAGCCCTATTAGATCCGTTGCGGTGGTACCTGTGCTTAGCACTTTTTGGACGCGGATGGGGAGGACGCTGCCGCTAATAACATTAATGAAGGTAATGGGTGCGGCGTCTTCTACTAGCTGTACAACTAAATCGCCGCCTGTGCCGATATACAACGAGCGAGTGGCGATTGCGAGTTGGTTGTCATCGGATGGGGTAATTGCAAATGCAGATTCAGCGACGCTGTCGATGGTTTTTGTGGCTTTTTTCCATTTATCAAACATGGCTATTCTCGCATTTTTTAATAAAGGGTCGTCACATCCGTGTGATCGACTGAGTGGCTAGTTTCGCGCGCGCGAGTTTTTTATTGTAGTGCGCTGGCGTGTAGGTGTTGCATTTACAATTACCAGTTGCAATAAATTAATTCTTTTACTTTTTTCTGTTTGTTATTTCCGCCAACAGTGTAGGTGTGATCGACTTCGATTAATCGCATGTCTTTGAATAATTTCATTACGGCTGGGTGGTCGTTAATTGACAGCACGACTGGGCCTTTCGCTTTTTTCATAAAGTCGTGAATTTGTTCGTATTCTTCCCACGGAAATTCAACGCCGTAGCCGACTGTATCCCAGTACGGCGGATCTAGATAAAAGAGGGTGTGTTCGCGATCGTAGCGCTGGCAGCATTCGTACCACGGTAGATGCTCGATTGTGGTTTGCGATAAGCGCATATGGGCATCGGCGAGATCATTTTCGATGGTTAGCAGGTTAAAGCGCGGACGGGCGAGGGTGGCGGTGCCGAATGTTTGGCGATCTACTTTGCCACCGAAGGCCAGCTTTTGCAGGTACAAAAATCGTGCGGCGCGCTGGATATCGGTTAGCACTTCGGGCGGTGTATTTTGCAGTTGTGCGAAGTTTTCGCGCGCTACGAGCAGCCATTTGAACTGCTTATATAGCTCTTCGAGATGGAGTTTTACGACGCGGTAAAGGTTGACCAGGTCGCCGTTGATGTCGTTGATGATTTCAGCTTTGCTTGGCTCTTTCATAAAGAAGATCGCAGCCGCCCCACAGAACGGCTCTACGTAGCATTTATGCTCAGGGAATAGCGGTAGCAGGTGTTTTGCTAATCGGCGCTTCCCGCCGATCCACGGGACGATTGGGCGCGTTTTTGATGGTGCTTGGGACATGAGTAACTCCTTGTTTTAAGGAGCTCTCGGCCCTCTCGATATGCTTACAGCGCGGGCATTTGATTTCGATTGCGATGAAATCGGCATGGCACAGTAAACGACTGCATTGAGAACAACGAACGGACTGCATGATGAACCTCAGGATATTTTCTGATAGGCTCCGCAAACCCTGACGTCGGGGTGGGAGGCCTAGCTGGTTATGGCGGTTCGTTCGCTGTGATCGGGGCTGACGCGGCATTGCAGTGCTGCGTTGGTCGCCTCTCTCTTTCTAGCTGTATAGTATCGCGCAGAATGGCCTTGGATAGGGGGCTGTCTTGTAATCGCGGCAGGTACATGGTTTTATAATCGCAACACGGCCCCGATCTGAACTCACCGATTGCAATATGTGAGGGATGCTGAGGGGTTTTTTATTGTCTGAAATAACACACGCAAGCACGAGACCTCGTTCCTCGGCTGCGTGTATGCGGCGTTATTTCACTCGTTAGCCGTCATAGCAGCCGCAAGCAATCTCAGTATTGTTGTAAAGCTCCGGAAACATATCGTCAGTAGCAATGACGCTACTCCAGCTAAATGACCGTCCAAGCCCTGCCGCTACTGTTAAATTTGCGTTTTCTTCTATTTTTAATGCGCGATCCATTAGGTCTGGGTGCTGCACGCTGAGAGCGCGAATTTCTCCGGCCTTCATTGCGGGGCAAAAAAAACAACTGCTTTTCCCCGGCAACGGCAAGCCTTCTTTCCGAATTGCTTCAATACATTCTTTACGCCCCCAACCCCAGCTAACTAAAGGATACTCAGTACTTGGATCGTCTTTAATTCTGTGCGACTCGCCAGCATCTATACCGACGTAAAACAACTCTGCCTTAATGCCGTTCGCTTTCAGCCATCGTTTTTGTGGTCTTATTTTATAATGCTCGCTGCAACTTTTGAAACCGTATGCCAAACCCGGCAACGCCTTGCGATTTAAGCAGTCAGATTCTAGCGTTTCCCTTTCTCTGCAAATAGATATTTCAGGGAATCCGTTTTTTTTGCACCAGCGCTGCATTATTTTCAAATGCTCGTATGTTTCCGGCTTCTCGCCGCCTGTGTCAGCAAATAAAATTACGTCAGGTTTTATTCCGCGCTGCTTAAATCCAGCCAGCATAGCAACGCTATTTGTGCCAGCTCCGTAACTCATTACTCGCATGCCATCACCTCAGTTCGTGAAATAACAATTCACTTTTGTCAGATGCTCGCTGTGGCTCGCACAGCAAAGCTCTGGGTTATTACTCCGCCTTGCTTTGACCTGCTTTATAAGCTGCTTCAAGTGCCTTTTTAACTTGCCATACCGACATTTCGTGAAAGTCGAGTTCATCGCTGTTGCGAGTTTCCAGCGTATCGAGGCCGAGGACGGTGCGGGCGATGTTCTCAAGTTCTCTATTATTTTTCATGGCGGTATCCTTACGGCCCCCGCAGGGGCCGTTTGCTGTTAGTTAGGCTGGGTTGGTGTGATGTCTTTGTACCCTAGGTTTACTAGCTGTTCTTTAACGCGCTCTGCGCTAGGTGATCGGCTGTCGAAGTTGCTTAGTGCTTCTAGAAGTTCTGGCTGGCTGAAAAGTATGCCCCATGCGTCGTCAAACACGTCTAAGCGGGGCGCTATTTTACGGCCTAGATCGACCCACTTAATGCTGATATCGCCGCCTTTGCCGTCGCTGATATTAATAACATCAACCACATTTTTTTCGAGTACTACGCTTTGTGCGTACCATGCTTTTGAGAAATGGGTGAAGGTTATTTGTTGCTCTTTCATTATTATTTCCCCTTGTTTGTTTAATACAACTTATTAAGATTTATTAACTTTAGTGTAAATAACCCACAAAGTAAACCTATTTAGTGTAAAAAACACACGACGAATTGGCGATTTTGACGGGAGGCAATCAGGATGGCAGAAGGGTGGTTTCGGCGAGTTCTTTGATTTTTTCAATATCAGCATCTGTATAGCCAAGCAGCTCACGCTTGGCGTAGCGTACTTTTTGTTGACCGGGGGCTGGGGACAGGAGTAAACCATTTTGATGGACGTCGGCGATGCGGGAAACTGGGCCGCGAAATCCTACCCATACTTCGCTGTCGGTATAGCCTGATCGCAGGTTTGGCCGCTTGCGCAGCTTTTCGAACATGGCTTTTTTGCCTTTCTTGCGTGCTTCGAATGGGGTGCCATCTGGGTTTTTTTGATCGCGGATGCGGTTGCTTTGACTTGAATACAGGTAACGACTAACAGCGCGGGCAAATTCACGTCGGCCAGTTGCAGTTGCGCCCTGCAGGTAGGGCGCTAACCATTGCTTTAGCTCGGCTTCTATATCGTCAATCACGGTAATTGACCAAATTCGTCTACATTATCACCGATGTCGGTTGCGGTGGTTTTTGTTAGTACGCCGAAATCGCCTTCCCAGTCTGGGCTTGGCTCGGTTGGGTTGGTGGTTGTGTAGTTGCCGTTTTCATCGGTTGTGACGATAACGCGCTGGTCAGTCGGTAACTCGATACGGATGTGACTCCGGTCGTTGTCTAAGTGGTCGATTATGAATTTAATGTCGTCACGCTTTAAGTCGCGCTGATTTTTCGCGCACCATAAAACTATTGGTAAAAATAGGGTGTCTGGATGGCCGTGGAAATCTTCGATGATGATGATTGTTTTCCATTCGTACTGCCACGATAGGCTCTCCTGAAATTCGCCTTTTACTGCTCCTTCGTCGGCAAAAATAACCAGTTTATCTGGCTGTTTTTTTAGTTGTGGCAGCATATTTATTAGCTGCTCTTTTAAGCTATTCAGTTTGTTCATTGTTTCGCACCTGGTCGCGAAGTTGGCATTCGACGATGGCGTCGATTTGGGCTGCGCAGTCGGCCCAGTCGTTTTCAGTTGTTAGCAGTGCATTAACGATATCAAGGTGGTTTTTCAGCAGTACTGGACTCAGTGTGCAGGCGGATACGATGGGACATGAACTCGGTGAAGGCGGTATGTCCGGTAATGTTTTCTGTGCGCTGCAGCTTGCTAATATCATGAGGCAAAGGACGAGCAGCCCATGATTTAAGTTCGGCATTTTCATTGATAAGTGTCTCCAGATCTTGGCGTTGGCGGTTGGCGGCAATACGGTTGGCAGTGAGTAATTCTGACAGTCGGCGCTGTTGCTCTTGTGCTTGTGCATGTTTTTCTTCGAGATCGGTTATTCGGTATTGGCGCGCAGTTGCAACGGCATTGGCAGTTGCGAGATCTTCTTTAAGCTTTATGTTGCCGTTAATTAAAAACGCAACGATACCGATGGCGATGATGACTACAAGTGCATTTTTAAGCATGTTCTAACTCCGTTGCGGCTGTATATGCTGCCTGTAGTCTTTTGTCGTAGTTGTTTTTTGCATAGGCTTTGCCGTTGTAGATAAGGGCGAATTGTTGCCAGTTTTTGGTTTTTAATGCGTTGTGCAGTGCTGGGTCTTTTTCAATGAATCCGACGAATGCTGATAGTTGGCAACGTTCGTCGCGGTTCATTGATTCGACGAAGCTATTGATGCTGGCGTAGCCTAGGCTTTTCCAGTGGTAGCCCATTATTTGAAATTGGCCCCAGCTTGCACTTTCGAGTGCTGATTGTTCATGTATTTCGGTTGCTAGATTTAACCGGTTATTTTCGGCTAGGCCGCCTTTGTAACCTCCCGATTTACGGCTAACGAGATTTGGCCATTGGTGTTCTGCGATACCGACAGTTGATGCATCGATGCCGTTCGCGAGCATTCGACGACGCATGATGTGCCGTTCAAATAACACGACCGGTGCTCCATTTGAATGAAAGCCATGACCACGACTTTCTACTGCGTTTACTGCTTTAATTGCTGCAATTTCGCAGCATAGATACTCTGCAGCTTCTATCAGGTTATCTTCGGATAGAAACTTGTAATTGTTTTTACCATTTAGGGCGGACATTGTTTTTTGGCCGACGATGCCGTCTGCTACGAGATTAGATAAGCGTTGAAACTGGATTACTGCCGATTTTACGTTTGATGTAAATTCATCGGTTACGATAACGTCAATTCCCGCATTTTTAAGACGTTGCGTTAGCTCTAGAACGGCGTCGCATTTTGATCCCAAAAGCAGAATTTTATTCATTTAATAGCCTCCGAATATTTACGACTTGAGCGACGTTGCCACGGGCACGAATGAGTATGAGCGTTACGATGATCATTATCGGCAAAATGATTGGAATGTTAGTTGTGCATATTTTTCCGCCGACGATATAGATTGCTAACGATCCGATGGCAGTAATGAGTAGCCATGCTGCGATACCATATGATCGCTTAAATGTTGCTCCTTTTCGGCGGTAGGTAATAAGTCTCCCGATACTGATTATGCATAGCCAGAGTACGATTAAATCTAAGGCGGTCATTTCTTTTTGCCTCCGATAATCCATGACAGGTCGGTATTATGCATTTGTTTTAGCAGTAATTGACCGGCTGTAACGCCAAGCAAGCCGCCGACAAATCCGGCTACGGCGCGCACTTCGATGAAGGTGTGGCTAATTATTTCCGGCGCTACAAAATAGCCAATGATGACGCTGGCGAGTAGATATACAACGCGGGTAATTAAATTTATTTCTTTTGCGCTGGTAACAAATACGGCTGCTCCGGCGAGTGCGCCGATTGCTGTCTCTGTATCGAGACCAAGCGCAGCGCTGCCGATGGTTATGCCTGCGGTAGCGGCTGCGATTCCTAGTGTTGTGGTGCTTGGCTCTGCCACGAGCTCTCTCCTAGTCCCAGAGCGCGGTGCGTTTCACCGTCGCTGTTGTTGTTGTGGTTATTTCGGGTATTTGCACTTGCGTTCCATGCGGTAAAAACGGACCTAACTCAGCCAAGTTTTGATTGAGTTGGTATATTTGTTCGACTGCGTCGGTTGTGCCGAGGGTTCGGTAACTCAGGGCGTCGACGGTTTCATGTTTTTGTGCGGTTACGATCGGCATCAGATTAGCTCGACGTGGCTAAATGATTTTCCGAGCATTTGACGAATTGATATTGTTGCGATGCGGCGTTGTTCGTCGATGCTGGGCTTTAACGTGTCGGTTTTATCTTGCGCTGATTGAGTGCTGTCGTAGTCGCGCATGTCAGATAACAGTTGCGCTTGTGCGGTTGCATAAATAGCGCGGGTGTATAAATGCTTTTTTTCATTTGTAATTTGATCGTAGGTAATTCCAGCGACTGTTTGTTCGGCGACGAATGATTCGAGCTGGTGATTAACGTCGATCATTGCGTTTTGCAATAATGCTGTTAAGCGCGATGTGTTGATGTCGCTTTCTAAACGCAATATGTCGCGGGCATTTGGTAGCGATAGCGCTGGCCAAAAATCGCTGAAGTTGTCGATATTGCCTTCATCTTCTGGCGTTGGTGTACTTGCAATAAAGGCCATGATAACTCCGATTAAGAGCGGGTGATTGCGGCTTTCGGTAGATCGTCCGGGGAGAGAATCTGCCTACGGCCGCAAGCCCGCGACGCGCGAGGACGCTCGGTTATGACTCTGGTGTATCGGCAGAGTCTGAATTCTGTTCATCTTCGGATTGTTGGTCGTCTGACTGAAGCTGCTTTTCTAGCGCTTTTATTTGTTGCTTAACGCCACAGCGATCACTTAATGCAATGGCATTTTTAAGATGTTGTAGTGCAACTTCCGGCGCTGATTCGGTTAATCCCAATCCGCATGCTTTTTCAAGTTTCACACGAACCTGATCCGGCATGTCGGTTTTTCCGATCAGCTCATACAGGGCAGTTAGGTGCTCAGGTAAAACAGGGCTTTCAGGTTTTAGTGCGAGTTCAGACATTTGTTCCGCGATCGCGACATTCGTTGTCCGATTAAAACGATCGGGCATTTTTAAGTTATGTCGCATAACATAACTAGCTATCATTAGCGCATCATCAATGCATTCTGCATCGATGGACCACATCATAATAGTGACGATAATTTCGTCTTGCTCGCCGGTGTCAGCCGATAATACACCATCGATGTAAGGTCGGTAGTCGTCTAAAAATAGGGCTTTTTGTTGGCCTTTTGCGGAAATAGATTGGATTTTTTTTAGCGTGCGCTTGTGGTCATGCATCATTGCAAGCATCTGCTGAATGATATTTAAATCTGAGCGCGTTGGCGATGTTGAACTACTTTGTAGGCTAGCCATTTTTCGAATACGTGCTGCAGCAGCTGGGGTTGTTCGCATAATACTTTCCTAGAGTGTTTAATTTTTTAATATTAAAACCCGACACCATATAGTGTCGGGTTTTATACTAATAATTGTTAAACGACTGGTAAAGCTGGTGCCGTTGTATTGATATTTTCAATTAAACAGCACTTGCTATAATCCTGTACAACATATGCATCGTTTGAGCTTTCATAATTTTCAATTCGATCAGCTTCTGGAACGTCTTTAAGATGACGTCGACGACCACCGTTTTGATAGTAGATTGAAAGGTTGTCGGATGTTGTAATAAGGATGGTATTTGCTGGAAAGAACGGAACTCGCCACGCTGGAAGCCCGCCAACAGTTTTCTTAGAGATAATCATATCTCCAGATAACTTTTCAGAATTAGGCTGATTTTGGTTTACGATTTCGAAGTATTTTTGATGCAAAATACCTCGCCCCATAATAGCTACCAGCTTTGTGTTTTCGCGGTGACGTTCATCGACATACGTCTCTACTGCATCCATTACTAGTGCGTCGATGTTCTCGTAATCGCCGCCTTCATAAACATTAATAACATTGCTGGATTCAACAACTTCAGTAAAGTGACGAAGTGGTGCATCTTGGCGAATATTTTCAAGCCAGCCTATATTTACATCTTCAAGCATTGGGTTTGCAACGCGATTAGATGTTGCTGCGTAGCTTTTCCCATTCCAACCGATGATTAGCCGGTCTTGTGCCTGAGCTTCAAGAATCACGTCACGCACCATCATCTGAAACTCATCGAATTCAGACCAGTTATCGAGATCTTCATAAGTGATCATTGTGTCGAAGTTATTTTTACGACACTTATACCCCTTATCATCAAGCTCATGGACTGATCGCGGTGTACGAGTTGTTCCGGGCACGCTGGTATCAGTATTTCCGGCGATTGTAGATCCAGCACCAACCGTTAGCTTTTTGCCTTCTAAATTCTTAACACCACGAAAGTTGATGTATTTAAGAAATTCGCTTTTGCTTTGCAGGTTTTTCTCTAACGTCTGCTGGACAGTTGGAGCGATGTTGAATGCACGGAGTGCGCTAGCTACGCCATTAAGTTTTGCGACTTGACTGAAATAGCCTTGAATCGCTAGTTCGAGTGTTTGTTCCATATTTTTTTCCTTTTAGCTATCGCAGTTGTGTTTTAGTTTTAACAGTCAGTCAAGTTTTGGCCATCACCGCCAGTGGCGGGCGGACGGCCGGTAAATTTCTCCATGCCTTCCATGGCTTTCGAGAGTTCGTCACAGGTTTGCTTCACTGATGAATATTGTGTTTTTAACGATTCGAGTTGCGTCTTTAGCTCAGCGACTTCGGATGAGTTATCCGATGGGATTGATTTTGCGAAATTGGTGAATTCTTCTGCAATTGATTCAATTGCTAGTTCAAGATCACCATTTTTGCTATCCGTTACTTTTTTCAGGCCGCTGAACATTTTAGTGATACGTTCAAGGATACCTGGTCGATCGTCATCTTCGTTTTCATCGTCAGAAAACATAAATTCTGTTTCTGAGTATTCACCGATCATATTTTTGCCGGTTTTTGCGGCATTGAATGATAGTCGCTGAGTTCCCATCGATGCTGGCGAGTCGGTAACGGCCAGACCTACCATGTAGAAATCGCCTTCGTTCGGGAAATCTGGCTGTAACTCCATCGATGTGTAGACCTTTTGGCCTTTCTTGTTCATCGCAATCAATTCATCATTTGGCTCAAGTTCGGCATAAATAACGCCGCGCTTAACACCGCCAATTTCTTCCTGAGCGAACTCTAGAGATAACACATCGCCAAGCATGCTGAATGATGAGTCTGGAAGTGTTCCGCGAATATGCTCTAGATTAATTCGCGCACCGTAAACATCTGGGTTGTATAAGGTTGCAGCTTTTTTAATCCACTCGGACTTAATTTCACGGCCATCGACAGTACGGGCAGCAACGCCGACTCGGAATTTCTTTTTTGTGTTCTTAGCCATTGGTGGTGTCCCATTCTGTGATCATTGATCGATAGTTCGAAAGTGACTCCAGTTTTGTCCAGATATGCGCTATGCATCAAATGCGGCTGTTTGTATGCGGTCTGCTTACACAAGAGTAATGAATAAATAGATGGGCGTTGGCTTGTAATCTGAGCGCATGAATAACGCAATCGATATTACAGATACGAACGAAATCGATAACCGTCGTCAGGCTAAATACCTGTACTGGACTGGGCTTCGCATCGCACGCATTTCAGAAATGCTCGGTGAGAAAGAAGCTACGGTACACAGCTGGAAAGCGCGTGACAAGTGGGACGATGCGACGGCAATTGAACGGGTGGAAGGAGCGACAGAGGCGCGTTATATACTTCTGGTGATGAAGGAAAACAAAGAAGGTAAGGATTTCAAGGAGATAGATTTACTGTCTCGGCAGATGGAGCGTTTTGCTCGCATAACAAAATATAGCAACGGCGGTAATGAGACTGATTTAAATCCTAAAATTGCTGCACGCAATGCTGGACCCAAGAAAAAGCCGGTTAGGAATGATTATTCTCAAGAGCAGGCTGATAGGCTTCAGGAGGCTTTTCTAGATGGGATGTTTGAGTATCAAAAGGACTGGTACCGTGCAGGCCAACTAAATGATATTAGGAATATTCTTAAATCTCGGCAGATAGGCGCTACTTATTATTTTTCTCATGAAGCTGCTGTCGATGCCGTGATTAACGGTAATAACCAGATTTTTATATCAGCATCAAAAGCCCAAGCTCACAACTTTAAAAAATATATTGTTAAGTTCTGTAGAGACGCAGCAGATATTGAATTGACTGGTGACCCGATTATTTTACCGAACGGTGCAGAAATGCATTTTCTTGGGACAAATGCGAAGACGGCTCAGGGTTACACAGGGAATTTATATTTCGATGAGTATATGTGGACTCACAATTTCTTGGAGATGCAGCGCGTTACGTCAGGTATGGCCTTGCATGCTAAGTGGAAGGAGACCTACTTTAGCACTCCTTCTAGCATTTCTCATGAGGGATATCTATTTTGGTCTGGCGCTACGTATAACGAAGGTCGGCCAAAGTCCGAAGTTGTCGATATTGACATTAGAAAGGAAATATTACGCAAGGGGCAGCTTGGAAAGGACTATCAGTGGCGACAAGTCGTCACTATCCATGATGCATTAGATGGCGGATGTACGCTATTTAACATGGAAAAACTGAGACGAAAATATAATAAGCACCAATTCTCGAATCTTCTTGAGTGCGAGTTCATCGATGATTTGAGCTCGTTGTTTCCCATGACAATGATGATGCGTTGCATGGTCGATTCTTGGGATGTTTGGGACGCATTTTTCAAGCCTTTTGCAAATAGACCAGTTGGCAATAGATCAGTATGGGTTGGTTATGATCCGAACGGTGAAGGTGAGGATGGAGATAATGCGGGTCTTGTTGTTGTTTTACCTGCTCGATCTATTTTAGATAAACACAGAATTATTGAAAAGGCTCAGTTCCAAGGTCTTGATTATGAGGAGCAGGCTAATGCAATTAAGGAATTAACTAATCGCTATAATGTCGAGCATATTGGAATTGATACGAATGGTATTGGTAGTTCTGTTTTTCAATTAGTCCGTAAGTTTTTCCCAGCTGTAAAAGATTACTACTATACGCCCGAGCTAAAGAGCCAATTAGTTAATAAGACATATAACATAATCAGTAAAAACAGATTGGAATTTGATGCTGGATGGACTGATATAGCAGCCGCATTTGGTGCTATTAGAAAAACAATGACGGCATCGGGTAAAAAAGTTACTTATTCATCCGGCCGCAATGGGAAAATAGGTCACGCTGATTTGGCGTGGGCAACAATGCACGCACTCGACAAAGATCCGCTCGATGGCGATACCGGAAACACTGGATCAATAATGGAGCTGTCATAATGTCAGATAATAAAGTGCAAGAACTAGCAGGCCCGATGGCATTTTCATTTGGAGATCCGACGCCTGTTATCGATGGGCAAGGATGGCTAGATTATATCGAGTGCGCTCGCGTTGATAAGTGGTATGAGCCGCCGATAAGCCCTACTGGACTGGCGAAGGCATTGCGTAGCGCAGTGCATCACGAAAGTGCGGTGCATTTTAAAGTAAATATATTAGCGAGCTGTTTCAAGCCGACAAAATTACTGTCTCGGCAGGCATTTAAGCAGTTGGCTCTAGACTATATAGTGATGGCTAATGCATATCTCGAAGAAGTAACGAATGGATTTAATCGTACTAAGGTTTACCGCCCATCGCTCGCAAAATACACACGCCGCGATCAAGATCTCGAGGGGTTTTGGTTCGTTCAACAGTATCTGCAGGCATACCAATTCGAGAATAAAATGTTTCACATTCGGCAGGTGGATGTTGATCAGGAGATCTACGGCGTACCGCAGTACATGGCCAGCTTGCAGAGCGTATTTCTCAATGAAAACGCGACTCTATTCCGCCGCAAGTACTATCTGAACGGTAGTCATGCTGGATTCATTCTGTATGTAAATGATACATCGCAAAGCACCGATGACATCGAGGCAATGCGGACGGCGCTCAAGGAATCAAAAGGGGTGGGGAACTTCCGAAACTTATTCATGTACTCACCCAACGGCAAGAAAGACGGCGTGCAAGTGATACCGATAAGCGAAGTTGCAGCGAAAGATGAGTTCAGTCAGATCAAAGATGTCACTCGCGATGACATGCTTGCAGCACATCGAGTACCGCCAGCGTTGATGGGGATTGTGCCAAGAACGAATGGTGGGTTTGGTTCAATTGATCAAGCAGCTGCAGCATTTGCGCGGAATGAGATTACACCGCTGATGTCTGATTTTGAATCATTCAACGATGCCGCGGGGGACGAGATTATTGCATTCGATCCGTACAAAATCGAAATAGCGATCGCAAACTCTGTTAGACAGTAACTATACTAACGACATACTAATTTGTGCAGCTTGCCGACCATGTGTCGGCTTTTTTGTGCGCCGGTACCGGCCAGTAGACCAAAAAAATTGGGCTATAAAAGAGAGAAGAAAGCCTCTATATATAATTAAAGCTTCGCAAGAATTCTATCATATTCCACACTGAATTTCCTTATGTAAATCGCTGGTTTAGCGATCAATTTCAAACTCATATGCCGCCTGCATGGCAACACCAACACCCAGCCGGTCAAGTTTCGGCCAGTATTGATGGCGTGATATGACACCATGGCGGGTGGCGCAGAATGACACCCTGTAATTTTCTGGAGG
>Ga0207891_1000296_pt1 | contig 38576 bp, 34 predicted proteins | sample LinPmetageLP50_FD_184061 | JGI IMG/M metagenome (GOLD analysis project Ga0207891, IMG submission 184061) | Marine viral communities from the Pacific Ocean - LP-50 (SPAdes) | ecosystem: Environmental > Aquatic > Marine > Oceanic | place: Pacific Ocean | collected 2011-08-27 | reverse complement strand
TCTGAATTAGATTTTAGAAGGGCTTTTTAATTCTCTTTAAATTTAATACTTTAGCGGGCTGTAATAAAAACCAAAAAATAACATGGAATCATTAATTATTTATTCGCCAATTGTACTGGCATTGTTAGGGCTACTATATATGGTAGTGAAAAAGTCATGGGTGATGAAGCAAGATGCGGGAGATGGGAAAATGAAAGAAATTTCAGATCATATCTACGAAGGGGCTTTGGCTTTTTTAAAGGCAGAGTATCGATTGCTCACAATTTTTGTAATCGTAGTAAGTATCTTATTGGCTATTGTATCTTTTGTAGTGCCAACAACCCACTGGCTAATTATTATTGCGTTTATTTTTGGAGCCATTTTTTCAGCCTACGCTGGAAATATCGGAATGAAAATAGCAACCAAGACAAATGTTAGAACAACTCAGGCTGCGAGAACTAGCTTACCCAATGCACTTAAAATTTCTTTTGGCGGTGGTACGGTTATGGGACTTGGTGTTGCTGGATTAGCAGTGCTTGGTTTAACAGCTTTCTTTATTGTATTCTTCCATTTCTTTATGGGAGGCGTTTGGACAAATACAGCCGATATGACCATCGTGCTTGAAACTTTAGCTGGATTTTCTCTTGGAGCAGAATCGATCGCATTGTTTGCACGTGTGGGAGGTGGTATTTATACGAAGGCTGCCGATGTAGGAGCCGATCTAGTAGGAAAAGTTGAAGCGGGTATTCCAGAAGATGATCCTCGTAATCCTGCAACAATTGCAGATAACGTAGGGGACAATGTAGGTGATGTTGCTGGTATGGGTGCCGATTTATTTGGCTCTTACGTTGCAACCGTATTGGCTGCAATGGTATTAGGAAATTATGTAATTAAAGATATGGGCGGTAATATCACAGACCTTGGGTTTGATGGTATCGGACCTATTTTATTGCCTATGGCAATTGCTGGTGTAGGGATCATTATTTCTTTGATCGGTACTATGCTAGTAAAAATTAAAAGTAACGACGCTAAAGAATCTCAGGTAATGAGAGCGCTTAACATAGGTAACTGGACATCGATTATATTAGTGGCTTTATCATGTTTTGGACTGGTTTACTATTTACTTCCAGAAACAATGAACATGGAGTTCTTTGGCGAAGGGTTGAAAGAAGTGCCTAGGATCAATGTGTTTTATGCAACTTTAGTAGGGCTCGTGGTGGGTGCTGTTATTTCTTCGGTAACCGAATTTTATACAGGCTTAGGTAAAAAACCTATTTTAAAAATTGTACAGCAATCAAGTACAGGTGCGGGAACAAATATTATCGCCGGTCTTGCGACAGGGATGATCTCTACATTTCCATCTGTATTGCTTTTTGCAGGTGCTATCTGGGCATCCTATGCCTTTGCAGGGTTCTACGGGGTTGCGTTAGCAGCTTCAGCAATGATGGCAACAACAGCCATGCAATTAGCGATTGATGCGTTTGGACCTATCTCAGACAACGCAGGTGGTATTGCCGAAATGAGCGAACAAGAACCAATCGTGCGTGAACGTACCGACATTTTAGACAGTGTAGGAAACACAACAGCGGCAACTGGAAAAGGTTTTGCTATTGCTTCTGCCGCATTAACTTCATTGGCACTATTTGCAGCTTATGTAACGTTTACTGGAATTGACGGTATTAATATTTTTAAAGCACCTGTTTTAGCGATGCTATTTGTAGGTGGAATGGTTCCTGTAGTATTTTCAGCCTTGGCAATGAATGCAGTAGGTAAGGCAGCAATGGAAATGGTTCAGGAAGTACGTCGTCAATTTAGGGACATTCCAGGAATTATGGAAGGTACTGGTAAACCTCAATACGATAAATGTGTCGCAATTTCTACAGAGGCTTCCTTAAGAGAAATGATGCTTCCCGGATTACTAACCATTGGTTTCCCATTGGTAATTGCTTTTGTGCCTATGTTATTTGGTATGGATCATTTAGCGATTGCTGAAATGTTAGGAGGCTATATGGCAGGGGTGACCGTAAGTGGTGTGCTTTGGGCAATTTTCCAAAACAACGCTGGAGGTGCTTGGGATAACGCTAAAAAGTCGTTCGAGGCTGGTGTCATGATCAATGGCGAGATGACTTACAAAGGATCTGAAGCGCATAAAGCAGCCGTAACAGGTGACACTGTAGGAGATCCATTTAAAGATACTTCTGGACCTTCTATGAACATTCTTATTAAGTTAACCTGTTTGATCGGCTTAGTGATTGCGCCAATTCTGGGTGGTCACACAGAAAATGGTGATCAAGCGATTGATACTACCGAAGCGTCTTATTTTATAGATGAAAATGGAAACAGAACTGTTTTAACCGAAAGACAAGTGGAAATCATCAAAACAGATGGTAATGCAACCATCCAAGGTGGCGAGGATTTAAACAATAAAACCGAAACATTCGTTGAGATGTTGAAGAACGAAAACAACGACCAAGTAACGGCAAATGTTGAAATTAGACGTACCATTAATGGTGAAACAACAACTGAGAATCAAACATTCACTGGGACAGAAGAAGAAGTTCGCGAACAGTTAAAGGATGTGGAAGGTGTTAAGATCAAAATAAAGGATAAGAGTTAAAATTCATCTCATATTAGCTAAGAAACCCTATCCATACGATAGGGTTTTTTTATTGATTTTTTTTATCTTCACAGTACTATGAACTACGATGACCTTATCACATTAGGAATAGCATTTGGGCTGGGGATGCTTATAGGCCTTCAAAGACAACGAACTGACAATAAAATGGCGGGAGTGCGCACCTTTACGCTCATTTCAATCTTGGGAGTAATGTCAGGTTTTTTAACACGTGAGTTCGACAACCCGTTTATTTTACCCGTGATGGGGATCGCCATCACGGCGCTCTTAATAATGGCCAATGTAATCAAGCTAAAAAAGTTTGAAGAGCCAGACGTAGGTCAAACCACAGAAGTGGCAGCACTCCTCGTTTTTGCAGTAGGTGCCTATCTCGTCTTGGGCGATCAAGTAATTGGTATCATAGTGGGTGGCGCCATGGCAGTACTTCTTTACGTAAAGGAACACCTCCATAACTTTATTGAAAATTTAAAACAAAAAGACCTTGCGGCTATAATGACCTTTGCGGGTATTTCTTTGGTTATACTTCCTATTTTACCTAATGAAACCTATGGCCCTTTCGATGTTTTAAATCCTCGTAATATCTGGTTAATGGTAACATTGATTGTAGGTATCAGCGTTGTCGGTTATTTCATATACAAGTTTGTAGGCAAAAACGTAGGAATCATCTCTAACGGAATTCTGGGAGGGCTTATAAGCAGTACTGCCACTACTGTTAGTTATGCCCGTAAAACAGCAAACACAAAGAACATAAGTAAGATGGCTGCATTTGTTATCACGGCCGCCTCGACCATTGCTTTGGCTAGGGTCATGGTTGAAATAGGGGTGGTTGTTCCTGAGAAGCTTCCTCAATTACTATTGCCGTTACTTGTAGAATTTGTTTTTATGATCGCGCTTTGCGTCGTGCTTTTTTACCTTATAAATAAGGATACTTCTGAAGACGATGAAATGCCAGAGCCAAAAAACCCGGCGCAATTTAAAAGCGCCTTGATTTTTGGTTTTTTATATGCTCTGATTCTCTTTGCCGTGGCTTTTACAAAAGAAGAATTCGGAAATGAAGCGTTGTACGTGGTTTCAATTATTAGTGGGCTAACCGATGTGGATGCTATTACTTTATCGTTGTCACAACTAATGAAAGGGGGTGGGTTGGATACAGAAAGTGGTTGGCGCTTGATTTTGCTCGCTTCGCTGTCTAACTTATTGTTTAAGGGAATTATGGCTGCTGTTTTAGGGACAAAAAAGCTGGCAAGATGGATCGGATTTTCTTTCGGAATATCTATTATTGCAGGATTGTTGCTCATGTGGCTATGGCCAGATACATGGCATTTCTAATCTTGTTAAATTAAATTCTACGTGGCCTTGTTTAAAAAAGATCCTTTACAGATTATTCCATTTCAGAGTTATGGCACGGACACTCATTTCTATATTCGGGGTCGCGCTTTGGAAGACGAAAAAATCGATCTGAGCAAACGTGGTTTCTTCAGTTTACTTAAAAATACTTGGAAACGATTTGAGACTGACGAGATTCCGAACACGAAACTGAAAGTACAGCTTCCAGATGATACATTTTTATATACTGAAACCGATTCAAAAGGCTATTTTAAAATTGATAAGCAGGTTAAAAACCTTCAGGAACTAACCAATTCGGAAGGTTGGTTGACGTATCAAATCAGTTTTGAAGAAAAATTCACAGATCGCATAATTCAGAATGATAACAGTTTTGCGGGAGAGGTTCTAATTCCTTCGGCAAAAAGTAGTTTTGGTGTTATTAGTGATATTGACGACACCATTTTAAACACGGGCGTGGTTTCTACGCTAAAGTGGCGCCTTATTTACAATACCTTTTTTAAGAATGCCGAAAGCAGAAGTCCATTGGAAGGCGCGGCAACATTATATCATAAATTACATCGGGGAGGCACTGGCAAGGAAGCCAACCCTATCTTTTATGTAAGTCATAGTCCATGGAATTTGTATCGATATTTAGAGTTATTCCTCAGTAAAAACGATTTTCCAAAAGGACCTGTTTTGCTTCGAAACATGGGAAAATTTATGGGTAAAAAGGAGCTCTCAGAAAAACCACAGAAGCAAAAAGAGATCATCAACATCTTGAAGACATATCCCGAGAAAAAATTTATTTTAATAGGCGATAGTGGAGAACATGATGCTGATATTTATATCGAAATTGCTGAAACATTTCCCAGCAGGATCTTGGCCATTTATTTGCGCAGTGTAAAACATAAAAAGAAAATGGTGCGTATTAAAAGCCTGTTCGAATCCTATAAAACAACCCCAACATTATTGATTGAAAGCGGTGAAGATGCGTTAACCCATGCTAGATCAAACGGATTTATATTTTAGAAAATATTTGTGGCTTAACGAAAACGTTCTATTGCTAAACCCCCTGCTCTTTAGGAAGTAATAAGACTAGAAAGTCTATCACCAGTGAGGTAATGTTTCCATCTTTATCGATACCCCAATACGCGGGATAGACGCCATCACCATATCCTGATTGAAACATGGTAACGTTAAGATCGCTTTCTGGGATGGTATAATTTACCCAATCGCCATAATCTGAAGTGTCGGATGGATTTTTTGCATTCTTTTTAAATTCTGCAGCAAATACAGCGTCATAAACATTTACATCTGGATTTTCTTCTCTAAATTTTTTATTGAATTCTGTAAATTTCTTTCCGGCCTCATAGTCAAAGAAGCCGCCAAGGCCAGCATCTGCCGGGAAACCAAAAAAACCATCTTCTTTTAATTTATTTATATCTTCATTTTCCAGTAGTGCCAGCACCCATTTTTCTGCCTTGTTTTCAGAAAATTCTAATTTAGCAATAGCATACCTATCTCCAGATTCTGTTGTCTTTGCGGCATATATTTTTACAGGATATTCGCCTGGGGGTACCGTTTTTACGAAAGGTTTGGCGACTGGATAAACTAAAGGATCGGTAACCACAATTTTACCAGATGGTACCTTGAGCATACCAATTTCAATTTCTTCAACAGGAACATTATCCACCATGTCGTTTTCAAAAATGATGTTATAATCTGCGTGCGAGAGCACTTCTGTTTTTTTTATTTGTTCTGTAATTTCTTCAGGCTTAGATTCCTTTTTTTTGGAATTACAGGCAAGTATTAAAGTTGCTAGTACAAGTAAAGGGAGTTTTCTAGAGATGCTGGTTTTTAAAATATTCATAAGTGGCTAGTTGAGATTGAACTTTAGGTAAATCGTTCTCAAGATACTCGTTTTTTTGGTTTTTGTCAATTATTCTTGCCTTCACATTATCTTTCCATTGAATATCAAGTAGTTCCTTTATCGTTTTACGGTGGTTCTCATCATATATGGGAGTGACCACTTCGATACGGTGGCTCAGGTTACGGGTCATCCAATCTGCAGAACCTATAAATAGTAGCTCTTCTCCTGCATTTCCAAAAATATAAATGCGGCCATGTTCCAGAAACCGATCTAAAATAGAATGAACTTCAATATTTTCACTCTGGTTCTTGATTCCAGGTACGAGCGAACATATCCCTCGTATGAGCAGCCGTATTTTGACACCAGCAACGCTCGCTCTATAGAGTAATTTTATCATTTCTTTGTCCTGAAGACTGTTCATTTTTAAGATAACATAGGCTTCTTCGCCAGCATTTGCCAGCGCAATTTCCCTGTTTACCATCTTGATAAATTGTGTTCGGGTTGTAAAGGGGGAGACTAAAAGGCGTTTAGTTTTAGGTACAATGATCGTTCTGTCCAGTACCAAAAAAACTTTATTTAGCTCTTTGGTGAGTTTTTTATGACATGTCATTAAACCGAAATCTGTGTATAAAGTGGCCGTATTTTCATTAAAATTACCCGTTGCTATGTAGGCATATCGTTTGGCTTCTTCATTGACCGTTCGTTCAATCAATAGTATTTTACTGTGCACTTTAATATCTGGGTAGCTGTAAATTACCTTAGCGCCATTTTTTTCAAATATAGCGCCCCACTTTAAGTTATTGTGTTCATCAAAACGGGCCTTTACTTCAATAAAAACAGTAACGGCAATTCCGTTTTTTGCGGCGAGTGCTATCGCATCATTTAATCGCGATTCGTCGGCAGCTCTATAGATGGTTATTTTTAATTCGGTGACTGCAGGATCAACAGCTGCTTCTTCCACTAATCGTATAATAGGCTCGAAAGATTGATACGGATAATGAATAAGTTGATCTTTATCGTCTATCGCATCAAAAATAGAATCATATTTAGATAGCATGGGGTGATCTAACGGGGGTAACTCAGCACATGATAATTTTTTATCCGTCGGATTTGGGAACCCAAAAAAATCTTTAAAGTTGTGATACACGCCACCTTCTACAATATCTGTACTGGTAACGTCCAAGGATTTTTTTAAGGCTTCCTGTAATTGTTTTGGCATGGCAGAATCAATCAAGACCCGTGTCGCTTGCCCGGTATTTCTTTTGGGAAGTGCATTTTTTATCTTTTCCATGAGATTGCCAGAAAACTCATCTTCGATGTACAATTCGGCATCTCTCGAAATTTTTAAAGCATAAAAAGTGAGGTTTTTTTCCTGTTCTGGACTTTGGCGCAAATTAAATTTTAAGATATCATCCAAAAAAGTGATGTAGTGGTTTCCGTTTTGCTTTGGAAATGTGAAGAAACGTGGAAGTTCCTTCGGGATTTTTAAAACTGAAAAATTGTTATCATCATTTAAACAGGCCAGATAGAGCGCTTCATTTTTTACAAAAATAGATTTGCTTCCGTCAAGGGGAAGCACTTCAATATCTAGAAATTGTTTCACTTCATCCTCAAAGTAATTCTGCGCAACTAACTTTTGGGTGGATGAAAACTCCTTATGATCCAGAAGAAAAATATTTTCTTTTTCTAGCAGAGGAATTATTTCATTATAAAAAACATTACCAAACTCCTGTTGCTGGAGGTGTACTTGTGCTTTGATCTCTTTAAGAACCTTATTGGGTTTGCTTATTAACTTTTTACGTAATGGTTTTACAATATCCTTAATCTGCCGTATGTCACTAACCCGTACCCTAAAAAATTCGTCAAGATTAGAGGAGAAAATGGCTAAAAACTTAATGCGTTCGTACAGCGGGTTACGTTCATCGGCTGCTTCTTGTAAAACGCGGTGATTAAAGCGCAACCAAGACAGGTCGCGGTGGTAATATTTAGTTGAATATAATTTTCCCATATAAAGTGGTCGTGAGGCCTAATTGCCCTAATAAGATTGAGTAGCAAAGGTCGTTAATATAGCAGCGACGGTATGTTTGGGAAATGTTAAGTTTTGCTTATTGAAACAATCCGCCCAACTCAGCATCAATCTTATTGATTACCTGTCCAAGATCTTCCGGATCATCTACAAAATTAAGATTGTCGACATCGAGTATGATCAAATTGCCTTTGTCGTAATCATGAATCCAAGCTTCATAACGTTCATTTAGTCGGCTTAAATAATCAATACTTATAGAATTTTCATACTCTCTACCACGTTTATGGATTTGGCTTACCAAATTAGGAATAGAGCTCCGTAAATAAATAAGAAGGTCTGGACCTTCGGTAACACTTTCCATAAGGTCAAAAAGAGAACGGTAATTTTCGTAATCTCTATTGGTCATAAGACCCATCGCATGTAAATTGGGCGCAAAAATAAAGGCATCTTCGTAAATAGTACGATCCTGGATAACATCTTTGCCGTTTTCCCTGATATCAAGGATTTGTCTAAACCTGCTATTTAGAAAATAAATTTGCAGGTTAAAAGACCAACGCGCCATCTGGTTATAAAAATCGTCGAGGTATGGATTGTCTTCAACATCTTCGTATTGAGGTTTCCATTTGTAATGTTTTGCCAGTAAACGAGTGAGCGTTGTTTTTCCGGAGCCTATATTTCCTGCAATTGCAATGTGCATTTAGCTATTTCTTTGGTTGTGTTATGGTAAAGGTGTGCAAGTTATTGCCGTCGTAAATATACAGGAAATCTTGTGTTAGCTGCAAGTCTTTAACAGGAACTTCAAGCGATTTTATTTTTTTAAATTCGGTTGCACCTTCAGCTAAATAGTAAAGATCATTTCCTTTAAGCGCAACTTGATTCTCATTGTACTGAATAATTTTTTCAATCCCGTTGCGAGGTTTTTCAGAAAGTAAACCGCCATAGGTATTATAACTGCGAAGCGTATTCTCTGTGAGTGCGTAGTAATAATTGAAATCACTCGCGGTAGAAAGCAATTGCCCCTTAAATGGTTGCGAAATAGCTGTTTTTAACTTTGTACGGTAATTAAACAACTCTACTTGTTGCGTGTCTATATTAAAGATCCAAAGCCGGTTGTTGCCTGCGTTACTAGCGGCGCCCACATTAATAAATTCTGGAAGATTATTGAAATTAAAACGTTCTATTTGCGCGAGTTTATTATCGAGTAAGACCACTACATTGGTATCTTGATAAAAAACGACGATGCTCAAAGGATTAATAATATCTACGGAAGTAATCTCCCCCAGTTGAAAATCGTTAAATTCAAAATTTCCATCCGGTCCTTGCTTATAAAAAACCATATCTTTTATGAAATAGGTGTTTTTATACGAATCGATCCCAATGAATTTTTTAACCAAAAGGGGTTTGGTTTCTATTTTTTTGATCTCCTGAGCCATACTAACCTGAAACAGAATAATAAAAAATAAGAGAAGATATTTCATGTTGTGAAGATACAAAAAGCCTGTTGTATCTAACGTTTGTAACTTTTAAAAAGTATTTTCGTCTTTTATAAAACACTAAATAGCGCATTATGAAACTACAATTACTCTTTTTATCGATATTCCTTTTCCTGTTTTTAAATAGTAGCAATGCTCAAAACCTGCAAGGTATTGCAACCTACAAAACAGATCGCAATGTAGAATTGAAGATGGACAGTACCAGTATGGGCGGCGAAATGCAAAAGCAGATCGCGGCGCAACTTCGCAAACAATTTCAAAAGGAATACACCTTAGATTTTACTAAAGATGAAAGCATCTATAAAGAAGTGCCAAAACTGGATGCGCCCAGTGCAGCAAGCGCTGGAGGCTTTCAAATACAAGTTTCGGGCGGGGCAGATATTTTATACAAGAACATTAAAGAATCAAGATTTATAAACCAGAACGAACTTTTCAGTAAACAGTTTTTGATAAAGGATTCACTTAAATTTCCAGAATGGGAGTTAAAGAACGAAACTAAAATGATAGGGCAGTATGTTTGCTTTAAAGCTAGTTACACGCGAACAGATACGATAAAGACGTCCATATTTTCTTCAGAAGAAGGAAAAGATTCAGAAAAGGACAAAGAAGAAATTAGAGAAACGGTAGTTACGGCATGGTATACACCACAGCTTCCTGTGCAAAATGGTCCCGATCGATATGATGGCCTACCTGGATTGATAATGGAGGTTAACGACGGAAAACTCACTATTCTGTGTAGTAAAATCATTTTAAACCCAGAAGATGGGGTGGATGTGGAAGAACCTACTAAAGGAAAAGAAGTGACTCAAGATGAATTTGATAAAATAATGAGGAAAAAGCTTGACGATATGAATGAAAATAGGAGATCGAGCAGAAAGGGAGAAAGTAATTTTGAAATACGAATTGGCGGATAGGTCGAGAGGGCAATTAAACCTTTCACAAAAAACAAAGTCAAATTGGTTGTAACAATAAGCCATTTCGCCTACTAACAGGTATCCTAAATTATATAAGATGAAAAAACTATCGATCCTATGCATGCTTTTACTTTCTATAAATGCATTTGCACAAAATATTAGCGGTAAAGCCTATTATCAATCCAAAACTACAGTGGATATGGATAATTTTGGTGGAAACCAGATGAGCGAAGCCCAAAAAAAAATGATCATGGACCGCATGAAGAGTATGCTAGAAAAAACATACATCTTAACTTTTAAGGGAGATGAGTCGGTTTACAAAGAAGAAGAAAAGTTAGAAACGGGTGGTTCTGGCAGATTTGGAGGCATGATGGGTAGCTTTAGCGCTGGGGAACAATATAAAAACTTAAAGACCAATCAATTGTTAGAGGAACGTGAGTTTTTTGGAAAACAGTTTTTAATAAATGATACGCTTGCCAACTTACAATGGGAAGTAGGGAAAGAATCAAAACAAATTGGTCAATACCTCGCAATAAAGGCAACGGCGGTAAAAAGGATAGATGAAAACGATTTTAATTTTGCGCGCAGAAGAGGGAGAGGTAGAAATAACGATAAAACGGCCGAAGAACGTAAAAAAGATAGCCTAAAAGCGATAGAAGATCCATTGAGTCAAATAGAGGTGCCTAAAGAGTTGGTGGTTACCGCTTGGTTTACACCACAAATACCTGTAGCAAATGGTCCAGCAGAATATGCAGGATTACCAGGTCTTATTTTAGAATTGAATATAGACAGAACTACGATTCTTTGTTCTAAAATCGTGTTGAATCCTAATGATATGGATGAGATTGAAGCCCCCAAAAAGGGAGACAATGTCTCAAGAGAAGAGTATAACAAGATCACAAAAGAGAAGATCGAAGAACTACAAGAAAATTTTAGAGGTAGGGGCAATGGTCGCGGACGCAACTAAAACGTGCACTAAAATAATTTGATTACAACTAACATTTTCTTACATGAAAAAACTACTACTCGCATCCATCCTTATTATTACCACTAGTCTTGCGGCCCAAAGTATCAAGGTACAAGGAACTATCAAAGACAGCATTGGCAATCCATTAGAGCTTGCAAATGTTATTGCTGTCGTGACCGCAAACGGCGATATCGAATCCTATTCTATTACTAATTATGAAGGACGATTTCAACTAGACCTTCCTAAAGGGAGTGGCTATACCTTAAAAGCAAGCTTCTTAGGGTACCGCCCAGAGGAAAAGTTTATAAATGTTATCGCAGATTCCGAGGATATGACGGTAGATTTCAGATTAGATCCACTGGCAGACGAGCTTGAAGGGGTTGAGATTACCTACGAGATGCCCGTTACCGTAAGGGGAGATACAATTGTTTATAATGCCGATTCTTTTAAAACAGGTGAAGAGCGTAAATTAGGGGATATCATGAAAAACCTTCCTGGGATAGAGGTAAACGACGACGGTGAAATACAAGTGGAAGGAAAGACGGTAACGAAGGTGATGGTAGACGGTAAAGACTTTTTTGATGGCGATTCTAAATTGGCCACAAAAAATATACCGGCAGATGCTGTAGATAAAGTACAAGTACTTCGTAATTATAACGAAGTTGACCAATTGCGGGGTGTGCAGAACAATCAAGACAATGTTGCGATAAATATCAAATTAAAAGAAGGAAAAAAGAATTTCTGGTTTGGTGAGGTCACTGCCGGTGGCGGTATAAAAGGTGATGATGAAGGCGGGTATTTGGCGCACCCTAAACTATTTTATTACAACCCGAAGTATAGCTTGAACTTTATCACAGATTTTAATAATATAGGCGAAGTGCCTTTTACATTCCGGGATTATTTCAATTTTACGGGAGGTTTTAGAAACTTTAATAGCGGTGGCGGAACTAATTTTTCAGTCAGTGAGAGTGATTTAGGTTTTGCAGTTGCTCAAAATAATAGGGCAAACGAAATTGACACAAAGTTCTTGGCGGGAAATTTTAGTTGGGCGGCTTCAAAAACCCTTGATCTTAGCGGATTTGCAATTTTGAGCGATAATAGCACAGGTATTATTAATAATTCTATACGCCGCTACATCGCTTCTGGGAGTACCGAAACAACAACGAGTACAAACGATCAAAACAGTACGCTAGGAATGCTTAAGTTAAGTGGAGTTTACAAACCAAACGTAAATTTCCAAATGGATTATGATGTGTTGACAAAGCTTTCTAAACAAACACAGGACGATTTAACGCTTTCGCAGTTTGATGGAAACACCAATAATATTTCTGAAGATAAAGAGAATACACCTTTTTCTGTAAATCAGAATATAAACGCCTATTATACTTTAAACGAGAACAACATATTTGCCGCGCAGGTGCAACATTTATATCAGGATGAAGACCCTTTTTATAGTGCAGTGACAGATCTGCTGCCTTTTAGCGGCATTCTTCCCGTGGATGAAGATCAAAACAGGTTTGACATCAATCAGCAAAAGAATATAAAAACCAACAAAATTGATGCAAAAATAGATTACTACTATGTTTTGAATAACATTAGCAACCTTAATTTTACCTTAGGAACTACCTATAGCAATCAAAAGTTTAATTCTAATATTTTTCAGTTACTAGATAATAACGATCGAATTGATTTTACTGAAACACCTCCAGTGAATGGTGAAAACCTCTCGCTAGTAAATGATGTTGTCTATGATTTTGCCGATGTGTTTTTTGGTTTGCATTATAAAGTGAAAACAGGAGCCTTTATTTTTACGCCAGGCGTGACATTACATAATTATAACGTGAAAAGTGAGCAATTAGGCACTACAACTTCAGAAAACACTTGGTTTTTAGCACCAGATTTTAATGCAATCTGGAATATTAAAAAGAGTGAGAGCCTCCGTTTTAACTACGCTATTTCTTCTCAATATACAGATGTAAATAATTATGCGGAAGCCTTTGTTTTTAATAATTACAACAGGTTATTCCGTGGTAATAGAGATTTGGAAAATGCATTGAGCCATAATTATAGTTTGACGTACTTCAGTTTTAACCTATTCAATAACACAAACGTTAGCGGTAATTTAAACTACACGCGCCGTTTAAATGGCTTTAAGAGCAACTCGCAGATTATTGCCATTAATCAGGTAAGTTCGCCTTTTAATATTGATAGTAATTTCCCGGATGAAACATTTTCGGCCACAGGAAGATTTGGAAAACGGATTAAAAAATTTCAGTTAAACGTAAGCGGAACCTTGGCACTCAACAAGTCGAATAACTTTATTAATGACCAAATACGCGAAAGTGAAAGTTTCACTCAAAATTATAGTGGAAGTGTGCGTACCAATTTTAGAAACTGGCCCAATTTTGAAGCGGGATACCGTTTAAATATAAATCAGTACGATAACGGTGGCAGCACCCAGACCTTTTATACGCAACGTCCGTTTGCCAATGTTGACATTCGATTCTTGAAGGATTTTACGTTTGATGCGGAGTGGGATTACTATAATTATAATAATGATGAAAACACGGTAGACAACACCTATTCCTTTGTAAATGCAAATTTGTATTATCAAAAAGGGGATAGCCCATGGGAGTTTAGTGTACAAGCCACCAATATTCTGGATACCGAATTTATAAACAGTGATAGTTTTAACGAGGAATTCAATACAACTTCACAATACTTTGTACTGCCCAGAATATTAATGTTTGTTGTAAAATACGATTTGTAAGCAAACCCATTTAGAGAAGTATTTAGCATGCTATTAATGTATTGAAACAAGAGCTCCTCTAAAGATTTTTTAGCTTTTACTGAATACTGCCACTGAAAACTGAAAACTTTTTTCACTACCTTTCCTAAAATCTTTCTGAAATGAGAAAAATCCTTTTAGGTGCTGTTATTGCGTTGGCTATTGTTTTTGGCTTGCGCTATTGTGAGCATAAAAAAGACGAACGGCAGCAATTGACGGAAAGCTCGTTACTCATTCAAAAACAATTAAAAAACGTTGGTAAATTGGTCGTGACCGAAGGTTCTTACGCCCAGGTTTTCACCTACAACGATACCGAAAAGTTATTGGGTTTTCTGGATGCCAAAAAAAGAGCATTGGTAATTGTAAATGCAGAAGCAACCATTTCATACGATCTGTCACAGATAGAAACCCAAGTGGACCAAGTTACCAAAACAGTAACCCTTACCAAAATCCCCGAACCCGAACTAAAGATCAATCCCAATATCGAGTATTATGATGTGAAACAGGATTATCTTAATAAATTCGAGGCAAAGGACTACAATATAATCAAGAAGAAAGTTGAAAATTTACTGAGAAAAAAGATTGAAGCATCAGAATTAAGAACAAACGCTCAAAACCGATTAATTTCTGAACTTCAGAAAATATATATTTTGACAAATTCTATGGGATGGACACTTCAGTATAATGACAGCACTATTGAATCTGAGCAGGAATTAGAATCGATTAAATTATAATTTTTTATCAAGCGAAGCCCAGCCACCACCGTTGGTTGCTTCAATAGCATGTTGTTTTAAAATTTTGGCAGCTTGCCCACTACGGCCACCACTTAAACAACAGGTAATAACCGGTTTGTCCCAGCTTTTAATTTCTTCAATCTTAGAAGATACTTGCTGCAATGGGATATGGCGAGCACCTTTAATATGCCCGTTATCATACTCTTTTTTTGTGCGCACATCGAGAATAACGGCACCTCGATTTCGAAATTCTTGAATGTCGTTATTTCTGTTTCTGAATAAAAAATCGAATAATCCCATGATTTCTGCCCTGGAAGCAGGGTAACTGTTTAATTAATAACTTCTTTTTTCTCTAGGAGCAACAATCCGTCATCAATTAAGTGTGCGATCGCCGGTCTGCGCTTTTTTAATTCCAATAGATAATGTAAAATAACATCACTATGGGTTAGCTCATATAGTTCTAGCGGGAGCAACCAATCCTCTTTGTGATTTTCCGTGAGCGTATCAAATACATTTTTCAGTTGATCAGTCGCTTTTGCTTCAGAAACCCTAATATCCCGAACTTGTTTATATAAATTATTGAGTTCTTTTTGTTTTTCTGAAAGTTCAGTTTTAGTAGTTTCAGTAGTTAATACGTGGTCTACCACATCAAAACTCAAATAATCTGCCGCACCTGCAAATGCTGAAACTATTTCTTTGCCCACCGCCAGGTCAAAATCTCCATCTTCTGGTGAAAATAGCACTTCATTTTTATACTTCACAGTACAATCTGTAAACTGAATGAGCATCAATTCACCCTTTAAATTACGCATTCCTGTTACGTTCATTCCTTTAACACTTATGCCACTTTCAAACTCAAATTCGATGGGTTTACCATCGTAAAAATCATAAGCAGCTAAGTCTCGTGGGCCCATGTTTTCAATGGCAAGATTAATCCCTTTTAGTTTTCCCAGAGGTGATCTAAATCCGTTATCGTGACGTGATACGCCATGACCTATTACTTCGGTTTCCCGGTAGGCGAGTGCCGTGGCGCCTTCGGTTTCAAAATAAATGACTTCGTTGTCTTCGTTCTGGATCATTCGTTTAAAATAACCACTTATTTGCAAGCCAGTGCTTATCTCGATGGTGCCCAACTGTTTGCTTTCAATGAGTTTTCTCAATCCGCGCCAGCCCCCTTTTCTAACTGCCATGGTGTTGGCAAATTCTTCCAGTACTTCTTGTAAATAGGCAAAATCTGGCGTTACATAGAGCTGAGGTTGTGGTTTGGTGATGTCAAAATCTTGGTAGGCCGCATGGATCGAATAAGGAACTTTTTTAACTTCGTCTTTCATGCACCAGGTACTTTCACCGATAGAAGAAAGTAAGCCTGCTCCGTATATTTTTGGATTCTCGATAGTCCCTACAAGACCATATTCTACGGTCCACCAATGCAGGTTGCGTATGAGGGAAATTTCAGAATTTTCTACTTCTTTTTGTTGCAGTTTTTCTACGCGATGCTCGGCTGCGGTGATTTTTTCTCCTGAAGTACCTTCGGCTTCCTTTAAAATAGAAAGTTCCCGCACCGCTTCGTATAGTTCCATATCATGCGCACTAGAAATAGCTTTAGCTCCAATTTCCCCAAAACGGCGCAGGTATTCTGCATAATCTGGGCTGGCGATAATAGGTGCGTGCCCGGCACCTTCATGTATAATATCTGGGGCAGGGGTATATTCAATATTTTCTAGCTGGCGAATGTCACTCGCAATAACGAGCACTTTATATGCCTGGAACTCCATAAAAGCATTGGGTGGAATAAAGCCATCTACGGCTACCGCCGCCCAACCTATTTCTTTCAAAATCCGGTTCATGCCGTACATAGATGGGATGTTATCGATAGAAATACCCGTTTTATGCAAGCCTCCCACATAGCTTTTATGCGCAACTTGACTTAAGTAGTCTAGGTTCTTGCGCATTACATATCTCCAAACCGCCTGATTAATAGGTGTATAAAGCTCATATTTTTGTGGCTTTATATACTGTTTTAAGTGCGGTGGTAACCGGTCTAGTAGTTCGTTGCTTTCTATCTTAACTTCCATACATTCAAAAGTAGCAACTTCACGGTGAAAATTTCAAAAAAAGTAAAGTTATTATACAGATACCTCTAGGGTTGTTGCTTTTGGGCAAGGACGTTTTTTCCCTACCTTTATGCCAATGAAACCCATAACGCGAAAAGAAGAAATCATCGTAGTTGCCTCACAGCTTTTTAAGGAACGTGGCTATAATGCGGTGTCCATGCGCGATATTGCAAAAGCCATGGGGATGAAAGCGGCAAGTCTTTATAACCATATCGACGGAAAGCAAGAGATCCTGTCAACATTAATCCTAAAAGTGGCAGAAGAATTTACCGAAGGGATGAAAAAGGTAATGATTTCAAAAAATACGCCCATAGAGAAAATCGAAAGAATTATTGAAATCCATATTGACATCACCATTGATTACTCCGAAGGTTTGGCAGCATTAAATAATGACTGGATGCATCTGGAAAAGGAAGATCTTACTAGTTTTGTTAAAATGCGGGAAGAGTACGAGGAAAACTTTAGAAGTATTATTAAATCGGGTATTGAATTAGGAGAAATCAAGCCGAGACATCCAGAGGTAATCCTGTTTTCTATTCTTTCTACCCTACGAACGCTTTATCTATGGTACCAAAAAAGAGGAAAGCTGGATGTGAACGTGCTTAAAAAGGATATGGTTTCAGTGCTCTTGAAAGGTATTATATAAGTATCTGAATTATAAATAGTTAATCTGTGTTAAATGAGATATGTTAATACATTTGCAATTCTAACTAACAATCGTTAGTTTTGTGTATCTAAAACGACCTAAAAACAGTGGCTAAATTCCATAAAATAAAAGTAAAGGACATTTACAAAGAAACCGATGACTGTTCGGTGATAACCTTTGATGTACCCTTGGACCTGGAGGAAGATTTTCATTTTCGTCAGGGGCAGCATTTAACGCTCAAGGCCGATATCGAGGGAGAAGATATACGTCGCTCCTATAGTCTGTGCTCTAGTCCAATCGATAAGCAATGGAAGGTTGCTGTAAAAAAAATACATGGTGGTAAATTTTCATCCTATGTCAACGATACACTGAAATCTGGAGATATGCTCGAGATTATGGCGCCTAGTGGACAGTTTGGTGTAAATGCCGAGCCAGGAAAAGCGAAGAACTATCTGTTTTTTGCGGCGGGAAGCGGTATTACTCCAGTATTATCAATGGTCAAGACACACTTAGCGTTAGAGCCCGATGCAACTTGTAAGTTGTTTTATGTGAATAGAACAGCAAAATCCATTATCTTTAAGGAAGCCTTAGAACAGCTTAGAAATCAATATTTCGGAAGATTCGAAATTTATTATTTCTTAACAAAAGAACGACGCGATATTGAGCTTTTAAATGGGCGTTTTGATGATGAAAAAATGAAGGTGCTTACCAAGACCTTTATTGATATTCCGGACACCAGCGAAGTGTTTCTTTGTGGTCCCGAGCAGATGATCAATTATGTGAGCAATTATTTAATTGAAGCAGGATTGCCAAAAGAGTTAATTCATTTTGAGTTATTCGTAACAGGACTTACCGAAGAAGATAAAACAAGAGCTGAGCGTTTAGCACAGCAAAATGTAGAAGGAGTAGAGGTGACAATCGTTGATGGGGGTAAAGAATTTCAGTTTACCATGACCAAGGATTATGATAATATCTTGGATGCTGCCTTGGGTGCAGGCGCAGATTTACCATTTGCTTGTAAAGGTGGTGTTTGTAGCACCTGTAAATGTGAAATCCTGGAAGGTAAAGTAGAAATGAAAGTTAATTATGCGTTGGATGAGAAAGAAGTGGCTCAAAATTTAGTATTGAGTTGCCAAGCTGTTCCAACCACAGATAAAGTAAAAGTAGATTTTGACGTTTAATTCCCCCTCGAAGGGGGCAAGGGGAATGTTCTCCTGAGTTAAGAATAAATTTCCAAGTTATGAGCAACGAACAAATTAAGAATTTAGAAGAAATTTTTGAAGCACGTATTGCACGTGATGAAAAAATAGAGCCGAAAGATTGGATGCCAGAAAAGTATCGCAAGACGCATATCAGGCAGATGTCTCAGCATGCGCATTCCGAAATTGTAGGAATGTTGCCAGAGGGAAACTGGATTTCCAGAGCACCTTCCCTAAGAAGAAAAGCAGCTTTACTTGCTAAAGTGCAGGATGAAGCAGGGCATGGACTTTACTTATATTCAGCTTGTGAAACATTGGGTATTTCTCGTGAAGAAATGTATGAACAATTACATACCGGCAAAGCAAAGTACTCTTCTATTTTTAACTATCCTACAGTAACATGGGCAGATATGGGCGCCATCGGCTGGTTAGTAGATGGTGCCGCTATTATTAATCAGGTTCCGTTGTGTAATACCTCTTTTGGTCCTTATGCCAGAGCGATGGTTCGGGTGTGTAAAGAGGAAAGTTTTCATCAGCGACAGGGCTATGAGATTATGCTAAAACTCTGTAATGGTTCCCCAGAACAAAAAGAAATGGCACAAGATGCTTTAAACAGATGGTGGTGGCCAAGCTTAATGATGTTGGGTCCTACAGATGCTGAAAGTGTGCATACAGAACAATCCATGAAATGGAAACTGAAACGTAAATCGAACGATGAGCTACGGCAACAGTTTATTGACCAGACTGTACCTCAAGCCGATATCTTAGGGTTGACCATTCCCGATCCGGATCTGAAATTTAATGAAGAAACGGGTCATTATGACTTTGGAGAAATAAACTGGGATGAGTTTTGGCAAGTAGTAAAAGGTCATGGTCCTTGTAACAAGGAACGTATGAAGGCTAGGGTGGATGCATGGGAAAATGGTACTTGGGTTCGTGACGCAGCAATGGCATATGCCGAAAAAAATGCAAATAAAAACGTAGCAAAAGCAAGTTAATCATGTCGAAAAAAAATTGGCCTCTTTGGGAGGTATTTGTACGTAGTAAAAACGGATTAGAACACCGTCACTTTGGTAGCCTACATGCATCAGATGCTGAAATGGCGCTAGAGAATGCACGGGATGTTTATACCCGCAGAAGCGAAGGAGTGAGTATTTGGGTAGTAGAAAGTAACAATGTTACCGCTAGTAACCCAGAACACAACGGCGAACTGTTTGAACCAGCTCAGGATAAAGTATACCGTCACCCAACGTTTTATGATTTACCGGATGATGTAAAACACATGTAAAAATTAGAATTCAAGTTCAATTTTAAAATGAAAGAACACTTATATAATTATATTTTAGGCATTGCCGACAACAGCTTAATCCTTGGTCAACGCCTTGGAGAACTTTGTGGTCACGGACCAACTTTGGAAACTGATATTGCGGGAACAAATATATCATTGGATCTTATTGGCCAAACACGAAGCTACTATCAATATGCAGCTAAAGTTCAAGGCGAAGGAAAAACAGAAGATGACATCGCTTTTTTACGATTAGAGCGTGAATATAAAAACGTGCTACTTGTAGAGCAGCCTAATGAACATTTCGGTTATGTGATGGGACGTCAGTTTTTGTTTGATGTGTACCATCTATTATTTTTAAAAGAATTGCAAAAAAGTAGCGACGAAACGTTAGTTGCTATCGCAAATAAGGGAATAAAAGAAGTGAGTTATCACAAACGTTTTTCTGGAGATTGGGTAAAACGTCTTGGGGATGGTACGGAAGAAAGTAATAAAAAGATGCAAGAGGCTATAGATTACTTATGGGCGTATACAGATGAATTATTTGATATGACCGAAGCAGATAATAAAATGGTAGCGGAAGGAATAGGCGTAGATGTTTCAGAATTAAAGAAACCGTATTTTGAACAAGTTTCAACCCTCTTAAAAGAAGCGAATCTGAATGTTCCTGAAAGTAACTATTTTACACGAGGAGGCAAAAAAGGAATCCATAGTGAGCACATGGGGTATATTTTAGCAGATCTGCAATACATGCAACGCACCTATCCTGATATGGAATGGTAAATTCCTGCGCATGCAGGAATCTCAAATTTTTAGAGTTTTTTAAAATATCATGTAAAAATTAATGACAACGACCCAAGCAAATATCGAAAGTCACTTAATTCCAGTTCTGGAAACTGTTTCAGATCCCGAGATTCCTGTGCTTTCAGTTTTGGATTTAGGTGTTATTCGAGAGGCAGTCGAAGAAAATGGAACGATACATATTAAACTAACGCCAACCTATTCAGGGTGTCCGGCCATGGACGTTATAGGCGATGATCTCAAGACAGCCTTTACAGCAATAGGAAAGGAAGCAAAGATTGACCTTGTACTTACGCCAGCCTGGAGCACCGATTGGATTAGCGAGGCCGGATTACAAAAAATGGAGGTATACGGGATTGCACGACCTCTTTCTGAAACTGCCGATAAAGACGTGCTTCTTGGCGAGAAAAAATTAGTCAAATGCACCAATTGTGGAAGCACAAACACCCATTTGGTGAGTCAGTTTGGTTCCACGGCCTGTAAAGCGTTGTTTAAATGTGACGACTGTCAAGAACCATTCGATTACTTTAAATGTTTGAAATAAATTAAAATAAATACCCACTATACGATGGCCAAATCAATTACAAAAGAAATCAACAATGGTGTTGCCACCTTAACATTAAACCGTCCTGAAGTTTTTAATAGTTTTAATCGCGAAATGGCTTTTTTACTTCAGGATGAATTAGATGCGTGTGAAAAAGACGATTCGGTAAGAGCCATTATACTTACAGGAAATGGTAAAGCATTTTGTGCGGGACAGGATATTGGGGAAATTACCAATCCGAATATGGATTTTGGTTTTAAAGAAATTTTAGACGATCATTATAATCCCATTATTAAAAGAATACGATCGATAGAAAAACCCGTTGTTGCAGCTATCAATGGTGTGGCAGCCGGAGCAGGTGCCAATATTGCACTGTCATGTGATGTTGTGATTGCTTCAGAAAATGCTTCCTTTATTCAAGCTTTCAGTAAAATCGGTTTAATTCCTGATAGTGCTGGAACGTTTTTTCTTCCTCGATTAATTGGGTTTCAAAAAGCGTCTGCATTAATGATGTTGGGGGATAAAGTGTCTGCTGAAGATGCAGAAAAATTAGGTATGGTTTACAAAGTAGTTTCCGCAGAAACCTTAGAAGAAGAAACAAAAAATACGGCAAATGTGTTGGCAAATATGCCTACCAAAGCATTGGGGCTCACAAAGCGATTGCTCAATCAATCCATGAGCAACACCTTAGAAGAGCAATTGGCAATGGAGAGTAAATTACAGATCGAATCGGCCAATAGCGATGATTATAAAGAAGGCGTTTCAGCCTTTGTAGAAAGAAGGAAACCAAATTTTAAAGGGAAATAAAATTTTAATCCTCTGAAACTCCCCCTTTAAAGGGGGTCAGGGGGATGTTATTACGATATTAAATGAAACTAAAAAACATAGGTATAATCGGCGCAGGGACAATGGGATCTGGAATTGCACAAGTAGCTTCCACAGCAGGTTGTGTTGTAAAATTATTTGATCTAAATAGCGAAGCACTTACAAAAGCCGAAAATGCTCTCGAAAAAATACTCGCCCGATTAATTGAAAAAGGAAGGATTGATTCTGAAGAAAAAAATAGAATTCAAAGTAATATAAGCTACGTTAGTTCTTTAAAAGAACTGGCAAATAGCGACCTCACAATTGAGGCTATTGTTGAGAATATCGACATTAAACAGAAAGTGTTTAAAGAACTTGAAAGTTATGTGAGCGAAACCTGTATCATCGCTTCAAATACTTCCTCACTTTCTATCGCTTCCATTGCATCTTCTTTAGAAAAACCAGAAAGATGTGTTGGAATTCACTTTTTTAATCCAGCCCCTTTAATGAAGTTGGTAGAAGTAATACCGGCGATTCAAACTTCAGAAGCAACATTAAATACTTCAGTAAAAACCATAAAAGATTGGGGTAAAATAGTTGCTGTGGCAAAAGATACACCTGGGTTTATCGTTAATAGGGTTGCTCGCCCTTTTTATGGGGAAGCACTTCGGATATATGAAGAAGGAATTGCTGATTTTGCCACTATAGATCATGCTATGAAATCTGAAGGAAACTTTAGAATGGGTCCTTTTGAGTTAATGGATTTTATAGGAAACGATATCAATTATACGGTTACCGAAACAGTTTTTGAAGCATTCTATTACGACCCACGTTACAAGCCAGCCTTCACCCAAAAGAGATTTGCAGAAGCAGGATATTTAGGTAGAAAGAGCGGAAAAGGATATTATGATTATTCAGAAAATGCGACAAAACAAGATCCAGTAAAAGATGACGACCTGACAAAAATGATTTTTGAAAGAGTGCTCGCCATGCTCATTAATGAAGCAGCCGATGCCCTATTTTGGAATATAGCTTCTGCCGAAGATATAGATAATGCAATGACCAAAGGAGTAAATTACCCCAAAGGCTTATTGACTTGGGCTGACGAAAAAGGGATTAAATGGTGTGTCGATAAAATGGACAAGCTATACGATGAATATCGGGAAGATAGGTATCGATGTAGTCCTTTATTGAGGAGGATGGCTTTGGAAGGTTTGAGGTTTGAGGTCGCAAGCTAAAGCTTGCTTTGAGGCATTAGGAATTTGGAATTAGGTAGTAGTATGAAAAGTAATTATCATTTTAAGTTTGAAGACTTACAGGTTTACAATAAATCAATCGAATTTGGTGAGTATGTTCACATATTAGTTAGAAAATTTCCAAAAGTTGAGCGGTTTGAATTAATATCTCAATTTAAAAGAGCCGCGGATTCAGTTGGTTTGAATATAGCAGAAGGTTCTTCAGGAACTGATCGACAATTTCACAACTACTTAGGCAATGCTTGGCATAGTGCAGAAGAGTGTGTGGCTGCGTCCACAAAAGCACGTTTAAGAGAATATATAAGTTTTCAGGAAGATGAGGAGGTAAGAAAATATGTAACCGAACTTTCTAAAATGATAACTAGTTTAAGAAATAAAATTTCAAAAAGAATTAATTAAAATAAAATTTTGAAAAAGAAAACCTCATACCTCATACCACAACACCTCATACCTGAAAAGATGCTAAGCCAAGATGCCTACAGTCAGTGGCTTGGAATCGAAATCATCGAAGCACGCTTGGGCTTTTGTAAAGTAGGGATGAAAATCCGTAAAGAAATGCTTAATAGTATGGACAAAGCACATGGCGGAATTACCTATTCCTTGGCAGATACTGCTTTTGGATTTACTGCAAACACACATGGTAAATATGCCGTTTCTATAGAAACGAGTATCAACCATATCGAAGCGCTAGAAGAAGGAGATTATATTACAGCAGAAGCCACTTTAGATTTACAAAAAACAAAAGTGGGCTTCAATATTGTAGAAGTAAGACGAGGAACGCAGTTAGTCGCACTATTTAAAGGCGTAGTCTATCGCACCTCAAAAGAATGGACAGAATAAAAAAATTACGATTGTAGATTTACCATGGACGAATTTTTAAATCGTACCTCGTAAATCGTACATCTAAAATCAAATTATGGAAGCATATATCATAGACGGTGTAAGAACACCAATAGGAAATTATAAAGGAACACTCGGCGCAGTTCGGACTGATGATTTGGGCGCACATGTGATAAGAGAAGTTGTTAAGCGAAATCCAACTATTCCAAAAGAGGCGTACGATGATGTGATCATGGGGTGTGCCAATCAAGCTGGGGAAGATAACCGCAATGTGGCACGTATGGCGCTATTACTTGCCGATTTGCCTTTTACCGTTCCCGGTGAAACGGTGAACAGACTTTGTAGCAGCGGACTTTCAGCAATAATTCATGCCAATCGTGCGATTAAAGCAGGTGATGGAAACCTCTTTATTTCGGGTGGTGTAGAAAATATGACCCGAGGACCGTGGGTGATTAGTAAAAGTGCTTCTCCCTTCGGAAACGATAATAAAATGTACGATTCGTCTTTTGGTTGGAGGTTTATCAATCCGAAAATGGAAGCTTTATACGGCACCGATGGAATGGGGACTACAGCTGAAAACCTAGTCTCAACATATAATATCTCAAGAGAAGATCAAGATGCCTTTGCCTACAACAGCCAAATGAAAGCTTCAAAAGCACAAGAAAACGGGCGTTTAGCAAAAGAAATTGTTCCTGTTGTAATTCCGCAGCGAAAAAAAGATCCAATCATTTTTTCTGAAGACGAGTTTATCAAACCAACTACTACACAGGAAATACTGGCAAAATTACGGCCGGCTTTCAAAAAAGAGGGAGGAAGCGTAACGGCTGGGAATGCTTCGGGCTTAAATGATGGAGCGGCGGCAACCATAATAGCTTCAGAAGAAGCCGTAAATAAATACAACTTGAAACCATTGGCACGAATTGTAAGTTCGGCAGTTGTGGGTGTTGAACCTCGAATTATGGGAATTGGACCTGTACAAGCTTCCAATAAAGCGTTAGAAAAAGCAGGGTTAACCATGGACGATATGGATGTGATCGAACTTAACGAAGCGTTCGCATCACAAGCATTAGCTTGCATTCGTGAGTGGGGTTTAAAAGACGATGACCCAAGAATTAACCCTAACGGTGGCTCCATAGCGATTGGACATCCATTAGGTGTTACAGGAGCTCGTCTTGCCTATTCGGCTGCGTTGGAATTAAAGGAGACCAATAAAAAATATGCCTTGATCACAATGTGTGTTGGGGTAGGTCAAGGATATGCAGCAATTATTGAAAATGTGAATTTATAAGCAACAACATGCAAAAAACACAACATTATATACAGGGAAACTGGCGAGATGGTAATGGTGATGGTACGCCAATTCTAGACTCGGTAACAGGAGAGCATTTTACAAGTGTCACAACCGAAGGTCTCGATGTGGCCAATATCCTTCAATACGGAAGGGATAAAGGCAGCACCCTTCGCAAAATGACCTTTCAGGAACGCGGGTTGATGCTTAAAAAACTCGCTTTCTATTTAGTAAAACGCAAAGAACAATTTTACGAAATTAGTTATCGTTCTGGTGCCACCCGCATTGATAGTTGGATTGATATTGAAGGTGGTTTTGGTAATTTATTCGCCAATGCCTCTTTGAGAAAATTGTTTCCTAATCAGTCCTATCATGTAGAAGGCGATCCTATCGATCTTTCTCGTGGTGGTCGCTTTATGGCGCATCATATCATGGTGCCCAGACAAGGAGTAGCCGTGCACATAAACGCCTTTAATTTCCCGGTTTGGGGTATGTTAGAAAAATGTGCCGTAAACTGGATGGCAGGCATGCCCGCAGTGGTCTTACCTGCACCGCAAACAGCCTATCTTACTGAAGCTGTAGTAAGAGAAATTATCGCTTCAGGAATTTTGCCAGAAGGCGCGTTACAATTGATTAGCGGAACAACAAAAAATATATTAGACACGGTGCAGAGTCAAGATGTGGTAACCTTTACAGGATCTGCAAGCACGGGTAGAAAGTTAAAGAACCATCCACAACTTATCGAAGAATCGGTTCCTTTTACGATGGAAGCCGATAGTTTAAATGCCGCTATCCTTGGTGAAGATGCTGTGCCAGGAACACCAGAATTTAATTTGTTCATCAAAGAAGTACGTAACGAAATGACGGTTAAGTGCGGGCAAAAATGTACCGCCATTAGACGTGTGATCGTGCCAGAAAATTTAATGGAAGATGTACAGATTGCCCTCGGTCAGCAATTGGATAAAGTAACCATTGGTGATCCTCGTTTAAAGGAAGTCCGCATGGGTTCATTGGTGAACGATGCACAAAGAGTTTCAGTAAGAGAACAAATAGAGAAAATTGCTAAAACGGCGGAAATAGTATATGGAAACTTTGAAGATTTCGAAGCCGTTGGAGCAGACTCAAAAAAAGGCGCTTTTATAAAACCAATGTTACTTCGGGAAGACCATCCTTTTAAAAATGAAGCGGCACATACTACCGAAGCATTTGGGCCTGTAAGCACTTTAATGCCCTATAAAAATATGGAGGAGGCCATAGAGCTAGCTCGTCTGGGTAAAGGCTCCTTAGTGAGTTCTATAGCTACCTTTGATGATAAAATAGCCAAAGAATATGTCGTGGGTGCGGCTACGCATCACGGGCGTATCTTAGTTTTAAACAGAGAAAATGCCAAACAGAGTACTGGTCATGGTTCCCCTTTACCGGGATTAATTCATGGAGGTCCTGGTCGTGCTGGTGGCGGTGAAGAAATGGGCGGAATGCGAGGTATTAAGCATTATTTACAGCGTTGTGCGGTACAAGGAAGTCCAACGACCTTAACCGAAGTGACAGGTATTTATCAGCCCAATTCAGCGTATAAAAAATCGCCAAAACATCCATTTGCCTATCATTGGGAAGAAATTGAGCCAGGAATGTCGCTCAAGACACATAACCGAACCATTACAGATACCGATATTGTTAACTTCGGAAATATAACTTGGGATCATTTTTATGCCCATACCGATATTACATCCCTTGATGGGAGTATTTTTGAGAAAAGAACCGCACACGGATATTTCATTATCTCAATGGCGGCAGGGTTATTTGTGTACCCCAACAAAGGGCCGGTCGCAGCAAATTACGGGTTAGAAGAAATTCGGTTTTTGCGTCCTATTTATCACAATGATACTTTGTATGTAAGGTTAACGTGTAAACAAAAAGTAGATAGAGAACAAAAAGGAACCGCGCATCCCAGTGGTATTGTAAAGTGGTATGTTGAGGTCTTTGATGTAGATCCGGCAGAGGATCAAGAACCTTTAGTTGCCGTGGCCACCATCTTAACCATGGTGCAGAAGAAACAAGAAACGTTTGTTGAGATAACTTCTGAAAATATTTCGAAATATTTGAACAAACTGGACGAAGATACAAAACCAAAATGGGGAATTATGACACCTCAACATATGGTAGAACATCTGGAACAAACCTATAAAATTGCTTCGGGTGAAATCCAAGATTTTGAGATTGCAACACCAGAAAAGTATCTAGAAAAAGTATTTCATTCCTTATATAGTTATGAGAAGTTTCCACAGAATACAAATTTTCCGCTACTTGAAAAGGATACGCTCGAGCAATTGAAACATCCTGATTTAGAAACAGCAAAAGAGAAGTTTTTACAGGCAAGGGCAGCTTATGTTAAGTATTTCAAAGAAAACCCTGACGCAAAACTCAAGAATATTGTATTTGGGGATTTGAATAAATACGAATGGTATTTGCTTGAAAGAAAGCATCTTAACCATCATTTTGAGCAATTTAATTTATTAGATTAATATAGAATATGACCAAACCATACGTTACAGAAAAGATAAAAGAAGGAATTTCAACCATAGAATTTTTCCATCCTGCGCATAATAGCTTGCCAGGGGATATTCTGGCAAAATTAGCTGAGACTATTACGGGAGCAGGTGAGAATGAAGCCGTAAAAGTCATCATTCTTAAAAGTGGAGGAGAGAGAACTTTTTGCGCAGGAGCGAGTTTCAAAGAGCTTATAAATATTGAGGATGCTAAAACGGGTAAAATATTCTTTAGTGGTTTTGCCAATGTAATAAACGCTATGCGTAGATGTCCAAAATTTATTATTGGACGTATTCAAGGAAAAACTGTAGGTGGTGGCGTAGGTGTAGCGAGTGCTACAGATTATTGTATGGCTACAAAATTTGCCTCGATCAAATTAAGTGAGTTGAACATCGGTATTGGTCCTTTTGTCGTTGGGCCAGCGGTGGAAAGAAAACTCGGTGTAAGCGGTATGAGCCAAATTGCAATCGATGCCAATAGCTTTTATGATGCGGAATGGGCAAGGCAAAAAGGGTTATACGCGAGCGTTTATGATTCAACAGAAGCGTTGGACGCAGCGGTTCAGGTATTTGCTGAAAATTTATGTACTTACAATCCAGAAGCCATGAAAGAGATGAAAAAGATTATGTGGTCCGGAACTGAAAATTGGGACGATTTATTGGCACAAAGAGCAGTGATTTCTGGGAAACTCGTTTTAAGTGAGTTTACAAAAGAAACACTAAAAAGATTTAAATGATATATGAATGATGATGTACGAATGATTTTTTAAGTCGTCATTCGTACATCGTACATCTAAAATTCTATGATTTATAGTTTTAAAGGTCACATACCCGTTATACATGAAAGTAGTTTCGTGCATCCGCTTGCTGCCGTTACAGGCAACGTGATTATTGGTAAAAACTGTTATATAGGGCCTGGCGCTGCTATACGCGGCGATTGGGGTGAAATTATTTTAGAAGATGGCGTTAATGTTCAGGAAAACTGTACCGTCCATATGTTTCCAGGAAAAAGTATCGTTTTAAAAGAGGGCGCGCATGTAGGTCATGGTGCGATTATTCATGGTGCCAATTTGGGTAAAAATTGCCTCATCGGAATGAATAGTGTCATAATGGATGATGCCGCAATAGGCGATGAATGTATTGTAGGAGCCATGGCGTTTGTAAAAGCTGAAACAAAATTTAACAAACGGCAATTAATTGTGGGGAATCCAGCGAAAGCAATCAAGGAAATTTCAGATCAAATGATCGCTTGGAAAACAGCAGGAACCAAACTTTATCAGCAGTTACCAGCAGACTGTCACGACAGCCTAAAAGAAGTGGAGCCGTTACGAGAAATACCTAAAAACAGACCAGTACAAGAAGATTTTTATAAGACATTGAACCAATTCCTGCGCAGGCAGGAATCTCATCCAGATAAAGAATGAACTTGTGGTATGTCTATATCATGACAAACAAATCTAATACTGTTTTATATATTGGATGCACAGATAATCTTGATGAGCGGGTAAAAGAACATAAATTAAAGGTATTCCCAAAAAGTTTTACAGCGAAGTATAACTGCGATAAGCTTGTTTATTTTGAGGAATTTAAAGATGGAACTGCAGCGTCAAAAAGAGAGTTACAAATGAAGAAATGGAAACGAGAATGGAAAGTTAATCTTATTGTAGAAATGAATGAAAGTTGGAGTGATTTAAGTACGAATTGGAATTTAAATTTTAAAAAGCTAAGAAATGACCAATAGGAAGGGATCCCTGCCTACGCAGGAATTTAAAATGCCCAAAATGGGCGAAAGTATCACCGAAGGAACCATCATTAATTGGTTAGTGGCCGAAGGTGAATCTTTTGAAGAAGGCACTATTTTAGTAGAAGTAGCAACCGATAAGGTAGATAATGAAGTGCCAGCGCCTTCCGCAGGAAAAATGATTGCGCATAAGGTAGGCCCTAAGGATATCGTTCCTGTTGGCGCTGTGATTGCTATTTTGGAACTTTCAGGAAAAGGAGCTAAAACAACTTCAAAAACTGAAAAGCCAACTTCAGAGAAGACTACTTCACATTCATCTAAGAAAAAACCTTCAGCTACAAAACCGACTTCGAGTTCCTTTAAAGTAAATGAAAACCTTTTTATATCGCCATTAGTGGATAGTATGGCACGTAAAAATCATATAAGTTATGAGGAGCTTGCACGTATAAAAGGTACTGGTAAAGAAGGAAGACTTCGTAAAAGTGATGTGAGTACTTATTTAGAAGAAGGAAGACCGTTTCAATTTGTACAAGCGGTTGCTGAAGATAACGGATTTAAAATTCCCGACTTGAAATTTGATAAAGGAAAAGGTAAAATTGTGGAAATGGATCGCATGCGCGAAATGATTGCGGATCATATGGTGTATAGCAAGCATACATCACCCCATGTTACTGCGTATGTGGAAGCAGACCTCACCAAAATGGTCCAATGGAGAAACGCGAACAAGGTAAAGTTTCAGAAGAAACATGATGAGAAACTAACCTTTACACCACTTTTTATTGAAGCCGTGGCAAATGCAATCAAAGATTTCCCTATGATTAATTCTACGCTCGATGGAAAAAACATTATTGTTAAAGAAGAAATAAATATTGGAATGGCCACTGCGTTACCTAGCGGAAATTTAATTGTTCCTGTGGTTAAGCATGCCGATAAGAAAAACTTAAAAGAACTGGCTTCAGCCACGAATGAGTTGGTGGGTAAAGCACGAGATAATAAGTTAAAAGGGGACGATACAAAGGGCAGTACGTTTACCATTAGTAACGTTGGTACTTTTGGAAGTTTAATGGGAACCCCAATTATTAATCAGCCTGAAGCGGCGATTTTAGCAACAGGAATTATAAAAAAACGGGCTGAAGTTATCGAAAAAGAAGATGGCGATACGATTGAAATACGAAGTATGATGTATTTGTCCTTGTCTTTTGATCATAGAATTGTAGACGGTTATCTAGCAGGTTCTTTTTTAAAGCGAATTGCAGATAACATGGAGCAATTTGACACCTCAAGAAACTATTAAAGAATGAAATTTTCAGAAACCATACAAATTACCAAAACAGGGAATTCTAAATTGAACAAACTTGATTTTGAAAATATACCGTTAGGGCGCACCTTTTCAGATCATATGTTTATTTGTGATTATCATGACGGCAAATGGAATCAACCGCGAATTCAACCTCTAGTAGAGATCCCTACACATCCAGCGGCCATGGCATTGCATTATGGTCAGGCTATTTTTGAGGGTATGAAAGCCACGCTTTCGCCAGATGGTATTCCGTTGCTATTTAGACCTAAAAAAAATGCAGCGCGGTTAAATGCCAGTGCAGAGAGAATGGGAATGCCTGCCTTTCCAGAAGAACTGTTTGTGGAAGCCTTAAAAACGCTTGTAGAAATTGAACATAAATGGATCCCTCCTCAAGATGGCAGCGCATTGTATCTGCGTCCGTTTATGTATGCCGACGAACCTTTTATCGGGATGCGTGCAGCAACAAGTTTTAAGTTTATCATCATCGCATCTCCTGCGGGGCCTTTTTTTAGCAAACGCATTAAATTGTATGCTGAAAAAAAATACATTCGGGCAGCAGAAGGTGGTACGGGTGAAGCTAAAGCGGCGGGAAATTATGCGGCAGCCATTCGCCCTACTGAGATTGCTAAGGCCAAAGGGTATGATCAAGTATTGTGGTTAGATGCGCACGAACATAAATACATACAGGAAGTTGGGACCATGAATATCTTTTTTAAAATTGATGGAAAATTTATCACCCCAAAACTCGATGGTTCAGTCTTACACGGAATCACAAGAATGAGTGTCATAGAAATCCTAAAACATAGAGGTTTTGAAGTAATCGAACGAGAAATATCCATCGACGAAATTAAAGAAGCCTCAAAAAACAAAACATTAGAAGAAGCTTTCGGTACAGGTACCGCAGTGGGTATTGCTTACATTCAGGAAATAGGAATGGAAGATGAAACGATACATGTGAGTGATGAGAGTCCAGTGGGCTTAGAAGTAAATAATAAGTTAGACGCCATAAAAACAGGGAAAGAACGAGATGTTTTTAATTGGATGGTGAAAGTCAAAGAAAATTATGCATAAAAAAATCAATAAAGAAGTACTAAAAAAGGCTTTTCAGAATTTAGTCACAGCGAAAGCAATGACCGAACTTTATGAAGAAAATTTTAAGCTTGTTTCAAAATATGTACACGCAACCTCCAGGGGTCATGAGGTAATTCAGACCGCTGTGGGGATGCAATTGCAACCACAGGATTATGCTTTTCCCTATTACCGTGATGATAGTATGCTGTTGGGCATTGGGATGACACCTTATGATCTCATGTTGCAGGTCTTAGCAAAGAAAGACGATCCTTTTTCTGCAGGAAGAACTTATTATGCGCACCCTAGTTTAAATGTGGCAGACAAGCCTAAAATACCACACCAAAGTAGTGCTACTGGTATGCAAGCTATTCCGGCAACAGGTGTAGGTTTGGGATTTTGGTACACCGAGGCAGAAAGGTTAAAAAAATATAAAGAAGGTGAGGCGCCTGTGGTTGTTTGTTCTCTTGGGGACGCATCGGTGACCGAAGGAGAAATTGCCGAGGCGTTCCAGATGGCAGCTTTAAAGCAATTGCCCATATTGTATTTGGTGCAGGACAATGGTTGGGATATTTCTGCGAATGAAGCAGAAACTAGGGCTCAAAATGCAGCGGAATACGCAGCTGGATTTCATGGGCTGGAGGCAATCACAATCGATGGAACCGACTTTGAAGAAAGTTACAATACCATCCAAGAGGTTATTTCGAAAATAAGAAAAGAGCGACGGCCTTTCTTGGTCCATGCTAAAGTTCCGTTATTAAATCATCATACTTCAGGGGTACGTATGGAATTTTATAGAGATGATCTTGAGGAAGCAAGAACAAGGGATCCCTATCCTAAAATGCTTCAGTTAATGGATGAGTATGGTTTCTCTAAGGCTGAAGTAGAAAAGATTGAAAAACAGCTTTATTCCGAAGTAAAAGAAAGCCTCGATAAAGCGTTAAAGGCAGAAGATCCAAAACCAGAAGACCTTTTTACTCACGATTTTGCTCCTACACCTATTACCGAAGAAAAAGGAGAGCGTTCGCCAGAAGGAAACGAAAAAGTGGTCATGGTAGATTGTGCGCTATTCGCTATCGAAGAACTAATGACCAAACATAAAGAGTGCTTGCTCTATGGTCAAGATGTAGGAGGAAGGCTTGGAGGCGTTTTTAGAGAAGCGGCTACCTTAGCTCAAAAATTTGGGGATAACCGCGTATTTAATACACCTATTCAAGAAGCTTTTATTGTAGGTTCAACCGTAGGTATGAGTGCTGTGGGATTAAAGCCTATTGTTGAGGTTCAATTTGCCGATTATATTTGGCCTGGTCTCAATCAACTTTTTACCGAAGTTTCCAGAAGCTGCTATTTGTCTAATGGAAAATGGCCAGTATCGATGATATTGCGAGTGCCAATTGGAGCTTATGGTAGTGGCGGGCCGTACCACTCTTCTTCCGTAGAAAGTATCGTGACGAATATAAGAGGCTTAAAAATTGCCTATCCAAGTAACGGAGCCGATCTAAAAGGATTGATGAAAGCGGCTTATTACGATCCTAATCCAGTTGTTATTTTTGAGCATAAAGGCTTGTACTGGAGTAAGGTAAAAGGTACAAAAGGAGCAACGTCTGTAGAACCGTCTGAAGATTATGTGCTTCCTTTTGGGAAGGCGTGGGTTTTACAAGAAATATGGCCGCAGGAAGACGATGAAACCCTTAGTATTATTACCTACGGAATGGGAGTGCATTGGGCGATGAATGCTTCGGAAGCCTTGGGACTTCAAGATCAAATTGAAATCGTGGATTTACGAACCTTGCATCCGTTGGATTACGAAACCGTTTTTAAATCGGTTAAAAAATGCGGAAAATGTCTTGTAGTTACTGAAGAACCTAGTGAAAATGGATTTTCTAGAGGGCTTCAAGGTCGCATCCAAGAGGAGTGCTTTCAGCAATTGGACGCGCCTGTTATGCTAATTGGTAGTGAAAATATGCCGGCGATTCCTTTAAATTCAGTTTTAGAAGAAACGATGATTCCTTCCACTGAAAAATTGAAAGTGAAAATTAAAGAAGTTATGAATTATTGATTTTTAAAAAACCGCGCGGTCTCAAATGAGGAGGTTGTGAAAATTATAGAAAAATAATTACTTCGGCATTATTGCCTACCCAACAACAGTTAAAATGAATTTAGTTTTTAGTGAGTCATTGGAAAGAAGCCGCATGGTGCTAACAGATTTTAGCTGTGCCGATGGTCGTAATTTGTTAGAAGAAAGTAATCTTTATAAAATTATTTGGGTAAAGAAAGATATCGATTCTCTATTGATTGATGGATGTACGTATACGCTTAAAAAAGACGAATTTATTTTCTGTACACCACTTAATGTGATAGAAATAGCCCCTACACGTCAAGCGATCGTTTCGGTGGTATTTAATAGAGAGTTTTACTGCATACGTGATAACGACGATGAAGTTTCTTGTAATGGCTTGCTGTTTTATGGTTCTTCTTCTCCCGTGATCATTATGCCTGATGCTTCTGAAAGAAAAATTTTTGAACAGATTTATGCTGTCATTGAAGAAGAATTAATCGAGCGAAATCGGTCACATGGGGAAATGTTACGAGTGATGCTTAAGCGACTTATAATAATATCCACACGTTTAATTGAAACCAGATCGAGACCGCAAGGGGAAGCTTCAGATAGGTTGGAAGTAATAAGAGCATTTCATGTTTTAGTTGAAAAAAATTTTAAAACGCATCATAAATTGACCAATTATGCGATCTTAATGCAGAAATCTCCCAAAACAATCTCAAACATATTTTCAGAACATAGTACCACAACACCGCTACAGGTAATTAATGAAAGAGTATTTGTAGAAGCAAGGAGGTTACTTTTATATTCTAAGAAGTCCATTGTAGACATCTCAACAACATTAGGTTATAAAGATGCCAGTCATTTTTCAAAATTCTTCAAAAGAAACGCGGGTCTCAGTCCTATAAAATTCAAAAATAAATTCCTTAAAAATCAGTAAGGGAACAATCGGCAATTTTAAAGGAAGAATATACATAAACATCAGTATGTGAGATATTTGTAGTTGTTAATACCTTCATAAAGTTCGAGTTTCGTTGAAATACGGCTGTAAAGTTTACGACAGATAGCAACAGTAAAAACTTTTAAAAACAAACCTTATGAAAAATTTGATTAGAAATTCATTAGCAATTTTATGTTGCGGATTAGCATTAACATTTATATCGTGTAGTGACGATGATGATGTGGTAGACGATGGTTCAGACCCAGAAGTGGCGGGCTATATTTATACTACAACAAACGGAGAAGGTGAAAACCAAGTAATACGATTTGAACGAATGGATGACGGATCCTTAAGAAATGAAACTGCTTTTCCCACAGGTAGTAATGGGGGAGCAAATATCTCGGCAGGAGGTAACGCTTTTGGAGATTATGATTCTCAGGGAGCGGTTCAAATAATTGGTAATTATCTTTTAACCGTTAATTCTGGAGGGAATACTGTTTCCGTTTTTTCATTGGATAGAACCAATGGAGATTTAACACGTGTAGCAAATACAAATTCAGGTGGAACACGTCCCGTAAGTATTACTTCCACTCCGGTGAGTGGTAGTACAACAGAATTCTGGGTAGTGGTAGGTAACCAATGGAACAATCCTAATGTTCAGGCTTCAGGTGCTGATTTGAGACGCTTTCCAAATGACGCATTTCATATGATGGATCTTACACAACCCGATGCTACAGATCAAGAACGAAATATTCAGTTATTCCGTTTTGACAGCTCTAATGGTGTTATGACTTCAGTTTCACAATTAGACAATTACGTTCGTGAAAATGGAGGTCCTGTAAATGTGACTTTTAGTGAGGATGGTTCTAAATTGGCTGTTTCTCTTTGGGGAATTGCTCATTTCGGTACTGATAGTCCGTCACTAGATGAACAACACCCAAGTCGTGTGTATGTATATGACTTTAATAATGGAACTGCGTCAAATGGTCGTTTCTTTCAAGAAGAAGGTATCGCAGGTACAATTGGAATTGATTGGGCACCTGGCAGTAATTCTTTGCTATATTCAACAAATTTCAATACAACGATAGCTAAAACAGCTAATAGTTTGACTGTGTTAGCAGATACTGGATCGAGTGTAACAAAGTCAGCCAATTTCGCAACGAGTACAACAGCCGATTTGGATGAAGCATGCTGGACTGCTATAAGTCCATCTGGAGATAGATTATATGTAGCGAGTTTCGCTGCAAACGTGATTACTCCATTTACATTAGATGGTTCAGGAAATGTTACAAGCACATTACCTGTTGAGGAGCGTGGGGGTAATGCACCACCGGCAGATTCTAAGGATGTTTGGGTATCTCCAGATAACCAGTACTTATATCACCTGGGAGCTTTTCAATCGTTCTCGATGAATATTTTTGATATCACTGCTAATGGGGTTGACTATCGCGAGCAAGTAGTGCTTCAAACCACTCAGAGCGGTATAGGCCAACCGGGACAATTTAATTTCCTTGGTCTTACAGGATTTGACCTTCAGTAATAGAAATAGAATTTAATATTATTAAGGCCTCCTGTAAATTCATTACAGGAGGCTTTTTATTCATTTAGGTTTTAAGGAGTACATAAGATATTTTAACCTCTGGACGAAAACACAAATAAATTAAGAAAAAAAATAGTAAGTAATTAAAAAACAAAGATGATGATAACCTGGAAAGAAGTAATAAATTTTGCAAATAACGGAAATCCTGAGCCAGATCGTCGTGTTGAAAAGACCGAAGCAGAATGGCAGGAACAATTAACCCCAGAACAATTTAGGATTACCCGAAAAAAAGGAACCGAAGCACCTCATAGTGGTGCCTTGTGCAGCATCTATGATGAAGGACACTATAATTGTATTTGTTGTAATTCCCCTTTATTCGATTCAACCATAAAATTTAGTTCAAGTAGTGGTTGGCCGAGTTTTACACAGCCTATTGAGAAAAATGCTATTAAATATGAAAAGGATAGCACTTTTGGAATGACCCGTGTTGAGGTTATGTGCAATACCTGTGACGCCCATTTGGGGCACGTGTTTCCCGATGGTCCAGAACCTAGCGGGTTACGTTATTGCATCAACTCTGCATCGATGCAAATGGAGACCAAAAATATAACTGAAGAAATTAAAACTGAAAAAGAAACAAAGTAATGGAAAACGAGAAATTAAAATTAATGACAATTGGTGGAGGATGTTTTTGGTGTGTTGAAGCCGTATTTGTGGAAGTAAAAGGAGTAGAGAAAGTAGTCTCTGGTTATACTGGTGGCGCTGTTCCTGGCAAGCCAACCTATAGAGAAGTTTGTTCTGGTAAAACAGGGTGTGCAGAGGTGATTCAAGTTAGTTTTGATCCATCTGTTATCGCGTATGAAGATTTGTTGGTTATTTTTATGACCAGCCATGATCCTACGACCTTAAATAGACAGGGTGCAGATCGAGGAACTCAGTACCGCTCGGTGATCTATTATCACGATGACAGTCAAAAAGAAATAGCCAATGCTGTGGTTTCAGAATTAGCGCGCTATTTTGAAAACCCTATCGTTACCGAGATTAGTCCAGCAGAAGAATTTTATGCTGCTGAAGAAAGTCATCAAAATTATTATGCAAACAATCAGTCACAAGGGTATTGCAGTGCTGTAATAACCCCAAAATTAACAAAGCTACGTAAAATGCACGCTGATAAATTAAAGGTGAATGCTTAGCGATTTATAAGTTCTTGATAATAGGTTTTTTTCAGTGGGAGGAACGATGGTTTCTTCCACTGAAAAGAGTAAAGACAAAAATTCAACCGCTTTTAGAATACTAATTTTTATACCTTTATTGTTGTAAAATAAAGGTATGCTATTGAGATTACTATTTTTGATCTTCGGTTTTCAAGCTCTTTTGGCACAAGATCGTGTGGCCATACTTGTGGATAGTTTAGCACAAACCACTATAATTAAAGAAAGGAGTGCAATAAGTCTTGCTATTGCAAAGGAACTCCAGCAAACGGACTGGAGTAGAACCTTGTATTATCTCGATATTGCCAAAGAAAATGCTGTAAATTCAGGAGCTGATAAAGAATTGGCCGACTATTATCAGGCTTCAGGTAACATATATTCTAATAAAGATGCCTTGGACATTGCCTTAGCGCATTTTTTAAAAGCCTATGACTTTTATCAAGAAAAGGAGCCTTCAGAGCGTTTTCGACTGGAGAATAACCTGGCTATCGTCTATGCACGCATAGATAACAGGGACAAAGCACTTGAGTATTTCAGAAAAGTGTACAACTATCAAAAGCAAAAAAAAGACACCCTGTATCTGGCCCAAATTCTTAATAATATGGGCAATCTCTACCGAGATAAAAATGTAGATTCTGCTCTGGTCTATTTTAATAAATCTT